>JAABUZ0100002101.1_pt1 | contig 34407 bp, 27 predicted proteins | sample 5562091 | NCBI WGS metagenome assembly JAABUZ01 (sample SAMN12813069, study PRJNA571459) | rock metagenome | isolation source: Antarctica rocks | place: Antarctica: Victoria Land, Linnaeus Terrace sud | collected 2015-12-21 | reverse complement strand
ATGTCGGCGGCCGTGGGGCCGTCAAGGTCAAGGGGTCGGACATCGATCGGCCGGTTGCGTTGCTTTCCGAGGGCCTCGAGGAAAGTTTCGAGGTTCCACGGATTGGGCAGCGGCAACTGCGCGACGATGGCTTTGAGCCGCTGCAGATCGGAACGGTTCAACTCAGTACTCCCCACACCGCGTTGTGATACTGCCCCAACTCTCAGTATCCGATGTCCGTGGTATCAGTCGGTCGGCAGGCCCTCTGCTTTGCGGATGGTGTTGATCAGGGCGGCGATGCCGGCGATCGACTCAGGGCTCAGATCAGCGGCGCGGAGGGCGAGGTCGTTGACGCCGGTGTCGCGCATAGCGGTGAGAAGTTCCAGTTCTGCGTCGATGCGTTCGGCAGCATCCTCATCGAGGAAGTAGGCCGCCGGCACGCCGAAGTAGGCCGCGATCGCCTTGGTCGTGTCGATCGTGGGGTTGGTCTTCTTGCCGGTGCGCAGCTGCCGGAGATTGCTCGCGCTGATCTTCGCGCCGCCCATCGCGGTGATCCCCGCGGCCGCGGCTTCGCAACTGAGTTCTCGCTCACCGGCTTTGTGCATCGTGGCGAACAGGCGGTCAAGTTTCGCTGCGAACGACTTTTCCGCCGCCATGGGTCCTCCAAGCTCATAGGTCACTAACCGTGGCCTCGATCTTCTCAGAGGCCACGGTTAGTGCACCTACTCGTCATTGCACTATAGTACGTATGTCGATCATTCATTCGCACTATAAGCCCGGAGGTGTGATGGCTTCAGCGTATCCCACCTCTTGGCGTGATCACACGGGCGTGGCCGCGTTCCCACGCCGCTACGTAAACGTCCCGTTCCACGCCGAACACGTGTGCGAGCCGCTGGACGGTGTCCGGTCCCGGGCGAGTGGCGAACCGCTCAACCTGACCCAGCGACTGTTCAGTGACGCCGCACGCCTGCTCGACCATGGGGCGCGTCAAACCCTTCCAGTTCCGGAAGTCGGCCGGCTCGGCGGCGTCGGTATTGATGTCGGTGAGTTCCTGCACGTTGAGCCCCAATGCGTCAGCGACCCGCACCGCACTACGGGGATCCGGCGCGGCGCGGCCTGCTTCCCAGGAACCGATCGACGCCCGACTGATCTCGGCATGGATGGCCAGCAGCTCCTGAGTAAGCCGAGCTGCCTCCCGGGCTGCGCGGAGCCGCTCGGGGCGGAAGCCGCGCAAGCGGCCTCGCGCCATCGTCAAACTCCTTGCCGTCGATTGCGATGCCATCTTGCCGCGCCCTTTCGTCACCTCCACCACAAACTCACCTTGCACATCTATTCTAGTAGTATTATCCGAGATATCTATGCAATCGTTCGGACCCTCTAGGCCGATGAGATGCGAGAAGGGCGACGTCAGCATGCATCCGAACAATGACGAGACAGCCGGTCCGGTTCCGCCGTGGCAGGCGAATACGGGAGCGCCCCGTGTGCCGGAGGCGCCTGGGGTGTCCGAAGGCCGACCTGAGACCAAGGTCGCGGGCGGTGAGCAGTTGGCTGAGCGCACGTTGCGGATTGCGCGCCCGGTCGAAGAGCTGGCGGCGGCTATAGCTGCGCGCACGAGTGGTGATCCGGGGAGTGTTCGAGCGCCGTGGGAAACCTGTCCGGCGCCGGCCGGAGACGGTCGACGGCGGCCGAACCCTAATGACGCGCCATGGGCTGGTGCCATCGCCGCCGAGGCTGGTGAGCGGGTGCGACTGTCATCAGCGCCGCAGCCGAACCTGGTGGCGCCGGAGGCGGCAACGGAGGAGTTGACGCGGGAGGTGCTGTTTGCGCCGGTGCGGTGTGCGCCGGGGTCGGGGTGGCGGCGGTGGGTGTGGGTGTTGACGTTCGGGTTGGTGAATTTGGGGGAATCACCGGCGGATGTGCGTCGGCGGGAGTTGGTGGCGCGGGTGTGTCAGCCGGTCCGTGGTACCCGCAAGGTGGCGTTCGTGGGGTTGAAGGGTGGGGTGGGTAAGACCACGAGCACGTTGGGCGCGGGGTCGACGTTCGCGGCGTTGCGTGGTGATCACGTGGTGGCGGTGGACGCCAACCCCGACAAGGGCACCCTGGGCGATCGGGTGGCGTCGGAGACCTCGGCGACGGTGCGGAACTTGCTCAACGATGCCGCCCGCATCAGCCGGTATGCCGATGTGCGGGCCTACACCAGCCAGGCACCGTCACGGTTGGAGGTGCTGGCCAGCGAGAAAGACCCCCATAAAGCGGAGGCCTACTCGGAAACCGACTACCACCACACGGTGGGGGTGCTGGAGCACTTCTACAACTTGATCCTCACCGACTGCGGAACCGGGCTGAGTCACTCGGCGATGCACGGGGTGCTGGAGAGCGCGGACCAGCTCGTGTTGGTGTCTTCCCCGGCGCTGGACGGTGCCCAGTCGGCAGCAGCGACCCTGGATTGGCTGGAGGCGCAGGGCTACGGGCAGTTGGTGGCCCGGACGGTGGTGGTGATCTGCGCGACCCGGCCCGGGGCGAAGATCATCAACCTCGACGAGCTCGTGAGCCACTTCCGGGCGCGGGCGGTGGCGGTGATCCCGTTCGACGAGCATCTGGCCGAGGGCGCGGAAGTGGATTTGGAGCGGCTGCGCCCGGCCACCCGGGAGGCCTTCGCGCAGCTGGCGGCGCTGATCGCCGATGACTTCCCCGCGGAGCACACCAGTTCGGGTTCTGCTGCCGTGGGTGGTCGCCGATGAGTTGCCCGGAGCAACAAGAAGCCGGTACCAGCGGGGTGAGCACCGCGGTGCGCCCGCCGGTGCCGCCGGCAGCACTGACACCGGTGGAACCGGTGGCGGCGGGCGATCCGGAGCCGTCGGCGGTGCGCCCGGACATGCCACCGGAGTTGGCGGCGTTCATCACCGCGTATGAGCGCGGGGTGCGGGTGGTGCCGGGTTCCCCGGCGTGGCGGCGGGCGACGGCGTTGTGGGAGGACTACTACGCCCGCACCAGCGACGCACCGGTGGAGCAGGAACCCGCACGATTGGAGGAGGCGAAGCGGCCGGTGCGCGCACCGGCCGAGGAAGCAGCGGCGTCCGGGGAAGCAGCGGCGCCCGGGGAGACGAGCGCACCGCCACCAGCTGTCGTGAGCGAGGCCGAGCCCAGCCGTGACCAGCACACCGATCCCACGGCTGGGCTGCCGGTTCCCGAGGGGCAGGTGCGGGTGGCCGGGGTGCCGCTGCGGCCGGTGGACGCGACCGCCGCCCGGGCGGGTGGGGACCTGCTGGCGGCACGCGCCCACACCCGCCTGCAGCCGGACGGGTGGAGTGCGGAGCAGATCGCGGCGGACGCGGCGGCGGAGGCGGCGGAGTGTGTGCAGGCCTGCACGGCCGCGGCGCTGCCGCAGTCTGCTGGGCCGGTGGACTGGGCCGGGTTCGGGACGGTCATCCCGGTGTTGTCCGGGCACCCCGGCGGCGGCGCCTCGACGGTGGCCGCGACGCTGGCCGACGCTCTCGCCGCGGAGGGGCGGCGGGTGTTGCTGCTCGACACCGCGGACCCGCTGCGCTCCGGATTGGTCGATGCCACCACGGCGGAGGGGCCGGCGGTGGGTGGCCCGCACCGGGCGGTCCGCATTCGGCAAGGCCGGCGCGGTGCGGTACACACGGCGCGGGTGGAGTTCGCCCCGGAGGTGCCGGTGCATTCGCCGGGGATGGTGCCCCCACCCGACCGCTGGACACCTCTGCTCGACGCCCTGGACGGTGCGGTCGAGGTCACCGTCGTCGACATCGGGTGGGACGCCTGGACGCTGGCTGCGTCCCCGTTCTCCGGTCCGGGGGCGTGGTTGCGGGCGGGTACCCCGGCCCCGTGGCCGGTGCTGGCGCTGCGCCCCACGTTGCCGGCGGCGCGGGCCGCCGAGCAGCTGCTGGCCCGGATAACCCCGTGGTGTACCGCTGGCGGGGGGATCACCCCGGTGGCCTCGATCGTCGTCGTGGGCGCCAAGAAGGTTCCGTCGGTGATGAGTGCGGCCGCCGGGCTGGTGCTGGGGCCGCTGTTGGAGCGGGCGGTGTGCGTGCCCGCCGACCCGGTGCTGGCCGAGCGGGGCCTCACTTCGGCGCCCACTCCGGCCAGCGTGCAGCAGGCGATGACCCCGCTACTCGCCGCGGCAGGGCTGGCCCGCGAGAGCTCGCGGATCACTCGGGCACGTAAACCCCGGTTACGCCGCGCAGCGGCCTCTGTGACGGAAGGAAACCCATGACCCACCACCGGATTCACTCCCCCACCCTCAGCGTGCTGGCACGGCCAGCACCAACCCGGAAGGAAGCTGCTATGTCTGTTTCTCCCTCGTCCTCTGGTCCTGAGTCCGGCACCGGTTCAGGCACCGCCGCGGCGGTGCGCCGCGGCGGTGCGCGGGCGTTGGCGGTGCTGACGGGCACCGCGGCGCTGATGGTGGTGATGGCGGCCTCCGCCCTCGCCCAAGGCGTCACGGTGCCCGACTTCAACCAGCAGATGCCCAACGGCGGCAACGAGCTGCTGAAGGTCGGCGGAATGATCAAGTGGGTGGCCATCTACGGCTGCTCGGCGGCGTTCTTCGGCGGCCTGGTGTGCCTGGGCGCGGGCCGGCTGCTCGATCACCGCGGCGCCCACCGCATCGGCGTCGGGTTGATGGTGTCCGCGGTCGGGGTGGCGATCTTGTCCGGCACCGGGGTGGCGCTGCTGAATGCCTTCGCCTCCGGCAACTAACGGACACAACAACCCCCCGCCGCCGGGCGTGGGTGAAGGAGGTTCAGGGATGAGCACCACGGGACTCGGGGCACCGGGCGAGCGGAAACGGGCGGCACGGCGGCTGGTGATCGGGGCGGTGATCGCCTTCGTGGTGATCTTCGCGCTGGCCGCGGTCGTCGCCGTGGCCCTCAACGGCGACAACGGTGGTGAAAGCGGTGCCCCTGCGGCTGCTGCCCCCGTTGCGGAGGGAACCGGTACACCGGCACCCACGACCACAACGGGGAGTCAACCGAGTCCTGCCGGGTGGGACGTGGCGGCGGAGAACGCCCTGGCCGCCCGGCCGATGGTGCAGTTCAGTGTGGAGGCCGCCCAGCCGCATAACCTCGCCACCCACAGCGCCGGGCCCCCGATCGCGTTGCCTGCATCGACGGTGCGGACGGGACCAGTCCCGCAAGGCTTCCCGCACACCCCGGAAGGGGCGTTGGCGCAGCTGAAAGCACTCGACGAGGCAGGCATGGTCGGCCTCGACCCCGCCGCCTACACCCTGGCGTACCAGCAACTCGCCCTACCCGGCGCGCCCGACGTGGCGAATGTCGGCCTTGTGCAGGTAGCGGCGTCGGCCCGGTTGGCGGGCGGCGCCGAGCCAACGGGACCATTGACGGGCCTGACATCGACATTCCAGGTGGATGCCGGGCTGATCAAGGGAGTAGCCGACGGCGGCAACTTCGTGGTGCCCTGCGTGCTCGGCGAGCTCAGCGTAATCAGTCCCAAATCGACCGCGCGTGCAGGCGTAGGCGATTGTCAGGCACTGCGCTGGGTGGATGGGACGTGGCGAATCAGTCCGACTTCCTTACCAAACAACGCACCCTCGGCGTGGCCGGGCACTGAGGAAGCTGTCACCGCCGGGTACCGGGGAGTGAGCGGCAATGCCTAACAACCCGTTTGGCGCGATCGGAAGTGTGCTCAGTGGCCCGATTAAGGATTTGGCGTCGGGGGTGCTGGATGGGGTGGGGAAGTGGTTCTGGGAAGGGGGGATGGACCTGCTGAAGGTTGGGATCAGCTTGGCGGACAAGGTCGGCACGGTTGATTTGGGGGTTGCCGGGGGCGGGGGCGGGTCGAGTGCGGTGGTGTCGGGGCCGGTGGCTCCGCTGTGGCCGTTGATGTTGTGGATCGGCGGCACGTTGGTGTCGTTGCTGTTCTTCGTGCAGCTGGTGCGGGTGTCGGCGCAGGGCGGGCGGGGTTTGCCGCGGACGTTGGCGGGGATGGCTCAGTTCGGGGTGGCGCTGGCGGCCTCGGGTGCGGCGTTCGCCGCGCTGATCGCGTTGGGTGATGCGATCACGAAACTGCTTTTGACGGTGGGGATGCACGCGGCGAATTTCAATGAGGCGTTCTCCAAGTCGGGGATTTCCGACGCGGCCGCGAACGCGGTGAAGGGCGCCTCGCTGGGGGTGATGTCGTTCTTCGGGGTGATCCCGATCAGCTTCGGGTTCGTCTTCGAGAACGTGATGCGTGCCGCGACGATTTATCTGTTGGTGGCGGTGGTCCCGATCACCGCGGCGGGGTTGGTGTCGGGCAGCACCCAGAGCTGGTATTGGAAGACGTCGAACTGGTTGATGGCCGCGGTGGCGATGAAGCCGGTGATGGCGCTGGCCATTGTGCTCGGGGTGGGCATCGCCGGCGGCGGGCAGGGGTTGGCCGCGCTGATCGTGGGGTTGGCGGTGCTGTTCGTGGCGTTGTTCGCGCCGCTGGCGTTGTTCCGGTTGTTCGCGTTCACCTCGGAGAAAGCCACCGGCGGGTTCCAGTCCGGGTGGGCATCCTCGGGGGCTCCGGAGTTGTTGGATGCGGCGTCGGGAGGGGTGACACGGATGGTGTCCGGATCGGATGCCTCGGCGTCGATGGAGTCGGGCACCGACACCCGTTTCGGGGAATCCTCGGGGGAGACCAGCAGCAAGAGCGATTCCGGGACCACCACCGACACGGGGACGCAAGGCACGGGCGGCGCCGGCATGTCGGAGCCGCCGTGGCCGAAGCAGGACGCTGCCGGGAACGAGAAGGTTCCCGGCGAGTCGAAACAGGATTCCGGGGGCCAGCCAGCCGGGGATTCCCGGGGAGACACCGGCCCGGCGAAGGGCGAGGACACCACCGGCGCACCCGGGGGGGAGGTGCCCGCCCCGGCGGCCGCGGAGACCACGCACACCCCGGAACCGGACACATCCCAGACCGGAGGAGAGGGCGCGCAGCAGGGCGCAGGCCAGCAGCAGGGCGCAGGCCAGCAGCAGGGGGCAGGACGGCAGCCGGGGACGCCGCAGCCGGAGGGGGCGTTGACCCCGGCCGATCTCGGGGGTGGGGACACCCCCGAGCCCCCGCGGTCGCCGAAGCGACCGGAAGGTCAGTCCACCCCGGAACCGCAGGGCGGCAAGCCCGGCGGTGGTGCCGGTGGTGCTGGTGCCGCGGGTGGGGGGTCGGAGGCCGCGGCGGTGGCCGCGGTGTGACAAGCCCGTCGGCCCACGGATGGGCTGCGGGATTCGGGTTGGTGACGGGTTGATGGTGGAGGAGTTGCGGTGACCAGTGTCGGGGCGAGTTTCCGGAAAGAACGCCTGGGGTGGGTGTTCGGGCTGAACCTGGTGCAGCTGGCGGTGGTGATGGCCGCGGTGGCCCCGGTGTTGGCGTTGATGACGATGCAGCGGTATCGGGCGGCGGCGATCTGGCTGCCCGTCGCCGGGCTGATCATCTGTCTGGCGACGGTCCCGATCCGCAACCGGGTGGCGGTGACGTGGTTGGGGCATTGGTGCAAGCAGGCCACGGGTGCCGCGCTGCAGTGGTCGGAGTTTCAGTCGAAGGCCGCGGCGGGGCAGGTGGTGGTTGCTGAGGAGCCGGACCTGCCGGGCCCGTTGACCCGCTTCCGGTTCCCGGACGGCCCGCAGCTCGGGGAGCACGGACGGGTGTGTTTGACCCACGACACGGTGGAAGACCGGTGGGGGGCGACGGCCCGGTTGAGTTTTCGTGGGGTCGGGTTGGCCTCGGCCGCGGAGTGCGCCTCTCTCGCTGAGGGGCTGGGCAACCTCGCGGTGAGCTTGAACGCGTCGCGGCGGATCAACCGGATGTCGCTGTATGTGCGGACGGTGCCCGATGACGGCACCACCTACGCCGCCTATCGGCGGGCGAATGAGGTGGCTGATGTGCCGGAGAAGGTGCGGATCGGGGCGGCGCAGCTGGCGCGGATGACCGGGTCGGCGGCGGTGTGCACGGAGGCGTTCCTGCATGTGTCGGCGAAGGAGTCCACGTTGCGGGGCCGGGCGAAGGATGCCGGCGGCGGGGTCGCCGGCCGCGGCTATGCCCTGTATCCGGGGCTGAGCGGGTTGACCGAGCCGCTGGCCGCGATGGGCGTCGACGCGCCGGCGTGGTTGACCGGGGAAGGGATGGCGGCGGCGCTGCGGACCGGGTTCTGCCCGGCCGCCGCGGCCGGGGTGACGCAGCGGGCTCTCGACGGGCACGGCGGGTTGCCGTTGGCGGTGGCCGGGCCGACCCGGGCGTCGGGGGCCAGTGGGCGGGTGTATTACCACGACGGGTACGCCACGGTGTCGTTCACGCTGATGATGCGGGAGTCGTCGTTGCCCTTCGGCGCGTTGGGGCCGTTGCTGACGGTCCACCGGGCGGGGGAACGCCGGTGCGTGGCGGTGCACTATGAGGTGCTGGAGACCAAGGCGGCGCAGCGGATCGCGTCCCGCGAGCGTGGGCACACCACGGTGTTGCGGTCGTTCAAGGCCTCCAAGGGGTTCGGGGTGAAGGCGTCCGACACCCGGGCGCAGGCCTCGGCGGAACGTCAGGAGAACGCGGTCGCCGCGGGGCACGCCCTGGTGCGGGCGGCGGTGGTGGTGTCGGTGACGGTGCCGGCGGAGTGGAACATCGCCGAACGGGCCGACGCCCTGGAGAACGACATCGTCGGGTTGTTCAACCCGGTGCGGCTGGATCTGGTGCAGGACTCGGCGTTCGTCGCGGCGTGCCTGCCCGTGGGGCTGGGGTTGCACAAGCTGCGGGGGGAGTTCTGATGGGCCGGGGACGCATGGGCACGGGCCGGGGTGCGGCGGAGCTGTTGGGCACCTTCGGCCATGACGTTGCCCGGGTGGCGCCGGAGCCGAAGAAGCCGCGGGAACGGGTCAACGGCCGCATCGCCCCCCGGTTGGGGGTGCGGGCGAAGGGCCGCGGGTGGGTGGCTGCGGAGGCCCCGTTGGCGACCTACCGGGTGCCGTCGCACGATCTGGGGTGCCTGTATCCGCTGCTGGCCTCCCCGGGGTTGCCCCCGGGCGGGGCGTTGATGGGCTACGACCTGCTCTCCCACGGGGCGTTCTACTGCGACCCGATGGGCTGGGTGCTGGGCGGTGAGGACATCGTGTCCAACCCGAACATGATCTTTTTCGGCGAGCCCGGCACCGGCAAGTCCTCCACGATCGTGGCGTTTTTCCTGCGGATGATGCAGTTCGGGGCGAAGACGTTGATCGCCGGGGACACCAAAGGTGAGTACTCACCGGTGGTGCGGGCGTTGGGCTACACCCCGATCGAGCTGGGCCAGGGCCTGCGGAACCGGCTGAATCCGCTGGACCTGGGGCCGTTGGCGACGGTGTGGGACCAGGTGGGCACCGCCGACGCGGTGAAAAGCCTCGACGCGTTGATCGGCAAGTGGGAGGCGCTGATCAAGGCGTTGGTCGCCGCGCAGGGCCATCACCTCGACGTGTCCGACAGCGAGGTCATCACCAAGGCGCTGCGCGAGCTGCTCGGGGTGGCCGACGGCAACTCCCGGCCCCGCCCGGTGACGCTGCCGCAGCTGCATCACGCCCTGGCCAACCCGACCGAGGAGTTCTGGCGAAGCTGCCGCTACGCCTCCCGGCAGCAGTTCCTCGACGAGCTGCGCAAGGCCACCGACGGGTTGTCGAAGCTGGTCAACGGCCCGCTGCGGGGGTTGTTCGACGCGGAAACCAACTTCACCATCGACTGGGACGCCCCCATTCAGTCGATGGACCTGTCCCGGTTGCACGCCATGGGCAACTCGGCGGTCGCGGTGGCCATGACGTGCCTGGGGTCGTGGTCCTCCACCGCCACCGACCTGCGCCAGTCCGGGGACATCCGCATCGTGGTGCGCGATGAGGTGTGGCGGCAGATGCGGCTGGGCGCGGCGATGATCGAGGCCCTGGACGCGGACCTGCGGTTGTCCCGGTCGACGCAGAAGATCGAGGTCCTGGCCATGCACAAACCGGGCGACACCGCCTCGGTGGGCGATGCCGGCAGCAAGGAAGTGGCGATCGCCAAGGAGTTCCTGGCGTTGTGCGGCACCCGAGTGCTGCTGGGGCAGACCACCCGGGTCGGGGAAGCGCTGGGCACCGAACTGATGCTCAGCGAGCAGGAGAAAGACATCACCCTGGGCTGGTGCAACGGCCGGAAGGGCCGGGCGTTGTGGAAGGTGCAGGCCCGCTCCTTCAAGGTGCAGACCCTGCGCCCGCCGGTGGAGAAGGCGATGTTCGACACCAACGAGCAGCTCCGCAAAACCGACGCCCCCTCCCCGGTTGCGGCCGCGGCCGCGGCGGTCTGAGGGCGGCGGGGGTGGGCGGGCAACGCAAGACCGCCACCACGGTGGTGGGGGCGGTCGGCGGGGTGCTGGTGTTGGTGATCGGCTCGGCGATCATGGTGCTGGTCGCGGTCCTGGCGGTGCTGGACGCGGCCAGTCATTCCTGCAACGGGGGCACCCCCACCGACCCCGGCGCCGGGGGTGGGGGTGCGTCGTTCACCTCGGCCGATGCCACCGCCAACGCGCAAACCATTGTGCTGACCACCGCGAAGCTCGGGTTGTCGCAGCGGGCGGCGGTGATCGCGGTGGCCACCGCGATGGACGAATCGTCGCTGATCGTCGTCGACCACGGCGACCTCGCCGGCCCGGACTCCCGGGGGTTGTTCCAGCAACGCGACTCCTGGGGGACGTTGGCGCAGCGGATGGACCCCGCGACCTCGACCACCCTGTTCCTGAAGCGGATGGTGGCGGTGCCGAACTGGCAGACCCGGTCGGTGACTGATGTGGCGCACACCGTGCAGGTCAACCAGGACCCGAACACCTACGCCCGCTTCGAAGCCCCCGCGCAGGCGATGGTGGAGAAGTTCTGGCCCGCCGGCACCCCCACCGGGGGGACGACGCCGGCGGTGGAGCTGGCCGCGAACACCACCGCCGCCTCCGGGGGTGCGGCCGGGCAAGCGGGCTGCCCGGGCACGGGGGGACAGACGAAGATCACCACCACCACCTACCCGGTGCCCGGCGGCGGCACGCAACCAGTCGATGTGTACACCCCGCTGGGGGCGGGTCCGGGCACCCCGGCCCGGCCGGTCATCGTCATGGTGCACGGCGGCGGCTTCTTCTTCGGGAACCGCTCCGAGCTCGCCGACGCGGCGTCGGCGGCCGCCGACCACGGCTACATCGTGCTCAACATTGACTACGACCTGGCGGCGCCGCGGTGGCCGCGGGAACTGGACCAGGTGCGGGCCGCGATCAGCTTCGCCCGCGCGTCGGCGTCGGCGTCGGCGTCGACCTACGGTATCGACCCGGCGCGGATCGCGTTACTGGGCGACTCCGCCGGGGGAACGTTGGTCACCGAGGCCGCGCTGACCGGGGACCACAGCGGGGTGCAGGCAGTGGTGTCCTGGTCGGGGGCCTACGACTTCCGGTCGGTGCCCACCCAAGTCGGTCCGGACGCCTACCAGCAGGCCGCGTCGGTCGCCGACCCCGCGATCTACCTGGGCTGCGTGCCGCTGCTGTGCCCGGACCTGTACCGGCAGGCCTCCCCGGCGGTCGCGCTGAGTCCGGGGGCGCCGCCAGCGATGCTGGTGAACTCCGATCACGAACTCGTGCCGCTGGCCCAGCAAACCGAGCTGGCCACCACCCTGGGCGCCGCGGGTGTCCCGGTGAACACCCTGGTGTTCCCCGGCGACCGGCACGCCAACGCCTACACCGCCGACGCCAACGCCCCCACCCTGGGCTGGCTGGACACCACCCTGCACTTCACCCCACCCCCACCGCCGCCACCGCCACCGGCCGGGGGCGGGCTGCCACCCGGCTACGTGGCGCCGTCGAACCCGCAGCAGGCCGCGGCCGTCGGCTACGCCCTGGCCCAGCTCGGGAAACCCTACGTGTACGGGGCGACCGGCCCGGACTCCTTCGACTGCTCCGGGCTGATGCTGCGAGCCTGGCAAGCCGCCGGGGTCACCATCCCCCGCACCTCCCAAGCCCAGTCCCGCTCCGGAGCACCGGTCGCCGGCATCGACCAACTCCAACCCGGGGACCTGATGTTCATCGCCGGCTCCGACGGCACCGCCAGCGACCCCGGGCACGTGGGCATGTACATCGGCAACGGCCAACTCGTCAACGCACCCCAAGACGGCATCCCCGTCCGCCTGGACACCGTCGCCCGCTGGCAAAACCAGATCGTCGGGCTGCGCCGCCCCGGCGCCAGCAACACCACCTGAACCAACACTAGGAAAGGGAACACTCATGACTGAGGGCAACGTCCGGGTGGGCCTGCTGGAGTGTGGGCCCGAGCTTGTGCCCACTCCTCAAGGCTGCGCGCTGCCAGCACCTCCCGGATGGTGGTGGCCCGACCGGGCATCCAGGCACCCCGCGACGGCCAGTTCTGGTGTGGGTGGTGCCGCAGGAGCCCTGCGGTCACCGTCCGGACCCACATTGAAGGAGGAGTTGACGATGACTGATATCGGGCGGGAGCGGCGCCACGTGGTGGTGCGTGATGAGTAGTCGGGGGTGGGCGCCGTCGAGTGTGGGGTCGTCGCGGTCGGCGTTGAGCGCGGAGGATCGCCGGTTGTACACCGGGTTGGGGGTGCTGGCGGCGGCGGTCGCGGTGTTGGCGGGGTCGTTGTGGGTGGCGATCGGCACGGCAAGCGTGACCCACGGCGGCGGGTTTGTGCTCCCGGCGCGGGCGTGGGGGCCGACGGCGAGCGCGCACCCGGTGTGGATGCTCGTGGTGGGGCTGGTGGTGTTCACGGTGGTGGCGTTCCCGCTGGTGCTGGCCGGGGTGTGGGCGACGCGCCGGTTCGCCCCGAACACCGCCGGGCACGCCTCGAGGGAGGACATTCGGGCGGAGCTGTCGGAGACCCGCAGCCGGGCGACGGCGGTGTGGACGCGGCCGGGGATGAGCGACAGCGACCGCAAGCACCGCCCGGTGAACGAGGTGGCGACACCACTGCACGCCGATGAGCACCGCCGGCCGTTGTGGTTGCCGTTGGAGAACCCGACCGGCGTCATCGCCCCGACCCAGTCCGGGAAGTCGCGGCGGGCGTTGACGCACAAGATCCTCGACGCACCCGGGGGTGCGTTGGTGAGCACCACGAAGCCGGAGTTGTTCTTGTGGGCGGCGATGACGTTCGTCCGCCGGCAGGTGCCGGTGCTGGTGTTCGACGTGACGGGGTCGGTGTCGTGGCCGGCGCAGGTGCGGTGGTCCCCGATCGAGGGGTGCGCGGACCTGACGCAGGCGGCGCGGCGGGCGAAGGCGTTGGTCGACGCGGCGGCGGTGGATTTGGGGCGGCAGTCCGGCGGCAACGAGCGGACGTTCCGGACCCGCGCCTACGGGGTGATCCGGTCCTATCTGGTGGCCGCGGCGATCGCCGGGGAGCAGATCGGGACGGTGGTGGACTGGTCGTCGTCGATGAGCGACGATCCGGTGCTGATCTTGCAGGCGGACTACCCGCAGCTGGCGCGGAACCTGACCTCGGAGCTGCAGATGGTGGCCGAGACCCGGGACGCGGTGTGGATGAGTGTCCGCAAGGCGTTGGAGCCGTTCATGCAGCCCCGCATCCAGGAGTTGTGTTCCCCGCCGCGGGGTGCCGGCTTCGACGCCGCGGCCTTCATCCGTTCCGGTGGCGCCCTGTTCTTGGTGGCCGGGGAGGAAACCGCCGCCGATGTGGCCCCGGTGTTGACGGCGTTGGTGGATTACGTCATCAGCACGGCCCGGGATTTGGCCAGCCTCAGCGCGGCGGAGCGGCTGGACCCACCGTTCACGGTGGTGCTCGACGAGCTGCCCACGGCCACCCCGGTGCCGACGCTGCCCGCGACGTGCGCGGATTCGGCCGGGCGGGGGGTGCTGATCCATTGGGCGGCGCAGTCCCGCGCGCAGATCGAGGAGATTTACGGCCAAGAAGGGGCCCGGTCGTTGGTGGAGAACACCACCGCCCTGGTGGCGTTCGGGGGCATCAAGGACGATCGCACGCTGAGTTGGTTGAGCAAGTTGTGCGGGGACCGGGACGTGCTGCGCCAGTCCCGCAGCTCCGGGGGGTTGTTGTCGGCGACCGGGCAAACCACCACGTCGCTGCAACGCTTGCCGAAGTATCAGCCCGCCGATATCCGGGAGATACCCCGGGATCGGGCGCTGATCGTGTTCCGCCACATCGCCCCCATCTTGGCGTTCACCACCGACGTGTCCGACCGCCCGGATGCTGCGCAGCTGGGCGCCGACCGCGACAGGCTGCGCGGTGGGACCCCGGTGGTCGATGCCACCGGGATGGCGCTGCCCGGCCCCGACGCGGAGCTGGTCGAGCTGGGCAAGGACCAGCCCGTGACCACGGGGCGTACGCGGAGATCGCGATGAGAAACGGGTGGGACGGGCCGGCGGGTGATGCGGACGAGGTGCCGCTGCCCGAGGAGACGACCGAGCAGTACCCTCCGGAGGACGTGGACGGCGCCCCGGTGACCGGCGGGGTGGGCGGGCTGGCGGACCTGGAGGGGGAGGTGTCGGTGAGCGACCTGGCCCCGGTGGTGATGAAGCTGGTGGCGGACATGGAAGCCGTCAGCGACCACCTGGACAGCCTGGACGAGGCGCTGGCCGGGCTCGCCGCGAAGGAGAAGGCGGCCAAGGAAGCGCCGGCGGAATGGGCACTGTTCCCGGTCCCCGAACGGAGCGCGGATTACCCGCCGGCCACATTGGAGCTGTGGGTGCAGTTCTACAACGCCACCTACGTCAGCACCACCAGCAGCACCGGCGATGACCACAACCGGGCGGTCCCGTCGTGCTGGTTGCAGCATCCGGGTTTGGCGGCGGAGGTCGCGACGCTGGCCGCGTCGTGGCGGGCCGGGTTCGTCGGGCCGGGCGCGGACCCGGTGGCCGCGCAGAACTGGCACGACCGGTGGCGGCCCGGGTTCGCCGCCCGGATGCGGGCGTGGGTCAAGTGCAGCCAGAACCGGCACGTCCCGCAAGCCGAGGGTGCCTCCCCGGAACGGGAGCACCGCTTCGGGACCACCCCACCGGAACCGGCGGCGTAACACAGCACCCACCGGCCCCCGCCCGGACTCAGTGGCCGAGGTGCTCGGTGTGGGTGTGGCGGTGGTGCCGGTCGGTGTAGCCGTGCCCGTGGCCGTAGCCGGCCCGTGGGGAGCAATGGAACGAGATCCATCGGTAGCGGGTGTGCTGATTGATTCACAGAGCAGAACACGCCGAATCGCGAGGGCTGGCGCGAGCTGTTCTATGAACGGTCGTTCACGGACGGAGGCCGGGTCAATTACAGCTTGTTGGCATCGAGCTGGATGTCTGCACTAGAAGCGGGCGCTTGCTCACGGTGGGTTTCATCGGTTCAGCCCGGCTTAGTTGACTGACAAGTCACTCATGTATATTCTCTTGCCATGGCCCGCCCTAAGAATCCCGCTCATAGAGATGCACTGCTGACTGCCGCGACGCGGACGTTCGCGGCGCAAGGGCTCAGTGTTTCAACGGCGGCGATCGCCAAGGAGGCCGGCGTCTCCAGTGGCACATTGTTTGTCTACTTCGATACCAAGTCCGTGCTCATCAATGCGCTGTACGTGAGCTTGAAGAGCGAGATGGGAAGGGTGGCCGCGATGGGGCTGTCCGGGGACGCGTCACCCCGTGCCCAGTTGCACACCATGTGGACACAATGGATCGAGTGGGCTACCGCGGATCCCGACAAGCGGCGGGCGCTGGCGCACGTGAGCGTTGCCGAGGACCTCACCGACGAGAGCCGGCACGCGGTCCACGAGGCGTACGCGGAGATTGCGGAACTTCTCGGCACCATCATCGCGGACGGGCCGATGCAGGCGGCCCCACTCGGCTTCGTCTCCACGTTGATGTCCGCGATCGCTGACGCCACCATCGACGACCTCATCGATAACCCCGATCCGACCGGCAGCCGGAGCGACCTCGCGTTCGAGGCGATGTGGCGCGCCCTCGCCGGCTGATCACCTCGGAACCCGATCACTACAGAAAGTAGGAGAACCCTCATGCCCACGATTACCGATGCCTGGGTCATCACCGGCCCCACCTCCGGCTACGGCTACGCCACCGCCCTCGAGCTCGCCCGCCACGGAACTGTCGTCCTTGTCGGTCGCAACGCTGAGAAACTCGCCTCAGTCATGACGGAAATCGAGGGCAGGGGCGGGCAGGCGACGATCGTCGTCGCCGACTTTTCCGACATCGTTAGCGCACGGCGAGCAGCGTCAACGATTGCCGCACTGGGCCTCCCGATCCGCGGGGTGTTGAACAATGCGGGGGTCATGCTCTCCAAGCCCGCCACAAGCAAGCAGGGGTGGGATCTGTCGTTCGCGACGAACCATCTCGGCCCTCTCGCGTTCACGGACGCACTGATCCCCACCCTCGCAGATCACACGAACGTCGTCTTCATCGCGTCCGCCGTCGAGGACCCGGAACGTATCCCCGCCGTTCGCGCAGGATTCCGCGGCAGCCGCTACATTTCGGCCAACGCGACAGCCCGGGGCGAATACACGCCCGGTGGCTCCAGCCGCCCGGGCATGGACGCCTACGCCACGTCCAAGCAGGGGAACCTCGCCACCGTGTACAGCCTCGCTCGCGAGGTCCCGCGCCTTCGGTTCCGAGCCATCGAGCCCGGCGTCAACCCGGGCTCCAACCTCGGCGACTTGCCCGCCGCCGTGCGTCTTCTCGCCAAGGCCCTCACCCCTGTGCTGGCCGGACTCCCGCACTTCACCACCTCGAAACGAGCCGCTCGCATCATCACGCACATCCTGACCGACCCGTCGACTGGGACCGGCATTTACTACGACGAGAAAGGCAAACCTCTGAAAGCATCCAAGCAGGTCAGTAACCCCGAGTTCAGCGACCGGTACATCCTCGAGAGCCGCGAACTTCTGGCAACAGTCCCGGCATAAGGCTGGCACGCGCGTAACCGACTCGGCCCACGAGGGCCACTCCTCCGCAGAGCACTGACCAGGCCGCCACTTAGCGCTGCGATTGTGCGGCCACAAAGGACTGCACCTCACAGCAGGTGGGCACCGTCGGCAACTCGCGTCGGTAAACAACGTCGGTTTACCTCACATCGGGGTTATTGTCGACGGATGTTGGTGGGGTACGCGCGGGTGTCCACCGCCGAGGAGAACCCGGACCACCAAATCGATGCCCTGCTGCGGGCCGGCGTCGCCCGGGATGACATCCATGTCGATCACGCCAGCGGTGCGAAGGCGTCCCGGCCGAAGCTGGATCTGATCCTGCGGGTCCTGCGGGATGGGGACGTTCTGGTGGTGACCCGGTTGGATCGCCTCGGTCGGTCCGTACTGCACCTGGTGACCTTGGGTGCGCAGCTGCGTGAGCGTGGGGTGGGTTTGAAGGTCCTCGAGCAGGGCATCGACACCGCCACCGCCGAGGGGCGGGCGATGTTCGGGATGTTGTCGGTGCTCGCCGAGCTGCAGCGGGAGCTGATTGTGGCCAATACCCGCGACGGGCTGGCCGCGGCGAGGGCCCGCGGCCGCCGCGGTGGACGCCCCGCCAAGCTCAGTCCCGACCAGGTCGCACTGGCCCAACGGTTGTATGACGCCGGGGAGCACACCGTCGCCCAGATCGCCGGCATGTTCACCGTTCCCCGCAGCACCATCTACGGTCACCTCGACAAGGCCACCGTCGGGGCCCGGCCCCGCGCGCAGAAGACGGTGGCGTCACCGTCGCCGCCCGGTGCACCCCCGTCAGCACCCCGAGCGCCTCGGGCGTGCCCGGGCTGTGGGCATGACCCCAGGACGCGGGAGGAAGCCACCGCGCAGCGCGCCGATCTGGCGGTCACCTGGCTCTGCGCCGATCCCGACCGGCCGGGTCAGGTGCTCACTCGTCGGTATTGCCGGCGCTGCCAACCGCACAGTCCGGTCGCCGACATCGCCTGCGTTGCGTGCGGGGACGGGCCGATCCTCGCCGGTGCCCTGGCCACCGCGGCCACCGGGGCCGACGCCCCGCCGGAACCGGTGCAGCGCTGGCTGGCCGCTGAGGGCTGGCAACTCGTCCCGGAGCTGTTGTGCCCCGACCACCGAACGGAGTCCGCATCGTGAATCCTCCTGCTGATGCCGGCCACCCTGTCGCGGTGGGAAACCCGATGAGCCCCGGCCGTGCGGCGAGGCCGGTGGAAGGGTTGACGCTGGGGTCGGGGTTGGTGTTGCCGGTGGAGGCGGTGACCGAGACCTTCGCGATCCTGGCCAAACGTGGTGCGGGGAAGACCTACACCGCCGCGGTGCTGGTGGAGGAGATGATGGGCGCCGGGCTTCCGGTGGTCATCGTCGACCCGGTCGGGGTGTGGTGGGGGCTGCGCAGCTCCGCCGACGGCACCGCCGATGGGTTGCCGGTGGTCATCTTCGGCGGTGACCACGCCGACCTGCCGCTGGCCGAGACCGCCGGGGAGCTGTTCGCCGACCTGGTGGTCGACGAACGCGTCCCGGCGGTGCTGGATCTGTCCGCCCTGTCCAAGTCCGCCGGGCGGCGGTTCATGACCGATTTCGCGGAACGGCTCTATCACCGCAACCGGGACCCCCTGCACCTGGTGCTGGATGAGGCCGACGCCTTCGCCCCGCAACGCACCGACCCCGGTGGGCAGCGACTGCTCGGCGCGATCGAAGACCTCGTCCGCCGTGGGCGGGCCCGCGGGCTCGGCGTCACCCTGATCACCCAACGTCCCGCCGTGCTCAACAAAGACGTCCTCACCCAGGCCGAGGTTCTCATCGCCCTGCGGATGACCGGACCCCGCGACGTCGCCGCGATCGATGAATGGGTGCGGTTACACGCCGAGGAAGACCAAGCCACCGAGCTGAAACGGTCGCTTCCCTCCCTCCCCGTGGGTACGGCGTGGGTGTGGTCCCCGGGCTGGCTCGGTCTGCTGCAACGGGTGGCCGTCCGAGCCCGGGCCACCTTCGATTCCTCGGCCACCCCGAAGGCCGGTCAGCGGCGGGTGACCCCGACCCGGTTGGCGCCGATCGATTTGGCGGCGCTCGGGGAACGCATCACCGCGGTGGCCACCGAAGCCGCGGCCACCGACCCCGCCAAGCTACGCCACCGCGTCGCCCAGCTGGAAAGTGAACTCACCGCACTCCGCACCGCCCCACCGAAGGTGGAGCGGGTCGAGGTCCCAATTCTCGACCCGGCCACCGCGGACCGACTCGATCACTGGGTCACCGACATCCGGGAGCTGTGCGACACCTTGGGCGCCGCGGCCACCCAGGTCAGCGAGCAGCTCGCCGCCGCACGAACCGCGCCAACCCCGCCACCGTCCCGGCCCGCACCGGAACCACCCCCTCCGGCACGCCAGGCACGTCAGGCACCGGAGCGGCCCCACCCCACCACCAACTCGACCAGAGAGCGCGCACCATCGAAGACGCACCCGGGCCCGGACCGGCATCCGCGCGGCGACTCCGATGCGACCCCTCCGTTGAAGGCCGGGGCACGGCGGATGCTGCACACCTTGGCTCGACATCACCCCATGCGGGTCACCCGGGCGCAGCTGGCGACCCTGTCCCGGTTCAAGGTCACCGGCGGCACCTTCAACTCCTACTACAGCACCCTGCGCCGCGCCGGGCTGATCACCGAACACGGCGGCCTGATTGAGCTGAGCGACGACGGCCGCGCCGCTGCCGGAGTCGGTACCGCCGCACCAGCCAGCACCGCCGAGCTCCTCGAGCAATGGCGGACCGCGCTCAAGGCCGGGGCCCGCACCATGCTCGAGGAGCTCATCGACGCCTACCCCGACGCACTGACCCGCGATGAACTCGCGCAGCGCGCCGGCTACGAGATCACCGGCGGCACATTCAACACCTACCTGTCCACCCTGCGCCGCAACGGGCTGGCCGAGGTCACCGGAGACACCGTCCGCGCCAACGACGTCCTGTTCCTCGCCACCACACCACGCTGATCACCCACCCCTCGTGTGGCTGGCGCTACCGATGGATCTCGTTCCGTTGTTCCCCGCGGGCCGGCCACGCCCTGCCATACGAAAGCGTCCTTCCCGTGGGTGTTCGTTGCTGGTACGCGGCGCTTAGTAGCCCATGCCGGAGCCGTGGTGACTGCCGTAGCCGCGGTCGGTGTACCCGGTTCCGTAGCCGTAGCCGTGCTCGTCGGTGATGCCGTCCTGCTCGATCACCTCCTGCTCGATCACCTCCTGTTCGTTCACGTCCTCCTCGAGCACGTCCTCCTCGAGCACGTCCTCTTCGAGGTCGCTGTCCTCCTCGGCGTGCACCTGCAGGCGGTCCTCGTCGCGGTCTTCGCTGCGTTCGTAGCGTTGTTCCTCGCGCGCCTGGGTGCCGAGCCGGCGGTCGAGGTCGGCCAGGCGGCGGTGCACCTCCGCCAGCGAGCCGGCGGTCTCAGCGGCGTCGGTGCCGGGCTGGGCGGTGGCGGCGTTCGGGGTGGTCATGGCGTTCCTCCGGTGGGTCTCGGCGATGCGGTAAGCGGTGGCTTGGTCGGTGTGCGGTTCCGGTTGCGGCCCCAGCGGGCGGGCCGGATCGGTACTGGTGACGTGGTAGGTGGCGCGGTACAGGGCGGTCAAGGACACCGCCTGCTCCCAGCGCTGGGCCTGGTCGGGGTCGGTGGGCCGCGGCCCCATCGCCTCCCGCCACCCGGCCTGCTCCGGGCGTGCCGTGTCCGGGTGCGCCACCTCCTGTTCGGCTGGGGCGCCTTCGGCCACGGTGGTGGCGGGGGTCTGCTGGGTCGTGGACTGCACGGTCGCGGCGGGGGCGGTCAGGACCGCCGAGCCCGACTCATTGCCAGTGGTGACCGCGGCGGCGGGCAGGTCCGGGGTGTGGGTGAGGGCGTGCTGGTGGGCGGCGTGGGTTTCCGCCCGCAGCAGGGCGTGTTCGAGGGCGCGGACCTGCTCGGCACGGACGGTGAGAGCGGTGGTGTCCAACTCCATGGCGGCCAGGCGGGCGAATTCCACGTCGGTGGGGGTGATGATGCCGGCGGGTCCGGCGGCATCGAGCAGGGCTTGGTGGGCGGTGATGTAGGCGCTGCGGTGCTGCTCGGTGTCGCCGCGCCGCTGGTCGAGGACCATTTCGGCGGTGGCGAGCACCGGCTCCAGTGCGGCCAGAGCAGCGGGGTCCTCGCGGTCGCGGGCGTCGGCCACCTGCTGGCGCAGGTCGTTGACCTGGGTTTCGGTGTCCTCCACGCGGTGGGCGGCCTCGATCCACGCCTGATGGGTGTAGGCGTCCTCGGCGGCCACCGGGCGCAGGTCGTCGGCCCGTTGCCGCAGCCCGGCGATCATCGGCGCCGCCGCCCGCTGGTGCTCGGCGGTCCCGTCGAGCACCGCCCGGCGAGCGGCCCGCAGTTCGCTGCGGGCGGTGTGCAGGTCGGCGGCGGTGCGGGCCACCCGCTCGTCGGGGGACAGGTCGAGGTAGGGCAGCTCGGTGTGCAGCTCCCCGTCCCAGTCCGCCGCGGTGATCCATTCCTGCTCGGCGGTGCCCGTCTCGGTGGGGGTGAAGTCGTCGTCCTGGTTGTTGTCGGGTCCCTCGGCGAGCACCGCCGCCAGATACTCGGGGTCCTCGCCGGTCGCGGCACCGGCGGTGGCCATCTCCGGTGCGAACGGCTCGGCGGCTGCCTCGGTGTCGGCGGCGGCGGGCACGGTGGGGGTGGCGGTGTGCAGGACGGCATCGGCCTCGGCCATCTCCCGGAGGACGGCGTCGGCGTCGGCGGGGCGGTCCTCGACGACCTGGTCCCAGGTTTCCTCGGCGTCGGGTTCGGGGGGCAGCGGCACCTCGACGCCGGGGGTGGCGTGGTCGGTGCGGGTGAGGGCGTCGATGCGCCATACCAGGGCGGTGGCCATCTCCCCGGCCGGCAGCACCCGCTCGTCGTGAGTGGTGTCGTGGGCGCCGGTGAGGAGTTCGTGGGCGGTGCCCAGCACCTGCTCGGGTGTCCACCCGTGGTGGGTGGCGGTGTCCACCGCGGCGACCAGGGTGGGCCACGCCGGGTCGGCCATCACCCGGGTCGCGGCCCGCTGCCCGAGGACCGCGACCAGCTGCGGCGCCCAGTCCGGGCGCAGGTTCGCTCCGGCCGCACCGGCGGCTTCCACCGCGGCCGGGGAGAGCTGCCCGGACAGGCGCCACCACAGGGCGGCGGCGGGCAGCTCGTCGGGCAACGGGCGGGTGCCCGCGGCCGCGGTGACCAGGGCCTCGACGGGCAGCCCGGCGCGGTGCGCGGCCGAGAGCCGGTCGGCGAGCACCGGCCAGTACGGATCGGCCACGAGCCGGGGACAGACAGCGGTGGCCAGCGGTGCCCACCGGGTGGTGGCGGCGTCGGGGCGGCCGAGCACGGTCTCGACGGCACGGTCGAGACGCTGCTGGTAGCGCCGGTCACGGACGGCGAGCGCGTCCGGGCCGGTGGGTCGCCGATCGGCCGGGTCGACACCGGTCCCGGCCCGCCACACCGCGACCCGGGACACCAGCTCCGGGTCTTCCCCGACCAGCGGACGCGCCCACCGCGGTGCGGTGGTCGGGGTGTACGCCGCCGCCCGCTGGCGAACCTGCTCGGCGGTCTCCCCGACCAGCTGGGCGCGGGCGTTCAGGTAGGGACCCCACCGGGGGTGGTCGGCCAGCACCGGGGGCACGGCGGGTAGCCACGGCAGCGGACCGGTCCGGGCGGAGTGTTGGCCGGCGGTGTCCAGCCGCCAGTCCAGCACCGCGGCCACATCCTCGGCGGTGCCCAGTTCCCGGGCCGCCGCGGCGTGGCGGAGGGCGGCCACGGGGTCGGCGCCGGACAGGGAGAGCACCGCCAGGTGGCCCCGCAACGTGGGGTAGGCCGGGTGCTCGGCGAGCCCGGGGTGCACCGTGCTCGCCGCCTCATCGATCGCGGTGAGCACCGCCGGGTCGGCCAGGGATACCGCGGCCACCCCCACCGCGTCGGTGTAGGCGCCGGCGGCGTGGCCCAGGACCGTCTCCGGTGCGGTGGCCTCCCGGTGGGTGGTGATTGCCGAGTGCTGCGCCCCGTCGCGGCGCAGGATGCGGGCCAGGAACTCGGCCGCGGTCGGGGGCCGCACCGCCTCCGGGGTGATCATGGCGTGCTGGTCACCGTCGGTGGCACTCGCCACGTAGACGTGGTTCGCGGTGCGGCCGCGGGTCAGGGCCACGTAGAGCTGCTGGCGGGATTCCGCGCCGGTGAGGACGGTGTGCGCGGTGGCGGCGGTGAGGCCTTGGGCGGCGTGGATGGTGCGGGCGTAGCCGAGGTCGACGTGCTCGGCGACGTAGTCGGCGGGCAGGGTGATGATCCGCCCGGTGGAGGTGTGCCGGGCCCGCACCGCACCCCCGGCCAGCACCTCGGCGACGGTCCAGCGGTCACCGTTGCGGACCCAGTCGTTGGTGGTGAGCACCAGGCGGCGGTCGTTGCGCCGGGTGGTGATGACGTCCCCGGCGCTGGCCGCCGACCCCTCGCGCAGCACCACTTCCGGGCCGCTGTCCCCGCCGTGGTCGGCGAGCCGGTCGGCGCGGGCGCGGGTGTTCAGCTCCGCCACGAGCTCCCGGGTCGGGGCGAGCATCACCGCGTCCGTGCCGGCGGTGGTATCGGCCCGCCACGCGGTGTAAGCCTGCTCCACGATCGTGGCGCTATCACCGACCTTCACCCGGTGGTGGTCGAGGTAGAACCCGATGCCGGCGGTGTCACCGTCGCGGATGGCCAACGATGCCGCGCCTTCGGCGGGGTCGTCGAACCGGACGACATGGGACAGGGTGCCCGCGCCGACGGTCTCGGCGATGTCGCGGACCACCCCGCCGGCGGCCACCGCCGCCAACTGCTGGTCATCACCGACCAGGCGGACACTGCCCCCGCGGTCGGTGACATAGCCGACCAGGGCGTCGAGGTTCGGGGTGCCGACCATCGCCGCCTCGTCGACGATGACCAACGTGGTTGGGCCGATCTCGGCCACCCACTGCGGTACCCGCACCGCCCGGTCGGCGTTACCCGGATCGGCCAGTGCGGTGATGGTGTGCACGAGCTTGTCGACGGTGTCGGTGCCCACCCCCAACTCGGTGCCCAACACCGCGGCCGCGGCCGCGGTCGGCGCCAACCCGATGACGTGGCCACCGTCCTCGGCCCAGGCCCGGGCCAGCACACTCATCGCGGTGGTTTTCCCGGTACCGGCCGGGGCCAACGCCACCTGCAGCCGCGCCCCGGAGGTGGCCAGCTCCCGCACCAGGTGGACCTGCCCCGGGTTGAGGTCCCGCCCGTTCGCCGCCGATTCCAGCAACGCCAACTCCACCGCGGTGCCGGTCGCGGTGCGGCCGGCGGTGCGCCCCGCGATGCCCAACAGGCGGGCTTCGGCGTCGAGCACCGCCGCGGAGGTGAACAGCTGGGTGCGGGCCACGGTGTACACCGAGGACCCGTCGGAGCGGCGCACCGCGGCCGGCGCCACCAACTCCGCGCCAGTGGCCTCCACGTTGCTGGCCTGGACCGCTTCCCGGGCGGGCAGGAGGTCCTCATCGGCGGCGGACAACCGGATCGAACGCCCCGGGTCCAACGCGGCGGCGACCACCGCATCCACCGCCACGTCGAGCTGCCGAAGCGGAACACCGGCGGTGCGGGCGGCGCGTTCGGCCTCCGCCCTAATGTGGTCTTCCTGCCACGTCGCCCGCCGCCCGGACACCACCGCCAGCACCCGCCCGGCGGTGGCCTGCACCCACGCCGCATCGACGGTGGTCCGGGGTTGGGGTGTCAGGGCGGGCACCGCCTGATGGATCGTCGCCGCCAACCCGGTTACCCCGCCGAGCACCGTCTGCGCCTGCCCGCGCCAGGCCTGCCGCTGCTCGGCCAGCGAGCGCGGTTCGTGCTTGCGGTCGCGGGTTTCCAGGGTGGCCTGCTGGGCCAGGGCCAGGGCCTCCACCGGCGACGGTGCCCGACCCTGACGGTCCCGGAACTGCGCGGACAACTCGGCGCGGCGAACCTCGATCGCCGCCCGCCGCGCCGACCACGCCCGCAGCAAACCCGGATCGACGCCCACGATTTCCCGCACCGCCCGCTTACCCGAATCGGCGTTGGCGCGTTCGGCGAAGGACACCCCCAACGCCTCAATCAGGTGGGCTTCCAGGCGGGTGTTGTACCGCTCGGAAGCGGCCACCGCCGCCTTGTGCAGCACCCGCCCATCCAACGCCAACCACCGCTGCTCCCCGTCCTCGGCGCGGGTTTGCACCTTGTTGCTGATCGCCACGTGGCTGTGCAGATCCGGATCCCCGGCCCGGGAGTCCCGGTGAGTGAACACCGCCCCGATCAACCCCGTGGTCTCCACCTGCCGCACCCCGTCGGTACCGACCCGGGTGTAGGCGGCGTTCGTTTCCAACCACCCGATGGTGTCGGCCACCGCCGCCTCATGCGCCGCCGCGATCCGCTCCGACACCTCCCGCGGGGCCACCGCCCACAACGCCGACACACTCTTCACCGGGGAAAACGTCAGGTCATACCCGGCGACAGCGGTCGTGGCCTGCCGACCAGCCCGGGCGATGAACCCCGACAACTCCCGCTCATCGACCACCTCCCGCCCGTACTCCTTGCGGAACATCTCCCGGCCCAAAGCGGTACGCATCTCCGCGCGCACCGCCTCGGGAATCGGGGCGTCACTGCGAGCGCCGCGGGCACTGTTGTAAGCGACGAACCGCTCAGCGAGAACCCGCCGGAACTTCGGCGATTCCTCAAACACCCGGAACTTCATCCCCAACCGGGTCGCCGCCAACGCCTCCCTCGGGGACGCCCCCGCGGCGACCTGCTGCTCCTCGATCACCGTGGCGTTCGGGTGCCGACCCTCCCCGAACAACGCCAACATCTGCGCCTCCGCGACGGCACTGCCCTCCGCCACCGCACTGGCCGAGCCTAGCGTTTCCGAGGCCAACCCGGCCAGGCCCGCACCCATCCACCGACCCGGGGATTCGCCCTTCTCGGTGTAGTACTCACCCAGGCTCGACGTGCCGCGCTCGGTGGCATCCGCTGCCGCGACTTGCCGGGTCAGGTACGTGTACCCGTCCCCCGCCGTCAGCTTATGCAGCGACATCACGAGCCTCACGCTAACACCGTCAACTCGCCCCGCCAATGTGTGATCCGTGTGACGTCCGTGATGGAGACGTCCGAATGCAAGAGGTGTGTTGCTCTCGAACTTCGCTCCCTGACCCTGGCACGCGTAGCGGGATTGACGTGGATTTGCCCGCCGGATCGCGGGCTGTGCTCATGGGGAAGGCGCCCGTTCCGCGGGGACAGTCGGGAGGGCGCTCTGATGACGGGGCGGTGCGGGTGCGGACGCGTGGTGTCGCAGCAGCGCGCCGGGATGGGGTGGTGGAGTAACGTGCCCAGCACGACGGCACAACGCTCGGCGACACACAGGATGGGGTGAGGGTCCATGGCCCGCAGTGGGGCAGGGAAAGTCAGCGCACGCGAACGCGCCCGCGCGGCGAAAGCCAAGCTGGACGCCGAGCAACGTGATCACGAAAAGCTCGTCGAGGACGCGGTGACCGCCTACTACGACGCCGAAGACAAACGAGCAGCCGCCGCAGCAGCCCTCGCCGCGGCCGACACAGCCCGCGCCGCCGCGGTGAAAACGCTCACCGACCTCAACGAACCACCGAAACGCATCGCCGCCCTCGTCGGACTCAGCCCCGTCGAGATCCGCAAGCTCCGCCGCACCACCACCACCACCACCACCACCGCTGGCAACGCCACTGGTACCGGCCGGGGCAGGGCGAAGAACGCCGACGGCTCGGCGGCAGCCTCCACCGGCGGCACCCGGACGGACCCGGTACCCGACACCCCGGAGGCCGAACCGGAAGCAGCACTCGCGAGCTGACACCCCGGCGCACTGACGCGCACCGCAGAGGGGTCGGTCCGGGAGACGTTAGGGGTGATGGGGTTGGGGGTGTTGGTGGTGGACCCGGTTCTGCATGCCGCGGAGATCGCCCGGTTCGCCAAGTTCGTGGTCCGCGGTCCCGGGCCCGGGGACTGCTGGTTCTACACCGGGGCCCTCGGCGACGACGGGTACGGGCGGTTCTGGCTCAACCGCAACGGTGCGCACCGGGTGGTGCGCCCGCACCGCTACGCCCTCGCCCTGGCCCAACACCTCACCCTCGGGGAAGACGACATCGCCATGCACGCCGTGTGCGACCTCCCGTTGTGCGTGCGCGCCGAACCCGTGGGCGGGCACGGGCACATTCAGCTCGGCACCCAAGCCGAGAACCTCGCGCAGATGGGCCGGGCCGGGCGCGGTGGTGGCCGCGGGCACCCACGCCAGTGGTACGGCCCCGACCGAGCCGCCCGCGCCGCCCGCTCCCGCGCCCTCCGCGGCGCCGTACGACACGGCTGGGACCCCATCGCCGTGCAGGAAGCGTTGGCGGGCACCGAGCAGGCGGTGCTGTTCTGATGCGCTCCCGGCGCACCGAACTCGCCCAATGGCGCGACCGGGTCGCCGACGTCGCGGCGATGTGCGGACAGGACCCCCCGAAAGTGGCGTGGCGGAGCAACACCAGCTACAACCGGCACGCCGACCTCCTCGGCATCGGCCGCTTCGAACGCCGGCTGCGCCGCGGCTCCGAACCCGCCCGGCGCGCCGCCATCGCCCACGAACTCGGCCACCGCGCCTCGGCCTACCGCAAACAAGACCGCGTCCACACCCAATGGGCACGCACCAGCGTGCGGGTCACCGCGATCACGGTCGTCCTCACCGAAGCGGCCGTGCTGGCCGTGCTCGGGGCCACCGACGTGCTGACCGACGGGTGGTCCATCGCACTGGCCTGGCTCAGCGTCGTCCTCGCGTTGGGGGTGCTGGGATCGGTGCTGCTGGCCCCGCTGCTGGAGGAGTCTCACTACGAGGAATACGCCGCCGACGACTACGCCGCCGACCACACCGGAACACCGGCCACCGTCGAGTCACTGCACCAGCTGCGGTCGATCTGGGAACCCGTGATGCGGTGGATTCCCGTGCTGCACACCCACCCCAGCACCCGCGACCGCATCACCCGCCAACATACCCGCGCCACGAACCAGAAGGGCGCCGGAAGCGGCGGCAGCGATGTGTCGGGGCCGGTGGCTACCGTGCAACCCAGCACCCAGGAAGGGGCCGGGGATGAGTGAGAACGAACCGCACACCACACCAGCACCGGCTGCGCCGCCACGGGTGTCGCGGGCGAGTCTGCAGTGGGACACCACCGACACCCGCGCGCCCGGGGCACCCGCACCGGCCGCGTCGGTCCGCGCCCGCCTCGCCGGACAACAAGCCAAAGCCCGCCAACACCCCTGGCAACCCCGGTTGTGGCGCGCCGAGCTCACCGGTGCACTCACCGGGGCCGCCGCCGGTACCCTCACCGGGCTCGTCGGCGTGACGCTGTGGTCGGCCCTGATAGTGGGGTTGGCCGTCGCCGTGGTGGTCACCGCCATGACGTGCGGGTGGCTGATGGCCGACCGATACGGCTACGACAGCGTGGGCCGCGAGCTGCGCCAGCACGTGCGGCTCGAGGAACGGGTCGCCGCCTCATTGGAACCGTTGGAAACCGCCGGCTGGGTCGTCCTGCACGATCGGCTGATCGCCGCACACCGGGTACCGCACCTGCTCATCGGCCCACCAGGGGTCATCCTGATCTACCCCTACACCCTCGGTAAGCACGCCATCGCCCGCTACCAGGCCCGGCGTGCCCGCGCCCTCGCCCACAGCATGATCGCCTGGGTGCTGGCGGTGCCGCTGGCGATGCTGCGGATACGCCCGCTGCCCCACCTGAACACCGCCACCACCGCGGTCAACGTGTCACCCCATGAGGAGGAGCAAACCACCCTCTGCTGGGCACGCAGCGAGCTCGCCAACCGCCTGCACCAACGCCCCACCCTCGACGGGTGGACAACGCTCGTCTACGCCTACTACGCCGTGGACCACCGCCCCGCCGACCGGCAGTTCACCCGCACCCAACGCGTCGGATACGGCGACACCGGCCCGGTCCTGCGCACCATGATCACCAGCGGACTCCCCGGCGGCCTCAACCGCACCGCCATCGCCTACCTCACCACCGAAGTCGACGACACCTGCCCACCCGCCTGAATGAAAGGCGGTGCGGCAGGTCACGGACGGAACCGAACACGGAAGGGTGGGACATGCGTTGAAAGCCGGGATTATGGGAGTCGCCGGATTGGGTGTGTGCGCTGTCGTAGCCGTCGGCTGCGGCAGCAGTAACCAGGCAGGCCCAGGGGCACCAACAATGACAACAACAACAAATTCAAGCCTGCCAGCGCCCACCGCGGCGCCGACTCCCACGAGTGCCTCCGACTCGCCCACGGCGGTGCCGACTCCCACGAGTGCCTCCGACTCGCCGACTGCGCCGAGCGGGTCATCAGCCAGGGCCACCAGCACAACCCCTGGCACGTCCTCGACGGCCGCGCCTGGACCGACGTTGGCCCCGGCGGGAACGACGTGCGGCACCTTGCCCTCGGTGGGGGGCGGCAACGCGCAACCGGTCGTCGTGCTCGCCGGGGCGCTGCCGTGTGCGACGGCGATGCGGATCGGTGGCCGCTACCTCGCGGACATCCGCGCCGGCACAGCCCAAGGTCAAGGACAGTTCGCCACCGAAGACAGCTGGCAATGCGACTGGCCCTACGTGCCCGGACGCTCCCACGCCAACTCATACCTCCAGTGCACCGACCCGGCGCAGAACAGCTTCAAAATCGGACAATGAACCGCGCCCCGCAGTCCCCCGCACGCCACGTCCTTGGGAAGCTCACGCAACTAGCGAACCGCCACCAACTCCTTCCACGCAGCCGTGAGCGGATTGCTGCCACCCCCCGTACTGGGCTGTATCGGCGCAGGGGCTATCGCTGGAGCACCCGTTGCGGGTGTCCATTCGATCCTCCGTGCTCGGGGTTGACTTACCTCGTCAGATCAGACCCATTCCCAGCAGCGCATCCGGGTCACCTCCCTCCGGCGTGATGTGCCGTGCGTCGCGGTTGACCTACCTCAGACCCATTCCCAGCAGGAGCGCATGGCGATCACCTCCTCTCGAGTCGTTAGCGACTCTGCCCACAGCACAGCAGGTGTGCTGATCACTTCCCGGGTTTGATCCGGTGCTGTGGCTTAGGGTGAGTCGAGCGCTCGAGCGGCGCCGGAAGCCGACCGGGGAGGGTGGGCAGTGGGAAACCAGCACCACCGGTCATCGTTGCCGCGCGCCGTAGGGGGTGTGCGGTCCTGGGCGGTGTGGTCGCTGAACCGTCGGGCCCGGTGCTTGCTGTTGGGCACCGAACTGTTAGCCGCGGTGTTGCTGGGGTGGCTGCTGCTCACCGAACCGGTGACCGGGGACGCGCTCATCCGGTTGGGCGTGCTCGTGGCGCTCAGCGGTATTTACAGCGCGGCGGCGGCCCGGGTGGAACGCCTCGGCCGGTTGCTGCACCACGACAAGGTGCTGTGGGCCAACCAGAAATCGGTGTGGGTGGCCGCGGCGTTGTTGGTGGCCCCGCCCGCCTGGGTGGGGCTGTTCGTGGTGGTGCTGTTCGGGCAGACCCTGCTGCGGGCGATCCGGGACAAGGCGCTGCGCCCGCACCGCACGGTGTACACCATGGCCGCCTCGACGCTGGGGGCGCTGGCCGCCGGGCAGGTGTATGCCCTGTTCGGCACCGTGGCACCGGCCAGCCCCGGCAAAGCCCTCGCCGTAATCACCACCCTGACGGTGTTCACCGCCACCAGTCTGGGATTGGTCATCGCCGGTGCCTACCTGGCGGGACGGCCGCCACGCCTGCGGATGCTGCTGCCCACCCCGGCCGCCCTGGCCGATGAGGGCGCCGCCCTCACCGTCGGGCTCGCTACCGGACTCCTCGTGCTCCTCGCCCCCTCGCTGGCCCCGGTGACGCTGATCCTGGTGACGGTGTTGCACCGCAGCGCCCTGGCCCGGCACCTGCAGACGGTGGCCACCATCGACGCCAAGACCGGGCTGTTGACCAGCGTGGCGTGGCACCAGCGCGCCGAACAACTCCTGCAGGAAACCGCCGCGGCGAACTCCTCCGCGGTGGTACTGATGATCGACCTCGACCGCTTCAAGACCATCAACGACACCCACGGACACCTGCTCGGTGACGAGGTCCTCACCGCGGTCGCCCAACGACTGACGGAGCAACTGCGCACCGGAGATCTGCTGGGCCGATTCGGTGGTGAAGAGTTCGTCGTGGCACTCCCCGACACCGACACCGCTAACGGCCATCAGGTGGCCGAGCGCATGCGCCGGTGCCTGCACACCATCCGCCTGGACCGGGCACCCACCCTGCACATCAGCGCCTCGATCGGTGCCGCCGTCTACCCCGACCACGGTGCCACCCTCACCGAGGTGCTCCGCACCGCCGACCGCGCCGTCTACGCCGCCAAAGCCGCCGGACGCGACACCACCCACACCACGCGCAGGTGACACCACCTGACGACCTCGGGCTGCGCTTACCGCAGCGACGGCTCTCCGAACCGCTCCCGCGCGGCCTGCTTCGACACCCCTAGCACCGCGGCGATCTGCGTCCAGGTCCGCCCGTTGGCGCGCGCGGCCCCGACCGTCTCGGCTAACGCCAGGTCACCCGCTACCACCGTCCGCATCGCCTCGCCGATTGCTCGCAGGTCCGTCCCGTCGGAGTCCGGCGACGCCAATGCCCGGGGGTCCAGGCTGTCCAGCCACACCTCGGTCTCAGCGACCGCCTTCTCCAGCTGCTCACGAGTTCGTGCCATTATCATCACCTCAAGTAGTCGTAGAACTTTGCCCGCAGCGCCATCGCGTGGATCACCACAGGCTCCTCGTCCGGGTCGTCATCCAGGACGACCACCTCCAACAGCCGACCCGACCGATCCGCACCGATCACCAGGTCTCTGTCCTCGCCCGTCACCACGCGTAGCGGGTTGCGGACCGCGTGGGCGATATCGGCATCGCGCACGCCGTGCTTGCGTGCGCTGTCCGCTATCTCCACGTCGACAAGGCTACCTTGTCCCCATCTGGCGCGTCAAGGTCACCTTGTCACGCCCAAGGAAGTTCGGCATCGGCATCAATTCTCTTTCGCCACCTATGCGGACAACTGCTCAGCGACGAGGCTGCGCCGGAGGTGGCGTGGCCAGGCGTGCGTGTTGGGTCGGGGCATCTAGCGATCGCGGGCACCGACAAGTCCTGGTCAGAACACGAAGGCAACCGGCCCACCACTAGGCGTGATTTGACGGATACTGCTCGTCATATGCGCCCGGACCGATCGACCGCGCCGCTGCCGGCCGGGTTCAACCGCGTCCAGCTCGATCACGCCCTGCAGGTCGCCGACCACGACCAGCAGTGGCCGGTCGTGGGCTGCGTGGTCGACGGCACACCGAGTGGCCACTGCGCTACTGGCGTTTCGCCGGTGGCTGGGCCGGCTACCTGAGCGGGATGGGCGAGGTCAGCATCAAGCTGATCGGCGCGGCACGGAGCCGACCGGGCAAGCGCTGGCGACGGTACGCGATCCGACCGTCTACGACTTCGATCCGACCAGACAGTTGCATCTGTCGCAGGTGGCGCAGGGCCGCCGCAGACCCCAGGCCACGTTGCCGCTGCCCTGGTCGACCTCGATCCACCCCGACCAAGCCGCGTTGCTCGAACAGACCGGCCTCCTTTGAAGCGACGCGCGTCAGATCGACCACGAAAAGATGGGATTGGGTTTACGTCACCGGCGGAAGCGTCGGACGTCGCGGCCGGGTAAGCCTTCGGCGAAATGACCGTCCCGATCTGTCTGGTGCGAGCAAGCCCCAAGGTTCACAGATTGGCGCACCGACTGTCTACCGCTTGAACCCTCGGTCCTGCGGTGTCCGGGTGGATCGGTGCGGCGACGACGACGGCGCGACCGGTGTCTGGGCGACCACGAAGATGCGGCGAAACGGCATCCACGCCCCGCCGACGACCTCACCGGGCAACACCGAGTGGGCGTAGGCCTGCGGCAGCCGTGCCTTGAACTCGGCGTGAAACCGTTTTATATCGTCTTCGTCGTTCAGCGCCGCCCACACCGGCCGCAACACGGTGCCCACAGTCAGCATCAGGAAGTCGTTGACCGGCATCCGGGGAACGTAAGTGCTCTCCCACACGTCGACCGTGCACCCCAACCCCGCCAACCGTTGCGCGTACTCCCGCGGCGGCCGCACCACGTCCGCCGCCCCCAGCACACCACCCAGTCGCGCGCGCCACTGCGGTTCCTCGCACATCTCCTCAGCGACCACATGCGACGGCGCACCGAAGTCGTTGGGCAACATCACCGCCACCCACGCCCCCGCCGACAAAGTCCGCACCCACCGCTCCAGCACCTCAACGTGCCCCGGTACCGCCTGCAGCACTCCACTACAGACCACGACGTCGACGCGTGGTCCGGGCGCCCAGCGCGCCGCGAACCCCACCGAAGCGCTCAGCCCCTGCCTGCGCGCCATGTTCACCGCCTCCGGATCCGAATCGATGCCCTCGACCTCGGCCTCCGGCCACCGCCGCACCAACTCCACCGTCGAAACCCCCGGACCGCACCCGACATGCACCACCCGCCGCGGGCTGGCCGCACCCACCCGAGCCAGCAACTCCCGAAACGGGCGCCTCTTCAGCTCCGAAAAGTTCCTCGAATGCGCCCGATCCAGCTCGGCCATCCCACCGCCCCCTACCCGCCCCGGTGGGGCACCTATTGGTCCAGCCGATCGAAACCGCCGTTGTCCAGCCAGGTGAACTCCACCGCCTTCGACACCTGCACCTCGGCCTTCAACTCGACGTACTCGATCACCATCTCCCGGGCCTTATCCAACGACCGCGTCAAATAGGTCTGCGTCGCCCCGTAGCCCTGCACGTACAGCACCAACCCACCCCGATCACGCCGCCACCACGGCGACGGCGACACCCACCGCCGCACCCGCCCCGTCAACGCACCCACCGGCTCCACTCCATCCACCGGCCCAGCTTCGCAAAAAGCACCGACGAAACAGCCGTGTGTCAGGAAACCCTGACGTAGGTCAATGGCCGGTGGGCCCAAGGCCATACCCATTGCTCTTTCGGCCGCTTGGACCTAACAACCCCAAGTTCTGCCGCAGCTAACAGCAGCTGTGGTCAGTTGAGACTGACACAGCCAGTCACCGCGTTGTCGCACGTTGAATCGCCTGCCCGAGTTGGTTGACTGCGTCATCCAGACTGGCCCGCATTTCAATGAGAGTCCCGTCGTGGGCGGGCCGGTGCACGAAGCGAGAAGTGAGGCTTTCAAAGTCAACCCACGCGGTGACAACGTCCGGCTCGGCGAACACGTTCACCCGCGCCGCCAAACGCGCCCTGTCGGCTGCGAGCAACCGCGTGTCGGGCGGTGACTCGGCCGCCACCCCCTGCCGTCGTGAGAGTGGCGGGACCCCGAGAAGTGATCCACTGTGAGTGAGAGTCGTTCATCGGTGGGTGCAGGCGGCAGCGTAGACCGCTGGTGCCTGGTAGTCGAGCGAGCTGTGCCGCCGGCGGTGGTTGTAGTCGTC
>JAABUZ0100002100.1_pt1 | contig 34414 bp, 34 predicted proteins | sample 5562091 | NCBI WGS metagenome assembly JAABUZ01 (sample SAMN12813069, study PRJNA571459) | rock metagenome | isolation source: Antarctica rocks | place: Antarctica: Victoria Land, Linnaeus Terrace sud | collected 2015-12-21 | reverse complement strand
GCGACTACATCCGCAACCAGCGAAGCCCAGAAACGGGGCAGCAGAAGGCGCACTACAAGCGAAAACGACATCCATGAAACTCAGGAACCTTTCGTGTATGAATCTTGTTCAAGGCCACGGGTTTCAACCTGTGGTATCTTTACTCCGTGGCTGCTAACGGCCCTTTTATGTTAGTGCATTTAGAAAGCAAGTCAACTATGAAAACTGCGCTTTTGGTTATGGTGCATGGGTCGCCCCGGCCTATCGCCAATCAATCTATGTTTCAAGTGGTGGAAGAAGTCAAGGTGCGAGGGGTGTTCGATTTGGTGGAAGTCGGGTTCATGGAATGCAATGAACCGACCATCACCGAAGCCGCCGATGCCTGCGCGGCGTCGGGGGCGGACAAAGTCATTGCCGTGCCGTATTTCCTGCACACGGGAACCCATGTCGCCGACGACCTGCCGACGCTTCTGGACGAAGCGGCGGCGCGTCACCCGCACGTCCAGTTCCAGATGGGCCGGTATATCGGCACCTCGCCCACGCTGACCGACATTCTCGCCCGACGGGCGACGGCGGTCAAGAGTTAAAGACCTACCACCTTGCTTCGCAGGGTCCTCCCTAAAGGGAAGATACGGCCTATACAAGAGGCAAAAGCCTGCAAGCCTAACTCTTAATCCTCCCTTTAGGGAGGACCCTGCGAAGCAAGGTGGTAGGTCTTTCATTCCAATTTCAAGAAAGAACCACCTATTTATGACCCATTTCTCTTCCCGCTTTGCTGCTTTACGCTTCACTGCCCCACTTCTGCTCGGCCTTTCTCTTGCCGCTGCCCCATCGCTGGCCCAATCCGCCGCGCATGGCGTAGACCTTGCCGCGATTGACCGAAGCGCGTCACCCTGCACGGACTTTTACCAGTACGCGAACGGCCACTGGCTGGCAACGCATCCTATCCCTGCCGACCGGGCGGCGTTCGGCGGCTTCAATGAGCTGTATGACCGCAACCAGGCTGTCCTGCACGAGATTGTCAACCAGGCCGTCGCCGGACCGCCTGCGCCGGTCGGCAGCGTCAAGCGTAGAATCGCCGATTTCTACCGCAGCGGCATGAATACCAAACTGATTGAGCAGACAGGGGCCGCGCCGCTGGCCCCGGAGTTTGCCCGCATCGCGGCGATTTCCGATACGGCGTCTTTAGAAACCGAGATCGCGCATCTGCACAAAATCGGCGTCGGCGCAGTGTTCGGCTTCGGCGTCGGGGCCGACGACAAGGACAGCCTGCATACTATCGCCCAGCTTGGGCAGGGCGGTCTCAGCCTGCCCGACAGAGACTACTATCTGAAGACCGATCCAAAGTCAGTGACGCTTCGGACGCAGTACACCGACTATGTCGCCCGGATGCTGACGCTGCTCGGCGATGACCCGGCGGTCGCCGCGACTGAGGCGCAAACCGTGCTGAGTCTGGAAACCAGCCTGGCGACGGTTTCGATGACACGGGTGGAGCGGCGCAATCCGAACGCGACTTACAATAAGATGTCTCTCGCGGAAGTAGATGCGCTGACGCCCGGCTTCTCGTACCGGCCGTACTTCGCCGCGCTAGGCGTTTCCGACCCAGGCCCGATTATCGTCGGCCAGCCGAAGTTCTTTGCCGAAACCGGGCGGCTGATGACGGCGACGCTGCTTTCGGACTGGAAAACCTACCTGCGCTGGCACCTTCTGAGCAGCATGGCCCCGTACCTCAGCGAGAAATTTGTCGCCGAAAACTTTGCCTTTCGCGGCACGATACTCAGCGGCGCAACCCAGAACCAGCCGCGCTGGAAGCGTGTTCTCGGTGAAACCAACGGCGCTCTCGGCGAAGGCTTAGGCCAGCTTTATGTCGCGCGGACGTTCACGCCTGCCGCCAAAGCCCGCGCTCTGGCGCTCGTTCTCAATGTCAAAAGCGCCCTGCATGACCGCCTGATGACGCTGGACTGGATTGGCCCGAACACGCGCCGTCAGGCCCTGTCTAAGCTTGCCAAGATGCGGGTGAAAATCGGCTACCCGAACCACTGGCGCGACTACACAAAGCTTGCCGTGGACAGCCCAATTTATGTGGTCAATGTCGAGGAAGCCAACACGTTTGACTTCAACCGTAATCTCGCCAAACTGGGTAAGCCCGTAGACCGCAGTGAATGGGGCATGACGCCGCCGACCGTGAACGCCTATTACAGCCCCAGCGGCAACGAGATTGTCTTCCCCGCCGGCATTCTCCAGCCGCCGTTCTTTGACCCGAAAGCCGATGATGCGTCCAACTACGGCGGCATCGGCGCGGTGATCGGCCACGAGATGACCCACGGTTTTGACGACCAGGGCCGGCAGTTCGACGCCAGCGGCAATTTAAAAGACTGGTGGACTGCCGCCGACAAAAAGAACTTCCAAACACGGGCAGACCAAGTCGCCAGCCAATTCGACGGGTTCGTTGTCGTGGACGGCCTGCACGTCAACGGGCATCTGACTTTGGGCGAAGATATTGCCGATTTAGGCGGCCTCAAAATCGCGTATCTCGCATTTGAAAAGTCCCAAGTCGGCAAGCCAAAAGCAAAACCCATCGGCGGCTTCACGCCGGAGCAGCGGTTCTTTCTGTCGTTTGCTCAGATTTGGCGTCAGAACGTCCGCCCCGAAGCCCTGCGCCTGAGCCTTGCCACCGACCCGCACGCGCCCAACAAGTTCCGCGTGCTGGGTCCGATTGCCAACCTGCCGGAGTTCGCCCAAGCGTTCCCCTGCCCGGCAGGCGACGCGCCCAAAACCGCCCGCGTCAACATCTGGTAATCCGAAAACTAAATTTTGGCGATTAAGAAACCGACAATAAGACCATGAAAACAGCAATCCTCGCCGCCGCCCTGGCGCTGGCCGCCGCCGTGGCCGGCGCACAGACAATCACACCCGGCTATGACCGCCCCAGCACAGATGTCGCCGGAAGACAGCACCAGCACGTCGTCTACTGGAACGACAGCATGGATCACTACGATATCAGTCTGCAAGTGGCTGCCGATGCGTATTCCACCAACGACCTGTACGACAAGCACGACAGCAGGGCAAAGAAGCAGCACGACCACAAAAAGCACCGCGCCAAATAATTCACAGTGCCGCGTACAGCCTTCCCAAATCCGTCAGCGAACCGTCTTTATTCAGCAGCGCCGACGTGCCGAGCGCGGCGTCATCGGGAGACGCGGAGAACCAGGCGTAGCGCTGAACGTAGGTGCGGCGGTTCATCTCCGGTAGGACGACCCGCATGAACGCCGCAACCTGGGCCGGACTCCAGCGGTTCGGATGGCCCGGACTGGTGTTCCAGTCCGCCGGGGCAAACTCCGTCACCCAGAGCGGGCGCTGGTACAGGGCATGAACACGCGCCAGCATGTCCAGAAACCCCTGCGGGTCTGCGCCGCCGTACCAATGGATCGTGATAAAGTCCACCCGGTAATGCTTTGCTTCGGCCCCGGCCATGAACGCCTTCATCCAGTCGCCGTCGGGATGAACGGCGGCAGGCGAGCCGAGCCTCAGCCCTGTCTGCTCCAGGTAGGGCCAGCCTTCCAGCGCCCTATCTACGCTTAAGTTGGCCTGGTCTTTGCCGTCCGGCTCATTGAAGCCCAGCAGTGTGGTGATGCCCGGCTGGGCTTTGACTTTGGCAAGCCATTTGACCAGGCTGTCGTCTTTGTTGCCGTAGTAGCCCCAGTCCATCGGCACGAACTTGACCCCAGCCGGCAGGTCGGCGGGCTGATCGCCGCCCCAGCTATAAAACCAGCGCACCCGCAGCGCGGTGACGTTCTTCTTCCAAATGCCGTCCGGGCGCACGACAACCCCGAACCCTTTTTTGGGACTTGGCACCTGCGCTCCCGCTGTCAAGGCCGTCAGTCCGAGCAGCAGGGCGGAAGCCAGAATTGCATTTCGGTATTTTTGGTGCAGCGTCATTGTAACTCCTCTTATCTTTCCTGCCTCTTTTATCTTTCAATGTCCTTTGGGCGAGGCGGGCGCGAATGCCTGAATTTCGGTCAGACCATCGCTGTCGCCGCCTAGCTTGGAAAAGTCCAGCAGAACGCTTTGAGCATCCGCCGGAACAGAAAGGCCGTCCAGGTCGCAATACCCAATGACTGCGGCCGGATGGCTGACGGGATCGCCTGCATCGGGATGAGCCGCCGGCAGGGTTTGATGCTCATAAGCATCGCCGACGACCGGCAGAGTGAAGGTTCCCAGCTTGCGGTAGTCGGTTTGGTTGAGCGAGGTCTGAACGGACGGCGAATAGAAAATCGTGACCGTGCCAGGGGTTCGTCCCGTGTAGCTCGGCGTGTCGAAAAAGCGCAGCCGCCCGATAGGACCGTGGAAGCCGGAAATGCTGACACGCTCACTGCCTGCGCTGCCGAACACAAACGCTTTTGAGGTGCCGTCCACCAGGCGCGATCCCGGCAGCGCGGCCCCGGCGAACGTGCTGGATACGATAACTTTGTCCGCCAGGCTGAAGAGGTTTTTCTCTCCCAGCCGCCCCGGCCCGTAGGCGGACTGCCCTCCCGCCGGCAGCGGCGGCGCAGTTTGGCCTGTCATGGCCTGATACCAGACGCGGGCCATTTTGTCGTATCCCAGCGTTCCGGGATGGATGCCGTCGGGGGATAGATCAGCCGGCGTTAAAACGGCGTGCATGTCGGCAAACAAAACATGCTGCCCTTGCTTCCGATGCGCGGCGACAATCTGGGGAACAAAAGCGTTGTAGGCTTTGGCTTGCTTCTCTTTGGCAGGATCGGCCAGCGGCGTGATGGCTGCGACAACGACAGTCAGGTCAGGGCTGCTTGCATAAAGCCGCCCAATCAATGTGTCCAGACGCCCGGCGGCGTCGGCGGCAAAGCCGGACCCGCCCGCGTAGCCCGGACCGCCGGGGTCAAACGCCTGGTTGACATCGTTTGTTCCCAGCATCAGCAGCACAATATCGGGCTTGTCCGCCGCAAGAGTCGGCGTGAGGCCGGGATAGGAAACGCCGCCGTCATCTTTGGCGGAAGTATCCCCGGAGATTTGCTCAATGCGGAAGCCGCCATAGCCTTCATGCGACGGCTGATAGGGCGTGAAGTTTTGTTCCGGGTCGGAGCCATGATAATTCTGCGACTGCTCCGTATTCGCGCCGACAAACTCGAACGCATACCCGCCCCGCGTCAGAAGCGACTGCAAGGGACGGCGATAATTGCCGTAGCCGAAACCGGAGCCGCGCGTGATGGAATCGCCGAGCGGCATAATCCGAAGCGTTTTGCCTTTCGGCACGGTGGCCTGGCTATTCTGAGGGTTATTCTCAGGACGGGCATGGCTGGAGCAGCCGGTCAGCAGCAGAAGCGTCAAAACCGGGAGCAGGCGGCGTGTCGGTAACAAAAGCATAAAAACTCCTCAAAGTGGTACGCTTAGAAACTGTATAGGAAGAGTATCGGGCGACTGAAGTCGCGGCAACAAGTGCACAAAGTCGCCCCAACAAAGCCTCCACCTTCGCGGACTCGGATTGTTCCGTATTAACCTGCGAAGGCAGGTTTCGTGAACTTGTTGCTGCGGTTTCAACCGCCCGTTCTCACTTTCTATACAATCTCTAAACGTGGTACGCTAAACACGCAGCGCGAAGCGAAAGCGCATGTCATCGTCAAGCCACATCACATAGTTCGTTCCCCAAGTATTGTTGAACAGGCTGACATGTACGCCGCCGGACATGTCGGGCAGCGCGTTGTCGAAATCCAGCAGCTTTTTTTGTCCGGGCGCGACCAGCGGCGCGTCCAGCGTGTCCAAGCGAAACTGCCCATGAGCATCCTGATAGGAAACGCCCCGCGTGACGGCGTGCAGGCTGCGTCCGCCCCGGCTGATGACCTCCTGCGGCGCGACTGCCTGGCCGGACTTGTCCAATCGCCAGCCCGACACATGAGGCGCGGCGGGCTGAAACGACAGCCACAGCGCTTCCGGCAGACGGTTTGCGGCCTTGCCGGACCACTGAAACTCTAGTTGAACCACAGGCTCGGCATCAGGCAATACAAGTTCCATCGTCATCTGCCCCGGCCAGGCGGTCAGCGGTGTAGGTTCCGGCATGAGAAGCTCGGTGACGATCCGATGCCCCTGCGCGTCCCGCCCGGCGGACGATTGCTGCGACGCCGGGGTCCAGGTGCGGCTTTCCGCGGGATATTTATCCAGGCCGGGCTTGCCGAAGTCCTGCGGCGGCCACCAATCTTTGATCGTCACATACTGGCTCAGGAACCGCGTGTAATCGGCGTTTGAAAAAGTCTGATAGGAGAACAGGCCGAGCGGATGCGTGGCGGACGCCCATTCGCGGCCTGTTTTCTTGTCTTTGAGCCGGCAGATCGCCCCGGTCGCGGGATCAAGCGACAGCACGAAATGTTTGGTTTTGATTTCTTCGCCGGGCGCAAGCTGGGTCAAGCCCTGCGTTTTCGGAGGCATCGGCGTTAGGCTTGACAGCCGCAGACGCGCCGACGCCGCCAGCGCGGGCGGCAGGGCGGCAATCGCCGTTTCGTTGTTGGCCCGTTTCTCGGCCCAAGTGGACTCGACCTTCTGAAAGTTTGGCTGCGAACGCGCCGCTTTCAGCTCGGCCGGCGTGTAAGCATCCCAGTCGCCGAGATTGCTTTTGATGTCGCAGCCCCAGGTATGCTCCGGGGCCAGAATAAGCCGGCGCGTCCAGTCTAAATCCGTTTTGCTGCCGGCTTTGAGTGCGCCCGACGCCAGCCATTCCCGGCGCAGGCGGCATAGCTCGCGGTAATGCGCGACCTTGACGGGGTCGCTGGAACAGCCGTAGACCCAGGTATCGCCGATCTCCTGCGTCACCACCGGCAGCGTCGCCCGGAACGGCGCTAAAGCCGCCGCGACTTCGCTCAAACTGGCCGCTTTGATCTGTGCGCCGGGAAACTGCCGGGCAAGCTCCGCGTAAATGCTTTTGATCTCGTCTACGGAATGGACGCCGCTGTTATCGCTGCGGACATTGACCGAAACAGCGATATCGCCGCCCGGCACTGCCACAATGCCCCCATAGCCGGAGCGATGGTACAGCACCATGATCTCGGCCCCAGTCGTGTCCCGCCACCGAAACAGCGGCGGCACGTCCGGCGGCGTGGACGCCGGGTTGACCCCGATGTCAAGAAACGTGATCCCGGCCCGTGCCAGCGGCCCGACCAGCCCGCGCGTGTGGTCCGGCACATCAGTCATCTTCGCGCCGGTGGTCGTCGTGCCGAAGCGCTTGTCCAGGGCTTTGGAGAGTTCCAGCGCGGCGTCAATCAGCGAGGCGTCCAGCATCTCCGTTTGCCAGTTGAAGGGCAGCCCATGCCAGGCCAGGTCCCCGGCGGCGATGGCCTCTTCCGCGCGTTTGCGCTGGGCAGGCGTCGCCTGTTCCAGATAGTCATACATCAGCCACGAGCCGACAGTCCAGGCATAGCGCTCCCGCCCGCCCGCGTCACGCAGTCCGGCAGCCCGGCCGATAGCTTCCGGGATGTAATGGTCGTAGTAGGTGCGAAGCACCTTCGCCTGCGTGTCCGTAAACCCGACATCTAAATGGCATTTAAAGACGGCGTACACGGTCTTAATTGGGACAGCCGGGGCGGCTTGCGCCGAACCCAGCAGGAGCGCACCGCCCAGGGTAGATACGCTTCTCAGGAATTCCCGGCGATTGAGAAAATGGTCTTGCATAGAACGTCAATGCCGGTCTGAACGCCCCCCGCCCCAATTCTGGGGCGAGGACTTTCTGTGATCTCTAAATCGGGCTAAACGTCGCGGCGGGCGTCGTTTTGCCGTCAGAAAAAGTTCCCTGAGTTCCGGCGGCGTTGTTGCCGTCAGACTGAGGGCTTGTCGCGCTGGCCGCCGTGTTGCCGGGGGAGACTTGATTTGGACGCAGCCACTTCACATGGCCGTCCGTGAACAAATAGTCCGAGCCGTCTGTGTGCAGGCCGCCCGGCTTATTGTCAAAGCCTTGCGCGTACCGTCCGTCATTTTGCACGGCTCCATTGAGATAGCCAGTTTCTAAAGGGGTATTTATGTTCTCGTTCCCATTCCTGTCGCAGCGGGCCCCATTGAACGCGAGGCCATTGCCGCCGCCGGATACCAGAGGGCCGTTGGCTTCCTGTGGATCGGCAATGTTGACGCCGCCGTCGCCCCGAATCTCATACAGCAAGACAGTAGAGGCAGAAGATTGTAACCCTGACAGCGAGGCACCGATGCGATTGCCGTCATTTCGGGCGATCTCCATATTCATCGCATAGCTGATGACGCCGGGATAGGCTGCCGTTCCCGATGTAGAATCATCGGGGCATTTATAGACGCCGACGCTTTTGACGTAGGTGTAAATGTTCCCAGCCCAGCCGGCACCAACCGGAATCACCGGATTGGCAGCCGTATAGGGGAAAGTGCCTCCTGGATATTTTTCGTCGTAATCCTGGGTGTACTGGGTGAAGGCCAAACCGAGCTGATTCTGGTTGCTTAGACAGGAAGAGCGGCGGGCGTTCTCGCGCACTTTCTGGAAGACGGGAAACAAAATCGCCGCGAGAATCGCGATAATGGCGATGACGACGAGCAGTTCGATGAGCGTGAAGCCTTTTGCAAGGCCGCGTCGTGAGAGAAAATGTGGGAATGTTTGCATTATATTTCTCTTTCAATAACCGAGCACTCAAGCCGAATCGAATTTTTGGCAGATTCTCATTTGGGCGCACCTCCCGGAGTGGAACTGCGGCTGACGGTTCCGGCCTTCGCGGACAAGATCATTTTGGCCGTCATTTCGCTGCCGCCGCCGGGGCCATGGATGAGAAACTGCTTGTCAGCCGGGGTCGTTTTGGCCCAGTCGCCGCCGGTACGCTGGGCAATTTCCGAGACATGATCAATCGCTTTCTGCTGGGTGGAAGTAAAGCCGTCTGGATTGCTGTGGCAGCCTGCCAGTGGTACTGCCGTCACCGCGCACAATAGCCCAACAGCCATGAAAATGCTGCGTCTCATAAAGACCTTCCTTTCGGCACATTAGGCATCCGCCGCATTCACGATCCAGTTCTTCGGCTCAACCGCGCCGCTAGAGTTCAGGAAGTTGGCCGGTCGCCAGAACTTGACATGACCATCACTGAAAAGGACATTGGAACCGCCGTTGTGCTTACGCAGCGCCGGATACAGAGCGTCGCCGGGGGCATTGTAGATCATGGCGTCAATGTTCCATTCTTCCGTCAGCCCCCACCGCGGGGTATTATAATTGTAGCACCAGTCCGTTTCACTATTGAGCCATTGGCCGCAGCCAAAGTATTTGCCTTCCCATTCATTCTTGCCCTCGACGACGACGATCATGTCTGAGGGGTCCTTGATCGCGGCAAGCGTGACGACCGCCTGGTTGCCGCCGTTGTAGCCGCCATAGGAGAACAAGCCTTGGGGATTATCCACACCCATCATATGATATTTCGGTCCAATGGCGTTAGGCAGATAAGAAATCGAATAGGGAACGCGGTCTGCCGGCAGACTGGCCTGAACTGAAGGCGCAATCGGGCCGAACGCATCATCAGGGCAGCGGTAGACTTGTCCGGCTTTGATGTAAGGCTGAATCGTGCGTGCGCTGGACCACTCCCACCAGCCGTTTGCCGTCGGCATGACGCCTTCGGGGAACGCCTCATCGTAGTCTTGATTGTACTGAGTGACAGCCAGGCCGATCTGCTTGAGATCGCTTTGACAGGTTGCTCGGCGAGCGTTCTCGCGAACGCTTTGGAACACAGGAAACAAAATCGCGGCGAGTATCGCGATAATGGCGATGACAACGAGCAGTTCGATGAGCGTGAAGCCTTTTGCAAGGCCGCGCGGAGAGGGGGAAGTAGACATTGTTTTTCTCCTAGTATGACGTGTCAGATATAGAGCGCCTCAGATATAAAAGAGTTAAGTCGTGCCGCCGGGCATCAGACGAACCGGCAGGCGGGTTTCCGGCGGGATGACCTCGCCGTCAATCAGGCGCACCAGCAGCGGGATCGCCGCGCGTGCGACCTCCATCCAGGGAGCCTGTATCGTCGTCAGGCACAGTGGACCGAAGTGGGGCGGGGCGATGCCGTCGAACCCGGCTACGGCCAGGTCATCCGGCAGGCACAGCCCACGCAGGCGGCATTCTTCCAGCAGAAAGTAGGCCGTCAGATCGTTCCAGCAGACAGCGGCGGTCGGACGCGCCGGACGCGGCAGGTCCAGCCAGGTCAAATCCCCTTCGGAAAACCGCTCATGGCGGCTGGCCGGATGGAACTCCGTGACTTCCAGTCCTAGAGGCACCGCCGCGGACTGGAACGCTTCCAGCCGGCGCACGGCCGACACCAGCGTCGGACTGCCCGCGATATACATAATGCGCCGATGCCCCAGCGCGACCAGATGCGCCGCCAAAAGCGCCGACCCGGCGGCATCGTCCGCCACGACCGCCGGCAGGCCCGGCAAGGCATCCACAATCGAAACGACCGGCAGGGCCGAGGCCGCCAGCAGCGGTACCAACGGGTCTTCCGGCCCGGTATACAGCACGAGACCGTCAATCTGCCCGCCGGTCAGCTCCGCCAAGACTTCTTCGGCAGGCCGTCCCCGGTACATACCGTGCAGCAAAAGGTCTTTCCCGCACTCGTCGCAGCCCAAATGCAAGCCGCCGATAATCTGCGACGTGAACGGCATGTAGGGATTGAGATACCCCTGCGCCGTGTAGACGCCCAGAACATTCGTGCGCCGGTTCCGCAAAGACCGCGCCGCATGGTTGGGCTGGTAGCGTATCCGCGCCGCCGCTTCCAGAATGCGGTTTCGGGTCTGCTCCGAAACGCGCACATGGCGCGACGGGCTATGTCCCAGCACGGCGGAAACCGTGCTGCTGCTGACCCCGACGGACGCGGCGACATCTTTAATTGTAGCGGGTTTATTCATCTCGGAGAGTTTACGCCAAGCAATTTGATGTAACGTCACATCAGTACGCAATGATAGCACGTCCTACCAATTCTGTCAAGCGCTGGACAACATTTTTTTCCGCATGACAGCAGGGCCAATCCGGGTATAATCAATCGGCGAAAAAAGATTTGGCAAAAAGAGATATTTGGCTTGGGCGGGAACTGTTCCGCCGAGGCCCTTTTGTGCGTTAAAAAACAATTGGCGACAGAAAGATTTGCGAATGGACCTGCGTGAACTGCCCGGCTTGTCGGACGATTATCCTGCCTACCAGAAACTTAAAGAAGCAATCAAAGCTGGCGGCGTGACCCAGCTCGAAGGGCTGCCGGTTCCGGCCAAAGGCTGGCTGCTGGCCCAGATGAGCCGTGAACTTGGAAGGCCGCTGGTCGTCATCTCCTATAACAGCGACCAGGCCGGGCGATTGGCCGCCGATTTGGCCCGCTATGGGGTCGAAGGCGACGCGCTGACCAGCCTGCCGTCTACCACCGAAACGCTGCTTTTCGCCGAAGGTGCGCCCGATCTTGCCCAGACCGGGCAGCGAGTCGCCGCTTTGCAGCAGCTTGCGCTCGGCACGGCCAAAGTGACGGTCGGCCCGATTGGTGCGTGGCTTCAGCGCACGGTGCCGCCTGAGCTTGTGCGTGACCGGCGGGTAGTGTTGACAGTTAATGAGACGGTCGAGATTGACGATTTAGAGAAATCGCTGACCGAGTTTGGCTATGACCGGGTGGAAGCGGTCGAGCAGCCGGGGCAATGGACCCGGCGCGGCGGCATTTTAGACATCTTTCCCGGCGACGCCCGCCTGCCCCTGCGCGTGGACTTCTTCGGCGACGACATTGAAAGCATCCGGCCGTTTGACGTGGAAAGCCAGCGCTCCGTCGGCACGTCGGAAAGCGTTGTGATTGCGCCGGTGCGCGAAGTGCCGTTTGAGGACTCGGCAATGCCCGAGGCCGTTTCGCGGCTGAAGCGCGAGCTGCCGGGTCGGGCCGCCGCATTAAAGAAAGCGAACTTAGATGACCGTGGCTTGGAGCACGCCGAAAAGCTGGAAGAGCGCATTGAAGGCGACATTGCCCAGCTTCAGGCCGGGACGACATTTGACGCTTTAGAGTATTACCTGCCTTATTTGTATCCCGACGCCGTCTGCGCGTTGGATTACATCCCGGAAAACGCTCTGCTGATTTTAGATGAGCCAAGCCAGGCCCAGGCGCGGTGGGAGCAGCGCGAAGGGGAAATTGCCGAAATTATGGAAGCGCGGGCGGCGCGGGGCGAATACTTGAAGCCCGACATGCCCCATGCCCGCGGGTTTGACACGGTCAAGACGAAAATCGCCGGCGAAGACGCGGCGGTCTTTCTGGCCCTGCTTGGGCGCGGCCTGGACAAAGTGAAAATCGCCACGTCTATCCCCACGCAGGCGGGCGCGATGGAAAGCTTTACCGGGCGGCTGCCGGCGTTCTTTGAAGCGATAGACGGCTGGCTCGGCGCACGCTTCCGGTGCGTCATTGTGTCCGAGCAGGCCGAGCGAATGCGGCAAATACTCGCCGACCACAAGCTGCCGATCTCGCCGCAGGACCGGCTGGAAAACGGCGGCGAGGCAGGCGTGTTTGTCCTGCCCGGCACGCTTTTAGGCGGCTTCAAGCTGCCCGAAGCTAGTCTCATGCTGGCAACGGACATGGACATCTTCGGCCACCGGGCGCACCAGAAGCCGCCGAAGCGCACGTTCAAGGAAGGCCTGAAGATTACGTCCTATTTGGAGCTGCGCGAGGGCGACTATGTCGTGCATATCCACCACGGCATTGGGCGCTACGCGGGCATTTCGCGTTTGAAAGGCACGGACGGTGCCCAGCGCGATTACCTGCTGTTGGAGTACGACGGCGGCGATAAAGTGTATGTGCCGACCGACCAGGTAGACCGGGTTCAAAAATATATCGGCTCCGCCGACTCGCCCCCGACAATCACGCGCCTGCACAGCGGCGACTGGGCGAGGGCGACCAAAAAGGCCCAGAAGCAGGTGCAGGAGATGGCCGCCGACCTCATCAAGCTCTACGCCGCTCGCAAGGCCGCCACCGGCCATGCCCTGCCGCCGGATACGCCCTGGCAGACCGAAATGGAAGATGCGTTCCCCTACCAGGAAACGCCGGACCAGCAGGCCGCGATTGACGACGTGAAGCGTGATTTGGAAGACGACAAGCCGATGGACCGGCTCATCTGCGGCGATGTCGGCTACGGCAAAACCGAAGTCGCCATTCGCGCCGCGTTCAAAGTCGTCAACTCCGGCCGTCAAGTGGCGATTTTGTGTCCAACGACAATTTTAGCCCAGCAGCATTTGGGGACGTTTCGGGAGCGTTTAGCCGCGTACCCGGTCCGAATTGAACTGCTCTCGCGGTTTGCGTCCAAAGCGCAGGTCACGCAGACTTTAAGGGGCCTGGAAGAAGGCACGGTAGACATCGTCATTGGAACGCACAAGATATTGTCCAAAGATGTCAAGTTCCATAAGCTCGGTTTGTTGGTCGTGGACGAAGAACAGCGGTTCGGGGTCACGCACAAAGAGCGCATCAAGCAAATGAAGAAAAACGTGGACGTGCTGACCCTGACGGCGACGCCGATCCCACGCACCCTGCACATGTCGCTATCGGGAATTCGGGACATGTCGCTGATTGACGACCCGCCGGAGGGCCGCATGGCAATCAAGACATTCGTCAAAGAGTACGACGACGAATTGGTCCGCGAAGTGATTTTACGCGAGCTTGACCGGGGCGGTCAGATTTACTTTCTGCACAACCGCATCGAGAGCATTTCGCATGTCGCCGAGAAAGTCCGCCGCTTGGTTCCGACGGCCCGCGTCGAGATCGCGCACGGGCAGATGCACGCCGACGACTTAGAAGACGTGATGCTCCGCTTTGCCGAAAAAGCGTTTGACGTTCTGGTCTGCACCACGATTGTCGAAAGCGGCCTGGACATTCCGAACGTCAACACGATTGTCGTAGACAACGCCGATAGGCTCGGTCTCGCCCAGCTCTACCAATTGCGGGGCCGGGTGGGGCGCTCCCGTCGCCAGGGCTATGCGTATTTACTGTACCGCAAAGATAAAAGCCTCAGTGATGTCGCCGAAAAGCGATTAGGCGCCCTGCGCGAGTTCTCCGACCTCGGCAGCGGCTACAAAGTCGCCCTGCGCGATTTAGAAATACGCGGCGCGGGCAACCTCTTAGGCGCGGCCCAATCGGGAACCGTCGCCACCGTCGGCTTCGACCTATACACCCAATTGCTGTCCCAGGCCATCAACGAAATGCGCGGCCAGCCGGTGGAAGGTGAGTTCGAGCTGCCCCATGTCTCCCTACCGCTCGACGCGCTTATTCCCAGCGCCTACATACCCAGCGAGGCCGAACGGATTTTGATGTACAAGAAGCTGGCCGCCGTCCGTAAAACCGGCGATGTCCAGCGCATTCAGGACGAATTGGAAGATCGCTACGGCGACCCGCCGCGTCCGGTTTGGAACCTGCTGGCGATCCTGCGCCTGCGCCTGCGCTGCGCCGAAGTCGGCATCAGCTCTATCGTCGCCGAAAAGCGGCGCATCGCCATTCGGTTTACGGGAACCCATCTCACCCAGGACAACTTAAAGCGCCTGTCACGAACTTATATGCAGCACCAGTTCCTGCCCGATGTCATCTTTGTCGCCGCGCCTGAGTCGCCCGCCAAGATGCTCCAAATCGCCGAAGAAATGGTCGAAGTGCTGGCAAAGTTTCTGCCGCCCAAGATCGAAGCCGAACTAGCCAAGTCGCCCATCAAGCGTATCTTGAACGGCGACGACGAGCCTGCGTCCAAGCCGGAGCGTCCCAAGCCAACACCCACGCCCGCCAAAGAACCGGTTTCGAGCGACGAGTCCAAAACACGCAATTTAGTCACCAACCAGATTTCCTCACGCCGCCGGGGAACCTATACGCGCGGCAGGGGATGACTTGGAGGCCCCTTGTTCTAACCGCCGCTGCTCGGCCTTCTGCGCCGTGTTTCTACGCTGAAGCGCAGTGCAGACAGGTCGGCTCTGAGTGTCGTCAGCCACCAATCTTCTCCGCGATCAGGTCCCGCATGGGGATCGGGCTGCGGCCTAGCAGCCGCGCAAGTGTCGGGTCCACGGCAGCGAACTCTCCCTGCCGGCTCGCAAGGTAGAAGCCCAGCATGATGTCCACGACGTGGCCCGGCATCCCGCGTGCGGCCATCTTCGCCCGGAAGTCCTCGTCCGGCACGACTTGCCGGTGGACGGCGTGGCCCTGCAGCTCCGACGCGACAGCAGCGAGGTCAGCCAAATCAAGCGCCTGTGAGCTGGTGAGTGGCGGGGTCGGACCCTCGTACTGCCCCTCGTTCGCCAGGATGATCGCAGCGGCCTCGGCCAAGTCAGCGTGCGCCGTCCACGAGACTTTGCCGTCCGCCGGCACCTCAAGAACGCCTGTTTTCAGTGCATCACCCAGGAACATGAGGCCGCTGCTCGCATAGAAGCCGTTGCGAAGCGATGTCCAGGCAAGGCCGGACTGACTAAGCATCTCCTCGGTCGCCGCATGAACGAGCATCGGCGGGAACAGTGAGGCGGGGCTTGCGGCCATGTGGCTGGTATAGACGATCCGCCCCGCGCCGGCAGCGCGTGCCGCCTCGATAGCTGAACGGTGCTGGGCCACCGGGTCGCCGCCATAGGCGGAGGCGTTAGACGACACGATCAGCACCTGCGAAGCGCCCTCAAACGCATCCGCAAGGCTTGCAGGATCGGCAAAATCGCCCCGGCGGACACGGACGCCGAGCGCCGCCAGATCGCTTGTTTTTTCGGGGTCGCGGACGCTGGCCCCTACCTGACTGGCGGGAACACGCTGGATGAGTTTTTGGACAATGGCCCGGCCAAGCTGGCCGCTGGCTCCGGTGACGATAATCATAGTATTCTCCTAATGCTGTACTTCGCAGTACGACGGCTTCGAGGCCGTCATTTACCGGGAACTTGTCGAGAGCATGGTTTGGGCGGCGTTACGTTCCGAGAAGCTCCGGCACGAAGATGTCCTCGCAGGTCAGCCGCCGCTTCGAGAGGCCTTGCTCAAAATGATAGCGCAGGAAAGTATCGACCGCCTTCCGGTTCGCTCCGAGTCCATAGGGCCACCAATCGTCGCCCAGCAAGCTGCGATCCGCGTCAACGAGCTTGCTGAACCACGGCATCATGGTCGCCATGTTGTTGAAGATCATGCCCTGCGTGTACTGCGCTTCGACGGCGTTCTTAGCGTCGCAGAAGCCCTTGTAGACAGAGCGCAGGATTTCGGGGCTGGAAGCGAGTTCTCTGCGGATTACGACCGTGTGCATGATCGGAAAGATGCCGGTGCGCTGATAATACTCGCGCTCCGTCGCCTCGTAATCGGGGAACAGCCGCGCCACTTTGGGGGATTTATCCAGTATGCACTTGGGCACATCCGCAGAAATCAGCGCATCAATCTCTCCGTCTTCCAGCATCTTTCCCAAGTCCGTTCCTGGCGGAGCATTCGTCACCTCGGTATCGGCAGGATGCGGCTGGGGGACGAAGTCGATTGGCTTGAGAGGCCATTCAAGGCTGCCCACGATCCAGCGGCATTGGTCCGGCGTTACGCCGTAGTCGTCCGACAGGATGCCTTTGGGCCACACGCCCGCGTCGTGGCCATACATGGCGAATTCGCCGACGGTTTTGCCGGCAAAGTCCTGCGGCTTTTTGATTCCGCTGTTGACGTTGATGTAGATGGCCGAATGCCGAAAACAGCGGTTCGGGAACACCGGGAGCGCGATGAACGGCGGCTCGTCGAAGTCCATAGTCCGCAGGAAATACGACAGGCCAAGTTCGGACACATCATAAGCGCGGTCCCGGATCATGCCGGCAAAAACTTCGGTCACGATGCGATTGCTGTGAAAGCCGGCATCGATGCCGTCGAACTTGACGGTGCCGTCGGCCAGCACGCGGGTCCGGTCATACTCCCCGAATGCGATTTGAAGCTTTGGATTGCTCATGGTTCAGGCTCCTCTTTCCTGCGACTGATCGTTATTACAATTCATTGAACTCATTTCAACGAGTGAAGTATACACCTCAACCCAAGCAATGTCAAGCCTCTAGGCAACAATTCCTCGCATCAAAATTTCCACCATCTCCTCAATCGCCGCTTCGTTGCTGACATCCGGCCGGCCGCCCGGCAGGTACAGCGCGACGACCCCGTACATCAGCAGATGCGCCGACGCTTCCACCGGATGCGGACGCAGTTCTCCGGCAGTGACCCGCGCCCGCAGAAAGTTCTCCAGTGTGCTGATGACTTCGCGGCGGATGGTATTCTCCCATAGCCCACGCACACGCTCGTTTGTTTGCAAATCCCGCAAAACAAGCCGCATCAAAGGCTGCTGGGACTCCAGAAACGCATTGAACCGGAGCGCAACATCCCGCAGCACTTCTTCTGCCGGGCGAGCTTCCTCGGCGGAAAGCGCCTGCTGAAGATAAGGCATGAAGAGGTACGTTTCCAGCACGCCCCAAAGCAGGTCGTCTTTGCCGGCAAAATAGTGGTACAAAAGCCCCTGCGCGACGCCTGCCTCGCGGGCAATGTCTTTAATAGAAGTGTTGTCCACCCCTTGCCGGGAAAACAAATCCAGGGCAGTCTCGATCAATCGCGCCCGCGTTTCCTGTGCCTGCTGATCTCGCCGTGTCGGTTCGCCACCATCCTTTGCTGAATTGTTGTTCATTGAAAATATCATACCCACCTGTGCCTGTGCAATACGCTTTGGCCAGATAGTGGCGGCTGTTTGCTATAATAAAGACATGGCTTACACGATTGCTGCGTTTTACCGTTTTACGCCCGTGGGCGATGCTGCCGCCTTGCGGAGTGACCTAAAACAAAAACTGGCGCGTCTTGATTTGTGCGGGACGCTGCTGATTGCGCCGGAAGGCATCAACGGAACCCTGGCGGGAACCGACACGGCGATTGACGCTCTGCTGGACATCCTGCGCGATCAGTTCGGACTGCCGCGCGAAGACGTGAAGTTTTCGGAGGCGGCACAAAAACCGTTCAACCGCTTGAAGATACGGCTGAAACGCGAGATTATCACGTTCCGCCAGCCGAATGCCGATCCTTCGGTGCGGGCTGGGAACTATGTCGCGGCGCAGGACTGGAACGCGCTGATCGCCGACCCCGAAGTTCTGCTCCTGGACACGCGCAACCGTTACGAAACGAGGGTCGGCAGCTTTTCGGGTGCGCTCGATCCCGGCATTGAACAGTTCAGCGAGTTCCCAGAGTACGTCCGGCAGAACTTAGACCCGGCACAAACTCCCAAAGTCGCCATGTTCTGCACCGGCGGCATCCGCTGCGAGAAGGCGTCTGCGTTTCTCTTGCAGGAAGGATTTGCCGAAGTGTATCATCTGAAGGGCGGCGTTCTGAAGTATCTGGAAGAGGTTCCCGCCGAGACGAGCCGCTGGCAGGGGGAGTGCTACGTTTTCGATCACCGCATGGCGGTCGGTCACGGGCTGTCGTCCGGGCGCTACACGATGTGTTTTTCCTGCGGGGAAGCGCTCAGCGAGGCGGACCGCTCCCATGTCCAGTTCGAGGAGGGTGTTTCCTGTCCTCTTTGCTACGAGGAAACCTCCGACGCAGACAAAGCCCGCTTCCGTATGCGCCATGCTCAGATGACTGCAACTTGAGGCCCTCACAAAAACCGTACCTCACCTTAAGACGACCTCACCCCGCCTCGTTCCTCGCCGACCCTCTCCTTGTTAAGGAGAGGGTATGCCGCAGGCATAGACGGGGTGAGGTCTCTGGACGGCAGCATTTTTGTGAGAGCCTTTTAGATAACGGAATGAGATTTGCCATATCGCAATAGTTATGGTACACTTGAGTCTCAATGGCGAACATAACACAACAAGCGCAAACGGCGCAGAATAGGGCGGCGGACGGCGGCGCGGACGCGCGGCGGATGCTGGCGGAATACGGGGCGAACCCGCTGCACTTCTTCGCCCTGCTGCCCGACAAGCGCTACCTGCTGAGTGAACCGGGCGGGCCGGAATGGGGCGTGGCGTACCGCGTCGTGGGCCGTCAAGCGCTGGCGCTTGGCGACCCGTTCGGCGATTCCGCCGCCGTGCCGGACGCGATTGCACGCTTTGCCGCACTGTGCCGCCGGCAGGGGTGGAAGCCGGTCTGGTATCAGACAACAGGCGCGAACTTGGACACTTACCGCCGCGCCGGCCTGCAAGTCGTTAAAGTCGGCGAGGACGCGCAGATTTCTTTGACCGACTTCTCGCTGGCGGGCAAAAAGTACGTCAAGATGCGAAACGACCTGCGCCGGATCGAAAAAGCGGGCGTCATTCTGGAAGCCTATGGCCCGGACTGCCCGCCGAACGCAGAATGCACGGCGGAGATGAACGCGATTTCGCAGGGCTGGCGCAAGGCGCATAACGCGGGTGAAGGCTGGTTCGCAATGGGTGGGTTCGACCCAAATTGCCGCTTATTCGCCGAAAGCCGCTACTTTGTCGCCCGCGACACTGGGACGGGCCGGATGCTGGCGTTCACCAGCTTCGTGCCGATTTTTGGGGCAGGTGGAGTGCAGGGATGGACCCTGGATTTGATGCGCCGTCAGGCCGATGCCCTGCATGGGGTCATGGATTTTCTGATTGTTTCGGCAGCGACCCAGTTCGCCGCCGAGGGCGCACAAACACTCAGCCTCGGCCTGTCGCCGCTGGCCGGGGACGACGATCCTACCGAAGCCGCCGCGACTTCGCATATCCGTCGCTTTTTGTATACGCGCCTGAACCGGGCGTACAACTTTCAGGGCTTGCACACGTTCAAAGCCAAGTTTGCGACCTATTGGGACCCGCGCTATTTAGTTTATCCGGGGCATCTCGCGCTGGCATCAGCGTCTGGGGCTGTCCTGAAAGCGCATCTGACGCCGCCCACTTCCCCGAAACCGAAACAATGGCACGTTCGATCCAGCCAGCACCGGGGGTTTGTTTTGTGCGCCCTGCTGCTGATTGGTCTGGCTCCGTTCGAAAAGACGCTTGCCAAACGCGCGGCGGCCCATCCCGCCCATTGGAGCCATCTGCGGTCACTCAGCTACGCGCACCTGAATCTGCATCACTTCAAGTTCCATCGCTCGGCGCGGGTGTAAGTCTCGGCGAAGGCCCGAACATCGGGCCGACAATCCCCGCAAGCCTTGCCAGCGGCTTTGCGACAAGCGGCAGCCCCAGCACCGGCCGCAGGCGTCCCAGCATTTCCTGCGCGAAGCCCAGCAGCTCCCGCGTTTTGGCCTGGCCTTCGCTTCGGTCTTGCAGCCAGAACAGCACGAACAGCAGATGCGCGGCATACAGCAGCGTCGTCATCTGCTCGGCCTGCCCCCGCTTCGGCGCATCCGATGCCCCTGTCACCACCCGCTCAAACACACGCCAAATGCGCGAGCGTATCCCCGCGACGCCGTCTCCCAGCACGGCGACCTCCGAGTCCGGGGCCAGACCCGCCGCGAATAGCGCTCCCATCGTTTCCCGGTGCGCCCCCAGCCGCGTTAAATGCACTTCCATTGCCGACGCAAACCGCTTGGCGAGTGGCGCTTGCGGCAGGCGGCTGACTTCTTCTTCAAACTCATCGGTTAGCCGCTCGTAGAGCGCCAAGATAAACTCTTCTTTTCGCGCAAAGTAGCGGTAGGCAAGCCCAAGCGAACAGTCGGCGGCCCCGGCGATGTCCCGCATGGTGGTCTCCGTATAGCCTTTTTCGGCAAACAGCCCCAATGCCGTTTCCAGAATATGCTCCCGCGTCTGCTGCGATTTTGTCTGCTGTGATTTGGTGGGTGCTTTTACGGTCATAGTTGTCTCCAAAAATAATTTATGAACACGTTCATTATACCTGAGCGGCACGATTTGGAGGCACACAATGGCAGAAACAAATGTAAAAACTTTGCTGGGGCAGCTTCGGGACATCTTCGACGTAGACGCTTTTCTCAAGCAGGAAGTCAGCCCGCGCACGATCCGCCAATACTACACCGACTGCGCCTGGGTCTACGGCCTGCTGCACTCTCCGGCAGGCGCAATTCACCTGGCCCTGAACTATGACGGTCATTACAGCCCGGACGGCTTCTACGAACAGCCGCGCCTGGTCCAAAAACAAATCAATGCGCTTTGCCCGCAGAATGTTCTGGAACTGGCTTGCGGCAAAGGCTTCAACACGCACTGGCTGGCCCCCCGCAACGCGCAAACCGAGTTTTGCGCCATTGATTGGACGCCGCTTCATGTCCAGATCGCTTCGCGCAAGCATCGTCCAAATGCCGTGTTCGCCGTCGGCGACTACCAGCGTTTGGCGTTTGCCGACGGCGCGTTTGATCTCGTGTTCGCGATTGAATGCCTCTGCTACGCCCGCAATTTGGGCGAAGTTCTCGCCGAGGCCTACCGCGTCCTGCGCCCCGGCGGACGTTTGGTGCTGACCGACGGCTTCCGCCGTCCCGGCTTCGCCGGCTTAGAGCCTGCGATGGAAGTCGCCGCTCAATTGGTCGAGCTGTCCATGAACGTCGAGCAGTTTTGGGAAATCGGCGCGTTTGTCCAGACCGCGCAGAGCGTCGGCTTCCACGTTCAAGAACAGCAGGACTTGTCGGACGCCATTCAGCCGAATTTACGCCATCTTCAGCGCATCGCCCAGCTTTACCTGCGCTGGCCGACGCTTGCCCGCCGCGTGACCCGCCTGCTGCCGCCCTACCTGGTCCGCCACGCCGTCACCGGCCTACTCGGCGCGGAGACTTTGCGCTCCCAGGCACAAGGGTATTATGCCCTGGTGCTGGAAAAGCCGTTAGCAGAGGCGTAGCAATGAAACTTAATGCGAACAAGACAGGCTGGATTTTTCTGCACGTTGTTCTATTTGGGCTTGCTTGCGCCGGTACGATGGCGACGTTCTTCATGCTGGCGCTGCCGGTTGTTCTTGTTGGACTGCCCCTTGCGATATTCGCTAAATCTCAAAGAACAAAATCTCTGGCGATCACCGCTGTCATGGGTTCTCTGGTTTGGATACCCATCTTCTTGATTTACCGTAAACAAAAACTTAATCAAAGCTTAATCTAAAGCGTCATAAAAGGCACACAAAGCCAGTAACGCCAAGACCCCGAAAACCTCACCCGGCAGCAAGCTGCCACCCTCTCCTTGTTAAGGAGAGGGTATGCCTGCGGCATTACTGCGTATCGGAACGGAGTTCCGGGGTGAGGTCTTCTTATCTCGCCGCTTCTTCTTGCTGCGATGACGCGCACATCTGGCGGTACAGGGAGGCGACGCGCTGAATGTAGCGCTGGGTTTCGCGGTAGGGCGGGACGCCGTGGTATTTGCGGACCGCGCCGGGACCGGCATTGTAGGCGGCCATTGTCAGGGCGATCTGGCTGAAGGGAATTACCCCGGCATTGGCCGGAGCGCCGCCGTAGCTGTCCAAATGGCCGCGCAGGATATGCACCGCCGCGCCGATGTTTTGGATGGGGTCGTAGGCGTTCGTGACGCCGAGGCCCCGCGCCGTGGATGGCATAAGCTGGCTCAGGCCCATCGCGCCGGTATGAGACGTGGAGTAAAGATCAAAATCGGACTCGGCGATAATCATGGCGACCGGCAGGCGCGGGTCGAGATTGTTGATGTCGCTGAAGTAAAGAATGCTGGTCGTGATCTTGTCTACATCGGCCTCGGATAGCCGCCGGTTCCAGCGGCGCACGAGGCTTCGATACGGGGCATAGATGGACAAAGCGCGGGCCGACAGCGCCCCCGCCGGATGGCCGGGATTGGTGTCTGCGATATAGGTGACACGCCGCGCATACCGGCGCGTCGGCAGGGAGCGCGACGCAAGCAGTGGCCGCAGGCGAGACCGGCGATTGGCCGCCTGCATTTTATTATTCGCCTGAACTTCGGCGGCCACGACATCCCCTTCCGGGGCGACCGCGACCAGGCGCAGGCCCGAAGGCAGGGTTGGGTCATCCGGGACAACGAGAAGAAGCACCCGCACCTGCGCCCCGGAGTCAAGCCAGCTCGCGCCGCGCAGTCCGGCGGGGATCGGCAGCGAGACAGACTGGCCGCCGGTCGCGCTTGTGGTGCTGAGCAGCGCCGTCCGGTCGTCGCCCACCGAAACAATGCCGCTGACAGTCGCCGACGCTTCCAGCATCCGGTCTGCGTCGGCTCCCGGCTGGCGCAGCGCCGCCCCCGCCGCCGCGCCGGTCAGCAGATGCGCCGACGCAGCCGCCCGCGTCCTCAAAAAGTCACCGGCCGGGTCCGCCGAAACCCGGCAGGACGTGAGCGCCAGGACCAGCCCGGCGAAAAGAGTCCAAGAGTATTTCATAACAGATTACCCCGGTAATAATAACATAATCGGCGGCGGCTGTCAAGAAAAAGAGGAGAGGCCAAAGCACAGTCAATCCTATTTTTCATCGTTTGTTGACAACGGCTGGCAATTAAGATATACTGAAAGAAAGCAAGAGCCAAGTAAGACGAAACCCAAGACTACGCCGCGCCTAAATGATTACGCCGCGCCTCAGCCGCGCGGCTCTGAGAAAGAGAACCAGATACGGATGGAGTCCGAATCCAGAGATTTGCTGACCGTGGAGCAAGCCGCAGCCTACCTGCAGCTCAGCCAGTCCAGCATTCGCTCCTACATACGCCAGGGCAAGCTCAATGCGTTTCGGATCGCCGGAAAGCGCAAAGTGCTGATCCCGCGCACGGAGCTTTTGAAGCTGCTGGAACCCGCCCGCGCCCAGGATGTTGACCTGGAAATTGCCGCCGGTCCCGACACGGACGACGAAGCATAGCTATCCCCAAAGTCCAGACATGACACCGTCGTCATCCACCATTCTTATTCAAGCCCGCACCCGCGAACCCGGCATTTGGGCCGAGCTGACCGAGCTTTGGCAGTTCCGGCACCTGGTCCGCACTCTGGTGGAGCGCGACCTGCGCGTGCGCTACAAAAACTCGGTGATCGGCATTGGCTGGACCCTAATCAGCCCGCTGATCCAGGTCCTTGTCCTGACCGTCGCCATCAGCTATATTTTGGGTTCCGGCCCGAAGAACCTCAGCGCCTACATCTTCTGCGCGACCATTCCCTGGACCTTCTTTCAAACCGCCATTTTTGATTCTTCCACCTCGGTGCTGGCAAAGCTCGGCCTGCTGAAAAAAGTTTATTTTCCGCGCGAGATTCCTTTGATTGCGACAGTCTGCCAGAACTTTGTGCAGTTTCTCATTTCGCTCGGCGTTTTCATGCTGTACCGATGGGTCATCACCCCGCTCATTCATTCGGGAAATGTCATGCCGCCGGTTCAAATCCTGTTCCTGCCCTGGCTGATCGTAATTTTGTTTCTGCTGACACTGGGCGTCGCCTTCTTTGTGGCGACGGCAAATGTTTTCTATGAAGATGTCAAGTTTATTATCAATCTGGTCATGGGATTTTTGTTCTACTTGATGCCGGTTATCTACTTTGCAGAAAACATCTTCTTCTCCGCCCGCATCCCGCCTTTCCTGCGTTGGTGGCTGTATCATCTGTACTTGCTGAATCCGCTGGCCTGGCTCATCACGGCCTTCAAGCAGATATTCTTCGGGGTACAGAACATTGCAAACCTCAATGCGCCGCCTGTTCTTAGTGCGCCTTTTGACTGGCGCTACCTGCTGATTACAACCGCCACCTCGGTTGGTATCTGCCTCTGGGGCTACTCGTTCTTTAATGCCCACAAGTGGAAGTTCACGGAGCGGCCCTAAATGCAGGACTGCGCCGTTGAAGTCACAAATCTCGTCAAAGAATTCCGGGTCTATCATCGCAGCTTCGGCTCCCTGAAAAGCCACGCGGCGGCGCTGGCGAAAACGCTGGTACGGCGTGAGGCGTCGCCCGGCTTTGAGATACGCCGGGCGCTGGCGGGCGTCTCGTTCCAAATTGCGGCGGGAGAAGCGGTCGCGCTGGTCGGGCGCAACGGCTCCGGCAAAAGCACGCTGCTGTCCATTCTGTCCCGGATTTACCTGCCGACCGCCGGGGAAGCGCGGCTGCGGGGACGTTTGATTAGCCTCTTGGAGCTGGGCGCGGGCTTTGACGCCGAGCTGACCGGGACGCAGAACGTCTTCTTTAACGGCGTCATTTTGGGGCTGACCGAAGATGAAGTCGCCGCGAGCTACGACGCCATTTTAGACTTTGCCGAGCTGGACCGGGAAACGATGGACCTGCCGGTTCGCATGTATTCGTCGGGAATGCAGCTGCGGCTTGGCTTTGCCATTGCCGTTCATTTGCAGGCCGATCTGCTGCTGGTGGACGAGGGCCTGGCAGTCGGCGACGAAGGCTTCCAGGAGAAATGCTTCCGCAAAATTGAAGACTTTCAAGGGGAAGGCAAGACAATTCTGATGGTGACGCATGAGCTGGACCATGTCGAGCGCCTTGCAGACCGGGTGATCTGGCTGGACAATGGCGTCATCCGGCGCGACGGCCCCGTGGCCGAAGTGCTGGCCGAGTACCGGGCAAATTTTGTTCATGTCCCCTAATGTGCTTGACATTTCTGTCGCCGTCGTCTCCTACAACACGCGGAACCTGCTGCGGGCCTGCCTTAGCTCCCTTCTCGCCCGGCAGGCAGACGGCGAGGCAAGTTTAGAAATCATTGTCGCCGATAATGCCTCGTCCGACGGCAGCGCCGAGATGGTCCGCGCCGAGTTTCCGTCGGTGCATTTAATTGAGAGTAGCGGCAACATCGGCTTTGGACGCGCCAACAACCTGGCCCTGCAGAAGGCGCAGGGCCGCGCCTTCTGCCTGCTGAACTCCGATGCCGAAGTCCTGCCCGGCGCACTTGCCCTGTCGCTTGCCGCGCTTGATGCCGACCCGAAAATCGGCCTTGTCGGCGGTCAACTGCTGTGGCCCGACGGACGAGGGCAAACCTCCTACGGCGACGATCCAACCCTCGCCGGCGTCTTCCGCGAGCAGACTTTCCTGAGCGCGCGCTCTGCTGCGCCCCGTGTTGCGCCCTCTGCTGCGCCTATTTCTGCCGGTTTCAAAGACGTAGACCAAATTTGCGGAGCGTTTATGCTGATCCGGCCCGACGCCTGGCGGGAGATGGGCGGCTTCGATCCGCACTATTTCATGTATAATGAAGATGTGGACCTCAACTTTCGCCTGCGCCGTGCCGGCTGGCGCATCGTGTTCCTGCCCGACGCCCGCATCACGCATCATCTGGGCGCAAGCAGCAGCGCCGACTGGCAGAAACGCGCCCGTATGGTGTCCGCCTACAACGAAAGCCGCTTTTACTTTTTCTCGCGCTTTTACGGCCCGGCGGCAGGCGCAACGCTGAAACGATACTGTCTGCTCGGCGCGGCTATTCGCTTGACCGGCTGGTCTCTGCTGTCCCTGGTCAGGCCGCCCGCGAGGGATAAAGTCAAGCTCTTTCGGGAAGTCTGGCGGCGAACAAAAGCGATGACTTGTACGGAAGCCGCCAGTTCTGCCCCTTGATTTTTTTGTGGACGGGTTAGCATCACCAAAGCTTGAGGTCAACGAAGATTGAGTTGATGAAAGTATCGGCGTAAAGCATGTAGCCGGCCTCCTGCATGAGCCGGAGGATGTTCTGGTCTTTCACTATGCTTTTCCGATCTGCAGCAATATCTGATGTTTCGATGCAGAACACAGCGGGCCGATAGCGCGTGAAATCCCAGGCCCGCAGGATCGCAAGATCAACTCCTTCAGCATCCAGGGACACAAAAACCGGGCATTCCGAGAAGTATTGCTCAATGACGGCAGTGGGGGTCAGGATGGGAATTGGAATTTCTTCCACGAGCGAGTATCCTAAACGCTCATACCCGGCGGCCTCTTCGCGGGAGAAGGTGCCGAGGGTATGGGCAGACATCCGGTAGAACCGCGCTTCGGCAGCCGTTCCATCGGAAACACCCGCCAGCAGGCACTTGTCGCGTCGGCGGATGCGGTGCAGCCGCCGAAACAAGCGCGGATTCGGCTCAATGCACACGCCCCGGCATCCTTTGCGATAGAAATAATAGGCGTTGCTGAGCAGGATTGGATCATTTGCGCCGATGTCCATGTAAGAAGTCATCGCGACGCCGAGCTGGTTAAGCAGCTGCGCCACGATGATGTCTTCGCCGCTCTGGGCGTAACTCACGAAGCCTCTCTCGGCGCGGTGCTTGTGCTGCTGCGCCCGGAGCTTGCGGTACGCCATGAGCGGGATGCGCGAGCACCACTCGCGTGAAAACCGTTTTGGATCTGCCGCCGTCGTCATTCTGGGTTCCTCCTGATGACACAAAGAGTAACATAAGGCCGGGCAACGTGTCAAGTATTTCAGTCCAAAGATGATAAAAGTTAAAATCACAGGTGAAATCGCAGATTGGCCGTTGCTGCGGCAAACTCCCGGAGGGAATGGCATTTGGGGAGAGTGCCAATTTTTTGTCAATGACACCTACAGCGAGTGCGACTACTGGGTAGTCTATGATGGGATCAACACGGCGGAGACGGTGCAGTGTCCTCCAGAAAATGTCATTCTTTTTACTGCCGAACCGCCGTCGATCCGGGCTTATCATCCGCGCTTCACGGCACAGTTTGCGAAAGTCGTCACCTGCCAGCCGGCGATTAAGCACCCACACGTCATCCATGACCAGCAGGCCCTCCCCTGGCACCTGATGACGAAGTCCTATGACGACCTGGCGTTTGGACCGCCCCCGGAAAAGACCGGCATTCTTTCCGTCATCTGTTCTGACAAGGCATTCACGGAAGGCCATCGGCGACGGCTGGAATTTGTGCAGCGCCTTAAAGAAAGCCTCGGCGACGGGCTGGATTATTACGGACAGGGCGAGCGCATCCCGAAATGGGACGGCACCGCGGGCTACAAATATACAATCGCGATTGAGAACTCCTGCTACCGTGATTATTGGACAGAGAAGATCGCCGATGCTTTTCTGGTAGATGCTTATCCATTCTACTACGGCTGTCCAAACATCGAAGATTATTTCCCGGCGAGGTCATTTACCTGGATCGACATCGACGATTTCGATGCGGCGCTGGCAACAATTGTGAATACCATCAAGAAGAATGAGTATGAAGCGACCCTGGAAGACAGGGCGAGCGCGAAAGATTTGATTCTCAACAAATACAATCTCTTCCCGACGATTGCGGCGATGACCTCGGTCAGCGGCTCGCAGTGGCCTAAACAGGCAGTCACGCTGCGCCCGGATTCGATACTATCCAACACGATAGGCAAAAGAGCCAGGCGGCTCATAAAAAAGATGATCAGGCTGCAATGACAGACCCAAAACGCTATTCCTTTGGCTGGTTCCTGCGCCTGCCGCTGATGGCCTCGCGGAAGTTGAGACAGCGAACAGGAAATCTTGCTCCGCGTCCCGGCGGGACACTTAGCTACGCGCAGTTTGGTGAGGACATTGTTGTCGCCAGCATTCTCTGGTATCTGGGGATCATCAAGCCAGTTTACTTAGATATCGGCGCTTACGCGCCGGTCGCCCTGAGTAATACGTTCTATTTTTACAAGCGTGGCGGACGCGGCGTTTGTGTCGAGCCAAACCCCGTTCAATGGAAGAAGTTCCGGCGGCGGCGGCGCGACCGCCGGCTCAATGCCGGGGTAGGGCCGGAAGACAAGCCAAGCGTCCCCTTTTATGTTCTGTCCGAGCCTTCCCTCAGCACCTTTGATGAGGACAGCGCCCGTGAGCATGAGGCCGGCGGGCGTGTCCGCATTCGCAGCATCGTCTCTGTCCCAGTTTATTCCCTTAATACTTTAATCGGCAAATACTGCCCTCGCTGTCCGGATTTTCTTTCAGTAGATGTCGAGGGCCTTGACTTGGAGATTTTGACGGCAATGGATTTTACGCGATACCGTCCCGCTGTTATCTGCGTGGAAACGATAGATTACCATACCCAAACCAAGCAAACCGCCGTGTGTGACTTCCTGCAAAGCAAAGGTTACAAGGTGCAGGCCGATACAATCATCAATACGATCCTCGTGGATGCAGGGGCCTGGAACGCCCGAGGTTAATCCCAGAGTGTTCCAGCCGACGGAACCAATCAAGGCAAGAAGTCATGCGGATATTTTACACTGCGGAGGGCTGGGAAAATCATTTTCCTCCCGCACTCGCTGCGCTGGGGCATAAAGTGGTCGAGTTTCGGTACGATTGGGCAGACATCTACACCCTTGATCCCGGCAGACCGGAAAACCAAGATTTTATCGCTGAAAGCCGCTCTAAAGTGTCGGCGGAACTCATCAGGCAGATTAAAGAGGCCCATGCCGAGCAGCCGTTAGACCTATTCTTCAGTTACTTCTACGACGGCATTGTTTTACCGGAAGCGATTGATGAAATTAAATCGCTTGGTATCAAAACCGTAAATTGGTACTGTAACGGCTCCTATCAACTTCATCTAGTACGCATGATCTCGCCTCATTACGACTCGTGCCTTGCCCCGGAAAAGTTTCGCCTCAAGGATTACGAGGCAATGGGAGCGCACCCGATCTACTGCCAAGAGGCTGCTAATCCAAAGTTTTACAAGCCTTATGCACTGCCGACGGAGTATGATGTTACCTTTGTCGGTCAGGCTTACGGGGATCGTCCGGACTACATCAAGTTTTTGCGGGACAGGGGCATTGATGTGCGTGTGTGGGGAATGAACTGGAAACGCCATAAACGCGCTTCCATACCGCGTCGGCTTTGGCGCTGGGTACGTCATACTGTGGGAGCTGGCGGCAAGCCGGCGACAATTCTTCCCGCGCACATTTTAGGAAGCCCTTTATCCGATGTTGAAATGGTACAAATGTATAGCCGGTCGAAGATCAATCTCGGCTTTTCCAGTTGCGGCGAGACACATTCAGGTGATGAACGCATCCTGCAAGTGCGCTTGCGGGACTTTGAAGTGCCGATGAGCGGCGGCTTCTACATGGTAGAATACATGGAAGAGCTGGAAGAGTTCTTTGTGATCGGGAAAGAAATCGTCTGCTATGCTGATGCGTCGGACCTTGCCGACAAGATCAGGTATTACCTCAGCCATGATAGCGAGCGTGAACAAATCCGCAAGGCAGGCCATGCACGTTGCCTTTGCGACCATAGCTGGCAAACACGTTTGAGCACGGCTTTCGCGGAGATGGGAATGAATGAGTGAACGTGTGACCTGGATATTGTCGGTCAAAGATGGCATGCCGTATCTCACGGAAACCCTGGCCTCGATTGAGGCCCAAACTTATTGCAATTGGGAAGTCTGCGCCTGGGTGAATGGCTCTTCTGACGGAACACTGGAGGAGCTGATGCGGTGGATACCATCCCGTTTGCCGGGCCGCGTCATCGCTGACCGCCCCAGCACTTACGGAGAAGCCGTCGGGACAATGATCAGCGAGGCACAAACGGAACTTTGTGCTCTCATTCATGCCGACGATGTTAATGCTCCAGAGCGATTGGAGCGGCAAGTCGCATTTATGGAAGCGCACCCGGAAGTCGCACTCGTCGGCAGCCGGTATGATATTATTGATGGCGAAAGCAGACCGCGTCCGGGCGGCGGGCCTGGTCACGGCTATACTCACCATAACGACATTGTCCACATGATGATGATGGAAAGCCCGCTTGGATGCCCGACTGTGCTATTTCGGCGAAGTGCCGTGCTGGAGGCCGGTAACCACCGCCACGTTCCGTTCGTCGAGGATTATGATCTTTGGATGCGGCTCGCAGCGCATCACAGGATAGCGAACTTGAACGAGTTTCTGCTCCACTATCGCGTCCACCCAGGAAGTGCTACGGTCTGGGCCTCAGCGGCAAACCTCGTGGTGCCTGCCGCCAACGCCAATTTCGCCCAAAATGCCCCAGCCCTCTACGGACTATCCGAAACAGAAGCGCTGCGCCTGCGGGAACAGAAGCATCCCTTTGCACTCGTGCCGCTGTACCGGGTTGCACGGCATCTTAGCCGGACACAGGGAGGAACGGCACTGGGACGTTTCTTTTCCCGCTCATTTGTGCAGGGAAGTCGGGGATTAGTCAAACCCACTGATTTCCTTTCGCGGGTGCCGCTGACAATTCTGGCGTACTGGTCCTCTCCCGTCCGCTTTATGTCTTTGCTAGTTTCAAGGCTCACAGCCCGGCTGCACCGCTAATCGCCGTATCTCTTCCAGAATGCGCGGGGCCTGAACATCTGCCGTAAAGTTATCTAAAACGCGCTGCCGCGCCGCTTTTCCCAGCGCGAAACGCCGGGCCGAGTCGGCGCAGAGCGCGGCAACGGCTTCGGCCATGTCTACCGGCGAGAAGATTGGTATGGAAACGCCTGCATCACCCGCGAACTCAACCGGGCCGCCGGACCCGGCGAAGCAAACAACAGCGCGTTCCAGCAGCATGTTTTCCAGCAGCGCCAGCGACGCGGTCTCTTCCCACGAAGTCAGCGCGAACACGTCAAACTCCCGGTAATAGTCCTGCGGCCGGCGCGTAAACGGCACGAACTCAATATCGCCCGTCAAAAACAGCTTGCGGGCCATTTCCTCGAACTGCCAGCCTTCTTCGTTGTCGGGAACGCCGACCCAGACAAAGCGCACGCGGTCCGCGCCGAGCAGACGCTTGACTTCGGCCGCCATCAGCAGCCAGAGCTGCGCTCCCTTGCACCAGTTGATCACCCCTGCGCCGCCGACAACACAACGTGTGTCTGTCCGCACGGGAGGCGCAACAGGAGGCGCCGAGGGTGCGGGGTCAACAAACGCGGGAACGACAGCCACTTTTTGCGGGTCAATGCCGAACCGCGCCGTCAGCGCTTCCGCCACAGCGTTTGATACGGCCACGTAGCGCGTCGGCAAATCGCGCAGAAGGCCCGGCGAATGCGCCATGAATGGAGCCAGCACATGGTCCAGCTCATGGACATGGAGCAACACCGGGGCCGGGGGCAGCGCAAGCCGGCGTACCGCAAGCAGCGCGGCGACGCTGTTAATGTAAATCACGTCCGGCTGCCAGCGGCGCAGCGGCCCGGCCCATACCCGGCCTTTCGCGAGGCTTAACGCCCGGTGTCCCGCGAACAGCGCCAGCGACGAAAGCGGCGCGGACATTCCCGGCCAGCCGTAACTCACCAGCGTCTGTGTCGGTCCCAGCGCCTTGAACCGCGCTTCCAGCGGCCCGCCTAAGTAGGCAAGCGTCCGCAGCTCTACGGCGTCGGTGAACCGCTCAAACGCACTCAGGGCCACTTTCGGCGCTCCCGTCGGCGACAGCTCATGGATTAACAGCAGAACCCGTATTTTTCGCATAGGCTTTGAGTATACTCTATTCATGCGAATCGGCATTGATGCGCGGACACTTTCCGGTCGCTTCACCGGGGACCGGACGTACTGGCGCGGCCTGATCGGCGGCCTGGCGGCGGCCGACACAGCGAGCGAGTATGTGCTGTATACGCGCGGTCCCATCGAAGGCGAGCCGCCGCCCGGCCTCGGCCCGAACTTCTCTTGGCGGCAGATCGCCCGGCCAACAAGCGACGCGCTTTGGATGCTGTCGGCGTTCCCCCGTGCGCTGAAAGCCGACAAGATTGATGTCGCCCACACCCAGTACAACATTCCGCTGCTCGGTGCGCCCTGCCCGGTCGTGACCACCATCCATGATGTTTCGTTCCGGGTTCACCCCGACTTGTTTCTGCCGAAAGACCGTTGGGTGCTGAATACGCTTGTCCCGCTGTCTATGCGAAAAGCCGCCGCTGTCGTCGCCGTTTCAGAAAGCACGCGCCGGGATATTCTGCGCTTCTACACGGCAATTCCCAAAGAAAAAGTCTCTGTCGTGCTGGAAGCCGCCGGACCGCAGTTCCAAATCCCGGACGGCGGGCAGGAAACCGCGCGGGCGGCGGCGAACAAGGCGCTGGGCCTCACCGACGCGCCGTATTTGCTGGCGGTCGGCGTCTTGCAGCCGCGTAAAAACCTGGCGCTGCTGCTGGATGCGTTCGCCCTGCTGAAGCTTGGCCCGAACCCGCCGCCGCATCGGCTCATCATCGCGGGCAAGCGCGGCTGGATGGACGAGACCGACGCGCATCTTGCGGCCCTGCCGGACGCCGTGACGCGCGAAATCGTGCTGGCGGGCTACGTCGCCGATGCCGCCCTGCCGACGCTGTACGGCGGGGCGGACGCTCTGTGTTATCCGTCGCGCTACGAGGGATTTGGCCTGCCGCCGCTCGAAGCGATGGCCTGCGGCTGCCCGGTGCTGTGCAGCCGGTCGTCGTCGCTGCCGGAAGTAGTCGGGGACGCCGGGATTTTGCTGCCCGCCGATGATTCGAGCGCCTGGGCGCACGCTTTAGAAACACTGCTGGCCTCGCCCGTCGTCGCCGCCCGCTGGCGGGAGCGCGGCCCGGAACGCGCGGCTTTGTTTTCATGGGAGAAGGCCGCAAGAGAGACGCTTGCGATTTATGGAAAGTGTTTAAGATAAGGAGTGCATCAAATGACAGTCGTGATGGAAAGCATTGAAGATGCTGCCCGAAAACTTGCTGACTACAACGTGGAGGCTGCCCCGGAGACCGAGGCAATCTATTTTTTTCCGCACCCAGACGAAATTCGCTTGATCGAGACTGATCCCACAACTCTGTCAGATACGGAAATCGTTCCGTACTACTTCGGGGCGTCTCCTAAAAGCGGCATTCCTTTCCGTTCCGCGGTCGCGTTAATTCGTCCCGAAGAAGCGTTCCGTCTTCCCCTGCCGCCGGGATGGGGAACATGGAATGATGCGGTCAAGCTCTGGCCCCAGGAGTAGCCCCATGACGCAGGATTGGCAGGCTGCCTACTTTCGTCAGGCGCGTTCGGATTATCAGACTTTTCAACTCTTGGAAGCTTCCGGGGCGTCATTTTGCCAGCAGCTTCACTACCTGCAAATGACAGCGGAAAAACTTGCAAAAGGCTTTGCTGCTTCGCCGGGCGGCCCACAGCAGCCGAAGGTTCACCGCGGCTATACGAACTTTTTGCAGCAAATCAAGCGTCGGCCAGAACTGCACATGCTTCTTCCCGGCGGCCCGAAACAGATCAACAAATATATAGACAACCTTCTGCCTTATGCCCATCTTATTGAAAACCTGGCACCTGCCAACGCGAATGACGGCCCGAATGCCGAGTACCCGTGGCAGACACCAGCCGGCGTCATTGCTCCTGTCGACTATGCGTTCACCAATTTAGCATTCAATGCACGTGGGATGCTGAACATGCTCAAGTTTTTGAAGCGGTGCTTTCAGATCATCAAAGAAGAATAAACTATGACTACTCTTTTAGACCCGAAGTTTCTGTCGGTTCTCGCCTGTCCTGCCGACGATAACCGCCCGCCGCTGCGTCAGAACGGCGACACGCTGGTCTGCGACCAATGCGGGCGCATCTACCCAATCCGCGACGGCATCCCAATCCTGCTGCCGGAAGAAGCGACGCTTCCGGCGCAATCCACCTGACCCACAAAATTACTGAAGTTACGGAGAGAATTGTGCAGCTTACACGTACCGGCCCGATCCGCATTGCGCTCATCCACGGTCCCAATCTGAACATGCTCGGCGTCCGCGACCCCGACATTTACGGCAAGGACGACTTTGAGTCGGTCAACCGCAGGATCGTGGCCCATGCCAAGTATCTGGGC
>JAABUZ0100002099.1_pt1:0-30000 | contig 34416 bp, 24 predicted proteins | sample 5562091 | NCBI WGS metagenome assembly JAABUZ01 (sample SAMN12813069, study PRJNA571459) | rock metagenome | isolation source: Antarctica rocks | place: Antarctica: Victoria Land, Linnaeus Terrace sud | collected 2015-12-21 | reverse complement strand
GCGGAGTAGACCCGAAACCGAGTGAGCTATCCATGGCCAGGCTGCAGGGCGCCTAACAGCGCCTGAAAGGCCGAACCCGTTAGTGGTTCAAAACTTCGGGATGAGCTGTGGATAGGGGTGAAAAGCCAAACGAACTCGGAGATAGCTGGTTCTCCCCGAAATGCATTTAGGTGCAGCCCTTGATGAAGCGTCGTGGAGGTAGGGCGCTGGATCGGCTAGCGGCCGCGAGGTTAGCAACCCGAATCAAACCACGAATGCCACGACGTACGTATCAGGGAGTGAGACTGTGGGAGCTAAGTTCCATGGTCGAGAGGGAAACAGCCCAGACCGCCAGCTAAGGCCCCTAATTCCGGACTAAGTGTCAAACGATGTGCGATTGCTCAGACAGCCAGGAGGTTGGCTTAGAAGCAGCCATCCTTGAAAGAGTGCGTAATAGCTCACTGGTCGAGTGGTCGCGCGCGGATAATGTACCGGGGCTCAAGTCCGGAGCCGAAGCTGCGGACGGCACCCCTCGCGGGTGTCGTGGTAGGGGAGCGTTGGCTGCGCAGCGAAGTCGCGCCGTGAGGCGCGGTGGAGCGCAGCGAAGTGAGAATGCCGGCATGAGTAGCGTAAGGGACGTGAGTAAGCGTCCCCACCGTATGGCCGAGGTTTCCTCCGCAAGGTTCATCCTCGGAGGGTTAGTCGGGCCTAAGCCGAGGCCGAATGGCGTAGGCGATGGACAAACGGTTGATATTCCGTTACCGCTCGCGGACGACTCAGTCCCAGGGGTGTGCGGGGTAGGTTAAGTCGAGCGTAGCGTTGGAGTTGCTACGTCTAAGCGTGCAGGCGACCGGGCCGTCAGGTCCGGACCGCCGAGGCGTGGGAAAGTCCGTTAGGGCAATTCGACCAACACTGGCCTCCAAGAAAAGCACCCGTGGGGATGCCGCGAGCGACCGTACCGCAAACCGACACTGGTGGCCGGGCATAAGTATGCCAAGGTGGACGAGTGATCCCTCGTTAAGGAACTAGGCAAGTTGACCCCGTAACTTCGGGAGAAGGGGTACCCCAGTAGCGTGAAGCCCCTCGCGGGCGGAGCGCGAAGGGGTCGCAGAGAAGAGGCTCAAGCGACTGTTTACCAAAAACACAGCTCCCTGCTAACGCGGAAGCGGACGTATAGGGGGTGACGCCTGCCCGATGCCGGAAGGTCAAGGGGACCCGTGATGAGCGGGGAACCGAAGCCCCGGTCAATGGCGGCCGTAACTATAGACACTGACCACTGTAGTTTCGAGAATAAATCTGGCTATATGCTGGAATACCCGAGAATGCTCAGGTACTCGCCTGATTCAAGGCAGTGACAATCTGTGAGCTGCGGGCAATCAGCAGGAAAGACTCGAGTCGATGCTCGATGTGAAAGGGATTCCAGAAGCCGTAGGGTACTACCTCGCGGGATTCACCGACGGCGAAGGGAGCTTCAATGCCTCCTTCCGTCCCCGCGGTGACTATGTATTCCCCTGGAAGATCTCTTTGTGCTTCAACATCTCACAGCGCGATCGCGTTATCCTGGAGCAGTTTCAGGTGCACTTGCGCTGCGGTACGTTGCGGCAGAGATCCGATGGAGTGTGGTACTACGAAGTGAATCACTTTGTAGATATTGTTCACAACGTCATCCCATTCTTCGAGCGATTCGGATTTCTTTCTGCCAAGAAGCAACGCGACTTCGCAAAGTTCAAACAGCTAGCTGACTTGTTCCAGACTGGACGGCACTTCACCCGTGAGGGCGTTGCCGAAGTACTGGAGATTCGGCGTGAGATGAACGATGGCGGGAAGCGGCGCTACCTGGAAGAGGAAATCCTGCGGCGACTCGAGAATCCTCAGAGACCATACGCCAGACGCCTTTCCAGGGCGATGAGATGGTCCGATCTGCATGGCGACATGCAGAGCGCGGCAGAAATGGCCGCGCCCCTGCTCGTCGAGCAGGAGCAACAATCATGAACGGTCCTAAGGTGGACTTGACGCTGCCTTAGTAAAATTCGGCTATTTGCTGGAACATCCGGGTATCTCCAGGTACTCGCCTAGATACTTCTGGGCAGTGACAATCCGAGGAGTGCGGACAATCAGCAGGAAAGACCGACTCGCAGTCCTTTGCGAGTCGGAATCCTCAGAGACCACACGCCGAACAGCTGTTAGATAACGGTTGAAGATATGGTCCGGACTGCATGGCGACATGCAGGAGTGGACGTGGAACCCCACTCACTCGGGCTCCCCCCGGAGCACGAGGAACACATTCAAGCGAAATTCCTTGTCGGGTGAGCAGAAGCAAGCCCGTACTGGCTAATATCGGTGGAGCCCGAATGGTCTCGTGCGGAGATACAAGGGTAGTACCGAGGGAAGTCGTCCCGCCTTTCAGGTGGGATTGACCCCGTATCGACTGAGGCTTAAGTGCCGAGGGTTGCTGCGTTAAGATTTCATGCAGCGGCCAAGACGCCAGCAGTTGCTTATGGATCTGTCTTCGTATATTGCTGGGTTTGTAGACGGAGAGGGTTGTTTCACGGTCTCCTTCTCGCCTAGGAGCAATTTGCTCCTAGGTTGGGAAGTGCGACCGAGCTTCTCAGTCAGTCAGAATGGTGATCGTAGTGAAGTGCTACTGCTTATGCGGCAACACTTCGCCTGCGGCAGTCTTCGACCTGATCGGAGCGACCGGACAATCAAGTATGAGGTGAGGCGTTTCGACGACCTCGTCGGACGCATCATTCCGTTCTTCGAGACTTATCCGCTACTGTCCAGCAAGCAGAGAGATTTCGAACGATTCGCGGTAATCTGCAAGCTTGTGCAATCGCGAGTTCACCGCAGCGAAGCAGGCCTACGAGAGATCGTCGGCCTGGCCGTGACGATGAACCCGTCCGGAAAGCGCAAGTTCGCCACGGCCGCGATCTTTCCGGAAGCAGCTGAAGTTATAGTCAGCGCCACCAGTAATGGTGGATCCACGTGAAGTTCCGACCCGCACGAATGGCGTAACGACTTGAGCGCTGTCTCAACGAGGGGCTCGGCGAAATTGAACTGGCCGTGAAGATGCGGCCTACCCGCGGCAGGACAAAAAGACCCCGTGGAGCTTTACTGTAGCCTGTCGTTGGAACGGGGTCCGTGATGCGTAGGATAGGTGGGAGCCGGTGAAGCCCTCCTCGCGGGGAGGGCAGAGGCAACGGTGAAATACCACCCTTCACGGATTCTGTTTCTAACCGCGTACCGTTATCCGGTACCGGAACAGCGGCTGGTGGGCAGTTTGACTGGGGCGGTCGCCTCCCAAAGAGTAACGGAGGCGCCCAAAGGTTCCCTCAGGCTGGATGGAAATCAGCCGCAGAGTGCATAGGCACAAGGGAGCTTGACTGTGAGGCCTACACGCCGAACAGGGACGAAAGTCGGGCTAAGTGATCCTCGGACCCCGCGTGGAAGGGTCCGGGCTTAACGGATAAAAGCTACCCCGGGGATAACAGGCTGATCTCCCCCGAGAGTCCACATCGACGGGGAGGTTTGGCACCTCGATGTCGGCTCGTCGCATCCTGGGGCCGGAGCAAACACATCTGCTCTCCTCTGGGGAAACCCAGAGGTCATAAACGAGCCCAAAACGGTGAAGGCCTGTGACGCTGCGTCCGTACCATGGACGCCGTGAAGGCAGGTTTACCCCGTGGGAAAGATCCTTTCCGAAGTCCAGAAAGCACACCTGGCAGGTTTCATCGACGGCGATGGAGCAATCATGGCGCTGCTCGAGCGGCACCCTCAGAAACGCCTGGGGTTCCGCGTGCGCATCGCCATCAAAGTCACGCAGCACCATGTCCGCGACGTGGCGTGGATTCCCGAGGAGACCGGCATGGGCCGGGTCCGCGAGAACCAGGGCTGTTACGACTGGCTCGTTCGCGATCAGCGCGACGCGCTTTGGTTGCTCCAGAGTATCGCTCCGTACGCTCGAACGAAGGCACGGCAGGTCCTTCTTGCCAGCCAGATTCTCGAACGGACGGTGCGAACCTACGATGACCTGCGCGCGGTGGCGCAGATGGCAGATACATTGTCCGCGCTGAACGTGAGGTCGAGAGGCAAGCGTCAGCATTCGGCGGCAATGATCCAGGAGTTGATCTCCCGTAACGACTGATTCGAACCGGTCCTCTAGTCGGTTCGATGAGATAGGTGTCGCACCTATACATGGCACCTATCACACGGCTCGCACCTACGGTCGGCGCGGTGACGCGTTCGACTACGGTGAAGGTATAGTCTTGCCCCACCAGTAATGGTGGAAGGCTGAGGTCCCAAGGGTTGGGCTGTTCGCCCATTAAAGCGGCACGCGAGCTGGGTTCAGAACGTCGTGAGACAGTTCGGTCTCTATCCGCCGTGGGCGCAGGGAGTTTGATGGGAGCCGTCCCTAGTACGAGAGGACCGGGATGGACGGACCTCCGGTGTAGCGGTTGTGCCGCCAGGCGCATCGCCGCGTAGCCGACGTCCGGTAGGGATAAGCGCTGAAAGCATCTAAGCGCGAAGCTCGCCCAAAGATGAGACTCCCCACCGGGTCAACCGGGTAAGGCCCCTGGAAGATCACCAGGTTGATAGGACGCATGTGGAAGCGTGGCAACACGTGGAGCTTAGCGTTACTAATGGCCGAGGGCTCGCGCCTCGATCTTTCGCTCCGCCAAACCGGCAGGATCCACCTCCTTACCCTTCTTCGCTCTCTCTTGTCTCTCGTCCCGCGACGACCCCGTCGTCGATGCCGCTCGCGCCGCGACCAAATGGTCCTGGTGGCTAGAGCGGAGTGGTCCCACCCGTTCCCTTACCGAACACGGCAGTGAAACGCTCCAGCGCCGACGATACTGCGGTCATCAAGCTGTGGGAAAATAGGCCGGTGCCAGGGCCATTTGGTCGCGACGTGAGCCCCCCGCTCGTACTCTCTGCCGTTTTCGCGTATACTGTCCCTGTCGACGCGGGGTGGAGCAGTGGTAGCTCGTCGGGCTCATAACCCGAAGGTCAGTGGTTCGAATCCACTCCCCGCTACCAGCGGGTCGCTCAGACAGAAAGGCCGTCCCACACAGGGACGGCCTTTTGCGTTTCTGAGTCACCTGCTAAGGTGATCCCAGGGTCAGCGACGCCCTTCCGCGTCCACCCGCCCCCATCGTCTAGAGGCCCAGGACGCAGCCCTTTCAAGGCTGAGACCGCCGGTTCGAATCCGGCTGGGGGCACCACCCGGGCGCTACGCGCTCAGACCCACGTCACCCCGTCCGCTCGCGGTGCGCCTCCCGGTTGCTCGAGGAACCGGCGCACCGTGCCGCTCGCCACCGCCACGCCCTGGCCCTGGCCAATCACCATGTGCGGGATGCCGACCACCCGGCCACTGGCGTCGGCCAGCGCTCCGCCGGAGTTCCCCGGCCACAGGGTGATCGCCACCCGCAATGGCGCGCCCGGCCGCGGCGTCCCGCTCACCACCCCCAGTGTCGCCGCGTTCCGCTCACCCAGCGGGTTCCCCACCGCCACGACCAGCTCGCCGACCCGCAGAGCGGCCGAGTCGCCAATCGCTGCGGGCACGAGGGCCGGGGCTGTCTCTTCGAGCTCGAGCGCCGCCAGGTCGAGCGCCTCCTCGCGCCGCACCACCCTGGCTGCCAGCCGGCGGCCGTCGGCCAGCACCACCTCGGCGCGGCTGCCAGGGACGACGTGGTGGTTCGTTATCACCAGCCCATGGTCGTTCCAGACCACGCCCGAGCCGGAGCTCACCTCCGAGCCGCGCACGCCCACCACGCTCCGCCCTACCACAGCCGCGACCCGCGCCACCTCGCCGGAGACCGACGCGCTCGTCTCCGCCGGTCGCCTGTCCATCTGCACCTGCACCATTGTCTCGACTCCCTACTCGCGCGGCCGCTCGGTCGGCACCACTGTCAGCTCCACAACCGCGCCGCCGCGGAGAGCCCGGACCCTGGCCGGCCGGCCCACCGCCGCCGGCCCGAGCGCCATCAGCAGCGCTTCCCCATCCGTGAGTCGTCGGTCGCCCAGCGCCAGCAGGATGTCCCCGACAAGCAGCCCGCCTCGCTCCGCGGCCGCGCCCCGCTCAACGCTCAGCACCATCAGCCCCGTCTCCGCTGTGTCCTGGGGGCGCTGCCGCAGCGTCGCCTGAATCTCCACGACCTGGGTCCCCAATCCGAGGTAGGCGCGCCGCTGACTCCTGCCCGACTGTAGCCTCGCGACGATCAGCGCCACCGCGGCCGTTGGCAGAGCGACCGCGCCGCCCCGCCCAAGGGACGAGCTGACCATGCCGAGCACGCGGCCCTGCGCGTCCACCAGCGGCCCACCCGACATCCCGGGAAGCAGCGCCACGTCGGTGCGGATGTAGCCGTCCACAGTGTCGCCGTGGCGCGTCCGCCAGGCGCCGCCGACGGCGCTGGCAACGCCGAAGCTCGCCATGGGACTGGCCGGGTCGGCACGGCCCACCGCCAGCACGAGGCTGCCGACCAGGACCGCCGCGGTCGGCCCTCCGTCGGCCGGCGTTAGCCCGGCCGCGGCCACGCGCACGACCGCGACGTCGCTGCCAGGGTCGCGGCCCACCAGCACGCCAGCCGCCGTCGTGCCCTCATACGAGACGTGGATGTCAGCCGACCGCTCGATGGCGTGGGCAGCTGTGACGATCGTGCCCTCGCCGTCCCAGACGACGCCGCTCGACGGCCCGCTTCCACGGGCCGACACGGTGACCACCGAGCGCCCCGCCCGGGCTACCGCCGCCGCCAGATCGTTGGACAGCGTCGCCAACACGGAGCGGTCCGCGGTTTGTTCTGTCATGGTGTGCTCCAATCCGCCCTGAGCGCGCAGCGCGACCAAAGGCACTAGCCTCAGCAGGTGGAGCTCAGGTGATCAGAATGGAGCAAGATCTAAGACCACCTGCTCAGGCGAACGAGATAGCACAGGTATAGACACTGGCCCCGGCGCCTACCCCGCTCCATCGGGCAGTTTGGGCCCTACTCCTTCGGGGGGTCCGCTAGCCGCCCGCAGCCACGCCACGAAGCCCGCGCTCGAACACGCCATCCGCCAATCCATCTGCAGGTCGCTCGCCACAGCCTGAGCCGGCCCGGTGGCCCCGTTCGCGCTCACCTGGACGACGGCCTCGGCCAGCGCGGCTTCGAACCCCTCCGCGCCTGGGTCGACCAGCTCGAGGCGCTCCAGCAACCTCAGCTTGATGGCCTGCATAGGGCCCATGGCGACCCGCCGCTTCTTCCGCATGGCCATACGCTCCACCAGCTGCCGCTCCAGGGCGCAGAACTCGCGCGGCTGTAGCGCCGGCGCCATCTACGTTGAGCGGTCGGCGGCGCTGGCTAGCCGCCACGTCTCGTCCACGGCCTGCGCCCGCCCCTCATCTGCTAGCTTGCCCAGGTGGGCGCGCACGTTGCGCGCGGCCATCGGCGCCAGCTCCGGCACGATTGTCGCGTACAGGCGACCGACCAGCATGGCGACGGTGATCGGGCCATCGGCCAGGAGGGCCAGAATCTGGCGCTCGCGCGTGTCCCGGTGATCGATGTACTGCTGGATTGTCGCCTGGCCATCGGCGACGAGCGGGCCGTGGCCGGGGTGGATGGTGCACGGGCCGAGCTGGCGCAGCCGGCGCAGCGAGGCCATGTACCGCGCCATGCCGCCGGGCGTCTCGTCGACGACGACGGTTCCGGCCCCGGCGATGAGGTCGCCGGTGAACAGGCCGCGGCCCGAGCTGTCCCAGAAGCACACGCTATCGTCGGTGTGTCCCGGGGTGTGCAGCGCGACCAGCCAGGTACCGGGCCCGGTCGCGAAGGCGGCTCCGTCCGGCAGCGCTTTGTCAACGCCGGGCAGCAGCGGGTGGCCGACGATCGGCGAGCCGACCTGGGCGCGAAGCGCCACGGCCCCGGGGAGGTGGTCCGTATGCCGGTGGGTCACCAGGCAGGCAGCGATCCGCCCGAGCGGTCGCGCCGCTTCGAGGATGGCGGCCAGGTGGCGCGGGTCGTCCGGGCCCGGGTCCACGACCACCACGTCGTGCGTGTCCCCGTGGACGAGGTACGTGTTGGTGCCGGTGCCCGTCATCAGGCCGGGGTTTGGCGCGAGCACGCGCACAGTCATCGGCGCCACGTGTGCTCCACCCTTATCGTACGCTCAGACGAGCGGCAGCTGGATCTCGTCACCCACGAGCCGGACCGGCAGCCGCGGCACACGCCAGCCCGAGCCTGGCCAGGTGTTGCGCCCGCTGGACACGCTCCAGCGCCAGCCGTGCCACGGGCAGACCAGCTCCTGGCCGACGAGGGCGCCCTTCGCTAGCGGGCCGCCATTGTGCGGGCAGTTGTTGTCGAGCGCGTAGTAGCAGCCGGCCACGTTGGCCAGCGCGTACAGCCGCTCGCCCGCCCGCACCAGCTTGACGGCGCCAACCGGGATCTCGCCGGCCCTGGCCACGGCGACGTAGGCGACCGCCTCGGCCACGCCTGCCCGCCTACGCGGCCACCTCGCGGGCCGGCGCCGCGACAGCATCGAGCTCCTCGATGTAGCGCGTTGCCGCCACCGCCGCCGTGGTCGCGTCGCCGACGGCGTTCGAGATCTGGCGCACGTACTGGCTGCGCAAGTCGCCGGCCACGTACACGCCAGAGATAGCCGTCGCCATCTTGTCGTCGGTGACGACGAAGCCCTGCGCATCCTTGGCAACGTCGGCGTCGAGAACTCCACTGTTTGGCATGAAGCCAACGTAGATGAACACGCCCCCGACCGCCAGCTGGCTCACGACGCCGGTCCGAAGGTCGCGCAGACGGAGCCACTCGACCTTGCCATTACCCCCGATCTCGTCAACGGCCGCGTGCCAGATCGGCTCGATCAACGGGTTCGCCAGCGCCCGTTCCTGCAACAGCTTCTGGGCGCGCCACTCGCCACGGCGGTGGATGATGTACACCTTCTTGGCGTACCGCGTCAGGAACGTCGCCTCCTCGACCGCGCTGTCGCCGCCGCCGACGACCGCCAGGGTCGCTCCTTTGAAGAAGGCGCCGTCGCAAATGGCACAGTAGCTGACGCCCCGCCCGGCCAGCTCCTCCTCCCCCGGGCTGCCAAGCTTGCGCGGCAGGCCACCCGTGCACACGATGACCGCTTTGGCGGCGTACTCGGTGCCGTCGTCCGTGCGCACGACCCGGCGCGTGCCCCGCGCCTCGATGCCGGCGACTTCCCCCCACGCGATCTCCGACCCGAACGCCTTGATCTGGTCCTCGAACGCCTGGGCCATCTCGGCGCCGGTGATGCTCTTGAAGCCGGGGTAGTCCTCGATCAGCTCGGTGTTCAGCAGCTGGCCGCCACCGGCGCCCATACGGTCCAGGATCAGGGTCCGCAGCTGCGCTCGGCCGGTGTACAGCGCGGCCGCCATGCCCGCCGGGCCGGCGCCGACGATCACGACATCCCATTCGTCAGCGGGCCCGCCACGGGCGCCGCCCATCAGCTCATCCATGATCCATGTCCTGCGTGTGCCTCTTTCTCGATCAGCCGAGTATAGCGAGGGGGCTGTCTCCCCCTGGCATGTCCACGCTCATCCGTTCATCATGCTGAACACTGCCTTGGCACGCCGGATTCCGGTCGCTGGCTGGCTCGCTCCCTACCCGCTCAACCGCTAGCGGCGTGCCCTGGCGGGTGTCGAGGTTGCGGGCGGGGCCGTTGCCGCTCGCGCCGGCGCGGTCGGCGAAGGCGGCGCCGGGCGGGTGGCGGCTGGCGTCGCCACGGGCGTCGGCCGCTGGGGGGGCGCGGTTGGCGTCGGCTCCGGGCGGCTCGGCGGCTCGGTCGGCATCGGGGCGACCGTCTTCCGAGTGGGTGACGGTGGCGCGTCGACAGGCTCGGCTGTTGGCGCGGCCGGCCTGGGCGCCGGCGCCGGCTTCTCCACTGGCTGCCGTCCAGCGACCGGCGGCGCTGTCGGATTGGTGGTTGGCTGTGCGGGGCGCGGGTGCCCGCGGATCACCGCGTCCAGCGTGGCGTCGGGTGTTGGCTGGGGCAGGCTGGCGACGCTGAGCGTCGCGGCGCGGGAGCCGCCGCCGCAGCCCGTCGCCAGCAGAGCTGCCAACGCGATCGGCACCAGCGGCTGCCAACGGGCGTGAGCGGCGGTGTGCGTGGCGCGCCGGGGGGCGGTGCCAGCAGGAGCCAGGAGCAGGGGGATCACCTCTCGATGGAGCGCGGCGGCATCATAGGGCCGCCCGCCGCGCCGTCCGCCACCAGCGACGTCAAGGTCGCGTCACCGTTGCCCGCCAGCGGACACCGCTGGCCCCGGTTCCCTACGACTGCTTCGGCGGGATCTTCAGCTTCATCCCGATCTTCAGCGCGTCGGGGTTGTCGCCGATGACGTCCTTGTTCGCGTCGTAGATGCCGCGCCACTTGGTCACGTCGCCGTAGAACTGGTCGGCGATCGACAGCAGCGTGTCGCCGGACTGCACCTCGTACGTCTGCTCGGAGCCCGGGCCGACCGAGGCGCCCGGACTTGCCGCGTTCGTCGTGCTCGTGGCAGCGGTCGTGACCGACGCGGCGCCGGTACCAACGGGAGACGGCCCGGGCGACGTGAGCGGCGGCCGTTGCGGGCTCGCCACCACGACCGCCGTCAGCGCGACCTGGGCGGGGGGCGCCGTCGGCTGGGCCGCGGAGCCGCCACCGCACCCAACGCCGACGGACAGGGCGAGCGCTCCGCACACCATCGCGATGGAGCGGCCGGCGGATGCGGGGAGGGAACGGCCAAGGCGCATGCTCGCCTCCTCCTGAGGGGCTTGGGAAGTAGAGAAGTCGACAGGGAGTATAGCCACGTCGCGGAAACCGCTCCCGGCCGACGCGTCACGATGTGACAGGCCTGTTAGCCTAAGCAGGTGGGGCCGAAGTCTTGCTTGTTTGTGATCATCTGAGCTCCACCTGGTTAAACTCTTGCCTTTGTTCGCGCTACGCGCTTGGGCGAACGGCCTTCTCATGAGCCGCATCCTCCCGTTCGCCGGGCTGCGCTACAGCGCCGCCGTCGCGCCCGACCTGTCCCTCGCGGTGTGTCCGCCCTACGACGTCATCGCGCCAGTCGAGGCTGCGCGGCTACGCGCGCTGGCGCCGTACAACGCCGTCCACATCGAGCTGCCGTCCGACGGCCCCGGCGAGCCGGGCAGCCGCTACCGCCTCGCCGCCGAGCGGCTGCGCAGCTGGCTGGCGCAGGGCGTCCTGCGCCCGGACGACGAGCCGACGTTCACCCTCCACGAGACCCGCTTCGCCTTCGGCGGCCAGGCGCTGCGGCGCCGCGACCTCATCGCGGCCATCCCCGTCGAGCCGTGGGCCTCGGCGACCGTGCTGCCGCACGAGCAGACCTTCAGCGGGCCCAAGGCCGACCGCCTGGCTCTCCTCAGGGCAACGCATGCCAACGTCAGCCCCATCTGGCTCTTGCACAGGGAGCCGGTCGCCGCGCTCGACCGCGCCTGGGCAGCCGCGGACGCCGCAGCCCCGACCGCCGAGTTCCAGCTGCCCGATGGCGAGCTGCATCGCGTCTGGGTCGTGCAGTCCCCGCCAGTCGTCGCGGGGCTGACGCACGGCTTCGCCAGCGGCGTCGGACGTTTGTACGTGGCGGACGGCCACCACCGGTATGAGACGGCGCTGGCTTACCGGGCCGAGGCGGGGATGGAGTATCCGGGCGCGGCGGCCACGCTGGCCGTCCTGACTGGAGCCGAGGACCCGGGCCTGCGAGCGCTGCCAACCCACCGACTGCTGCGCCACCTCCCCGCGTCGCTGACTCTGGCCGAGGTGACCAAACGCCTCACGCAGCTTTTTCACGTCGAGCCTCTGCCCCTTGCCAAAGGTACCGGCGGCGCCGCGGTGGAGGCGCTGTTGGCCCGGCTGGCAGCCGCTGCTCGAACCGCGCCCACCTTTGGCCTGGTCGGGCTCGACGATACAGGAGCGTTCACGTCCACGATGCTGACCCGCCGCCAGCGACCCCCCGACGCGGCGCTGCCGCGCGATCGCTCGGACGCCTGGCGCTCGCTCGACGTAGCGGTGCTGCATGCTCTGGTGGTCGACCCGCTCGTGGCCGCGGCGGGACGGCCAGCGGAAGCGGTGATCGGCTACACGCGCGATGCGCACCAGGCGCTGGCGGAGGTCCGCTCGGGTCGGGCGCGCCTCGCGCTGCTGCTCAATCCAACGCCTGTCCAGCAGGTCCTGGCTGTGGCCGACGCTGGCGACCGTATGCCGGAAAAGTCGACCTACTTCTACCCGAAACCGCCCACTGGGCTGGTCGCCAGGAGTTTGGCCTAACCGCGACGGCGCGCGAATTTCCCTACAGGGCTGACGGTGTTCGGCGGACACCGGCCCGGCCCCGTCGTACGATGCCGGCGCGGCGAGCCAGCGTTACTCTAAGCGCGTAGCGCGAACAAAGGCGAGGCCCTAAGCAGGTGGAGCTCAGATGATCAGAGTGGAGCAAGTCTTATGACCACCTGCGTAGGGACACAGCACGATCGCCGGGCGGCGAAAGGAGTTGGCCGAACGTGGACCGCCGTAGACAGTCCCTGGCCGAGGACGCCAGCGCGAGCACCGTCTCGCTGGTGGATGGTGCCGCCCGCGAGACGCTGCCCGCCCGCGGCGGGCTTGGTCTGGGTCCAGGGGAGCCGCTGCCGCTCTACTTGCAGGAGATTGGCCGGGTGCCCCTGCTGTCAGCTCAGGACGAGGTGCGTCTGGCGCAGCGGATCGAGCGCGGCCGCGACCGGTCGGCTCGGCGGCAACAGCAGGACCACGCGCTCAGCGCCGACCAGCGGGCGGAGCTGGCGGCGGCGGTGCGGGACGCCGACGTGGCCCGGGCGGAGTTGGCCCAGGCGAACCTGCGCCTGGTGGTCTCCATTGCCCGGCGTTATGTCAATCGCGGCGTGCCGCTCATCGACCTCGTCCAGGAGGGCAACATCGGCCTGCTGCGCGCCGTCGAGAAGTTCGACTGGCGCCGCGGCTTCAAGTTCAGCACCTACGCCACCTGGTGGATCCGCCAGGCTGTCACCCGCGCCATCGCCGACGATGCCCGCACCATCCGTATCCCCGTCCACCTGTATGACGTCGTCCTCCGACTCGGCCGCACCACCAGCCAGCTGCACCAGGAGCTCGGCCGCGAGCCCACCCTCGCCGAGCTCGCCGTCGCGCTCGAGCTACCCGTCGACCGCGTGCGCGAGCTCGTCCGCGTCATGCCCCACCCCATCTCGCTCGACGCCACCGTCGGCGAAGACGCCGACACCCCACTCTCCGACCTCGTCCGGGACGACTCCGGCGCTTCCGTCGAGCAGGCCACCGAGAACGGCCTGCTGAGGGAGCAGGTGCACGAGGCGCTGCTCACCCTCACGCCGCGGGAGCGACGGGTCATCGAGTGCCGCTACGGACTGCACGGCGATTCCGAGGCCACCCTGACCGCCATCGGACGCGAGATCGGCCTCACCCGCGAGCGCATCCGCCAGATCGAAGCCAGCGCGCTGCGCAAGCTGCGCCATCCCAGTCGCTCCAAGCGCCTGCGCGCCTTCGTCAACGTCTAACCAACCGCCGGACGCTTGGCCCCAGGCGCCCGGCCCCTCTCAGCGCGGCAGGATGAGCCCCGACGGCCTGGTGGTCATACCCATGCTCGGGTGCGGCGGGTCGCCGTCCGGTGGGTAGGCCGCCGCGACAATGTCCAACAGGACCATGGGCACGGGCTGGCCCGCCACCTGCTCGTCGCCGACCGACAGAAGCAGGCCCGCCAGCACCAGGCCCCGCACCAACGGATTGTCCGCGGGGTCCTGGCCCGACTCGCCGAGGTGCGTCGCCGCCGCCACCGCCCGTCGCGCCTGCAATGGCCGGTGCGACTGCTGAAAGATGGAAGCGGTCTCCTCGAGCCGCCGCCGCAGGCCACGCCGCACGGCCGGCGTGACCAGCTCACGCGCCGCCTCATCGAGCAGGGCCTGCGCCTGCCGCTCGGGCGGGTTCCCAGGCAGCATGACGGCTGAGTGGCGTGAGCGCGCTACCTCGATGGCCCGCCGACTGAGCTCGGGGGTCGGCACCAGCGCCCAGCCCGCCACCTCTGGCTCGGACAAGACCTCATCCGACAGCTCCAGCCAATCGGGGTGCAGCCGTGCCTCGACGGGGCTCACCGTCTCGTACACAAGTGGGCGCCCCGGGTCGGCCGGCGGCTCGCCGAACAGCTCGGTGAACCGCGGGTAGTGCGTGGGCAGGGGTTTCTTCGGCTCGAGCTCGCGGGCCAGCGCCACACCCTCGCCGACCAACCCCTTGGCGTACGCCACCGGCAGCTGCACCCAGGCCCAGACGGGATCGCGCCGCAGCTCGCTCAGCTCGCGCTGGAAGCGCTTGCGCGTCGTGTCGATCAGCTCCAGCTCGGTCAATCCCGCGATGTCCTCGAGCACCAGGTCGGCCAGCCACACCCCGCCCAGCGCTCTATCCCCCACCAGCCATAGGCGGCGCGCCCCCTCGCTGTCGATGGCAGTCGCCCATGCCTCCTGCGACACCACGGCGGGCGGCGCCGGCGCGGCCGGGGCGGCGCTCCGTGTCAGCGCGCCAACGTCCGGCGGCCGTATGCCGCTGGCGTGCAGACGGTGCAGCTCGCGGCGCGCCGCCTTACGCGCGGCTCGGTCGTCTATCACCCCGTCGATGAGGGCGAGGGCGCGGGCGGCGCTGTCGCTGCGCTCCCGCCCCAACGCCGCGACCACCCGCGGGACGGCGGACACGTCGGCCGTGCGCAGCAGCGCTATCTGAGCGTCGGCGTCCGCGGACAGCAAGCTCGCCACCAGGTCCGATACCCGCGAGCTCTCGTCCACGTCCTTAGGCTAGCACGCACCCAGCGGAGCAACGGCGCAGCGTTGCCTACAATGTTGGGCAGGCTTCTTCGTCGTGCGGCACCCCCGGGCAGCTCTTCTGCTGGTCTTGCTGGTCGCGGCCTTCGGCGTGGCAGCCGTCGCCATCGTCGGAACCTGGCGTGCCCGACTCGGCGACGGCTCGGCCATGGACGGCGGCTCACGCATCGCCGAGCGCGGTGCCCCGGCTCCCCCCATCCGTCTGCCACTGGCCGAGGGCGGGGCCGCCGACCTGGCCCAGCAACAGGGTAAGGTCGTCCTGGTGAACTTCTGGGCCACCTGGTGCCAGCCGTGCCGGGCAGAGATGCCGGCCCTCCAGCGCCTGGCGGACACGCTGCCCGCCGGCTCCTTCGCTCTCTACCCTGTCAACTTGCAGGAGGGGACGCCGACTGTCCGCCCGTACCTGGCCGAGATCGCTTTCACGACGCCCGCGCTGTTGGACGAGGATGGCTCCGTCACCCGCGCCTACGGCGTTCGCGCTCTGCCAGCATCTTTCCTTGTGGACAAGCAGGGGGTCGTGCGCGACCAGCACCTCGGCCCCCTGCTGGGCGGAGATGCGGGCACCCCGTGGAGCGAGGCGTGGGTGGAGCGGCAGGTGCGAGCCTTCATCCTGAACCCAGCCCAGTCGTAGGGCCGCCAGCCGAGCATGGGCGCCGAGTACCTCCACCTGCGCGAGCGAGCGCGGGCGCTACTGGCGCTGCGCTCGCGGGTCACCCAGGACGAGCTGCTGAGCCACGTGTATGGGGCACGCGTGCCACCCGCGCTGCAGAACCGCCTGCTGGCACCCCTGCTGGCCGACGCCGAGCTGGCGCGCTCGGCCGACGGCAGCTGGACGCTCGTGCGCCGGGAGTCGGGTTCGTTGGCCTTTGACCAGTCCTTCACGGCCCTCGTGGTGGTCGCCACGGCTGCGCAGGTGTCGCGCGCCCGCGTCGCGGGCATCACGGCGCTCCGGCTCGTCGGTGACGCTGCCGCGGGACGGTTCAGCCAAATCGTGAACCCCGGCGTGAGAGTGCCCCGCTACGTCCTCGAGCAGCTTGGCGTCGACGGGCGCAGCCTTGACACGTTCCCCGCGTTCGCGGATGTGGCCGACGAGCTGGCAGACTTCCTCGCCGACCGGCCCATCGTCGCCATGGAGGTGCTGCTTGGCTGGCAGTACCTGACGCACGAAGCGCGTCGCGTCGGGCGGGTCCTGCCCCGGTGCCAGCTGCTGGATCTGGGTCACCTGGCAGACACCTGTCTGGGTCTTGGCGCCAAGCCCACGCTCGGAGCGATTGCGCAGCGGGTCGGCGTCAGCCCGGCGCGGTTGGGTCACGTCGACAGCGACGTGGGCACGCTGGCGCGCGTCGCAGCCCAGCTGTTCAAACTGTTTGAACAGGCGCCCGCGGTGGCGCTGCCGTGGATGGCGCCGGAGGGCGACGGCCGGACGCTGCCGCTGCGCTCGGGCGCGACCGTTGGCGCGGCGCCGGACCAGCCCGGGGTCTATGTGATGCGCGACGGCCACGGCGACGCCGTCTACATCGGCAAGGCCCGCCGACTCCGTAGCCGACTGGCCGCGTACGTCAACCGGCCGCTGGGCGCCACCCGTCGTCTGGAAGGGCTCACGGAGACAGTCCGCTCGGTGGACCCCCACGCGTGCGGCAGCGAGCTGGAAGCGCTCATCGTCGAGGACCGGAGCATTCGCGCGCTCGGGCCTCGCTTCAACACCCAGCGGCGCTCGCATCCCTGGCGCACCTGGCTGCGCCTCCCGCCAGCGGCGAGCCCACGGCGTGGCGGTCGCCGCCAGGCCCGACGCCGTCTGGAGTTGGCCGACGCTCCCCTGGACGATGGCGCGCAGTACCTCGGCCCTTTCCGCAACGCCGCGCAGGCCATGAGCGTCCGCGCCCTGGGCCACGCGTTGTTCGGGCTCCATGAGCTGCGCCTCTCTGCCCCGGACGACCAGTACGAGGCCAGCGTCGCGGACTGCTGGGCGTTCCTCAGCGGCAGTACCGCGGGCGGGATCGAGCGTGCCCGTGGACGCCTGGCGGCGGCTAGCCAGACGCGCGACTACGCGGCCGTGCGCCGTTGGCAGGGCTTGCTGGCCGCGGCTCTGGCGTACGATCCTGCCACCCGGTTGCTCCCGGCCGACCCCCGCAAGGCGCAGTACGCCCTGGTTCGACCGGGCCCGGCTGGGGTGGTGGAGCTGTTCATCGTCGACCGCGGCGTGCTGCTCTTCCAGGGGGTCTGCCAGGGCGGTGAGCCGACGGCTTTCGCCATGGCTGCGCTGGCCGCGGGGACGCCCCTCACCGAGCCCGCCGACGTCGCCGTCGTCCGGCGCTGGCTAGGGTCACAGCGCCCAACGGCACGCCTGCTTCTGCTGCCGGACGACCAGGCGACCGCCGCGGCCACCGTCGCCGACGCCGTTGCCGAGCTGTGCGCCCACGACCCGCTGCTAGTTGAGCGCGACCAGGCGCGCCCGGCCGGCGGCGACGATGCGCTCGAGCAGCTCAGTGGCCCCGGCGACGACGACGTCTAGCTCAGCCCGCAGGCCGAGCGCCGCCGCGGGGTCCGTGATACTGGCGATGTTCACCTCGACGTTGATCGCCGCGCCGGCGAGCCCGGCGTTCGCCAGCTGAGCGCCGACCATGACGTCCGCGATCACCGACCGATTGAGCACGGGCGCCGCCCCCTCGGCCAGATGCAGGACCTCACGGCACGTCCGAGCCGTCTCCAGGGGCACCTGGGCCGCGCCCCGGAGGCTCTCCTGGATGGCGGCGTCGCGGTCAGCGCGCTCGCCCTCGGTCGCCCGAGGCAGCCCGTAGGCGGCCGAGACCCTGGCGAACGCCGCCGCGTCCTCGTCGGCCAGCGCCTCCAGGCGGTGTCGAGCCGTGTCGGCCGCTGACTCCAGCACGCGCGCCTGGTCCTGGACTGACGCGTACCGCGGCTTGCCGATGGTCAGGTTGGCCGTCATCTGGACCAGGGCCGCGCCCAGGGCGCCGGTCAGCGCCGCCGCGGCGCCGCCGCCAGGCGCCGGCGACGACGAGGCCAGACTGTCCAGCAGGGCCCGGACGGACCCGTCGAGGAGCGAGCCGTTACCCTTGTTCGTGGCGTCGTCCAATGTACGTCAGTCACATGGTAGACCGGCGCGGCTCGGCCACTGTTGAATGCGTTCCCAACTTCAGCGAGGGACGCCGACAGGACGTCATGGATGCCATCGCGTCGTCCGCGTCAAACGTCCGCGGCGTCATGGTGCTCGATCGCCACGCCGACCCGGTGCACAACCGCCTGGTGCTCACCTTCGTCGGCAGCGCGGGCGCGGTGGCTGAGGCTGCCTTCCGCTGCGTCGCGCGGGCCAGCGAGCTGATCGACCTCCGCCGGCACAGCGGCGTCCATCCGCGCATCGGCGCGACGGACGTCGTGCCGTTCGTGCCGTTGGGCGCGACGCCGATGGCCGTCTGCGTCGAGCTCGCGCGACGTGTTGGCCGCCGCATAGCCGCCGAGCTCGGTCTGCCGGTGTACCTGTACGGCGAGGCGGCCGCGCGACCCGAGCGACGACGGCTGCCCGAGATCCGGGGTGGCGGGTTCGAGGAGCTGTCGGGGCGCATAGCGGAGCCGGGCTACGCACCCGACTTCGGACCGGCCAGGGTGGGCCCGGCTGGAGCCACGGCGGTCGGCGCCCGCCACTTCCTGGTCGCGTACAACGTGACCCTGGCCACCGGCGACCTGGCCGTGGCGCGCAGCGTGGCGCGCGCTGTCCGCGAGTCGAGTGGCGGCCTGCCGGCGGTCCAGGCGCGCGGCTTCCCGACGGCCGACCCGGACGTCATGCAGGTGTCCATGAACCTCCTCGACACCACCCGGACGCCGCTACACGTCGCGTTCGCGCGGGTCGCCGAGGAGGCGGCCCGCCACGGCGTGCCAGTGGTCGCGAGCGAGCTCGTCGGTTTGGTGCCGGCAGCCGTTGTCGCCGAGACGACACGCCACGCCTTGCGATTGCCCGTCCTGTCCTCGTCTGGGATCGTCGAGTCGCGTCTACTGGAGGCGGCCCTGTCGGCGCTGGCCCCTCCCGCCGAGCCGTAGACGGGCCGGTCCGGAGTCGCCTCCTGCCTGGTGTATTTCTTGCCTCCCCGCCCAGCGCCGCTGCCCGCGGCGCCTCGCCAGCCCAGCGGCCCCTCGTCACGCTGAGCCTGGCGGCCGCCCTGCTCGCCATCGCCCTGGTCGTCCGACTGGTCCTGCTGGTGCGCTCCAGCTGGCTGCTCGATGGCGACGACGCGCTGTCGGCCCTTATGGCTCTCGGGATCCTCGCCGGCGACCGTCCGATCATGCTGAAGAACCAGACGTACGCGGCAGCCTGGGAGCCGTACCTGATGGCCGTCAGCTACCTCGTGGGTGGTGTGTCCCGCGTGTCGGCCAAGGTCCCCGCGCTCGTCGGCTCGCTCGCCCTGATCCCCGTCTCGGCGCTGCTCGCGCGGGAGGTGGGCGGCAGGACCGCCGCCTGGTTCACCGCGGCGCTGGTGGCCCTGCCGCCGGTCTACGTGCTGGTGATGACGCTGAAGCCGTGGGCACCGTACACCGAAGTGATGCTGGCCGGCTCGGTGGCGCTGCTGGGCGCCATCCGGCTGGCCTTTCCCCCGCGCCGCCCGCGGGACACCGTCTGGACCATGGTCGGCGGTGCCGCGGGCGGGGCCGCCTTCTTCATGCACCCGCTCGCGGTCTGGTACTTGCTGCCGGGAGCGCTGCTCGTCCTGCTGCGCGTCCGTGGCGGCCGCCTGCTGCGCTGCGCCGCGATGGGCGCTGGCGCGTTCTTCGTCGGCGCCAGCCCGTTTCTCCTGTACAACTGGCGCACCGGTGGTGCCACTCTCCAGTTCGTGGCCCACGGCGTCGCCGGCCAGACGCCTGACCGACTGGCCGTCCTGTCGGCCTGGTGGAATGGCGACCTGCCCCGCGGGGCTGGCCTGTGGCATCCCTGGGGTCCGAGTCCCCTGCCCGCCGCGGTGGTCGCCGCGGCCCTGGCAGCCACGGCCGTCGCCTGGGCAGCTCTGGCCGGTCGCTGGCCCCGACCCGGCTGGCGACGCGTGGACGCGGTTCTCCTGCTGCTGATCGGAATCCCGGTCGTCTTCGTTCTGAGTGGCTTCGGCGGGCCGGCCGTCAACCCGTACGGCTTCGACGCCACCGGCCGCTACGCGCCACCCATCTGGCACGCTCTGGCGGTCGTCCTCGGCTGCTACTTTGCCGCCGCCTGGCGCTGGCGGCGGCCGCTGGGACTGGCCCTGGCCGCGGTAACCCTCGCGGTCAACGCCTTCCAGTGGCGCTCGGCCGACCCCGTCGCGGCATTCCAATCACCGTACTGGTCCAAGCTGCCGCGGGACAACGCACCCCTGCTGGCCACGCTGCGGCAGGAGGGGGTGACACGCATCTGGCTGAACCACTGGGCCGGCCTGCCGCTGATGCTGGACGCCCGAGCCACGGGCCAGGACCTTGTCGCGTACGACTGGTACGACGTCCAGGCCGGCGGCATCGACCGCTTCCCCGAATACCGGCCGCTTGTCGAGACGGCCACGCGTCCGGCCTACGTGCTGGTCACTGGCGACAGCCGGCCAGAGCTCGAGGCGCGGCTTGGCGATCTCGGGGTGGCGTACGCCGAGCGGCGCGTCCCGCCGTACGTGGTGGTCATCCCGCGGTCGCGCACGGTGCACCCGTCCGAGGTGACCCGGGCGTTGGACTACCGCTACTGAGCGCCCGGGCTGGTGGGGAGATTTCCTACCGCGGCTCGGACCGATCGACCCTGCCACCGCCCCCTGGCACACTCGTAGAGTAAAGGCAGTCGCGGTCACGTTCGCCCCCCGGACGCCCGCGAGCAGACGCGGGCTTGGCTACCCCCTGGCCAACCCGCCGCCTGGAAAGGCCGACGCACCTCCCCCGCGTCGGCCTTTCACTTTAAGCCGTCAGCCGTCAGGTCCGTCAGCGCCTACCTCTCGACCACTCGGCGAGTCTCGCAGGAGGGCGGGGTGCCTATTGGTATACTTGCCGTCCGCACCGGCGGGGTAGCTCAGTGGTAGAGCAGGGGACTCATAAGCCCTTGGTCAAGAGTTCGAATCTCTTCCCCGCCACCACACGGGTACACTCGCCGCATGGCCGGACGGCTGCTGCTCGCCGGAACGCACAGCTCGGTCGGCAAGACGACTGTCGCGGTCGGCTTGCTGGCGGCCCTGCGCGCGCGCGGCGAACGACCGGCCCCGTTCAAGGCCGGGCCGGACTACATCGACCCTGGCCTCCACGCGCAAGCGGCCGGCCGTGCCTCGCGCAATCTCGACACCTGGCTGCTGGATGAGCCCACTCTGCGGGCCGTGTTCCGCCGCGGCAGCGCGGGCGCCGACGTCGCCGTCATCGAGGGCGTGATGGGGCTGTTCGACGGTATCGGCTCCACTCAGGAGGGCAGCACTGCCGCCGTGGCCCGCGCGCTGGCGTGCCCCGTGCTGCTCGTGCTCGACGTGGCCGCCATGAGCGGCACGGCCGCCGCGCTCGTCCTCGGCTGCCAGGCCATGCGGCCCGGCGTCCAGCTGGCCGGGGTCATCCTCAATCGCGTCGGCAGCGATGGCCACCTGCGGGCCACGGCCGAGGCAATCGCGGCCACCACCGGTCTGCCTGTCCTGGGCAGCTTGCCGGTTGATCCTGCCATCCACGTGCCGGAGCGCCACCTGGGGCTGGTGCCCGCGCTGGAAGGCGGCTTGCCTCCGGGCGCGGTCGCGCGCCTGGCTCACCTCGTGTCTCGGCGCTTCGACCTGGCCGCCATCAAGCGCATCGCCGCGGCGGCCGCCCCGCTCGGAGACGGCCCAGCACCATCGATCGAGCCGGTCGCGGGCGGCGCGCGCATCGGCGTCGCCCAGGACGACGCGTTCGGCTTCTACTACCAGGACACCATGGACCTGCTGGCCGAGTGCGGCGCCGACGTCGTCCAGTTCTCGCCACTGGCGGACGAGGCGCTCCCCGACGGCGTCCAGGGACTCTACCTTGGGGGCGGCTTCCCCGAGCTGCACGCCGAGCGCCTGGCCGCCAACCACGGGATGCGCGCGGCCGTGCAGGAGCATGCGCGGGCTGGACGGCCGATCTACGCCGAGTGTGGCGGCCTGATGGCCCTGGGGGAGACGTTGACCACGTTCGATGGGCGCACGCTGTCGATGTTCGGGGTCCTACCCGTGGCGTCCCGCATGCAGCGGGAGGCCCTCACCATCGGTTACCGCCAGGTCGAGGCGCTGCGCCCCTCGCCGCTCATGGCGAAAGGGTCCTGCGTACGTGGCCACGAGTTCCACTGGTCCGATGCCGACCCGCCGCCGGCTCACCTGGCGGCGTACCGGTTGCTGGGCGAGGAGCGCGTCGAGGGCGTGTGCCTCGGCGCGACGCTGGCGTCGTACGTGCACCTCAACCTCGCCGGAGCGCCTGATCTGGCGCGGCGGCTCGTGGCTACCTGCGCCGTCGTCGGACACGCCTGATCCTGGGTGCGGCAAGCGCCCGGGCGACGAGCCTGGCGGTCCGCTGCTCGCGCGGGCGGGGGCATGGTGGGCCAACGCTCAACGCGTGGCGCGACACGGCTCAACCGCAACGCCATCCCGAGCCAGCCTACTACATTCCATGACGATTGTTGGCGCAGGCCGGTCCCGCGCGGCCCGATGAACGAGCCGTACAGCCGAGAGTACACGCTCCTGCTGATTCAGGAGCGGGCGCGGCTGCGAAACGTGCTCCAGCGGATCTACGACCTGGCGACCAGCCCCACGCTAGCCGACTACGTCGTCGTCACCGCTCAGATTGCCAGCCTCGCCCGGGCAGGGTTGACCGTGGCGCCCTGGGACGACTGGGCCAGCTGAGACGGCCCGCGTCGGTCAAGCGCCGACCGCCGGCCGCCCCGGGCCGGCGCGCTTGAAGGGCTCGAGGAGGTGCTTGGCGAACAGCTCGAGCTGGCCCAGGTCCGCGGTCATGGTGTGCAGAAACATGTGCTCGACGCCCACGTCGATCCGCTCCTGGATGCGCCGCTGGATGTCGTCGATGGTCCCCGTCAGGTACACCGCGTCGATGTACTCCCACGGCCGCTCGTCCGAGACGACGCCGAGAACGTAGCGCTGCTGCTCGGCGATCACGTCGTCCCGGTTCGTCTTCTCGGTCAGCCAGCAGAAGTTCTCGTGGCCCACCACGAAGCCCTTCTGCCGACGGGACGTCTCCTGGCGTGCCAGCTCGGCGTCGATCTCGGCCAGATCCAGCGCTATCTCGTCGGGTGGCGACGTTGGGCGCGCGATCCAGCCATCCCAGCGGCAGATCCGCTGGAGCACGCGGGGGTCCATCGCGTTCTGGTCCGGCGACGTCTCGTGCGCGTACTGGCGGCCGCCCGCGACCCACACCGGCGGGACCTGGCTCAACGGCTCCACAGTTATGTCGTCGAAGTCGTAGTAGCGGCCGTGGTAGGTCTGGTCCGCCCCGCGCAGCAGCTGCATGGACGCCTCGAGCACCTCGTCGGTACGCCCGCCACGCTGCTGTCGTGTGCCTCCGGTCGACTCGAACTCGGGCGGGTACCAGCCCGTGCCGACCCCGTAGATGTAGCGCCCGCCGCTGAGGTGCTGGAGGGTGGCGATCTCCTTGGCCAGGACGACGGGGTTGTGTGTTGGCAGGACAAGAACCGACGTCCCGAGCTGGACCCGGCTGGTGACCGCCGCCACGTGGCTGAGCGTCATCAGCGGCTCGGTCCAGCTGACCCGGTAGAAGCGCCTGGCGGTCAGGAGGTGGTCGGTGATGAACAGCGACGCGAAGCCGAGCTCCTCCGCTCTGACAGCGAAGCGGCGAATCTGATCGCCGTGCTGGGCAGCGGACCCGGGCAGCAGATACGAGGGGACGAACACACCAAGCTTCATGCGCCGCCTACCTCGCCTGTCCTCAGCAGCCGCTGATGAACTTGTTGGTGAACGACTTGCTCGGGTCCGGCGCAGCCTGGATGGCGCCCGCGTCCACCAGCAGCTGCGCCGTTGCGTTCCACGTGCCCACGTCGGCGCAGAACATCGGCTTGCCAGGCGTGAGGTTCTCGTAGAGGGGCATTTGCAGCTTCTGCTCCTGAACGTTCGTCGCCAGCGCCTTGTCGTCGGCGCAGATCGACTGGTTGTGGTTGCACAGCAATTTCACCCCTTCCTCAGGGTTCTGGTTCGTGTACTCGATAGCGCGCCGGGTCACCTGCAAAAATTTAGCTATCGCGTCGCCGTGGCCCTGGATCCACGTCGTCGTGCTGAAGTAGCTTAGTCCGTACGCCTTCTGGCCATAGTCTTCGAGCTTGAACACCTTGAGCGGGACGCCGAGCCCTTCGAGCACTGGGGCTGTGGTGAAGAAGGTGGCGATGAAGTCGACCTGTCCGGCCGCCATCTCGGTGAAGCCTGGCGGCGAGATGTTCACCTGCTTCACTTTGCTCGCGTCTAGATTTTGCTGCTTGATGAAGGCTTTGTAGAAAGTGAAAGGGGAGCCGGCGATCACTGCGCCGTAGGTCTTGCCATAGAGGATGTCGGCGCTCGGCTTGTCGGCGTTCAGCTGGTCCGGTGCCAGCGACGACGTGCGGATCAACAGGGCGGTTGGGTTGTGCTGGTAGATGACGCCGAACGCCTGGAGGTCGATGCCCTGCGCCTGGCCGGCCATGATGACCACCGTATCGGCCACGCCCATGTCGGCGCTGCCGTTGCCGACGAGCTGGACCGTGTTGGTGGAGCCGGTGCCCGCCTGGAACTCGGGGTCGAGGCACTGCTCCTTGTACCAGCCCTTGTCCAGCGCGGTGAAATAGGGCACCTGCTCGTCGTCGAGCACGAAGTTGAGCCGTACTGTGAAGTGCAGTGGCGCAGGGCACGACCCGCCGGCGGCCGCGGGCGGCGAGCCCGAGCTCGGGGTCGAGCTCGTGGCGGCGGGAGCCGGCCCCGTATTGGCCGGCGCGGCGCCCCCGCTGCAACCAGCGACCGCGGCCGCGGTCGCCAGGCCGAGCACGAGCCGTCTCCACGAGGGTCTTCGCATGGGCGTCCTCCTTGTCCGTCCGTTCGGAGCCTACATACCGGGGTCGATGGTGCGAACCCGGTGCCAGGGCGTCACCAATCGCCCGACGAGGTCGACCGCCATGAACAGCGCAACGCCGATGATCACCAGGATCGTGATGGCGGCGAAGGCGAGCGTCGTGTCGAGCTGGCTGTTGGCGAAGATGATCAGGTACCCCAGCCCCTTGTCGGCGCCCACCCACTCGCCGACGACCGCGCCCACGACGGCAAGGGCGATGGCGATCTTCAGCCCGGCCAGCACCTGTGGCAGCGCGTGCGGCAGCCGCACCTTCACGAACACCTGCCAGGGATTGGCGCTGACCGACCGCAACAGGTCGATCAGGCTGCGGTCAACGCTCATCAGCCCCTCGGCGCTGGTGACGACGACCGGGAAGAACACCAGCAGGACTGTCACGACCACCTTGGGCCAGATGCCAAACCCGAACCACAGGATGAACAGGGGTGCCACGGCGATCTTCGGGACCGCCTGTGAGGCGACGATGAGCGGGTACAGCATCTGCTCGAACAGCGGCGAGTAGGCGATGAGCAGCGCCAGGACGAAGCCTACGACCGCCCCGAGAGCAAACCCGACGAGCGTCTCCTGGAGGGTGACCACCGCGTTCGGCAGGATCTCCGGCCACGAGCGCACGATGCGCGCGACGATCAGCGTCGGCGCTGGCAGCACGAAGGTGCTGACGTGCAGCAGCACGACGCTCGCCTGCCAGAGCGCGACGCACAGCAGCAGAAACAGCGTCGGCAGGACAGTGCGCGCGGCACGGACAAGTGGGTTGGCCACCGGCCGGCTCGGCCCATCGCCCACGACGACCTCCTCGCGCAGCGTCACCGTGCGATCTCACCGTCGGCCGACTGCGCCGCGTCGATCAGGCGGCGCAGCTGCCGCGTTATGTCAAAAAATGCCCGTGACTCCTTCATCTGGTGTGTGCGCGGGCGGCCGAGAGTCACTGGGACGTCCGCGAGCACCCGGCCGGGACGAGCCGTCATCACGACGACCCGGTCGCTCAGAAAGGCCGCCTCCTCGATCGAGTGCGTGACGAACAGCACGGGCTTGGACCCTGCCCAGACGTTTAGTAGCACTTCACCGAGGCGGTCGCGCGTCAGCGCGTCCAGGGCAGCGAACGGCTCGTCCATGAGTAGCACCCGCGGCTCGAAGGCGAGGGCACGGACGATGGCGACGCGCTGCTTCATGCCACCGGAGAGCTGGCCCGGGTAGCTGTCCTCGAAGCCCACCAGCCCAACCGAGCGGAGCAGCTCAGCGATCCTGGCGTGGTCGACGGCGCCGCCGCCGATGATCTCGGCCAGCAGGGCCGCGTTCGACCGCGCCCGCCGCCACGGCAGCAGAGTGGCATCCTGGAACACGAAACCGAAGGCGCGCCGCCGCCGCGCCTCGTCGACGGTCCCATCGCCAATCCACACCTCCCCGCCTGACGGGCGGATGAGCCCGCCGACGACCTTCAGCAGCGTCGTCTTGCCGCAGCCGGACGGGCCGAGCAGGCTGACGAATTCCCGCGGCCCGATGTCCAGCGAGGTATCGCTCAGGGCCACCGTCCGACCGTAGCTGACGCGGAGTCGGCGGATCGAGATGGCGGTCTCCAGCGCATCTCGGCCAGAAGTGGACACGGCCGGGCCCAACGCGGCGCCATGCTATGCTGCGGCTGCTCTCGGTGTCAATACAAACCACCCTCGTCGGCAGCTACCCCGTTCCTGACTGGCTGCGCGCTCACCCGACCACGCAAGGCCTCGAAGACGCGACCCGCGTGGTGCTCTCGATCCAGGAACGGGCTGGCATCGACCTCCTCACCGACGGCGAGCTGCCGCGGTTCGACGTGAACCATCCCGAGACCAACGGGATGATCGAATACTTCGTCCAGCCGCTGGCGGGCGTCAGATCCGAGATCACACGGGACGACCTGCGGGTATTCGCGGCGCAGGAGCATCTCGGGTTTCGCCGCCGCCCGGCGGCTGTCGTCGAGGGTGAGCTGGGCGAAGGGACGCTGGACCTGGTGGCCGCGTTCCGGCGCGCCCGGGCGCTGGCACGCGGCCGGCTGAAATTCACCGTCACCAGCCCGTACATGCTCGGTCGCATGCTGCTCGACCGGCACTACGGCGACCTCCCTGGCCTGGTCATGGCCCTGGCGCGGGTCCTGGCCGCGCAGATCGCCGAGGTTGATGCCGACGTGGTGCAGGTGGACGAAGCCAACCTGCCGGGAAACCCCGGCGACTGCCTGCTCGCGGCCGAGGCGGTCAACCTGATACTCGACGCCGTGCCGGGGCGGCCCGCGGTGCACCTCTGCTTCGGCAACTACGGCGGCAACCGGATCCAGGAAGGGCGGCTGGCGGCGCTGCGCCCTTTCTTCGAGCAGCTTCGCGCCGACCACCTGGTGCTGGAAACGGCGCGAACCGACTTTGCCGACCTCGACGTGCTCGCCGACCTGGACAAGGTGCGCTTCGGCGTGGGCGTCATCGACATCAAGGACACCGCTACCGAGTCGCCCAGCCAGGTGGCCCGACGGCTCGAGCGCGCGGCGTCCATCCTGGGCGGGGCCGACCGCATCGCCTACGTGCACCCAGACTGCGGCTTCTGGATGCTGTCGCGCTCCATCGCCGACGGCAAGATCCGCGCTCTCGTGGCCGGACGGGACCTCTTCTCCGGGACGCCGAACAACGATCGCGGGCCGAGCCGCGTGGCGCCCCAGACGCACACCGGCCAGGTGCTTCGCCTGCCGACTCCCGACCGGGGAACTGTCGCATACCGGGTCGTCGGCCAGTTCCGCTACGCCGCCGGCGGAGCCCCGCCACGCGCCCGCGTCCCGTACGCCGCGGTGCACGTCGTCGCTGACCCTCTGGTCGATACCACCCCACTCTCGCCCGCCGCCATCGACTGGGACCGGACGCTCGCCTTCCGGCGGCACATCTGGTCGTACGGGTTGGGCGTCGCGGAAGCGATGGACACGGCGCAGCGCGGCATGGGTTTGGACTGGGACGGCGCCAGAGAGCTGATCCGACGCTCCGTTGCCGAGGCGCGCGCCGTTGGCGGTCGCATCGTGTGCGGCGCCCAGACAGACCACCTGGCACCCGGCAGCGCCCGCACTTTGCGTGACGTCGAGGCCGCCTACGAGGAGCAGTGCGAGTTTGTCGAGGCGCAGGGCGGCCAGGTGGTGCTGATGGCCAGTCGCGAGCTGGCGCGCATCGCCCGCGGCCCAGACGACTACCGCCAGGTGTACGACACCGTCCTGGGCAAGCTCGCGCGGCCGGCGCTGGTGCACTGGCTGGGTGATATGTTCGACCCGCAGCTCGCCGGCTACTGGGGCGCCGCCGACCTGGACGGCGCCATGGACGTTCTGGTGGACATCCTCACCCGGCACGCCTCGCGCGTCGAAGGCTTGAAGCTGTCGCTCTTGGACCAGCGGCGCGAGCTGGCGATGCGTCGCCGCCTTCCTGACCGGGTCCACATGTTCACGGGCGACGACTTCGACTACCCCACCACTATCAAGGGGGACGGCGAGCGCTACAGCGATGCGCTGCTCGGCGCCTTCGACGCCATCGCTCCCGCGGCGTCGGCCGCGCTACTGGCGCTGGACGAGGGCGACTGCGCCCGCTTCGACGCCATCCTCGAGCCCACGGTGCCATTGTCGCGCCACATCTTCACGGCGCCGACTGTCTACTACAAGACGGGGGTCGTCTTCCTCGCCTTCCTCAATGGGCACCAGGAGCACTTCCGCATGGTCGGCGGGCTCGAGAGCGGACGTTCGATCCAGCACCTGGCGCGCCTGTTCGTGCTGGCCGACGGCGCGGGGCTGCTGCGCGAGCCGGATCGCGCAGCCCAACGCATGGGCAGCGTCCTGTCTCTCGCCGGCGTCGACCAGGGCTAGCCGCGTACGACGCGTCGCAGGCGGCCGTGATCAAGAGGAAGCGCTACCGTGCCTGGCCGTCCGCGGTCCACGAATACCAGCTCTCAACAAGTTTTCAACCACGGAAGGCCCAACGCGGGCTGTCCCGGCGGTACATTTGGCAGGACGGGGCTCCGAAGCCGCGGCGGGCCCTCTAGTCCAGGTCGCCGTCCTCACCGGCGGTCCGGTCACACACAGCCGCGGGATGTGGGCCGGTGCAGGGCATCGGACAGGACGGAACGGCGTACAGGACAGCGTGGCAGCCCAGGACGCCACACCACGAGGGCAGAGGACGTAGACAGCAATGCTTAGTTTCAAGGGCAAGCTTGCGCCCGGAATCGCCGCGGGACTGAGTTCCGTGGCGCTGGTGGGCGCGCTGATTCTTCCGGCGACAGTCATGGGGCAGCCGATCACGGTGCACAAGGACTGCAGCGCCAGCTACGACTACGCCAGCGCGGAGTGCCAGGCGGCCTTGCAGGCGGCGGTGCCGATCGCTGCCCAGTCGTCCGACCCGATGGCCAGCAGCAGCGCCAGCTCGTCGAGCACCCAGGGCGCGGGCGTCGGGCAGCTTGGCCTGACCGGCAACGTCGCCACCTCGGACTCGCCGCTGACCCAGGGCCAGACCGCGACGCAGACCGGTGGCTCGCAGACCGGCTCCAACAGCAGCTCGCAGAATGCGACCGCTGGGGCGACGTCCTTCGCCGTCTCCGGCCCGGCCGTGGCCACGGGCCCGTCGGCCTCGCTGACGGTCAACGCGCCGCAGAGCTCCGATGCCAGCATCCGGGGCAACGCGAACGCGACGAACAACACCGGCGCCTCGTCCGCTAGCGGCACGATCAACGCCAACGGCGGCGCGGTCGGCGCCACGTCCAACCAGACGGGTGGCAATGGCAACGGCCTGGCCGGGGCCCTTGGCAGCACCAGCACCTCCGGCAGCGGCAACGCGGGCTCGGTCGCGGGCTCGAGTGGCGGCAGTGGCGGCGACGCCAGCGGCAACGGCGGTAATGGCGGCGGCGCCAGCTTCAACGGCGGCGATGGCGGCGGCGCCAGCAACAACGGTGGCCGTGGTGGCGATGCCACACCGTTCACGAGCGGCGGCAGCGCCAACGGGAACGTCGGCGCCGGCGGAGCCTCCAGCGGCAACGGTGGCAATGGTGGCGGCGCCAGCTTCAACGGTGGCGATGGCGGCGGCGCCAGCTTCAACGGTGGCGATGGCGGCGCTGGCGTCAGCGGTCTGAACGGCGGCAACAGCGCCGGCAGCCTCGC
>JAABUZ0100002097.1_pt1 | contig 34453 bp, 36 predicted proteins | sample 5562091 | NCBI WGS metagenome assembly JAABUZ01 (sample SAMN12813069, study PRJNA571459) | rock metagenome | isolation source: Antarctica rocks | place: Antarctica: Victoria Land, Linnaeus Terrace sud | collected 2015-12-21 | reverse complement strand
CGCTGGCGGCGGTCCGGTACAATCCCGAGATCAAAGCGTTCTATACCCGCTTGCGCGCGGCGGGTAAGCCGAGCAAGGTGGCGCGCTGTGCAGCGGCACGCAAGTTGTTGCATCTGGCGTGGGCATTGGTGACAAAGCAACAGCGGTATCAGTCGAATCATCGAATCGTCGATCCCGCAGTGGCGGCTGCTTGACAACCAATACCGTATCTCTGGGCAGTAAGAGTCTCCGCCACTTTAATCTCGTCCATGCCGCGCTCCTTTCATGGGTGCGAAATAATCGCGGGGCAGTGTCACCCACCCCACGCTTGTTCTGTCTTCTGGTTTGTTCCTACGCGCATACGCTTTGTGCTGCGATCACCCCCTTTCTGAGTAACGAGTAGCGAGATCGGCGTTCCCACTCGTTACTCGCTACTCGTCGTTACTCGTTACTCCGCGTGCAACGCGGTCGCGGAAGTCGTGGTCGTCGAGGGCGCCGATGAGGGCGGCGCTCATCAGGAGATCGTTGTGCGTTTCGGGATCAGGGACGCTCCACGCCATCTGCCTGCCGACACCGGGGCGGACGGTGAAGGTGCATGCCGCCACTTGCCGCCAGAACCAACACGTATCGTCCGCGCCATCATCGAGGTAGTCCTGATAGCGACCCGCCGCGATCGCCGCGAGGAGCCGCCAACCGAGGTCGCTCTTGCTCACCGCCGTGAAAATAAAGGGCGTCACCATCGCGGGCGGGAGCGACGCGCGAAGCATCGCCGCCAGGCCATGCCCGATACCCGTCGCATCCACGACAACCGGCGCGCAGGTAGGGTTCGCCCAAACGCGCTGCGCAAGGTCCACGATCTCCTCCGCCAGTGTGACGTGATTGACGCCTGACCAGACGCGGCGATCCACGACGCGGTAGGCGGCCAATTGTCGCTGCCACCGTCGCGGTACAAGTGCGAGCGCGCTCGTGTCTGGCGACACGATCTCCACAACGGTCAGCGCCGTGCTATCCCGCCGCGTCTCACGCGGGGAGACAAAGCCGTGCCGCCCGGCCGCGACCTGCGCGCCCGCTTCCTCCGCCTCCCCGGCGACATCGAGTAAGAGTGCGTACTGGCCGCCGTCGCTGATATTTGCGCGATGCTGGCGGGGGTGGGTACCACGCATCTGGGCTTGCTTCGCCGCGTCGAAGAGCATCCCCGCGTCATCGAGTGGCTGGAGGCAGTATTCCGTGCGAATGAACGGGTGCTGCTCGCCCAGTTCCGCCATCCGCCGCCGCACCCGCGCCCCGTATGCCGGGACTTCACCGGCCACGGCGCGCCAGTCGGCGAGAAACAAGTTCGGAGTTCGAGGTTCGATGTTCGGAACAGACAAGGTCCGATTCTCCGAACATCGAACTCCGAACTCCGAACTTGCCGCCGCCATCGCGCGAGCGAGGAGCGTATTCCGCGTCCAGACGGTGCCGGCGAAGACGGTTGTGGCGTTGGTGCTCGCACCCATCGGATCGAAGACGGCGTCCCATCGCTGGGGTTCGATGTCCTGCGCCTCATTGGCGACGAGCAGTAACGATGCGGTCGCGCCGCGCGCCTGCGCCATCGGCCCCGCCGAGATGAATCGCGCCGATGCCCGCCCGACGCGGAGAATGTGCCCGCCCTCCGTCTCGATCTCCGGCGCGAAGAGCAGTGCCGCGCGCAGTCGCTCCTCAATGCGTCGCAGGGTAATCTGCCCTTGCGGCACGAGCGATGGTGCAGCGACGACGATCTCGCCGCCGCGCAGTTGCCGGTGGATGAGCAGAAAGGCGATGACCTGCGCGAGTAATTCATCCTTGCCTGATTGCCGCGCGAAGACGACCGCGAACGACGCGCCGTCTCCGGTGAGAGCGGAATGGACGATCGCCCGCGCCGGGGCTAGTTGATACGGGCGGAGGGCCGTCTCCGGCCAGACCGTTCGCGAAAATGCGCCGATGTCGTGCAGTAGCCAGCGGAGCGCGCGATCATCCGCCGTTGGCAATGGGGTAGCGTCGGCTTCAGCCTGCGGTCCCTCCCGGCAGCGCGGGCTTTCCATTGTGTGAGCGGGACGCAGGCTGAAGCCGACGCTATCATGAACTTCGTCCTTTCGTTGTTCGTTCGCCATCTTCTTAGCCTCCCCGCATCCGCGTCAGGATGTCTACGAGGACGCTTCCGGCGATCAGGAAGAGGAGGTTCGCCATCCGGTCGCGCATCTCCCGTACCTCCTCGATGACATCCTCGACCATCCGGCGCGTCACGGCCTCCTCGACATAGAGGGAAAGATCCGAGCCGTCGGACGGTTGTGGCGGCGCTATGCAGGCAGTGCGCCGCCGTCGGTAGCGTGCGCGGGTCAACCGGCGCAGTGGAGACGGAGTGAATAGTGATTGCATGGTCCAAAACCCCCCTTGTCATTCGCCCTGCGTGGCAGGGATTCATTCCTGTTGTGTCGCGCGCTGTGCTGCTTCCTCACGCGTCATTGCGTCCAGCGCCCGGTGAATGACCGCCGCGAGCGCCTGGGCGGTCTCTGCTTCCGGCTCGCGTTCCAGTGTCCGTTGCGCCTCGACCGCACGGATGAGCGCTGCCATCACCCGCGCCGCATCCGGCGCTTGCGCGGATGCTGCTTGCCGCTCGGCTTCGTCGTCTGATGCGATGCCACGCATAATGGCGCGCAGTTGTGTGATCTCAGCGTGCAACGTGAGATGATTGCCCGATCGATCCATGCCGCTCTCCTTCACTCCGAACAAATGTTCATATATAAAGAGGCCGGAAAAGGCCTAGGATGGACAAATCTTGGTAAATCTGTACAACTTTGTGTTGCAAACTTTCTGTAGCGAAGTATCAAAAGATGTTAGAGTCCAGCCTAGCAGTTGACGCCATCATTTTTGTGGAGTACAGTATCTTTCAATACGAGGGCAGTAGTGATCCTGTACTTGCGGTTTGGGCATCCCGGTACGGGGCAGCAAATGGTGAAACTGGTCGTCGCCTCTGCAGTTTGCGGTCGGGTTTTTTGTAAGGAGGAGCATGCTTTCGAAATGGGAACCCCCTGCACATAGTCAACCATGATGGAGTGATCTATTCATAGTCAGTTTTCGTATATCGTCTTGCGTTGTGCAGAGGACCTTGTGTGAACTCAGAGGATGCGAAGATCCAACGCCCGTAATGTGGTCACCTCGGCGTTTGGGGAGTGAGTGGTGAACCCGGCCAGGAGCGCGAGGAGCGCGGGTCGGGATTTCTTGTTGTATACACCGCGCCGATGATCTATACCGGTCCGACACGGACAACATGCGAGATGCATCGCCTGGTCGCGCGAAATCGGCGGCAATGTCGGAGGAGGAAAAGGAATGTATCAGACGAGTACACGACGGGCAGCATTTCCCCGCCCCTCGCTCCGGGAACGCAAGAAACTGCAAACGCGGTCAGCGATCATCGGTCGTGCGGTCGAACTCTTTAACACGCAGGGGTTTTACAATACCTCCATTGACGACATTGCCGACGCGGCGGATGTCAGTCGGGGTACGTTTTTCAACTATTTCGGCTATAAGGAAGCGGTAATCGTCGAGTTCGGACGTGATTTGATGATTAACCTCACCGCGCAAGTGGACAAGCAGATTGCCGAGAATGTTAGCGCGGAGCGGATAATCTATCGGATCTGGCTCGAAGTCCGCTCGCTCCTGGAGGAATACGGCGAGGCAGTCGTCGTCCTCTCGCACGAACTGTTGAACCCTGACGTGGAGCGCGCAGGGCGGGCGGCGCAAGCGTTCACACTCGCCGAATTGATCGAAAAGGTTGCGGCGACCGGGCAGCGCTCCGGTCGCTTCCGCTCCAGCCTCAACGCCGGGCAGTTCGGGCAGTTAGTGGCGACACTGATCGTCGTCAGTGTCGCCACACAATACCACACGAATGACATGGAAGCGGCGGACGCCTATATGCGCCAAAGTTTGAATGTCATCTTCCACGGCGCAATGCCCGAAGGTGTCACACGCAAAGATGACTGGATGAAGTAACAATGAGCAATGAGCAATGAGCAATGAGCAATGAGAGGCCGCAAACTCCTCATTGCTCTTGCTCTTGCTCTTGCTCGTTGTTTGTTGCTCAGAGCGCTGCGAGCAACCCGGCACAGGCGAGGGCTTCCTCCCAGACCTGCCCGACACTCTGGACAGACCACCAGGCGGATAGTACGGCCCGGACGATTCCCCATCCGCGCACGCGCCTGCGATCGAGAGTCAGTTCCTCGGCCAGTTGATCCACGCGACGGGCGAGGATGCGCCCCGGATGGGGCGCGGCGAGGAGATGCGGCTGCGGATTGTAGAGCAGCGCCCCCGTTTCGTAGGCTGGCTCGCCCGCCAACCCCTTCGGATCAATCGCCAACCACGGTTGCCGCTGTGCCGCGAGGATATTGTCATAGTGCAGATCGCCGTGTAGCAGGATCGGCGCGGGCGCGGAGGCGGTCAACGCAGGGACGAGGCTCTCCACTTCTTCGATGATCGCTCTGGGAAACGGGCCGGTCCCGCCACCATAGTGGGATCGCAGCGAGCGCAGATCGGCGTTCCAGTCCGCCATTGTGGCGAATGAATGATTGGGCGGAAGCGGCCGCCATACCTGCCGCATGACGCTGGCGACGATGGCCGTTGCCCGCTCGTCGTCTGTCATGGTGATGGCGGTCAATGGTGTGCCCGGCGCACACCGCTCCACCAGTAACGCCTCATCGTACGGGTCACTCGCGAGTAATCGCGCGATGCCGCGCCCATTGAACAGCCGCAGAGCTGCCACTTCCGACGCGAAGCCGTCGTTTGGTACATGGATTTTGAGGATCGCCGCCGTATCATCGGTGCGGCGTACGGTGACAACGTAGTTATGTGACAGCGGCGTGGCTGGTGCGCCGAGCCTCAGCCCCCACCGCTCCGCGCACGCATCCAAGATCGCCGGGAGCCGCGCGAGCCAGGTAGAACCGGATGCACCGGAACGCCTGATCGTCGCACGGACAAAATCATCGGGGATACTGGGCATGCGCATCCTTTCTGCGCGTTCCAAGTTACAGATGCGCGCCACAATCGTGTTAGCAGCCTGGCGTCGGTGTCACGGTACCGGGGCCAACGGTTGGGGATGGTGTGACCGTACCGGTCGGCGTACCCGTCGCGCGAGCACGCGCCGTCGCGGTGATGCACGCAGCAGTGACGGTGCTTGCCGCGCTACTACCTGCTGCGGTAACAGTGCCACCAACAGTGGTTGCTGCCGCGTTCACAGTTGGACCGGCCTGCGTCGCGGCGCTCGCCACGCTGCTACCTGCCGCGTTGATCGTCGGCGCGAGGCTCGTCGCAAGGCCCGTGATGGTGCTCACGGCGGAGTTAACTGTCGGCGCGGCGCTCGTTGCCGCACCTGCTGCGGATGTCACTGCCGCGTTGATGGTCGGGGCGGCGCTTGTCGCGGCACCGGTTACGGTGGTCGCCGCTGCACTCGTCGTGGCAGTCGCACCCGTACTACTACAGGCCGCGAGGATCGGCAATAGGCCAAGGAGCATGAGGCCACAAAATCGTCCAATCTTCCATCGAGAACCCGTCATCGCAATCTCCTTCACGTATGCGCCGCATAACCCACAATCCCTCTTGCTGTATGCACAACCGATGCCAACTGCGCGGAGCGGACGCTTCTCGCAGTGCCATGCGATACTCCTGGGCATGAGGGAGGGCGACGTGACGATTGCAGCGGTGTGTGCGGAATTCGGTATCGGTGCGCCGGTTGCCGTCGAGCGGGTGCGCGCGGGGTATTTAAACCGCGATGAGGCAGTGACGCTCGTGGACGGGCGGCGATTCTTTCTGAAAGGATCGCGTCATGGCGACCCGCGCGTTGTGGAGGCGGAACATGCCGTCATTCGCCATGCTGCCGCGCAAGGACTGCCGACACCGCTGCCATGGATGACTGCCGATGGTCGGAGTGTCGTCGTCGTGGATGGGATGCCGTGGAGCGCATACCCGTTCATCGTTGGGGAGACATTGACGGGACCGGAAACCGCGCGCACGCTCGGCAGACTGCTCGCGGAGACGCACTGCGCGCTCGCTTCCTGCCCGACAACCGGCTTGACGTTCGCGGAGGGGCCGCTCGACTGGTCAACGGCGGCGACCCTTGCGGAGATGACGACGATCGAGGAGCACATCGCGGCGCGCGCGGCGGCAGGTAGGGCGGATGCCTTTGATGCTTTCACGCGCGGGGCCTTCGACACGCTTCGGCGAGCGCTCCGCGACGCGCCACCGCCGGAGGCATTCGCATGGCTGCCGCGACAGATCATCCACGGCGATTTTTACCCACCGAACCTGCTCTGTGACCCGCTCGGCATGCCCGTCGCGGTGCTCGATTGGGAGTTCGCGACGGTGCGCCCGCGTGTCTGGGATGTCGCGCGGGCGATTGCCTTCACCTTCCTCGGCGTGCATGATGACGCGACCAATGTCACGGCGGCGCGGGTATGCGTCGCGGCGTATCGGGAGATCGCGTCGCTCCCGGACGACGAACTGGCGGCAGGGATCGCCCTCTACCGCTGGCGCACGGCGCACAATCTCGCTAAGTATCGCTGGCACGACGAACGCGGCCCACAACCGACTGACGCCTTGGCGCCCGGCGATCTCGCGCTCGTTTGCTGGTTGCATGAACATGGAGAGGCATTCACACGGTATCTGGCGGGCGACGACCCTAATTCCCCACCTGCCCAAAGGGCACCCGGCTTCCCCAGCGAGGAAGGGAGAGGACGGGAGATGTATTGAAGCGGTATGGTTTCCGGGCAACGTGTGTAGTAATCGGAGCTTTTCCCACTCGGTGCGGCTGATAATCGGGCGGATTGGCGGCATCAGGCGGCGACGCCGACGTTGATCGCGATACCGTCAATTGGGGGAATCTCATACCACCAATCATCGCTCGCTTCTTCGGATGATGTGGTGCGTTCGATGCCCCAGGGATTATTGATCGTCTGGCGGTAGTTGATCCCGGAAGGGGAGGGGCAGGAGTTCCTGTTCCGGTTGGTTGCGCTCCGCCGCACTGCGCTGGTGCGGGGAGGCCCAGACGCCCCGCGCGCGCGCGACAGTTCCTCTGCGGAAGACCCAGCGCGAGCGGTCGAGCCGCCCATCCCGCTCCGCGCGAATCAGCCAGTTGCGCAGCGCGACCCCGACGGTAACGAAGACGATGAGCGCGATTGTCTCCAACGCCCCGATTGATCCCAGGTACCGCATCACACGCCTCCGCTTCCTCACGCATTCGTGCATGAGGATGATAGCATGATGACTATTCTATCGCGGGAAGCGATGGTTTGGGGGTCGTGATGATCAGTGACGAAAACACATGAACGCAAAGACGAGATGAGACAAGGGGCTGGGGGCAAGTAGCGTAACTGACGCCGTTCAGGGTAGCATGGGCGAGGGCCACTGGTCGCGGCGCAACAAGGAGTGAGCGATGGTCCGGATTCTGCACATCCATGCGACGACTGCTTCAATGCAGTCGGATATTCGCAATGCGTACGTGAACTTCAGCGAGATGACGACCTCAGTGGTCGCGATTGTCACGGATGTGGTGCGGCATGGCAGGCCGGTAATCGGCTATGGATTCAACTCGAACGGGCGATACGCCGCGACCGGGCTGCTGAAAGAGCGCTTTCTCCCGCGCCTCGAACGTGCCGCGCCCGCATCGCTTCTCACCGACGCCGGGGATAATCTTGATCCGCACCGTATCTGGCAGACGATGATGACGGGCGAGAAGCCGGGCGGGCATGGCGAGCGGGCCGTCGCCGTTGGAACGGTAGATATGGCGGTCTGGGATGCGGTCGCCAAGATCGAAGAAAAACCGCTCTACCATGTGCTCGCTGATCGCTACCGGGGCGGAGTGGTGGACGAAAAGGTCTTTGTCTACGCGGCAGGCGGCTACTATCAGCCGGACAAGAACCTCCGTGTCTTGCAGGACGAGATGCGTGGCTACCTCGACCTCGGCTATACCGTCGTCAAGATGAAGATCGGCGGCGCGCCGCTGAAAGAAGACCTGGAGCGGATCGAGGCGGTACTGACGGTCGTCGGCGAGGGGGCATCACTAGCGGTGGACGCAAATGGCCGGTTCGATCGCCAGACCGCACTCGCCTACGCGGACGCCCTCGCTCCCTATCGTCTGCGGTGGTACGAGGAAGCGGGTGACCCGCTCGATTTCGAGATTCAGGCAGCGCTCGGTCGCGCCTACGAGCCGCCACTGGCGACGGGTGAAAATCTCTTCTCGATGCCGGACGCGCGCAACCTCCTCCGCTACGGCGGCATGCGGCCCGACCGCGATGTCTTGCAGTTTGATCCTGTCCTCAGTTACGGCCTCGTGGAATACTTGCGCACGCTGGAGCAGTTGCAGGAGTATGGCTGGTCGGCACGGCGGGTAATTCCGCACGGTGGCCACCAGATGGCGCTCAATCTCGCGGCGGGGTTGGGGCTGGGCGGCAACGAGTCGTATCCGGGCGTCTTCCAGCCATTCGGCGGCTTCGCGGACACGATCCCGGTCGAATCGGGATACGTGCGGCCATCCGAGGCGCCGGGGATCGGCTTCGAGGAGAAGGCGGCGTTGTACAAGATTTTTCGTTCAGTCACGGAGTGAGACAGGCTATCGGCATGGAGAACGCACCACCCCACTCCTGCCCCTATTGCGGGCGCACGCTCGTCCAGCCAACCGAGCGCGCGCCACTACCGACCGCCCTCGCGAGCAGGCTGACGCGCCCGGTCTACGTGGAAACCCGCGTGCGGGACATCAACATCGGCTTCGCGCTTGGGCTGATAGTCGTGCTCTTTATGGACATCGGCGTCTTCGTGCGGCGCGATGTCACGGCGTTCGGCTTCTCAACGAATGTGCTCGTCGCGGGTGGCCTGACGCTGCTTCTCACCCTCTGGTACTGGCGAATGCGCGTAGACACCGCCGCCACGAACGAGGAAGAACACGCCGCTTACACGAAGCGCATGGCGACATGGAATCACACCTGGTACTGCGCCCACTGCGATGCCGTCTTCATGCGCGAGTGAGCGCCGGGTATGGCCGATGCCTGATGTTCCCCTTGCAACCCCCTTCGCTGCTACGCTACCTATGTTGCCAAAGCCAGCATGTTGCTCGTGGATTCGCAGTTAGACGGATACTGTTGATCTCCATACAGCGGCAATGGTGGTCTTGTACGAGCAACGCGCTGAAAGGGAAGTATGAGGATCGCGGATAATTCGCGCAATCGGCTCGGCACCGAGATTACCAACAATGGCTAGCCAATACTGTTCACCACGATACCCGGCTTCTGACCACTCGCGATCGGTGAACTGGATGGCTCCGCGCTGCTGCCTTAATGCCTTTGACCTCAATAGCGAGTTCGGGCCTTCTCTCAATACCGAAATCGAATCCGAGTGCAGCTTGACGCAGGTCAATTATCTGAGATGAATGAAATCCTACCAATTCTTTACTGTATTCAATAAAGTACTCTTCTGCTCTACGACCCGTAAGTAGTCGCTCGGCGACGTTGTGTGCGACATGTGTTGTTACCGCAAGAGAGTCGATAGCCGTGCCAACTGCTTCCTCATCACGGGATAGAATCCGTGAAATGAGTTCGAGCAGAGCGTTATCGCTCAACATGTCGAGTTCATCAAGTACACGCTGACGGCTCGGTCGTAACCGATCCGTGTTACGATGCCAGCCTCGACGCGGATTTACGTGTACGGGATCAAATTCATCACGGAGATTCTTGAGGCTCATCGGGGGACAGGAGAGCATGTTCCCAGCCTCCGCATAAACTTGTCCCCATGTCTGAAGATGGCGACCCTCTAGATACTTCAAATCCAGGCGGCTCATGGCGTACCCAATAACGATGGCTTCGGTATCAAGCCGCGTATGCGCACGTTCATCAGACATCGACACGCCCTCTCCGGCAACATGGCTACGACGCGCGTTTTAGCTCTGCCTCTCCTTTTGCCGGTTCGATGTCATTGGCCCATACGACATTGAAGCCATGCTCCTCTATTGCCATACGGACAAGGCCAATACCGGCGAAGAATTCGGCTACCCGCATATGCGCGTGACGCTCGATCATCTCCGTACCTCTCTCGCAGAACGCTTGTCCTGTACGTGCATCCTCCCTCGTTTGTTATAGCACACCAACCACTTCCACGCATGGAACGTCAGCGATGGAAACGATGCTCCGTGAGGAGAATCTGCACCGATCCCGGCGTGATTCGCATCTCAGTTGTCTCCTCACGGTAGGTGCCCAGGCATGTGGATCAGACCCGGCTTGATTAGGGATTCAGGTCCTGATAAATCAGGAGCAAGTCGTTATTCTGCTGGGCGATGATCTGCTGGAGGAGGATCAGTGATTGGAGTAGAACGGCCTGCCGTTGCGCGTCCGTCGTTGCTCCCGCATATGCATCCTGGACTTTCTGATTGAACTGGTTAAGGGAGGTCTGTGCATTGGTGACGGTGTCCTTGACCTCCGCTGCTGTCGTTGGTTTCAGTACGATCTTCTGCACCTGCACCTGCTGGACACCCGACGCGGCTTTCGGATGAAAGGTGTTGATGCCCTGAAAAACGGTGAGCGCGAGGAGCAGCGCCGCGATGACCCCGAGCAGTACCGTTGTCATCGGATTGCCCTGTCGCACGGCGGTTGACAGCGCCGGGGGCGTGATCGTCGTGTTTGCCGCTGACCAATCCCGACCGGGAACAGTCGGGCCGGTGGGTGGGATCGGCGGCGGCGGGACATAGCGCCCGCCCTCGTAGGGACGCGGGGGCTCCGTCATGCCGCCGGGCGGCGCGGGCTGCGGCGCGGGGATGCGTGGGGGATAGGAGGGATACGCTGCGGGCTGTGCGGATGGCCCCGGCGGGCGCTGCGGCGGCGCGGCGAACCGGGGCGGTGGTTGTGGGGTGCCGAAGGTCGGCAAAGGTGGCGGCGTGACAGGAGCGCGCGGCGCGGGCGGTGGTGTATCGGGTGCGTCAGGCTCCGGCATATCGTCTGGGTGCGTGGATTGCGAAGGGGGTGTCTGATTCACGCGACGCTCCTTGGATGAGGCACACATTCGATGTGCGTATGCTACCACACAGGAGAGTGCTGAGCGCTGAGACATGAGAGGGTGCAGATGATTGCCCTGCCTTATTGCTCATTGCTCATTGCTGCGTGTGTGGCACAATGTGTGCAGCGTAGGAATCACACTGTTTCCGCAGCCGTGCGGGGATGAGCACGCTACTGATGGAGGAATGCCCATGGCTACGATGACCGCGACCACAACGCCGACGACTGATGAACTCGAAAACCTCGCGCGGCTCGTCCGCTACTACAGCATGGTTTCGACGACGAAGGCGGGGTCGGGGCACCCAACCTCGTCCATGTCCGCTGCCGATTTGATGACCGCCGTCTTCTTCCGCGAGATGCAGTACAACTTCGATGATGCTCGCCAGCCGAACAACGACCGGGTGATCTTCTCGAAGGGGCACGCCTCGCCGCTCTTGTATTCGCTCTATACCGTTGCCGGTGCGATCAGCGAAGACGAGTTGATGACGCTGCGGAAGTTCGGTAGCCGCCTCGAAGGGCACCCGACCTCGCGACTGCCGTGGGTCGAGGCGGCGACGGGTTCGCTCGGTCAGGGGCTTTCGATCGGCGTCGGTGAGGCGATCAGCGGTAAGTACCTCGATAAGCAGGACTTCACTGTCTATGTCTTGATGGGTGACGGCGAGATGGCGGAAGGGTCATTGTGGGAAGCGTTCGCCTGCGCCGCGAACTACAAACTCGATAACCTGATTGGCATCGTGGATGTCAACCGCCTCGGCCAGAGCCAGCCAACGGCGTACCAGCACAACATTGGTGTCTATGCCGACCGCGTCAAGGCCTTTGGTTGGCATACTATCGAGGTGGACGGGAACGATATGGCAGCAGTCTGCCGTGCGTTTGATGAGGCGAAGACGATCAAGGATCAGCCGGTCGCACTGATCGCGAACACGGTCAAGGGCAAGGGCGTACCGTTCATCGCCGACCAGGATGGCTGGCACGGCAAGGCCCTCAATGAGGAGCAACTGAAGCAGGCGCTCAAGGAACTCGGCCCGGTGAACACCGAATTGCGCGGCGGCGTGCGCACGCCGAAGCCGCTGCGCGACACTACTCCCACCTTCAAACAGCCCGCCGCGCCGGACTACAAACTCGGCGAGATGATCGCCACGCGCCGCGCGTACGGCAATGGCCTGAAGAAACTGGGCGACGCGAACGCGCAGGTCGTCGCGCTCGATGGCGATGTAAAGAACTCGTCGTACTCGGAAATCTTCCAGAAGGCGCACCCGGATCACTTCTTCGAGATGTTCATCGCCGAGCAGAACATGGTCGGCGTCGCGGTCGGGCTGGCGCGGATGAAGAAGCGGCCCTTCGTCTCGACCTTCGCTGCCTTCTTCAGCCGTGCCTACGATCAGATTCGCATGGGCGCGCTCTCCGAGGCGAACATGGTGCTCACCGGCTCGCACGCCGGCGTCTCCATCGGGGAAGATGGCGCATCGCAGATGGGCCTCGAAGAACTGGCGATGATGCGTGCCGTCCACGGCAGCACCGTGCTCTACCCGTCGGACGCGGTGGCGACCGAGCGGCTGCTCGCGGAAGCGGCGCAGCGGGACGGCGTTGTGTACATGCAGACGACCCGCGCCGACACGCCTGTTATCTACGACAACAACGAGACGTTCCCGATAGGCGGCGCGAAGGTCGTCAAGCAGTCCGACAAGGACGCGGTCACCGTGATCGGTGCGGGTATCACGCTCGCTGAGGCGGTCAAGGCGTACGATCTGCTGAAGGCGGAAGGGATGAGTATCCGCGTCGTGGATGCCTACAGCGTCAAGCCGATTGACGCGAAGACGATCAGCGAATGTGCCCACGCGACGCACAATCGCGTGATCGTCGTCGAGGATCACTGGTTCGAGGGCGGCCTTGGCGATGCAGTGCTCAACGTCTTCGCCACTGACCCTGAGGTCTCCGTGACGAAACTCGCTGTCACCAAGACGCCGCACTCCGGCAAGCCCGCCGAACTGCTTGCCTATGAGGGTATTGACGCGAACGGGATCGCCGCAACGGTGCGCGAACTGGCGAAGTAGCGCCGTTCGCGATGCGCGAGCGGGAGGGGTTTGTGCCCCTCCCGTTTCTGTTGTATGCAAGTGATCTGGAGAAAGAATAGTGCCGGTGATCGCGGCCTTCGACGGGATAACGATCACGATGTACTTCAAAGACCATCCGCCGCCGCATTTTCACGCGCGGTATGGTGAGTATGAGGCGAAGTTCTTCATCGTTGATGGAACACTACTCGATGGAGGCTCCCCAAGGATTTCTCGGCGGCGCGTCACCGAGTGGGCGCGTCGATATCAGGAAGAACTGGCACTACACTGGCAGCGTGCGGAGCAGCGACAATCACTCCACCGCATCGGGGACGAATAGGAGCATCATGTGGAAACAACGAGTACCGCCGAGGAACTTGAGATTGCGGGAACCTGGCGACCACAACGCATCATCAAAGTGGAAGTGGATACGCACATGCCGTTTGTCGTGATGCTGACTTTCAAGGATGGCTATCGCGCGCATTAATCTTTACGATGATTGTGCCGACAATCTCGGTGTCGTTCTCCGCGATTCCGAAGCGTTCCGCGAACTGTATGTTGATAATGAACTTGGCACCATCGCTTGGCCGAACGGCTTTGACTACGATCCTGATACTCTCCGAATGCTCGCTATTGAACAGCATCCCAACGACCCGGCAGCGGTGCCGGAGTCACTGCAATGATGTCCTTATTCTGATCGCCGAGAGCCGAAGACCCCTTATTCCGCTATGCCGCACCAGTCGAGGATGAAACCGGCAAGGACTTTGGCGGTCGGGACGAGGGAATTGAGGTCCAGCCACTCGTCGGCGGCGTGGCCGTTGTCGCCCGTCGCGCCGTAGCAGCCGGCCGGGACGCCGACGAAGTTGTAGTAGCGCATGTCGCAGATTGACGTCTGCACGCGGGACGGCATCTCGGTCCCATGCACGCGCCGGTGATTCGCCGCGAGCAGTTGCACGGATGGCTCGTCCATCGCAACGACCGAGCCACTGCTCTGAAAGCCGTCGTACGTGACGGCTGGCGGATGCGCGCGGAGCCAGTCGTCTGCCTGCGCGGCGGCATGGATCGCGCCCTCAATGGTAGCGCGTGTTTCCGCGACCGTCTGTCCGGGGAAGAAACTGACGCGGCAGTGCAGTTCGCACGCGCCGGGCACTGTGCTCGGCCAGTCGCCACCCCGAATCACGCCAATGTTCAGGTTAATAGGGTGCGTGACGTGCGCGAACGCCGGATGCACGTTCGTGTTCATCTCCTCACCCAATGCTTCGAGCGCGCGGATGATTGGCACTGCTTTCGAGATCGCGTTGACGCCCCGCCATGCATCGAGCGCATGCCACGACTTGCCTTCAATCGCGACTCGGAACCACATCACGCCAAGGTGCGCCCGTGTGAACCAGCCGCACTCCGGCTCGGTGACGACCGCCGCATCAGCCCGGTGGCGGAGGCTGGCCGCGAGCGCGCCGTTGCCCGTGCATTCCTCCTCGATCACGCTATGAATGATGAGGTCACCCTTCAGCCGGATACTGAGGTCGAACAGTACACGCGCGAGGAACAGGTTGATCGCGACGCCGCTTTTCATGTCGTGCGCGCCGCGTCCGTACATCCGGTCGCCAATAATCTCTGCGCCCCATGGGTCGTGCGTCCACGCGGAGACGGGCTCCGGGCTGACCACATCAATATGTCCGTTGAGAATCAGCGACCGCCCACCGCCCGCGCCTGGCGCGATCCCCGCGACATTTGGTCGCCCCGTGAACGGCACCCCGCTGTCGCCCGCATTCGGCAACCGTTTCACGGAGTCGTTGAGCTCCCAAATATCAGCCTCCATCCCGGAGCCGCGCACATGCTCCGCGACATACGCTTGCGCCGCCGCCTCCTGCCCGAGCAGACTTGGCCGCCGCACCAGCGCCGCGACCGTCTCCACCATTTCCTCCCGCCGCCCGTCTATCGCCGCCCACACCCGCTCGCGCACACGCTCAGTCGCCATCCGATAATCCTCCGAGATTCAGCACAGAGGACACAGAGGAAATCCTTTTGCTTCTCTTCTTCTCTGTGCGCTCTGTGTCCTCTACGTCCTCTGCGCTATGCGTTCTCACCCCACACGGTAGCGGGCGATTTTATCGGGGTCGGGTTCGACGCCGAGGCCGGGGCCGGTGGGGGCGGCGACATTGCCCTCCGCATCCACGCGGATCGGTTCCTGCATGTACCACTGGAAATCGTCGGCGGACATGCCGGGCGGCTCGTGCAGCAGTTCGAAGTAACTGCCGTTCGGGATCGCGCAGGCGAGATGCAGGTGCGCGGCGATGCCGACGCCGCCACCGCCATGATGCGGCGCGACCCGCTTGTGGTGCATTTCCGCCAGCCCGGCGATCTTCCGCAGCCCACTCATCGTCTCGGTGACGAGCGCTTCGGGTTGGAGAATGTCGTAGACATCGTCCTCGATCATCGTGCGGAACTCGTGCAATCCCCGGTTGTTCTCCCCGCCTGCAATCAGGATGTCCACTGCCGCGCAGAGCCGTCGCAGGCCGTCGAAGTCGTAGCGGTCGAGCGGTTCTTCGAGCCAGTAGACGCCGAGTCGTTCCAGTTCGCGCGCCGTTTGCACCGCTCGCTCGTAGGTCCAGATCGGGCCTTCCTCCGGCTGTGGCGTACCGGGTTGCTGTGCCTGATTCGCGTCCGCAAGGATCACGAAATCATCGCCCATTGCGCGGCGCACGCCCTCGACCTGCGCGATGTCCTCTTTTATTGTCCAGTCGTGCAACCGCAGTTTCATCGCTCGCCATCCTGCGGCGCGCGCCTTCGCAGCATCCTCCGCCCGCTGTCCGCCGGAACGGACCTCGATGCAACTGGCGTAGGCGGGCACCCGATCCTGGTACGCGCCCCAGAGCCGGAAGAGCGGCTGACCGACCGCCTTGCCAATGATGTCCCACAGCGCGATCTCCGTGCCCCACGCGCCACCCGCGTTGCGAAAGACCCGCGCGTGCTGTTCGAGCGCGAATGGGTCCTTGCCGACGAGCATCGGCTTCACAACCTCCGTTACCTTCGGCAGATCGTGCGGATACGCCGCGCCCCAGCCGACGATCCCCTCATCCGTCGTCACCTTGATGAGGCCGGAACTGAGATTCGTCCACGTCCCGCCCGGCGTCCACGCGGGCCGGATCGTCTCCGGGAACGGAGGGCTTTGCAGCCGGATCGTCTCAATGTCGGTGATTTTCACTGTGCCACCCTCCTTGTCTCGGTGGTAGCGCAGGCTTCAGACTGCGTTCCTTTCCCTCGGAGGCTTTCGCCAATACGGGACGCAGTCTGAAGCCTGCGCTACCATGCTCCATGCCTCTGGCACGCGCAGAAGTATAGCCGTATCCGTTGGCAAGCGGGGAAGAAATGGATCAGCGCAGCAGTTCCTCAATCCGCGCCACGAACCGCCGCGCTTCAGTGATGAGCGGGCGCACCTTCTCATCCTCAAACGCGATCAAATCTTCGTAGTCGCCATCGAGCCGCGTGTCGAATAACCCGTTGTAGAAGTCTCCAAGGTTCTGATCGATACGTGCGGTTCAGACGTAGTGCTGATTCAAGAAGCCCCGCACTCTAGTATGCTTCTTCGCTGTCGCGCCATCGCGCTCCATCAGCGCGGAAATGACATAGAAACAGGCATAGTAGAGACGGTTGACGCACGCGTTCCACGATCCCGCCTGTGCGAGCATCTCTGCGTCCACGAGACTCTGTCTCGCTCGTTCCATCCGATAGCGAACCACGTCATCCCTCGTTGTGCTCACAGAGAGATACCTTCTCGCGTTACATTTCGGTGGAATGGAATCGCCGTATAGTAGTCGCTACGCCATTTCTCCTTACTCCGCACAGCTGTACTCAGCACCGTATCCGTTTCGCGTTCGAGATCATAAACCTGATAGCGAACAATTTGCTCGCGCTCGTTCGTCACTTCCCCATCGAGGAGGACGAGCAAATCCCAATCGGAATCGGGGTTGGCGTCGCCACGGGCGCGGGAACCGTAGAGGATGACCTGTGCGGTCGGTTCGACGGCATGCACCGTCTCGCGGATGCGGTGCAGCAGCGCCGTTTCCTGCTCGGTGAATGTGCAGGTCGTCATGTTGGCTACCTTTCGCGCACTCAGTATGTGCCGTCATTGTACCGCGCCGCGAAAAGTACGTTTTTACTTTTCCGCGAGAATCCGCTCGCGCACGAGGTATTTCTGGGGTTTTCCAAGGGCGCGAGAAAATTCCAACCGCTAATTCACCTTAGCCGCTTCTATGTCATCGTCCAGATAGAACGATTGGTTCCATCCGCAATGACTACAGACAACCTTCAGAACGGGCTTTTTACCATCTGCTAACGATTTCTCGAACTGAAGACGACGACTCTTGCAAACAGGACAGATCTCGTTTGGAGACGGTCCTTCGGCTTTATTTATCAGGTTCTCGAAAAGGGACAGGACTGCGCCTGTCAAGGACAAACAGATCGCGGCTTCAGGCTTGGTACGTGAAGATGAATGGACCAAGGTAGAACAGAAATCCCAAGTGGCATCGCATACTTTCCGGGCATGGCTTCTGAGATCATTGTTCTCTGACCCCTGAAGTAATCGATCTATTGCGAGTCGGGCGCGATTCTTGAAATCCCCGAATTTTGGCATCTCTGTATTGATCGGTAGATCACTTTCAATGACCAGTTCTTTTCCAACCTCAATAAGTGATTCTCTGCACATAAGACCTACAGCCTGAATTTGTTCAACCTCCTCTGCCTGCGAATATGTCTTTGCTGCTCCCTCAAGTTTTCTTCTAGAAGAAGCGAATCTCTTTTCGCCGAATGAGACGTGTCCCAGCATACTTTCTGGATCACCAGTTTGTCGCGTAAGAAGCCTCCACATAACACCCATATGAAAGGAATATGCCTCATCCGACGAAAGGTAATAGACGTCTTGAGTGTAGAGGTTCATCGGTGCGTAGTCACCCTCAATTACCCACCAAGCCCCTTTATCTGTTTTGACATTCCATATATTTACGGTCTGGCCGAGGTCCTTGAACGTTCGCTCCAATTTGGTATGTACTACCTTCTCGTTGGCTTCGATTTCGACATACTCGACGACGTCAGTTTCTGCTCTTGCCATCTAGTCACCCCTCACTATCTAAGAGGTCGAGAAATATATTCCGTCTATGCTATTGATGCGTCACTACTATAAATCACCGTCTATATCCTCCGATTGCTCTCGGATGAGGTGTTTCTGGAGTTTGCCGAGCGCGTTGCGGGGCAGGGTGTCCACGAAATGGACGGTGCGCGGCTTCTTGTACGAGGCGAGTTGATCCCGACAGAAGGCAATGAGCGTCTCAGCGGTGAGCGCGGGATCATTGCGTACGACAACTGCCGCTACCTGCTCGCCGAACTCCGCGTCCGGCAGGCCGATGACGGCGACTTCCGCGACGCCGGGGCACTGCGCCAGCACTTCCTCGACCTCGCGCGGGTAGATGTTGTAGCCGCCGCTGATGATTAACTCCTTCGCGCGTCCGCTGATCGTGTAGTAGCCGTCCGCGCTGCGGTGGCCGAGGTCGCCGGTCGCGAACCAGCCGTCCGCGTCGAACGCTTCGGTGGTGGCGTCGGGCCGTTGCCAGTAGCCCGCGAAGACGTGCGGCCCGCGCACCTCGATTTCGCCCGTCTCGCCATCGGGCAATGGCTCCCGTGTGCGGACATTCACGACGCGCGCCTCTTGCCGGGGGAAAGGTAGGCCGACGGTACCCGGCCGTCGCTCGCCGTCGTAGGGATTCGTCGTATTCATGATCGTCTCGGTCATGCCGTACCGTTCGAGAATCACCTGCCCGGTCAGCGCGTGCCATTCCGCGAAGGTTTGCGGGCTGAGGGGCGCGCTGCCGGAGACGAACAACCGCAGCGGGCGCGGTCGCCTCTCCGGGTGCGCGGTTGCCTCAGCGAGCAGGCGGATGTACATCGTCGGCACGCCGAAGAAGAGCGTCAGCGGCTCGGTGCAGAGCGCCTGATAGATTGGCGCGGCATCGAAGCGGCGGTGAAGCGTCATCGTCGCGCCCGCCGTCAGCGTGCCATGCGCGCCGACCATCAGACCGTGTGCGTGGAAGAGCGGCAGCGCGAGCAGGAGATGATCGTCTGCCATCCAGTGCCACGCCTCGCGCAGCGACGTGATGTTTGCGATCAAGTTGCGATGGAGGAGCATCGCGCCCTTCGAGCGCCCCGTCGTGCCGGAGGTGTAGGCGATCACCGCGAGATCGTCGGCGAACGGAAGATTGGGCGCATAGTCATACCCGCTTGCCAGGAAGGCATCGAGTTGCACGTCAACATCAACGACCGCTTCGAGATCGGGCAGGTCAGCGCGCACGCGGTCGAGTTCGGGCAACCGCTCGCGGTCAGTGATGCAAAGCCGCACGCCCGCGTCGCTGAGGATGTGGCGCAGTTCTACCTGCCGGTACTGCGTATTGACGAGCACGACCACGCCGCCCGCGAGCCAGATGCCGAGGTACGCGGCGAGGAAGTCCGGGCAGTTGTCCAGAAAAAGCGCGACCCGATCTCCCGGCTCGATTCCCCACGCACGCAACGCACCCGCGAATGCCTCCGCCCGCTTTTGCAGCCACGCATACGAATACGTTGTGCCCTCGAAATGGATGCACGTTTTCTCAGGCATCTGCGTGGCATTGTACATAAATGCTTCGGCAATTGAGGCAGACATCCGCGTTGTCACCCGCACCTTCTCACAATTGAGGCTCGACACGGCGTATGTGCGGCACCCAATCAAATTCCTGATCGAACGTCACGATGTCCGTGATGCCCTCATCTTCCATGACGACCGCATGATAGGCGTCCGCGAAGGAGATATTCAAGTCAACGTAGTAATCGAAGACGCGCCGAAAGCGCTCTTTACCGGGAAGGACCACACCCGGTAAAGTAAGTAATGGCAGCACATTGGCGCAGATTTCGGCCTTTGGATGCTTGTACGAGCGTTCCAACAAAAAAACCGTCTCGAAGACCACCGTGTCCGCAAGGCGGACGCGCTGATTGCCCAACGCAATCTTTTTGAGGAACGCCGCTCTTCGGCCGTTTCGGGCACTTTGACGCCGGGAGGTGGCTTCAGTGCGCCTGCCGTTCGTTCCACGATGCTCACGCTCCGCGCGATGCGAATCTCGTCGTCTTCCAGTGAAAAGATCACCTGTTCACCGGGGACGATACCGAGCCGATCGCGCAAATGCTCGGGAATCGTTACCTGTCCTTTGCTCGTTACCGTTGAAAACGCATCATTCATCGGAGTCTCCTCGAGTGCAGTGTGTACTACCGACGCGTATCGTTCTTACCATGACCAACGAGGAATGTCGAGGGCATAGCTCCTCACGGCACATTTCCCCAGCAGATTTGCTACGATCACCGCCAAGCGTGTTCAATGCGACATCGCTGATGGCTTCACAACGGGTATTTATGGAGGGGATCATTCGATGAAGGTTCTGTTCGTTGTTCTCGATACGCTGCGGCGCGATTTTCTGGAGCCATACGGGACGGAGTGGGTGCGAACGCCGAACATCGCGCGGCTGGCGGAGCGGTCGGTGGTTTGCGACAACCATTGGGTCGGCTCGCTGCCGTGCATGCCAGCACGACGGGAGTTTATGACCGGGCGGCATAACTTTCTCGAACGGGGGTGGGGGCCACTGGAGCCGTTCGACGACGTGCTGCCGACCCAACTACGCAAGGAGACGCCCCACGTCTTCTCACACCTGATCACCGACCATTATCACTACTTTTACCTCGGCGGCGAGGGGCACAATAACAGTTTCGACTCCTGGCAGTTCGAGCGTGGGCAGGAGAATGACGCATGGATCAGCCGCGTGGACGCGCCTGCCTTCGCCGCCAGCATGGGCCGGAACGCTAATCGGCAGAACATCCAGAACCGCTTCGCCCAGCGTGAGGAACATGAGTTCTCCGGCCCGCGCTGCATTGAGCACGCCGTCCAGTGGCTTGATGATAACAAGGAGAGCGATAAGTGGTTTCTGCAACTGGAACTCTTCGATCCGCACGAGCCCTTCTACGTCGTGCCGAAATACCTCGAAATGTACGGCGATACATGGACTGGCCCGCTCTACGACTGGCCGGATTACGGCGTTTGCCGCGATAACCCCGCGGCGATCGCGCACATTCGCAACTGCTACGCTGCTCTCCTGACAATGACCGATCACTGGCTCGGCAGGCTGTGGGATACGCTCGACGCACAGGACGCCTGGCGGGACACGATGGTCGTGCTGACAACGGATCACGGAACGATGCTCGGCGAGCACGAATACTGGATGAAGAACGCGATGCCCGTCTACAACGAGATCGCACATATCCCGTTGATCGTTCACCTTCCCGGCTCACAACGTGCCGGGGCGCGCGTCTCCGCCCTGACGCAGACGACGGACATCATGCCAACGTTGCTCGATTATTTCGGCGCTCCCGTACCGCCGCACTTGCACGGCACGTCGCTTCGCTCCGCGCTCGAAGCGAACGAAGCCGTCCACGACTCGATCATCTACGGCTACTTCGGCATGGCGCTCAACGCGACGGATGGCCGCTTTACATACTTCCGCAATCCCGTTGCAGCGGAGACGACGATCTATGCGTATACCGCGATGCCGACGACCTTCCACGGCTTCATATCGCGCGAGGACCTAGCGCAGGCGGAGATGGGTCGCTTCCTCGGTCATACGTATAATATCCCCGTCTACAAGGTGCCGCAGATTGGCATGCCTCCGCTCCGGCACGGCGCGACGGGTGCGTACGAGCCACGCCACGAGTTGTTCGACCTGATGACCGATCCCGCGCAGGAGCATCCGCTCGACGATGCCGAACAGGAATCCCGTTTCTGCGACCTCCTGCGTGCGCATCTTGCCCGCATCCACGCGCCGGATGGGCATCTCGAACGGCTCGGATTATAAGGAGTAAAGAAACGGTAGTGTAGGCTTCAGCCTTCTCTCTACCACCATGAAGGAGCAACGACTATGACCGAGGATTCACGCCATGTCGTCCCAGACGATCTGTACGCTCTTCAGTTCGTCGGCGATCCGCAGCCCTCGCCGGACGGGAGTCGGGTCGCCTTTGTCGTCACGACAGCGGACGAGGACGAGAACGACTATTGCTCGCGCATCTGGCTCGTCGCGACGGACGGCGGCACCGAGCCGACGCCCCTGACTACTGGGACGAAGAAGGATACATCGCCCCACTGGTCGCCGGACGGCACACGCCTTGCCTTCGTCTCCAACCGCGTGGACGAGACGCCGCACCTCTGGCTCCTCGACTTGCGCGGTGGCGAGGCGCGGCAACTGACGCACGGCAAAGAACCGGCGAGCGATCCTGCCTGGTCGCCGGACGGAACGTGCATTGCCTATATCGCACACATTGGCGGCGAGCAGCCCCCGGAACCTAGCGCGGACAGGAAAGTGAAGCGCGCCTGGGAGAACCGCGTCCGCACGATTACGCGGAGAAAGTACAAGCACGATGATGGTGGCTTCTGGGACGGCGGCTACGACCACCTCTTCACGATTCCGGCAGAGGGCGGCGAGCGGACGCAACTGACCGAGGGTGAGTGGGACGACAGTCAGCCCGCATGGTCGCCGGATGGGTCACAAATCGCCTTCGTCTCGTATCGTGAGGAAGACCGCGACCGCATTGCCCGCTCCGATCTCTGGACCGTATCCGCCGGGGGTGGCGAAGCCCGAAAATTGACGGAGAGTAACGGCGAATCGAGCTCCCCCGCCTTCTCACCCGATGGACGAACTATTGCCTTCTTCGGCCACAATGAAGGGAACAAATGGTCCGCGACGACGCGCGTCTGGACGGTCGCCGTCGATGGCAGCGCGCCGCCTCGCTGCCTCACCACATCGCTAGATCGAAACGTCGGCAATGGCACGCTGCACGATCAAACGATCGCGGAGACGCCCCATCGGCCGCTCTGGTCCACGGACGGTAATTCGGTCCGTTTCCTCGTCACGGATAGCGGGAATAGCCATCTGTATACCGTTCCCACCGGTGGCGGCAATGCGCGTTGCCTGCTCGGCGACGAGCGCGTGATCCTCGGCGCACGACAAATATCGGATGGGCGGATGGTGGTGCTGATGACGGACGCGACGACGCCCGCCGAACTCTTCGTGATCGGTGGCGCGCGGCAAAGGCAATTGACGAACATGAATGGCGATTGGCTGGCATCGCGGGATGTTCGCGTGCCGGAACGGTTCCGGGTGCAGGGTGACAACGATCACGAGATTGATTGCTGGCTCCTGACGCCGCCGGACTTCACTGAAGGCGAACGCTATCCGCTCGTACTGGAAATCCACGGCGGGCCGCAAGCGCAGTACGGCAACGCTTTCTTCCACGAGATGCAAGTCTGGGCGTCAGCGGGCTATCTCGTTCTTTTCACGAATCCGCATGGCAGTATCGGCTACGGCGAGCAGTTCACTGAGGAGTTACGACGCCATTACGGCGAGAAAGATATGCCCGACCTGATGGCCGCGCTCGATGCCGTGATCGCGCGTGGCATCGTGGACGAAACGCGCATCGGCGTGACCGGCGGCTCGTACGGAGGCTTCATGGTCAATTGGCTGATCGGCCAGACCGACCGCTTCGCGGCGGGCATCACGCAGCGCTGCATTTCCAACTGGGTGAGCGATTACGGCACGAGCGACCTGAGCGTCCTCAGCGCGGTCGAGGAATTCGGCGGCCCGCCCTGGAAGGCGATGGAGACCTATCTGCGCCTCTCACCGCTCACCTACGTCGGCACAATGAAGACGCCCTTGCACATCGAGCAGCAGGAGCACGATTACCGCTGCGCGATGGAGCAGGGCGAGCAGATGTTCATGGCCCTTAAAGCGCGCGACGTGCCCGTTGAGTTCGTCCGCTATCCAAACGAGAGCCACGGCATGTCTCGAGGCGGCCAGCCCCACCACCGCGTTTCCCGCCTCTCCCGCCACCTCGCCTGGTTCGCGAAACACCTGGGGACTTGAACCACCAAGGCGCGAAGGACGCGAAGAAAAGAGGAGAAGGAAATGTATTTTCTTCTCTTTCCGCCTTCGCGTCCTTTGTGCCTTCGCGGTTCAGATCTCGTTACTCTGTCAGCGCGCCTGGCCCAGTGGTGGATCGGGGCGTACGGGGCGGGTTACACGGATCAGGTTTGCGTGGAACGCGCCGGTGCTATCACGATGGCCGAGGATGGTCACGCGGTCGCCACGCTGTATGTCGGTGGCCGTGATATTCTTGCCATTCATACGGATCGTCGTCACCGGATCAATTGTGACAAACGCCAGTTTCTTTGCGCGGGTGTAGACGACGAGCCGGTCCGGGGCGGCGCGCGTGACGACGCCAATCATGCCATTTTGTGCCTGTGAAATCGGCAAGGGTGGTCCAATAAATCGTGGTGGCCCGATGAACGGCGGTCGCGCGCCCGGCTGTGCCGTCCCGATGCGCGGCACGAACGGAACCGGCTCGCTCGGTAGCGTGCGACGCGCGAGCGCCACGCCCGTCGGCACCCCGAAGAGGAGAACGATCATCGGCGCCGTGATGAAAAGAATCCGCAGCCACCGCTTCATTACACTGCTCCCGTCGCCGTCTGCGGGTTGAGTCCGGTCGGCGGCTGCAACGGGGTACGGCGACGCAGAAGCGCGATTGTCGTCACAAGCCAGGCCACGAGCGCCGCAACTAGAAGGAGCAGATGCAGCCACGGCATGTGCTCCGTGAAGGCGCTCCAGAAGAGACTGGGCGATTGCCGCGCGAGGTCGAAATCGCGCCACGCGAACGTCAGGTAATCGAGCGTGCCCGTGGCATGAAGCGCCTGGCCGAGCATCACCGCGCAAATCAGCACGAGCGAAAGGGTCACGCCATAAGAGACCCAGAGGGCAGTACGCACCCGCTCGCGCATCGAGACTGCGGCAGGGGCTGTCTCGACCGTCCGCGCGAGAATTCGTGGAATAAGGTTCGCGGGCGGCGTCGGCGACACAAGCCGCGCGAAGAGGCGGTCGAGGTCGTCGGGCGATGTGCCGTCATCCGCTCCGTTCATTGGTATTCGTTCGTCTGTCATGATTGCCCGTCCTTTGCCCGTTGATTCTACTCTGTACACGCGGCACGGCGGCGGAAAGTTTCACAGCTCTCTTACATTTCCTCGCGCACCCATTCGCGCAGCGCGAGGCGTAACAGTATCTTCGCCCGCTGGAAGAGCGTTTTCGCACTATTTTCCGGGATGCCGAGCGTTTCCGCGATCTCGCCGAACGTCAAATCGCCCTCGTAGCGGAGGATGACCACCTCACGATACTTCGGCGGTAGCCCGGCAATCGCTGCCGCCAGCAGGCGCTGGCGGTCGCGCCGCTCCGCGAGCGATTCGAGTGAGGGGGCACTGTCCGCGATCATCGCGAACGCATCCAGTTCGTCTTCATTCTCGCGTGGCAGGTCGGCAGGCAGCGTGCGCCGCTGGCGGATCAGGTCGAGGCAGCGGTTGCGGGCGACGCGATAGAACCACGGGCGGAGCGCGCTATCCGAGCGCAGGCGGGGCAAGGCGTTATAGCATTGAATGAACGTATGCTGCACGACATCCGCCGCGTCGTCCGCGCTGCCGAGGATGCGGGTGGCGAAAGCGAAAAGCGGTTGCGTATAGCGGCGGACGAGCGTTTCGAAGGCGGCGGTGTCGCCCCCTTGCGCCAGAACAAGCAGCACCTCGTCTGTTGACGCGCTCAGATCTGGCGCGGCACTGCCCCGTCGCCGTCGCCATCCGTCCAGCACCCGTGACCGCTCCTCGCCGCACTTCGATCCCCGCATTCCCCCTCTACCATACACGATGGAGGCAAGTGCGGCGGTTCATCATGCCCGCGCGACGACGAGTGCATGGACGGATGCAACGCCCGCCGCACGGAGCGCCCGCGCGCAGGCATCGAGCGTCGCGCCCGTCGTCGCCACATCGTCGAGCAAGAGGATGCGTTGCCCGCGCACCGCCGCCGGATCGGGGCAGGCGAAGGCATCGGCGACATTCGCGTGCCGCGCCTCGCGATCCTGCCCGACTTGCGGCGGCGTATCCCGCGTGCGCGCCAGCCACGTTGGCATCACCGGGAGTGCATCGCCCGCAAGATGTCGCGCGATCAGCAGCGATTGATTGAAGCCGCGCGCCCGCTGTCGCTCTCGCGCGAGCGGCACCGGCACGATTGCGTCGGGAGCTGGCAGCCGGATCAGGGCCGTGCGTGCCATCTCCGCGAGAATGGTGGTATAGCCGCGTTGCCCCTCATACTTGAGCGCGTAGATGCATTCGCGCACCGGCGTCTCAAACGCGGTCGCTGCGACCATGCCATCGAGTGCGTTCGGGTATGCGCGGCAATACGGGCAGATACCGGGTCGGGCAGTGTGGCGTCCGCATTTCGGGCAGGCGGGCGGCTGAATATAGGCAATTGCCGCCATGCATGCCGGACAGAGGAGATAGCCGCGCGCCGCGCACCCCGCGCATCGGGGCGGAAAGACGAGATCAAGCGCCCGTTCCCAGAGATTGTGCATATGACCTGCCTGCCGCGATCCTGACAACGATACGGAGATGCTAGATGATTCCCGATGCATGTACAAGCGGCATGACAGCAGTGGTTTGATACAATGCGCCTCTGTCCGGTCGGCGCCGGGCGGATGGAGGACAGACAGCAGGATGACGGTCACGGAAGAAGAGCGCACGGAGAAACGGCCGCGGAGCCTGAACGGGTATGAGCGGACGGCGCGCGGACTGATCGAGCGGTTCATGGCGGAGGAACTCTGGCGACGGCCCCGATACGCGTGGCACCGCTTCTGGGGCGATATTAATCCCTTTCCGCGCACGATGCGGCAGGTTTGGGATTTCGCCGCCGGGGACGCCGATTATGCCGCGCACATGGTCAACGGCTCTCCCGATGAAGCGACGCTCCAGCGGACGGGCGCGAAAATGGCAGAGCGGCTCATTGCCGCGCTCGCGATTGAGCCGGATCACTGCGTTCTCGATCTCGGTCCCGGTGTCGCGCGCGTCGGGCGGGAGATGGCACCGCAGGTCCGCCGCTGGGTCGGCGCGGATGTCTCCCGCAAGATGCTCGATCGTGCTGCCGAGCGGATGCACCATCTCCCGAATGCTACCTTCGCACATATCTCCGGCGACGGCTCGCTCCCCTTCCCGGACGCGGTGTTCGACCGCGCCTATGCCCATCTCGTCTTCTTCCACATTGATAAGCAAGAGATGTGGAAGTCCATCCGGGAGATCGCCCGTTGCATGAAGCCAGGCGGCATCCTCTACGGCGATACCTGGAATTTGCAGAACGAGGATGGCTGGCAGCGCTGGCTAGCGGAGGTCGAGCATTATCGCGGGCGGCGGCGACCCGTCCACCACAACCGCTGGAGCACCGAGGCGGAGCTACGCACTTTCGCGGAGCGCGCAGGACTCGTCACGCTCGCCTGCCTCAGAGACTCCTGCTGGCTGCAACTGATCGCGGCCCGCCCCTTCGCGGACGGCTCCATTCCCATCCTCGGCGATCTCTCGATTCTGCCCCCACCGGCGGGATCGTGGTACTACAACGACTAATGGGTAGAGGAACGATCCTGCGGCGGGGTGTGCTGGCGCTTGGCGGCCTCGGCGCGGCGTTCATCGGCTACGCGGGCGGCATCGAGCGCCGTTGGCTCGAAGTGACGCACCACCGCGTGGAGATGGCGGACATCCCGCCCGAATGGGATGGCATACGCATCGTCCAATTGACCGATCTCCATCTCGGCATCGCGGGCGCGCCGTACGATATGCTGGGCCGTGCCGTCGCGGAGACGGTCGCCCAGAAGCCTGATCTGATCGTTCTCACCGGCGACTACTCGCACGACGGCATCCCGTGGTCGCTCGATTTCCTCGCCCCTCTCGCGCAGACCGCCCCGACTATCGGAATCCTCGGCAATCACGATTATCTTCAGCGGAGGATCGGTGCGGACCTGATCGTCAGAGAACTGGAGAAGCAGGGCGTTGCTGTCCTCCGCAACGACCTCACCGCGTTCGTCCACAATGGCGTCGCGGGGATCGTCGTCGGCTTCGAGGACGATCTCGAAGGTCCCGGTGCGGACGTCACGGGGATAGTCGAACGGATGCAGGGGAAAAGCCCGAGCATCGTGCTCGTCCACGAACCGGACGTCATTGATCGCTTCCCAGACCGCTGGGCAAGCCTGACGCTTTCCGGCCATACGCACGGCGCGCAGATCCGCCTCTCGCCGATTCGTACCGTGGATTGGATCGAATGGCCAGTCACCGAGATGCAGTCTGACTACCCGCGCGGCTGGTTCAATGTCCGCGGCAACCGGCTCTACGTCAGCCACGGCCTCGGCGTCTCCCGCTGGCCGCTCCGCTTCTGCGCCCGCCCCGAACTCGCCTGCTTCACCCTCACGTGGAAGGAATTGATCGAAACCGATTGAACTGCGGAGGCGCAAAGAGGGGAGGGGGAAGTGAACCACGAAGGCGCGAAGAGCACGAAGGAAAGAAAAAAGATTCTCCCTTTCTCTTCTCTCCTTCGTGGTTCACTTCTCTTTCTCTCCGCGCCTTTGCGCCTCTGCGGTTTCCTCCCTTGATCCCGCGATCAGACCGATTGCCGCGTGAGTCGTCCCATGCGAGAATATGCACGCCTGTACAGGAAGAGCACCTTCGCTTCATTGCCGAGACAAGGAGACCAGCGATGACACTGACGCAAGAGAAAGGAACGGGCAGTGCGACGCTTGACGGTGCGAAGCAGCGCGTCACCGCCGCCATTCAGGCGCACCGGGCTGCTATCTACGCCGTCGGCGACGCCATCTATGCGGACCCCGAACTCGGCTTCAAGGAGGTCCACACGGCGGAGCGTGTCGCCGCCTACTTCGACCGGCTCGGCCTCTCGTATCGGACGAACCTCGGCATCACCGGCGTCAAGGCGGTGCTCGATACGGGGCGGCCAGGCCCCTCTGTCTGCATCATGGGCGAACTGGACAGCATCATCGTTTTCGACCACCCGGACGCCAACCGGACCACCGGCGCGGCGCACTGCTGCGGCCATAACTGCCAGATCGCCGGGATGCTCGCCGCTGCGACGGGGATCGTCGAGAGCGGCGCGGGTGATTATCTCTCCGGCAAACTCGTCTTTCTCGCTGTCCCCGCCGAGGAGTACGTGGAAATTGACTACCGCTCCCGCCTCAAGCAGGAAGGGAAACTCGAATTTCTCGGCGGTAAGAGCGAGTTGGTCGCCCTCGGCGAGTTCGATGATGTGGACATCGCGATCATGATGCATAGCAGCTCGCAGGACCGCTCACCCGCCAAATTTACCATCACCGGAACGAGCAACGGCTTTATCGGCAAATTGATTCGCTATACGGGCCATCCCGCGCATGCCGGTGCCGCACCGGAACGGGGCGTCAACGCCCTCAACGCCGCGATGGTCGGCCTGCTGTCCATCCATGCGAATCGGGAAACCTTCGCGGACGACGATAATGTGCGTGTCCACCCGATCATCACACGCGGCGGTGACCTCGTGAATGTGGTGCCATCCGACGTGCGGATGGAGACGTACGTACGTGGCCACTCGATGGAGGCGGTCTTGCGAGCGGCACGGAAGGTGGATCGGGCGCTAAAGGCGGGTGCGGTGGCCGTTGGCGCGCGGGTGGAAATCACAACTGTGCCCGGCTACCTGCCACAGATCAACGATACTGCCCTCAACGCGCTCTTCAAGGCGAATGTTCTCCGCCATTTCAGCGAGCGGGATGTCAACGAGGAAAGCCACATGGCGGGTAGCACCGACATGGGCGATCTTGCCCACATCATGCCCGTCATTCAGCCGAGCATGAATGGCAGCACCGGCACCTTTCATGGCAATGACTACGCCATTGCGGACAAAGAGATTTCCTACCTCTGGAACGGTATCCTAATGGCCGAAACCGCGCTCGACCTCCTCTGGGATGACGGTGCGACCGGTACAAAGATCGCGGCGAACTACGACGCGCCGATGACAAAGGACGAGTACCTCGCCTTCATGCGCGGTATCTCCAACTCCGAGGTCTTTGGGGATGTTGAAGTGCTGTAGGGAACCTCACCCCCGGCTTCCTCTCCTTTACTAATACTACAGCCGCACTTTGGTGTTCGTACTGTGTTGCTGCTCAAATACGGAGGCGCGACGCCACGTCTGGACTGACGAAACGGAGGCGCGACGCCACGTCTGGACTGACGAAATAGCCAGGCAAATTCGCAAGTGCTGCTGTAGTACTAGAAGCTGTCTGAAAAGACCTCACGACCCTCGTGTCTGTCCTTTCGGGGGCAGATTCGGTCCTTGCCTGACCGTGAATGAGGTAGTAATGGGCCGCGCGAACGACCAAGAGGCTTCCGCAAGCCACCGTCCAGCCCCTTCTCAGACAGCTTCTAGTGCATTGGAGTGACTACTACCGGATATTCCGTATGCACTCCGTCCGCGCGCGTGGTGGCGACGCGATATGCGGACGGTCCATCGCGCGTGATCGTGATGTCTGCCTGCGTCTGGCCAAACCGGAGACCGCGCACGCGGATAGTCGAGAGCCACGGTGGGAGATATGGCGTGCAGGCAATCTTGCCCGTTCGCCCGTCTACCTCCAAACCGATCATTACCTGAATGAACGCGAAGGCACTCGCAGCAGACCACGCCTGCGGCGAACAACTGACGGGATACGGCACCGGCGCGGCAGCCTCCGCATCGCGCATATGCCCCGCGTAGAGTTCGGGAATCCGACTGAGTGGCTGCGCAAGCCCTGCCGCGATCACCTGCGAGGCGACTTCGGCGGCGGCTCCCACGCACCCGGCACGTCGCATCCCCATGGCAATCAGGGCATTGTCGTGCGGCCAGATGCTGCCGTTATGATAACTGTTCGGGTCGTACCGAACGGAGTCAGACGAGAGCGTGCGTACGCCCCATCCGGAGAGCATGTCCGGGCGGAGCAAGCGTTCCGCGACAATCGCCGCCTTATCACCGCGCACGAGATCGCAGTACAAAAGATGCCCGACATTCGAGACGACGGTGCGCACCGGCTGCTTCGCGCCATCGAGCGCGTAGGCGTAATATCCTTCGTCCGGTAGCCAGAAATCGCGCTCGAATTGTGCGGCAAGGTCCGCCGCCTCGACCCGTAACTGCGCCGCCCACAAGAGATCTCCTCGCCACTCGACAATGTCCGCGAGCCACGCCTTTGCGGCATAGACGTACGCCTGTACCTCCGCGAGGGCGATGGGGCGCAGCACCGCCGATCCGTCCGGGTGATGGAGCGAGTCATGGCTGTCCTTCCATCCCTGATTAGCGACGCCACGCGGCGCAAACCGCCCGAATTCGATGTATCCGTCGCCATCGGCGTCGCCCCACTTGTCGCACCAGTCGAGCGCGCGCCGGACATGCGGCAACAGATCTTCGTAGAGCGCGTCAGCATTGAGCCAGCGCATCGTCTGAGCGAAGAGCATTACAAAGAGCGGCGTGCTGTCCACGCTCCCGTAATAGGTTGAGAAGGGAACGACCCCCGTGCGCGACAGTTCGCCGACACGGATTTCGTGGTGGATTTTGCCCGGTTCTTCATCCCGTGCGGGATTGATCTCTGTCCCCTGATACGCCGCAAGCGCCCGGAGCGCGCCGACCGCGAACCGGGGTGTGAGCATCAACGATTCGAGCGCAGTGATGCAAGAATCGCGACCAAACGGCGCGACGAACCACGGGATGCCCGCCGCTGTCACTTCCCCCGCCGCGCACGGCGTCAAGAGGGCACGCAGGTCGCCCGCCGAGCGGCGCAGAAGCCGGTTGAACGCCGTATGATCCGTCTCGATCGCGGCAATCTCATCGGTCCACTGATGCGCCAGCGAGCGGGCGGCACGCAGGGATGTAGTAATGTTTCGGTTCTCTGCGGTTTCCGTTGCCCGCCCCGGCGTGACGAGAAACGAGAGTTCCTCGCGCCCACCGGCGGGCACCGCGAGTGCGAACGTCCACCGGACGCCCGGCGTCTGGCCGTGATGGCCGCTCGTTATCACTGCGCTCCGTACCGGCGTGTGATTCGCATGCACATCGGTCCAAAGCGGTACGCCGTCGAGCGTCCGGTAACGGAAGCGGACGTGACCTCCGTCTATCTCTGGTACCTGCATGGCGCCGCGCCGCTTGCCGGTGTAGAAGCCGCGCACCGCGAACATGTCCCGAAAATCCGCTGCGATCGTCAAGGTAACCCGAGCACGGCGGGCGACGGACGAGGGATTACGAAGTGTCACATTGATATGGAGCGCGTCATCCACGACAGCGGAGCGATGCACGCGGAGGTAGTCCACGTCACCGCGCCGCGCTGGGACCGAGGCGCGCATCGAGACAACAGCCGGGCCGGGCCGCGTGCTCGTCCCGACTACTGGTCGGTGGCCATTGACCGTCAGGACGAAACGGCTGAGATAGCGGGTATCGCGCTCGTAAAGCCCGGAGCCATGCTCGCCCGTGATATCACTGCGTGCGTCCGCGACGAGGAACGTGCCGCCCTCTTTGAGGACAACCGGGGGAGCAACAGAAACCGGAGCATGAGGAACATCGAGCACTGGGCGAGGAAACGAGACTGTGCGCACAGGGAAAACGGACGTTTGCGTCACGAATTCGCACACTTTCTGTAGGACGAAGACGGAGAAATCGGCCAAAGTGTTGAGGCGTCTCAACTACTCTGACCGATATAACGAATGGATTGGCGATTTGTTACGCCCTTGCGGCGATCAATTTTGATTCATGCCCGAAGCAACGAAGCAACGAAGCCGTCACCAGGCGCAGACCGCGTTATGCGGTCGGCGTTGCAGCGGCGGGCGTCTCGCCAGCATGCGCGAGCGCCTCGAGTTCGGGTGTAAAGGTGCGGGCGCGCTGCGTCTCCGCCATCTTCTGCTCGCGCCGAACCTGCTTCTTGCTCACCCCACCGCCTTCTTGCGCGCTACCGAGCTTATTCATGAACCGCTCGACCTGGCCGGCCGTGTCCACGATGCGCTGCTCGCCAGTGAAAAACGGGTGGCACTGCGAGCAAAGATCGGTGCGTATCGCGGGCTTGGTTGAGCGCGTCGTCCATGTGTTGCCGCAGGAGCACGTCACGATCGCGTCAACATAGTTTGGGTGAATTCCTGGCTTCATCGGGTTCCTTCTTTCGGTAGTCGGTGTACAGCAGCCATCCGGCGCTGATTCCTCCTACGCTTGATTATCCGGCCGCGACCTGGGTCTCTGCGAGGAAAGCGCCTATCGCAGCCGGATAGATGCTGACCTGTTTCTTGTATCGCCCGACATGTTCGTACTTGACGGAACCGGTGATCATCGCAAACAGCGTGTGATCCCGCCCGACACCGACATTGTTGCCTGGCATGATCCGAGTGCCGCGCTGCCGGACGAGCACTTCGCCGCCGCTGACGATCTGACCGTCATATCGCTTGACGCCAAGCATCTTCGGCTTGCTATCGCGTCCGTTCCGGGACGAGCCGACGCCTTTTTTGTGTGCCATGTTCTGCCTCCGATAGCGAAGTCGTCAGTCAGCAGTCGGCAGTTGGCGATGGTTGTTCGCTTCTGACAACTGACGACTGGTGATCGCCGACTTATACAACGATGTCAGTAACGGTCAGGCGGGTCAGTTGCTGCCGGTGGCCCTTGAGGCGGCGATACCGCTTCTTCGCCTTCATCTTGAAGACAATCACCTTGTCCGCCTTATGCTGCGCGTCAATCGTCGCCTTTACCGCCGCGCCTTCCACAACGGGCATACCGATGCTCGTATTCCCTTCGCCCGCAACGAGCAGGACGCGCCCAAGCGTCACTACATCGCCCACATCCCCATCGAGCTTCTCGACCTCAATCGCCTGCCCGACGGTCACGCGGTACTGCTTGCCGCCCGTCTCGATCACCGCGTACGACACCGATGCCCTCCGTCACTGCGTCGAGCGGCCGCGTGCCGCCCACTTCATTTGCGTACTCAAACCACCGAATCCGGCGGCGCAAGGAAGCATCGTACGCCATCACGTCCAGCGTGTCAACGCCCCAAATGAGCGTTCGGGACACGAATCGCAGCTCATTCGCGATACATAATCTCAAACATGCAGGACGTGCGAATATTCCCGAATCAGGGTTCCGGTGGCATAGGTTTCAGCCTGCGCGAGATACGTAGGCTGAAGCCTAACGTCACCATGACTATCGCGCGGCAGGAAGCCAGCGGAGGTTCGGCTTGCGGGCGGCAGTCGCTTCGTCGAGACGGGTGATCGGCGCATTGTGCGGCGCGGAGGTGACAACATCGGGCGTCTCAGTGGCTTCGCGGGCGATGGCGTTCATCGCGGCGGCGAAGGCATCGAGCGTCTGCTTCGTCTCCGTCTCCGTCGGTTCGACGAGCATCGCCCCTTCCACAATCAAGGGGAAGTAGACGGTCATTGGGTGG
>JAABUZ0100002096.1_pt1 | contig 34457 bp, 30 predicted proteins | sample 5562091 | NCBI WGS metagenome assembly JAABUZ01 (sample SAMN12813069, study PRJNA571459) | rock metagenome | isolation source: Antarctica rocks | place: Antarctica: Victoria Land, Linnaeus Terrace sud | collected 2015-12-21 | reverse complement strand
GCCGAGCCGCGCGCTGATCGTCCCGGTGAGTGCCAGGGCTACCAGGACGGCCCCGAAGGTCACCGGGATCCGAGCCGACACCGGTGGCAGCAAGATTGCGATCAACGGGAGCAGTGCACCGAGGCTGAATGAAACAGCTGAGGCTATGGCTGCGTGCCAGGGGTTGGTCAATGCGTCCGGGTCGATGCCGAGTTCGATGTCCACATGGGCGGCGAAGGCGTCGTGTGCGGTCAGCTCCTCGGCGACCAACTGTGCGGTGGCCTGGCTGAGGCCCTTCGCCTGATACATCGACGCCAGTTCGGCCAATTCCTCGTCAGGACTTTCGGCGAGTTCCCGGCGTTCCTTCTCGAGTAATGCTCGTTCGGTGTCCCGCTGAGTGCTGACCGAGACGTACTCGCCCAACGCCATCGACACCGCCCCCGCCACCAGGCCCGCCAGGCCGGCGGTGATGATCGGACCCTTCGCGGTCGTAGCGGCTGCGACACCGATGACCAAACCTGCCGTGGACACGATGCCGTCATCGGCACCGAGCACGCCGGCGCGCAGCCAGTTCAGCCGTGACGAGAGGCCCGCGGAGTGCGGCTCGTCAGGATGCTCTCCCCTGATGTTCACGACTGCCGGGCTGATGTTCATGACTTCGGGTTCGGTTCCGGGCTGGGCTGGGCTGCTCACGACTCAAACCTAGGCAGTTCCGGTACCGTCCGCCAGCTTGGCAAGCCTTGCCTCGCCCGGCCGTTGCGTCCGCGCTGGACGACGAATAGCGGGAGGCCAAAGCTAGAACCGCCCTCCGCCGCTGATTCCGCCACCACCACCGCCACCGCCAAATCCACCACCGCCGCCGAATCCACCGCCGCCGAACCCGCCGCCGTAGCCCCCTCGCCCGCCTCCGCTGAGCATGCCGCCCAGCAGTCCGCCGAGGATCGCGCCGGTGAAGTTGCCGCCGCCGTAGCTTCCGCCGCCGAAGCCACCGCCCCCGAATCCGCCGCCGCCGGGGCCCTGCCAGCGCCCGACATCGTTCTGCGCCAGCCGCGCCGCCTCGTCGGCCATCGCCTCTGCCTGCTGCGACTCGGCGTAGGCGGCCGCAGCGTCCGAGGGCGCCAGGCTCATCGCGTTGGTCAGGTGGCGTTCGGCCTCGGCAAGCCGGGTTCGAGCCTGGCTGCCGACCGCTCCGCGCCGGGTGGAGATGAAGTCGCCCGCACCGGTGATCTTCGCCTGCGCGGACTCCAGCGACTGCTGCAGTGCGGTCGCCGCGCGCTGCTCGGATTGTTGGGCCGACCTAGTGGCGGCCAGGATTTCGTCCAAGGTGGCGTCGGCCTCCCGAACCCGTTGGGTGGCAAGGATCGGGTCACGTGCACCGTCCGGACCGGCAGCCGCCGTCAGTGTCGTCTCGACCTGGTCGAGACGTTGTGCGATCGAGGTCGCGGCGCCACCCGTACCACCCTGCCCGAAGGCGGCTCTAGCCGTGGACAACTCGCCCTGGACCGGCTCGAGCTTGCTCGGCAGAGCGGCGGCAGCCTGGGCAAGGTCCGCACTGAGCTTGTCGATTCCGTCCAGCAGCGTCTTGGCCTGCGCGACGGACTCCTGGGCCGCTCTTGCCGCCACCACCGCCGGAGTGGTGTCGGCGGCGGTGTCCTCACCGGAGGCCTGAGAAATCGAGGACCTCGCGAACTCGAGGCGGTTGGATGCTTCCGAGGCGTTGCTGATCACGGTGCGCAGGGCACTGGGGGCGTAGGTGGAACTGAGCCGGGCAAGAGTTCCGGTGGCATCGGCCACTCGAGCATCCTGAAGCGGAATCGCCGTTTTGACCTCCGCAATTGCTGCAGGCAACCGATTCTTGAGGTCGAGCATGGCGTCGAAGCGCTCGCTCTGCGCATCCAAGGCACCGTCCGCGTCGGAGCATCGTTGGATGATCTCGGCCATCCAGGCTCGGCGCGTCGCCTCGTCCTCCGGCACCTCGTCATCGATCTTCTGGCGAAGCTGGAAGGCGGCCGCAAGCGAGCTTCTGGCGTCCTCGAACGCCTTCCGGAAGTCGGTCATGGCGGCGGCGCCGAAGGTCGACTCTGCCAAGGTCAATTGCTGCTCACTGGCGCGCACGGCATTGTCGGTCGAGATGAGCGTCTGAACGCTGCGATCCGAGACGGACTGCAAAGGCTCGAGCGGTTCCGCGGGGGGGCCGTCGGCTGCGGGATCGGCGGCCGTTGCACCTTGAGAACCGTTGGTGCCGCCATGCGCACCGGACTTCTTGCGGGCGCTGCGATACCAGAGATACCCGCCGATCACCAACGCCAACAACACCACCCACAGGATCCAGGAGCTGCTCCCGGAGCTAGGCGAGCTCCCGATGGCGGTGCGAAGGCCGTCGGCGGCGGCCACTGCGGCACCGGACCAGTCCTGGCTCTTCAACTTGGGCACGATGTCGCGCTGCTCGATGGAGCGCACCTGATTGCCATCCAGTGGAAATCCAGACGGCGCGTAGTAGCCGTACGCATGGTCTCTGGTGGCAATTGCGAGAAGCAGAGTGTCGCTTCCGAACCCGGAGCGGGTTCCGGAGCTGTTGGCCCAGATGTTGCCGTCCTGCCCGGAAAAGGAGTCAACGTAGACCACCCACAGCTGAACGTTGTCTTCGTTCTGCAAGTTCGTGAGAGCAGTCTGGACATTGGCCGTCTTGCCGGCGAGGGCAGAAACATGATCGGTAATTTGGGTAGGTATGCGAAATGGTGGTTCCGCCGAGGCGCCTCCAGCGCCGAGTAGCAGGCCGCAAAGGCATAGCAACACCACCAAGGCGCGGCGCGCGCGGGAGTCGGCGGCCGACCGCGACTCATCGCCGTTCCCCCTGCGGAGCAGTGATGCAGGTTTTCCGTTGCCCCTGCGGAGCAGAGTTGACATGCATCGATCCTTCCCTCGGGTGGTGCACCGACTGCCCGGAGCCTAGCGGCGACGTCCGACGGCTTCGTTTCGAGAGAGCATTCCGACTTAGCCGAACAGACCACTTTTCGGATTGTTCCCCGGCGCGACCGACCGCGCCCACTCCGCGAACGAGGCGGGATTACGGGTCTGCAGCAGCACCCGGCCCGGCCCGGTGAAGTCGAAGACAAAGCCTTCGCCGGACTTCATCGATTGAACCGAACGGCCCTCGACGGCCCGGCGCATGCGGAATGAGATGTTCAGGTCGTACGCGACGACGTGACCGGTATCGACGACCACCGGCTGGCCCGGCAGGAGGTCGAACACGTCGATGGCGCCGTAACAGCTGACCAATGCCTGACCAGCGCCGGACGCCCGGATCCCGAACCCGCCCTCACCGCCGAACAGGCTCGCCCGGCCGCCCCATTGGGTGTCGATCTGCACTTCGGCGGAGTTGGCGATCCAGTTGCCCCTGGCCAGGTAGAACGGACGATCCGGCGTGATATCCACAACTGCGATGTCGCCCGGCAGTACGCCGGCAACATCGACCCAGCCACCTTCCGCCGGCGCCGTGTAGGTGCTCACGAACAGTGACTCGCCGCCGAGTACTGAACGCCGGAGACCGGCCATCAGGCCACCCTCGATCTTCGCGGCCAACGCCACGCCGGCTGAATGCGCGATCATCGCGCCCGACTGGACGCGGACGCTCTCACCAGGGGCGAGGAACATCCGGCCGACGGTGAAGGACGGGTTGTGCCTGGTCTGGATCTGCATGTCGACCACGGTAGTCAGCACGGGCCGCCGGCACGGAGCCGGACCGGAGTGCACGGGAAACTCGCGTTCTCCGCGTACTCCTTCCTCATCCAGGCAGCTCGTATCCGGGCAGCTCTGAAATCGGCGCCACGAACAGCGCGTCGAGGTCGTCAGCGCTACCGGGAGCCGTCGGGAACAATTGCGGCCGGTCCTCAGTTGTACGGGTCAGTAAAGTTGAGTGTCATCGACTCAAGTACGTTTGACAGGGCGCCCAGCGATGGGCATCCTGGACTCAGCTCGGGATCTAGTCCTCGATGAGCGACTCGAACCGGGTTCAAGAACAACATTCAGACCGGCCCGTACCAATCGGTGCGGCCCACCAGTACTCATTGCAGGAGGAACGCATGTCGCGTGCCGTCGGTATCGATCTCGGTACCACCAACTCGGTTGTCGCTGTCCTGGAGGGCGGCGAGCCCACCGTCATCGCCAACGCAGAGGGCGCTCGTACGACCCCGTCGATCGTGGCCTTCGCCAAGAACGGCGAGGTTCTCGTCGGCGAGGTCGCGAAGCGTCAGGGCGTCACCAACGTCGACCGGACCATCCGTTCGGTCAAGCGTCACGTCGGTACGAACTGGTCCGTCGACATCGACGGCAAGTCGTACACCCCCCAGGAGATCAGCGCCCGGGTGCTCGGCAAGCTGAAGCGCGACGCCGAGTCCTATCTCGGTGAGCCGGTTGTCGACGCGGTCATCACGGTTCCCGCGTACTTCAACGACGCCCAGCGTCAGGCCACCAAGGAGGCCGGCGAGATCGCGGGCCTGAACGTGTTGCGCATCGTCAACGAGCCAACGGCGGCGGCACTGGCCTACGGCCTGGACAAGGGCGACAAGGAGCAGACCATCCTGGTCTTCGACCTCGGTGGCGGCACATTCGATGTCTCTCTCCTGGAGATCGGCGACGGTGTCGTCGAAGTGAAGGCGACAGCCGGCGACAACAAATTGGGCGGTGACGACTGGGACGAGCGTGTCGTCAACTGGCTCGTCGACAAGTTCAAAGCGGCCAATGGCATCGACCTGACCAAGGACAGGATGGCGATGCAGCGCATCCGCGAGAACGCGGAAAAGGCCAAGATCGAGCTGTCCTCGAGCCAGTCGACCTCGATCAACCTGCCGTACATCACCGTCGACGGGGACAAGAACCCCCTGTTCATGGACGAGAGCCTGAGTCGCTCGGAGTTCCAACGGATTACTTCCGACCTGCTCGACCGCACCCGCACACCGTTCCACCAGGTGATCAAGGATGCCGGCGTCAAGGTCGGCGACATCGACCACGTGGTACTCGTGGGTGGTTCGACCCGCATGCCCGCCGTGACCGAACTGGTCAAAGAACTGACCGGCGGCAAGGAGCCCAACAAAGGCGTCAATCCTGATGAGGTCGTAGCAGTTGGAGCTGCATTGCAGGCCGGTGTGCTCCGCGGCGAGGTCAAGGATGTGCTGCTCCTAGATGTGACCCCATTGTCCCTTGGTATCGAAACCAAGGGCGGCATCATGACGAAGTTGATCGAGCGCAACACCACCATCCCGACCAAGCGTTCGGAAATCTTCACCACCGCCGAGGACAACCAGCCGTCGGTGCAGATCCAGGTTTTCCAGGGTGAGCGGGAGGTGGCCGCTTACAACAAGAAGCTGGCCATGTTCGAGCTGACCGGTCTGCCGCCGGCCCCGCGCAATGTCCCGCAGGTCGAGGTCACCTTCGACATCGACGCCAACGGAATCGTGCACGTCACGGCGAAGGATCTGGGGACCGGAAAGGAGCAGTCGATCAAGCTGACCGGCGGCTCGGCGCTGTCCAAGGACGAGATCGACCGGATGATGAAGGACGCAGAGGCCCACGCCGAGGAGGACAAGGTCCGCCGCGAGGAGGCCGAGGTCCGGAATCAAGCTGAAGCGTTGGTCTTCCAGACCGAGAAGTTCCTCAAGGACAACGGTGAGAAGCTGCCCGAGGAGCCCAAAGCGCGCGTCTCCGAGGCCATGACCGCGGTGAACGAAGCGCTCAAGGGCACCGACATCGCCGCGTTGAAGACGGCAGTCGAGACCCTGGCGAACGAGTCGCAGCAATTGGGTGCGGCGCTGTATTCGCAGAATGCCGGTGCGCAAGGTGCTGACGGCGCCGCCGGTACCGCCGATGGCGAACCCGGCGAGGAAGAGATCGTCGATGCCGAGATCGTCGACGAGCCGAAGCCGGACATGACGAAATGACCGCTCCGCACAATGACCGCGACGGCCGCGGGGGAGGTGAGGAACCCGTAGTGATCACCGACAAGCGTCGTCTCGACCCGGATACCGGTGAACTGCGCCAAAGTGGCGGGTTCTTCTCGTCGCCCTTCGGTCGCAAGACCGACCCAGGAAATCCGGATGATGCAGCACAGCCGATAGCGGTCCAGACCGACCCGGACAGCGAGTTGGAGGCCGCGAAGCAAGAGGCGGCCGAACGAACTGTCGACCTGCAGCGGGTGACAGCCGAATACGCGAACTACCGCAAGCGGGTGGACCGCGATCGGGAGCTGGTGGTCAAGAATGCCAGAGCCAGCGTGCTCACCGAGATGTTGACGGTGCTGGACGACATCGACCGGGCTGACCGGCACGGCGATCTCACTGGCGCCTTCAAGGCCGTGGCCGAGCGGCTGACCGGCGTGTTGACCAAGGCTGGGCTGACCCAGTTCGGCGCGGTCGGCGACGAGTTCGATCCAGCGAAGCACGAGGCGGTGCAGTTCGCCACGTCCGCCGATGTCTCGGAGCAGACGGTCACAACGGTGATGCGGCACGGGTATTCGCTCGGCGATCGGCTGGTCCGTCCGGCCGTGGTGGCCGTAACCGGCCCGTCGGGTGAAGCCGACGAAGTCGTCGAGGCAGAGTCTGAACGCAGCGACAACGCAGCTGCGGCCGAAGTTCTGACCGACGATGAGTCTGCCGTGTGGGCGACGCCTGCCGATGAGGTCGTCGACGCGGAAATCGTCGACGATGAGGACAACGCCGATAGAGGCAACGCCGCGCCAAGGGCCTGACCCGAACGCCGGCGTCGATGCAGCAGAACGAAAAGGTACGACTCGAGGGAGGAGGTTCCTGGTGAGCGCGAAGGATTACTACGAAAAGGATTTCTACTCGGCTCTGGGTGTCAGCAAGACGGCTACCGCTGCCGAGATCAAGAAGGCCTACCGGAAGCTCGCCAGGGACCTTCATCCCGACAAGAATCCCGGCAACAAGCAGTCCGAGGAGAAGTTCAAGTCCGTCTCCGAGGCGTACGACGTGCTGTCCGACAACGCCAAACGCAAGGAGTACGACGAAGCGCGGGCACTGGTCGGAACCGGTGGTTTTCGCGGCGGCGGTCCACAGCCCGGCGGCGGCAGTTTCGACATCAACGATCTGCTCCGCAATGGCGGAGCGGCCGGCGGGGGATTGGGTGATCTGTTCGGCGGGTTGTTCAACCGCAATGGCGGAACGACCAGGGCGGCGCGCGCCAAGCGCGGCTCGGATGTCGAGACCGAGGTGCGGATCTCCTTCAACGAGGCCGTCTCGGGTGTCACTGTTCCGCTGCGCCTCGCCGATCGCAGCTCCTGCCCGACCTGCCTCGGAACCGGGGCCAGGCCAGGCACTTCGGCGCACGACTGCCCGGTGTGCAACGGCACCGGTCTGACGACGCGCAACCAGGGATCGTTCGCATTCTCCGAGCCCTGTACCAATTGTCACGGGTCGGGGTCGATCATCGAGGACCCGTGTCCGACCTGCCACGGTGAACGCACGGTCGTCCAGTCCCGCACCCTGTCGACACGCATTCCGGCCGGTGTTTCGGACGGGCAGCGGATTCGGCTTGCGGCCAAGGGCGAGGCCGGTACCGGCGGTGGGCCCCGCGGAGATCTCTTCGTCGTCGTGCATGTGAGCGCACACGAGCTGTTCGGCCGGAACGGGGACAATCTCACTCTCACGGTCCCCGTCACCTTTCCGGAGTTGGTACTGGGTACGGATCTGACAGTGCCGACGTTGGCCGGCTCCGTTCGGCTGCGGGTGGTCCCGGGCACGGCTTCCGGCCGCAGGCTGCGGGTGAAGGGCGCCGGCGTCCATCGCAAGGACTCGACGGGTGATTTGATCGTCACCGTGGAAGTAGCTGTCCCGCAGAAGCTTTCGCCGGAAGCACGACAGGGTCTCGAGGCCTTCGCGGCGGCCTCTCCGGAGGATCCACGCCCGCAGATCACGAACATGCTCCAGGCCGTGCAGGCTCCGTCATGACCACCCGACGAGTCCCCGGCGCCGAGGCGTCGGACTCGTCGGCGCGGCCTGGAGGGACTCATCCTGGAGGGGCTCATCGGGACTCGGCGACCGACCCCGTTGTCGGTCGCCCCGACATCAGCATGGGTCCCGGAACCGGCGGCGTTGCATTTGCTACCTTCGAAGCCACCGGCTTCGAGATCGACGCTCCGCTCTTCGTCATCTCGGTAGCGGCACAGCTGGCCGGAATGCATGCCCAGACTCTGCGCTCCTACGACCGTGAGGGCCTTGTTTCGCCGGGTCGGACCTCCGGCGGAGGACGACGATATTCGCGGCGCGACATCGAATTGCTCCGCGAGGTGCAGAAGCTGAGCCAGGACGACGGTGTCAACCGGGCCGGAATACGCCGCATCATCGAACTGGAAGCTCAGGTCGATGCACTGAAGTCACGCGCCGCGGAGCTGCTCGACGAAGTGCGCTCGCTGCACAGGCAGCTCCACCAATCGCAAGCCGACGCAGTCAACGCCGCCGCGAACGCGGTCGCCGGGCTCCGGCGGGATGTGGTGCCATGGCGCAATACGACGACCGCGATGGTGACGTGGCGTCCGCAGCGTCGCCGCGGCTGACCCTTCGAGAACTCGACCCTTCGAGAACTCGACCCTTCGGGAACTCGACCCGTTCGAGCACTCGACCGAACGGCCGATTGCGCGACTGGGGCTCGGGTCGTCCAGAAGCAGTCGCCCGCTCTCGCACGGAGAACCGCACGCACGGTCCGGTAGGCCGCGAGGCCGCGCTGGAGCAACGATCAGCGATCGAACGCCACCGTGGCAAGATCGCGGTCGACCAGCCTCGCCCACGCGTCTGAGAAGTCGTCGGCACTACCGGCCGCGGCGGCCTGTTCGAAGGCATGGAGCCGCCCGAACACGAAACCGGAGATGCCGTCGGTATCCGGTCGTAGCGCCAGTTCGGCGAGCCAGGTGGCCGAGGTGGCCGCGTCCTGATGCTCGCCGAGCTCTTCCTGGACTTCTTCGAGGGCCGCGGCGAACACCACCACGTCGTCGCCCAGGACCGGCGAGTCCGCTTCCGCGGCGTATCGCAACGCTTTCACCGTCTTGCGGACCTCGTGGAATGCGGTGTCGTCGAGAGGGTCGGCCAGCGCCTTTTCGACCAACGACCCGAGCTCCTTCCAGGCCGCCGCCAACTGGTTCGACAGCTCCGGTACCGCAGACCTGCCGGCTCGGCGCGAGAACGGCGGCGTGGCCAGAAATGCGTCGAAGGCCAGCAGCATTTCCAGATAGCGCTGGGACGCGATCAGCTCTGCCACCTCCGCCAGGGCGGCGGGATGCACGGCGCCGAACTCCAGGTCGATCCGTGCCCTGGCGACGGTGGCATAGTCCGTCGGCTCGTCGTCCAACTGGCCGCCGAGGCGACGGCGCAGCACTTCGAGATCACGCGCGCCGCTCAACACGCTTCCGAAGTACCGAAGTTCGCCGCGGAGATGTCGAACGGACCCATGCGTGAACAGCGGCGCGTGTACCCCCAGTACCGAACGGATGCGCCGCGCGGTCGCTCTTGCGTCGTACAAGGCCCGGTCCGTGCCCTCGCGCAGCGCCCTGTCCGTACTGATCAGACCGTCTCGCAGCCGCGCCAGTGCGGATATCACCGGAGCGCCGGCCCCCTTGGAACGGACCGCGGCCCGGCCGGTGCTCTGTAGCGCCCTGCCCAGCTTGGATGCGCTGGAGGCAGGCGTCGCGCCGGCGCCGATCAGGAGCCTGACGACTGCGGCCAGGTGTTGCCGGTCACCGGCCAGCAATTCGACCTCCAACTCGCGCCAGCTGTTCGTCCCGGACTCCAGCCAGCCGTCTGGCGTCGGCGACAGGTGGGTAGCGGTGACCTGGTCGTCTGCCACCTCCACCAGAGCTGTGCCGTCCGGGTCGAGGTAGCGCCGGACGGTGCGCCGGTTGCGGATCCGGGCCACCGGCCGCAGGTCTTTTCCGCGGGCTGCTCCCAGGACCAGGTCGGACAGCACCGCCGGTACCCGTGCCGTCAGCGCGTCGAAGTCGGAATTTTCCGGTGGAAGCCCGACCTCGGTTCGGGCATCTGCGACAGCAGGCAGTTTGAGGTGCCACCCGGCATCTTCCCCGCCGGTGCGGTACCGCAGCGTCAGTTTCGAGGCCAGCAGGTCGAGGTCCGTTGTGTCGAAGTAGACCGCGTTCAGGTCGAATACCAGCGGCTCCGCCGCCGCAGCGACTCCCAGGTCCTTCAATGACCGGCGTCCGGAAAGGTTCGGCAGTTCGACGGAAGGTCCGATCTCGAGTTTGGTCTCCACTTCCAGATGCCGGGTCGGTGCCGTCGGGTCGGAGTGGGGCTTGCTGCGCTCCTCCGGTGAGAGGGCGGACCGTTGCGCTGAAGCCTTGCTCTGACGAGATGCCATGCCTCGGTGTACCGCACCGCTCCGGGCGAGATCAACTCCGATCGCGGGAACGACTCCCCGGCGACTGGGAAACAGTCGAGCTACTCCTGGACTTGACTGGGGTACACTCAACTTTGCTGCGCTGAATCAACTGACATTAGCGATCTACTGGTTCTGAAACAGCAGCCAGCTGCTCGGAGTGTGCTCTGGCGTCCTCGACGTACGTCGCCGGTCGCGACACGCTTTCTGCAGAGACGCATCGTGATTGGAGTATCAGCATGAACACCGACATCCTGACCACCAAGAGCCGCGAGGTTCTGGCCGCCGCGATCAGTGCCGCCACCGCTGCCGGAAACGCGACCGTAGAGCCGGCCCATCTGCTTGCAGCTCTCTTGTCCACCGATGGTTCGACGGCGCCCGGCCTGCTGCGAGCAGTCGGGGCCGACCCGGCGGTGATCACTGCACGGGTCAGTGCCCTGCTTGCCAAGCTGCCGTCCGCCAGCGGCGCGACGGTGGCGCAACCCCAGCTCGCCAGGGCGGTTGTAAACGTGGTCACCGCGGGCGAGCAGATCATGCGGACCGGCGGAGATGAGTTCGAGTCCACCGAACACCTGTTGGCAGCGCTCGCGATTCCCGACCGGCCGGCCTCTCGAAGTGCGCTGCACTCGAGTGATGAGGTGGCCGATCTGCTGCTGTCCAACGGAGCCACGTCCGAAGCACTGATCGCCGCGTTCCCGACCGTTCGCGGCGGGAACCGTAAGGTCACCACAGCGGATCCGGAAGGTTCTTTCCAGGCGTTGGAGAAGTACGGCGTCGACCTGACGGAGCGCGCCCGCGAAGGCACCATGGATCCCGTCATCGGGCGGGACGCGGAGATCCGGCGCGTAGTTCAGGTTCTGTCCCGGCGCACGAAGAACAATCCGGTGCTGATCGGCGAACCCGGGGTCGGCAAGACCGCCGTCGTCGAGGGGCTGGCTCAACGGATCGTCGCCGGAGACGTGCCGGAGTCGTTGCGCAACAAGAGATTGATCTCCCTCGACCTCGGGGCGATGATCGCGGGAGCGAAATACCGGGGCGAGTTCGAGGAACGGCTCAAGGCCGTTCTGGACGAGATCAAGGGCTCGAACGGGCAGGTGGTCACGTTCATCGACGAACTGCACACGGTCGTGGGCGCCGGTGCCACGGGCGAGGGCGCGATGGATGCCGGCAACATGCTCAAACCCATGCTGGCGCGGGGCGAGTTGCGAATGGTCGGCGCCACCACCCTGGACGAATATCGGAGTCACATCGAGAAGGACCCGGCCCTGGAACGCCGATTCCAGCAGGTCCTGGTAGGCGAGCCGACAGTCGAGGACACCGTCGGCATTCTGCGCGGGTTGAAGGAACGGTACGAGGCGCACCACGGCGTCCGCATCACCGATGCCGCGCTGGTTGCCGCGGCCACCCTCTCCGACCGGTACATCACTGCCCGATTCCTGCCGGACAAGGCCATCGATCTGATCGACGAGGCTGCCTCGCGACTTCGGATGGAGATCGACTCCAAACCGGTGGAGATCGATGAACTCCAGCGGGCCGTCGACCGGCTCAAAATGGAGGAGCTCGCCCTGGCCCGCGAGTCGGACGCCGCGTCCGGTGATCGGCTGGTGCGACTGCGCCGCGATCTGGCCGACCGCAACGAGCAGCTGGCTGCGTTGACCGCGCGCTGGGAGGCCGAGAAATCGGGCTTGAACCGGGTCGGCGAATTGAAGAAGTCCCTGGACGAACTTCGGATGCAGGCCGAGCGGGCGCAACGCGAGGGCGACCTGGCGAAGGCGTCCGAGTTGCTGTACGGCCGCATTCCGGCGCTCGAGAAAGAGTTGGCGGACGCAGCCGAGGAGGGCGCCGCAGAGGCGTCCGACAATGCCCTGCCACCCATGGTCTCCGAAGAGGTCGGTCCGGACGACATCGCCACGGTGATCGCGGCATGGACCGGGATCCCGGCCGGCCGGCTGCTGGAGGGCGAGACCGCGAAGTTGCTGCGGATGGAGGACGACCTGTCACGACGGGTGGTTGGCCAAGAAGCGGCGGTGCGCGCCGTCTCCGATGCGGTTCGTCGTGCGAGGGCCGGCATCTCGGACCCGGACCGGCCAACCGGCTCTTTCCTGTTCCTGGGCCCGACGGGGGTTGGCAAAACGGAGCTGGCCAAGGCGCTTGCCGATTTCCTGTTCGACGACGCCAGGGCAATGGTTCGGATAGACATGAGCGAGTATTCCGAGAAGCATTCGGTGGCAAGGCTTGTCGGTGCCCCTCCCGGATACGTCGGCTATGACCAGGGTGGACAGCTGACCGAGGCGGTGCGTCGGCGTCCGTACACCGTGATACTGCTCGACGAGGTGGAGAAAGCACATCCGGATGTGTTCGACGTACTGCTGCAGGTGCTGGACGACGGTCGGTTGACCGACGGGCAGGGCCGGACCGTCGACTTCCGGAACGTGGTGTTGATCTTGACTTCGAACCTGGGGAGCCAACACATCGTCGACCCGTCGCTGACCGACAAGGAGCGCCACGACGCAGTGATGGCCCGCGTTCGATCTGCATTCAAGCCGGAGTTCCTGAACCGGCTCGACGATGTGGTGTTCTTCAATGCGTTGAACATCGAGCAGATCGGGGCGATCGTGGACATCCAGGTCGGTTTACTGGCGGCCAGGCTTGCCTCCCGCCGTTTGACGCTCGAGGTCACCGACGGCGCTCGGGAATGGCTGGCGATCGACGGCTTCGACCCGATGTACGGAGCGCGGCCGCTGCGCCGATTGATCCAATCGGCGATCGGCGATCAGCTTGCGAAAAAACTACTGGCCGGGCAGATTCGCGATGGCGACACGGTTCTGGTGGACGCAGTACCCGGTGAGTCGCGACTGCAGGTCGGACCGGTGTACGACGTCTGACCCGGGTGCGTCGGCCACGCTTGCGTCGGCGGCAGCCCATCCGGCCGCCGGTCGGCCTCGAACCAGAAGTGCCCGGCGCCACCGGCCGGACGCCGGACCGCGACCCCCGACGCAGCGTCCGCATCTGGACGGGACGCCGGGCTCGCGTCGTCGAGAACCGCGATATCCGCGGCTGTACCGTTGACCAAGGAAGAGATGCCCGACATGCCTTTGCGCACGCCGAACGAAACCAGGCACTCGACAACATCACCCCGCGGCCAGACTCGACCGACAACCGCCGCCCGGCTTGCGGAACTGGTCTCGCCGGCGGTCGGCGGCAGCCTGCCGATTCGCTTGCGTGCCTGGGATGGCAGCGAGGCCGGGCCAAAAACAGGGCCGGTGCTGATCGTGAATTCGCGTCGGGCGCTCCGCCGATTGTTGTATTCGCCCGGCGAACTCGGTTTGGCCGAGGCCTATATTTCCGGCGACATCGACGTGCAGGGCGACCTGGCGGAGGCACTGTCGACGGTGTGGAACGCGGCGAAAGCCGGTCAGGTCAGCCGCCCGCACATCCGGATCACCCGATGGCCGAAACTGGCGGTGGCGGCCGCGAGACTGGGTGTGATCGGGTTGCGGCCGCCGGCTCCGGGTCAGGCTGCGTCGTTGACGGGCCGGCGGCACTCCCGCGCTCGGGACAAGGCGGCCATCGCGCACCACTATGACCTTTCGAACGACTTCTACGAGCTGTTGCTCGACGATTCGATGGCCTACTCATGCGCGTACTACATCGACGGCCCTGGCGGTGATCTCGGGGTCGCGCAGAACGCCAAGCTGGACCTGATCTGCCGCAAGCTCGGTCTGCAGCAGGGCAGCAGACATCTGGACGTCGGCTGCGGCTGGGGATCGCTGATCTGTTATGCAGCAGCTCATTTCGGAACCCACTCCACCGGAGTGACGCTGTCCCGGCACCAGTACGAGTACGTGACAAAGCGGGTAGCCGATGCCGGCCTGGCCGACCGGGTACAGGTGCGGCTCGCCGACTACCGCGAGCTGGATTCCGGCCTTGACGACGGCCAGTTCGACGCGGTGTCCACCATCGAGATGGGCGAGCACGTCGGTGACGCCGAGTATCCGACGTTCGCCGGCATTCTGCATCGGGTGCTCCGACCGGGCGGACGAGCCCTGGTCCAGCAGATGTCACGCGGCGAGAACGCCCCCGGTGGCGGGGCTTTCATCGAAACGTACATCGCGCCGGACATGCACATGAAGCCGTTGGGCACGACCGTCTCCCTGTTGGGCGCAGCCGGTCTGGAAGTGCGTGACGTGCATGCCCTGCGTGAGCACTACGACTGGACGGTCCGAGCCTGGGCCGAGGTTCTCGAGGAGCATTGGTCCGAAGTCGTCGAGATGATCGGCGAGGTGGGCGCCCGGGTCTGGCGGCTGTATCTGATCGGAGGAGCGCTGGCATTCGCCGAGAACCGAATGGGCGTCGATCAAATCCTCGCGGTTCGCCCGGACGACGCGGGTACGGCATCGATGGAACCGTCGCGACGGGTCTGGGAGCGATGAGCTTTCCGGTCGCGCAATTCTTCTTGGTTCTCGCAGGCAGTCTGGGCGCGGTGATCGTGGTGATGCTCGTTTCGTTCACCATCGGCGCGCTGACCGGAAAGTATTCCGTGATCGACGCCATCTGGGGGCCTGGATTCGTCGCTGTCGTCGCTACCGCGTTCCTGCTGTCGATTGGTTTCGGCGATTCAACGCTTCGCTGGTTCGTCCTGGTTGCTGTTGGAGTGTGGGGCCTGCGTCTGGGCGGCTACATCCTGCTCCGTAATCACGGGCTTCCCGAAGACCCTCGCTATGTCGAGATGCTCGACGGCCACAGCCGGTTCCGGATCGTCGGCAAGGTTCAGGTGCCGCAAGGAGTTGCGATGTGGTTCGTGTCGATTCCGGTCCAGCTGGCCATGCTGCTCACCGGACCGGTCTGGTGGTTGGTGATCCTCGGCGCTACGGTCTGGCTGATCGGCGTGGTCTTCGAATCCGTCGGAGATGCGCAATTGGCCGCCTTCAAGTCCGATCCGGCGAATACCGGCCGGTTGATGGATGCCGGCCTATGGCGATATACCAGGCATCCGAACTATTTCGGGGACGCCGCCGTCTGGTGGGGGATCTTTTTCATGGTCGCGTGGTCGTGGATCGGCGCACTGACCGTGCTGTCGCCCCTGGTAATGACCTATCTGTTGGTGGCCAAGACCGGAAAGGCGCTGACCGAGAAGCGTTTGACCAATTCGAAGCCCGGCTATGCGGAGTATGTGCGGCGCACGTCCGGCTTCTTCCCGCTGCCACCGAAGAAGAGGGCAACGACATGACGATGATCGCCGATGGCACGCTCGCATTCCTCCGGGAGCGCGGCCGCCTGAGACCTCCGTCGCGAGCATCGGTCATGCCCAGGGGATTGGACCTTCGCCGATCGCCAGCAGACTGCCGTTGAGTCGTCGGGAGCCGTTGGCGGTGACGGCGCAGCCGGCCTGCGAGTTTGCCGGTAAAATGCCTTGTTCCAACTCTAAGCCCGTGTCGTCGGTAACGCTGATCTGGACGTGCAACCTCCCCGCGTCGGTCTCGTCCTTCCGGCGGAGAAATCGGCGGACGAGCTGGGTGCAGCTGGCCACCAACCCGGTGCGAGCGACAGATCGCGGACCGGTGTTGCCGTAGGCGAAGACTTCGGTGGTGTGCGCTGAGCGGCAGCCCCCCGACTGGCCGCCGGCGGACCAGTCGCCGCCGAGCAGACAGACGCCGAGCTGATCGCGTTCGATCCCGGTCACCACGGCGTTGCGAAGTGAGTGGCCGTAGCGCAGCGAGATGTCCGCGGGCAGCGTGCTATCCACCAGGAGGTACACCACGCAGGCCAACCAATGCTGGCCGACGGCCAGCTGTCTTCCGGTGGGTGCGGCGGCCGCGGCTCCGGCCATCAGATTCGGGAACCAGTACTGGAAGATCACCTTTGGGGTGGCGCCGTCCATCGGTAGGCCGAGATACTCGGCGTTCGAGCGATAGCACTTGTCCGTGTTGAGATCCGTGATGGAACTGATGGACCCGTCGAAATTGCGCGAGACGGTCGGTGTGGTCGGGTCGGAAATCATCGAGGTGATCTCGCCGTAGCGGAGTCCCGCGCAGGGCTCGGTGCGCTGCGAAGGATTGGCGTAGGTCTGGTGTGCCCCGGCCCCGGAGCCCTGCCAGGGCGACTTCACGGAGTCGATGACGCAATCGCCCACCTTCGGCGGCCCCGGTACCGGAGCGGCGCGAGCCTGGCCCGGCACAGCCTGCGTTCCCGCTTTCGGAACGACGATGGCCGCGAGCAGCACCAGACCGATGAGCATCACACCGATGCTTCGACGCGTCATGTCCTGGCCCGCTACCCGCGGTTGTCGGGCAACCACTCGCGCTTCATCCACCCGCAGACCATCCCGTAATGGCAGCCGGCCTGGACCTGCAGACACGGCCCTGCTGCCCTGGGAGTCAGCCGTCGGGATAGCGTCATCTCATGCCCACTGCAATGGTCACCGGTGCCACCGCCGGTATCGGAGCCGCCTTTGCCCGACATCTGGCTGCGGACGGCTACCGGTTGGTGCTGGTGGCGCGGAACGAACAGCGGCTGAGCGAGGGTGCTGCCTTGCTGTTGTCGATGGGCGCACCCGCCGTCGAGACGATTCCGGCCGATCTCACGGTCCCGGAGCAGCGTGCTGCGGTGACCGAACGTCTCGCCGGCGACCCGATCGATCTGCTGATCAACAATGCCGGCATCGGGCTGGGCAAGGAGTTCCTGGACACGGACGAAGCGGAACTGCAGAACCAGATCGACATCAACGTGACCGCCGTGGTGATGCTGACCCACGCCGCGCTGCCCGGAATGGTTGCCCGCGGTCACGGCGGTGTGATCAACGTGGCTTCGATCGCAGGTCTGATCTCCGGTCGCGGCACCACCTACGCCGGCTCGAAGGCCTTTGTCGTCAGCCTGAGCGAGGGGCTGGCGATGTCCTTGGCGCGCACCGGAGTACGGGTGCAGGCGCTGTGCCCAGGATTCGTCCGGACCGAGTTCCACCAGCGGGCGTCCATTGACATGTCCAAGACACCGCCCGCCCTGTACGTCGATATCGACGAACTCGTCGTCACCTCTCTGGGTGATCTGCGAAAGAACAAGATCGTTTCGGTACCGGGTCGGCTCTACAGCACGATTGCGGTACTGGCCCGGTTGTTCCCACGCGGCGCCGTACGCCAGGCGGCCGCGCGGGTCAATAACAAAGGACGGACCTGAACCGACGCCTCAGCCGGCGAGGAAGCTGAGCCGCACTTGTCGCTCGCGGTTGTCGACGTTCGTGTCGACGAGGCAGATCGACTGCCACACACCAAGTTGTAGCTCCCCGGTCAGCACCGGAACCGTGATCGACGGGGCGAGAAAGGCCGGCAGCACATGGTCTCGGCCATGCCCCGAGCTGCCGTGACGGTGCTGCCACTGATCGGTTCGGGGCAGCAATTGATCGATCGAGGCGAGCAGATCGTCATCACTACCGGCTCCGGTCTCGAGTATTGCGACACCGGCGGTCGCGTGCGGCACGAAAACGCTGAGCAGCCCATCTGCTCCCTCGGGAACGAACTCCCGGCAGGTCGACGTCAGATCGGAAACCTGGGGCCGATTTCCGGTTCGGACCGTGAACAATTGGCTGTGCATGCTCACCGATCTTGCCGTGCGCCTTCGGGGCACTCCGCCCCGGGCTCTTCACCGATCGTCGCCGACCGCATCTTCCCCCCGTTCAGGTCCGCGCAATCAAGAATGCACCCGAACAGATCTGCACCCCAGCACGGTGTCCTTGCCGCCGGTCTCGGGCAATGGCCGCGAAATGACACAGACCCGATGCAGTCCGACGCGGGCGGGAACTGCAACGCTGAATCCGTGCGAGCCGGAGATGGAAAACGCGCGATCGACGTCGAGCCGTGGTCGGTTCGCGATCGGAAGCGAAGCCATGACGCCGTCCACCACCACGATCTCCGAATTTGCGGCGGCGGATCGGGTCGGGTCGACCGACCAGCCCTTGACGCTGATCTGTGCTCGAGCGGCCGAGACGACGTCGAGGTGTCCGTACACCGAAGGATGACCGACAGCGGCAGAAGCCGGTGGAGCGGCCGCGATCGAGATGACGGCGACGGCCGCCAGCGCGGCGGACCCGGTGCGGACCAATCCGATCGTGCGTCGGATCGAGAACGATGCGGAACTGAAGCTGTTGTTCATGGCCTGCCTTCTTCGACGGAAGTCGTTGCGGCAAGTAGACGTTCGCTCCAGCGACTCGGTGGCTCGACACGGTGATTCGTGTCGAGTTCGTTACGCACTCGACATATCGCTCGCTCAGGCCTGCCCCGGCGGCCCCCAATCCGGAGCGGAACCCGCGCATCGAGCGCTGCAACCGCTCACCAGGTGGCGAAGCGAAATCGCTGCTCGGGGCGGAGGTTCGAGACCCTGCAGAATGTGTCACGCTTGCCGGGTGAACCAAGCAACCCCTCGATCGCCTTCGTCCCCGCTACGGACTGCGCCCGTTCCCGACGCAGCGGCCAAGGCCAGGCTGGCCGAGTTGGTCGGCGAACTCGCTGTGGTGCGCGGCCGCGTCACCCTGTCCTCCGGGCGGGAAGCGGACTACTACGTCGATCTGCGGCGGGCGACCCTGCACCACGAGGCCGGTCCGCTGATCGGTGTGCTGCTCCGCCAGTTGACCGCTGACTGGGCTTTCGACGCCGTCGGCGGTCTGACTCTCGGCGCCGATCCGGTGGCCGTTGCCGTTCTGCATGCCCCGGGGCGCCCAGTTGACGCCTTCGTCGTTCGAAAGGAGGCGAAGTCCCACGGAATGCAGCGCCGGATCGAGGGGCCGGAAATCGCCGGCAAGCAGGTGCTCGTCGTCGAGGACACGACCACGACCGGGGCGTCACCACTGCAAGCGGTGCAGGCGGTTCGCGACGCCGGAGCCCACGTCGTCGGCGTGGCGACAATCGTCGATCGGGCGACCGGAGCAGATGCCGTGCTGGCGGAGCAGGGCCTTGCCTACCGGTATCTGCTCGGCCTCGGCGACCTCGGATTGAGCTGATCGGCGCGGTGGGCGACGCCTTCGAATCGACGACCGACCGAGTTCCCGCCGACGAATCTGTCGAGGACGCAGCTGGGCCGACGGAGTGGACTGCGGTGCCCGACGTCGGCGTCGGACCGCATCCGCAACCATGGCCCGACGCTCCGAAGTTCGACCCGGAGCTGTTGGCGGCCGGTGACCGAAGGAATGTGGTGGACCGCTATCGCTACTGGCGGCGGGACGCGATCGTCGCCGACCTCGACAGCCGGCGGCATAGGTTCCAGATCGCGATCGAGAATTTCGGGCACGATCACAACATCGGGACGGTCGTGCGGACGGCGAACGCCTTCGGGGCAGCGAGCGTCCACATCGTCGGCCGGCGTCGGTGGAATCGCCGCGGCGCGATGGTCACCGACCGATATCAACATCTGCAGCATCACAGCGACATCGCGTCGCTGGCCGCGCATGCGGCGACATCGGGACTGGTGATCGTCGCGGTCGACAACACCTTCGGGTCGATACCGCTCGAGACGGCAGACCTGCCGTCGAATTGCCTGCTGTTATTCGGGTCCGAGTCTCAAGGGTTGACGGCCGAGGCGCAGGGGGTTGCGGTGATGACCGTTTCGATCGCACAGTTCGGCTCAACCCGCTCCATCAATGCGGGCGTCGCGGCCGGCATCGCCATGCACGCCTGGGTCCGGCAGCACGCCGATCTCTCGCAGGCCTGGTGAACCGGCGACGAGCACTCTCAGTCCGGCGGCGCGGTCGCTGCGCAACGCTGCAGCCTCCGATCGAGATGACTTTTCTCAGCCGGGTTCTGGGTCAGCCAACGGCATTGCTCTGTTCATCTGTGCGCTCCACGAGTGCTCGGACTGGGCCTGCTGCCCGTGTCCTGCGCAGGGATGACGCAGCATCGGCAACGGATCGACAGTTGCGGGCGGCCTCTTTCCGGTGATTTTTCTCAGGTCCGCTGTCGGGCAGTTTCACCCAGAACACAACCCGCCGGACGGTAGATTCCCGGGGTGAACCTCGACGTCTCGACCATCAGAAGCACTGCCATCTGGGTGCTGATCGTCATCGCCGTGATCAGCTTGCTGCTGGCCATCGTCATCAAGAAGATCGTCGGCAAGATCATCACCCTGGTGCTCGCCGCGATCATCGTGTTCCTCGGCTCGCAACAGCGGGCGAGGGTGGTCGACTACGCGAACCATCTTCAGACGGAGACCTGCGCGTCTCATCCGAGGTTCTTCGGGATCGACGTCACGTACCCGGGCTGCAAGTAGGGGTTGTGAGCACGGATTTTGCGGTCACCTGGCTGACCTGGGTTCTGGCCGGCGGTGCCGCCGTCGCTCTGGTGTTGCTGGTGCTGATCCGCGGGTGGGCCGGGCGGACGATGGTGATCGGCGCGGCCGTCCTGCTGTTGACACCGACCTTCGCCGTCCGCCAGCAGATCGGGTCGATTCCGATCGAGAACCCCGAACCGTTGTGCACCGGCGGAGTCGACTGGTTCGGCGTGCATCTGACCGGGCGGCAGCAGCTCTGCGCCAGGTACCGGTGAACCTCAGGCGTGCGGGGGAGTGGCTGGCGCGACCCGTCTGCGGCTTCGCAGATGTAGCAGCGCCGGAACAGCGGACACCAGCACCACGACCACCACGGCGCCGACCAGGATGTAATCGATGTTGTTGGCGATGAACGTTATCTGTCCGAGGAAGTAACCGGCAACGGTCACGGCAGCCACCCAGACGACCCCGCCGACAGCGGAATAGAGCGCGTAGACCCGGGTGTTCATCTTCGAGACGCCGGCCATGACGGTCGCCACGGTCCGGACGACCGGTACGAATCGGGCCAGGATCACAGCGACCCGTCCGTATTTCTCGAAGAACGCAGCTGACCTCTCCACGTACTCGTGCTTGAAGAATTTGGCATTCGGCTTGTCGAAGACCAGTGGACCGGCCTTGTAGCCGATGCCGTACCCGACCATGTTGCCGAGAAAGGCCGACGCCGCCAGGATCACGATTGCGACCACGATGTTGATGTGAAACTTCCCGGTTGCGACGAGCAGCCCGGAGATGAACAGCAGGGTGTCGCCCGGCAGGAAGAACCCGATCAGCAGACCGCACTCCGCGAAGATGATCAGGGCGATCCCGAGCAACGCCCAAGAACCCATCGAGTTCACCAGACTGGTCGCGTCGAGCCAGGACGGAAGAATACCGGCAACGTGGGAGGGGGTCACCAACCCAGGCTACCGGGGCAATCGGGGGCGATCGGAGATTCCGGGTGGTCGGTGAGCCGCTGAACCGACGTCCCTGGTAAGGGTCGGCGGCGTTCCGGCACCACATTGAGTCCCATCGAGCTCACCGGGAACCTCTCTGGAACCAATGTAGAACCCGGCGGCGCTAGCACTCCGCGCAGACGTGCGGCGTGCCACGCCTCAGCTCAGCAGGCTGATCAGGCCGGCAGTAATACCGGCACCCAGGCCGACCAGCGCGGCGATGAGCAGCACCTGGACCGTGGTGAGCCGGGCCGCTGACCGGTGCTGATCCGGCGACCTATCCGCTCGGGCAGCTTTGCCGCCGCCGGCCATCGCGCGCAGGGCCTGGGCGAGTACAAGCTCCGGATCCGGTGGCGCGGGTGTCTGGCCGGGAGGGTCCGGCGGCGTTCCCGGTGCCGTCAAAAAGTCACCGGTGCCGTCACGATGTCACCTGTGCGGTCAGATGTCACTTGTGCCTTCACGAAGTCATCGTGCCTTGAGAATGTCACCGGGCCTTCATGATGTCACCCAGCTTCGCGACGGCACGGCTGGCGGTGGACTTCACGGTGCCCTTGGAAAGACCCGTCGCCTCTGCGATCTCGGCCTCGGAGAGGCCGCCGTAGTAGCGCAGCACCAGCACCTCGCGTTGCCGCGGGGCCAGATCGGCGAGCGCCGTGACGACGGCCTGGTGCTCGGCCGTCAACAACGCCAGCGATTCGGCGGACCGCTCGGTGCCGGTGTGCGGCGGCACGTAGGCGCGCGCGGTGCGACGACGTCGCAGCATCGACCGCGACCCGTTCACCACAGCTGTCCGCAGGTAGCCGATCGCCGCGGCGTTGTCGCGGAGTCCGGCCCAGTTGCGGAACAGGCCGGCGAACGCCTCCTGCACCACGTCCTCGGCGCTGGCCTGGTCGTCGACCAGCAGGATGGCCAGCCGGACCATGCCCATCCGGTGAGTGCGGTAGATGTCGTCGATCGTGACGACGGTCGCGGGTGGGCTCGGATGCGCTCCGGCGGGCGCTGAGGGCGTCGGGGTGGTCGCGACATAGAGGGGGTTCAGCTGGGCCAGGGTGCCGAGCGTCCGCTCCACGGCCGATTCGGCCCATCCGTCGGGGGCAGTCATGCGTCTTGCAGCTCCTCACTGGCCGGGCCGGGAAACCGGCGGCGACGGAAATCATGCTCGATCGTGACAGATCGATCTTGACACGAGTTGTGCGCAGGCGGTGCAGTTCGGCGACAGGACCGGACGACGCCCCTTCGGGTGTTCGACCCGGAGAACTCGTCGCGGAGGAGCACCGGCGACCGATGGCCGTGAACCCTGCGTATCCGCTGGTCACCTCGGGTTCGGCCATCCGATGACGACTCGACCGTTACCGGGCTAATGGTCGGGTTACACAATCGTTACAGGCTTATTGCCGACACTGGCTTGCAAATTCGCGATGAAAACGCTTTCATTGCCGTTGTTGTGAGCGCCCTCACAACGACTTTCCCAAGAAACGGAGGTCGGCCGAGTGTTCCGTACGTCGGCTAGTAAGGCGATGGCCACCATCGCAGGAATCGGTGCAATGACGCTGGTTCTGTCCGCATGCGGCAGCAGCAGTACGCCTGCCGCCCCTGGTTCCAGCAGCGGCGGTTCTCCCGCGTCGAGCGCGGCGGCGGCGGTGACGCCCGCCTCGTCCAGTGCTGCTTCGTCTGCATCGCCATCCAGCGCCGGCACCTCCGGCGCGTCCGCCTCGGGCTCCAACAGCGCAGCCGGTCTCAATGACGACGCCACCTGGTGCGACTTCATCAAGAAGACCTGGCCGGGAATCTCCGGTAAGACCGTCTCCGGCTACGGAAGCATCACCGCGGACGAGGGCGAGCAGCTCAAGGCGTCCTGGAAAGATTTCACCACCTGCACGGGCGCCACCGTCGCCTATCGGGGTGACAAGAACTTCGAGCAGCAGATCGTCGTCCAGGCGAAGTCCGGCAACGCCCCGAACGTCGCCATCGTTCCCCAGCCCGGTCTGGTGAAGACCCTGTTCGCTACCGGCAAGGTCGTCGAGGCCCCCGCGTCTGTCGCGGCGAACGTCGAAAAGTACTGGGACAAGGGCTGGAAGTCCTACGGCACGATCGATGGCAAGTTCTACGCGGCTCCGCTGGGTGCCAACGTGAAGTCGTTGGTCTGGTACTCGCCGAAGATGTTCAAGGCCAAGGGCTATGCGGTCCCGACCACCTGGGACGACATGATCAAGCTGTCCGACAAGATCGTCGCCTCGGGCGAGAAGCCCTGGTGCGCCGGCATCGAGTCCGGTGCGGCCACCGGCTGGACCGCCACCGACTGGCTCGAGGAGGTCGTCCTGCGTCAGGCCGGCCCCGACGTCTACGACCAGTGGGTCTCGCACAAGGTCAAGTTCGCCGATGCGCCGATCGCCAAGGCTCTTGCCACGGTCGGATCCATCTGGAAGAACCCGAAGTACGTGAACGCCGGCATCGGTGACGTCTCTTCGATCGCCACCACCTCGTTCAACAACGGCGGGCTACCGATCCAGAGCGGCAAGTGCTACCTGCACCAGCAGGCGAACTTCTACGGCACCAACTTCAAGGGCACTCCGACGTTCTCCCCGACGGGTGATCTCTACGCCTTCTACGAGCCGGCCATGGGTGACAAGTTCGGCAAGCCGGTCGAGGTCGGCGGCGAGTTCGTGGAGGCATTCTCCAAGAACCCAGAGGTCCAGGCCTTCCAGTGGTACCTGACCACCTCTCACTGGGCGAACAACCAGTCGAAGGTCTCGAAGTCGCGCGTCTCGGCCAACAAGGGCCTCGACATCAAGAACGTGGCTGATCCGATCAACAAGCTGTCCGTGCAGATCCTGCAGGACCCGAAGACGGTCTCCCGCTTCGATGCTTCCGACCAGATGCCGGCCGCCGTCGGCGCCGGCACCGAATGGAAGCAGTTGACCAACTGGATCACCGGTCAGGACGACGCCACAACCCTCTCGGCAATCGACGGCAGCTGGCCGGCCAGCTGACCGTGTTCTGATCTCTCGTCGATCGGCTGCGGTCCCGACAAGAGCGGAACGATCGTGAACAGGCGGGCTTTTGAATATCTCAAGAGTCCGCCTGTTCGCAGTTTCACGGCAGTTCCATGGACCCACCGACAGCGTCGGATTTGAAGCACCCGTCTGGAGGTAATGCGTTGACAGAGCAAGTACTCGTCGAGCGTCCCGGCCCGTCGACCCGCGCGCCGGTGGAGCGCCCGCCCAGAACGTTGCGGTGGCTGACGCCGCTGGTCTGGCTGCTGGTGGTCGCCATCGTGGCCGCGATCATCTGGCAGGGACAGAGCACCAGCGATCAGCCCAACGGCGGCATTCTCTACAGCGGGACGAACAATCCGCACAGCTGGTTCGTCAACATGATCTTCCATCCCACTTCGTGGCAGCAGAAGCTCGTGGTGATGGTCGTCGCAGTGCTGATCTTCGTCATCGTGATGGGTCTGATCCTGTGGCTCGTCGACCGGCCGCTGGTTCCCAACGGCACGCTCGTTGCCGGCTTCCTCGGACCGGTGGTGATCGCCCTGGCCGGCGGTCTGCTGTACCCGGCGATCAGCACCATCATCCAGTCGCTGCGCAGCTTCGATGCGGCTGGCAATCCCAGAGGCTGGGTGGGCCTGAGCAATTACACCCACTACTTCACCTCGTCGAACGTGCCGCTGTTCGTCAACACGGTGCTCTGGATCTTCCTGGTGCCGATCTTCGCAACGGCATTCGGCCTGGTGTACGCGGTGCTCGTCGACCGGACCAGGTACGAGGCCGCCGCCAAGGCGCTGATCTTCCTGCCGACGGCCATCTCCATGGTCGCGGCGTCGGTGATCTGGCGGTTCGTGTACTACCAACCCAGCCCGGAAGGATCCGGCCAGATCGGCCTGCTGAACGGTGTCGTCACTGCGTTCGGCGGAACCCCGCAGAACTGGCTGATCAAATATCCGGTCAGCTCGTTCGCGCTGATCATCGTGATGATCTGGATTCAGGCCGGTTTCGCGATGACGGTGCTGTCCGCCGCCATCAAGGCGGTGCCGGACGACATCATCGAGGCGGCCAAGATCGATGGCGCCTCCGGCATGCGGCTCTTCCGCAGCATCACCATCCCGACCATTCGGCCGACGTTGGTGGTGGTGCTCTCCACGGTGGCCATCGCCTCGCTCAAGACCTTCGACATCGTGAACGTGATGGGTAACGGCCTGACCAAGAACGACATCCTGGCCAGTGCGTTCTACTCGGCGTCGGCGAGTTCCCAACCCGGTCTGGCCGGCGCGCTGTCGGTGATGATCTTCATCCTGGTCTCGCCGGTGATCGTGTTCAACGTCCGCCAGATGAGGAAATCGGAGGAGATTCGATGACGACCAGCACCCCGCCATTGATGGTGACACCGGAGCCGGAGCTCAATGGCCGGAAGCTCAAGGCCCAGATGCGCGCGCAGGACGCGAAGACGAAACTGTCGTCGCCGTTGGCCTCGATCATCGCCGTGATCATCGCTGTCGCCTGGACGATTCCCACTTTCGGCCTGTTGATCAACTCCACCCGCACCCAACCAGGCCCGAGTTCATCCGGCTGGTGGCACTTCTGGGGCCAGAACTACGGGTTCAGCTTCAGCAACTATTCGAATGCCTGGAACGGCAACGGTGGCGGCGCGCCGCTGTCCGACTTCATCCTGAACACGGTGGTCATCACCCTGCCGGCGGTGTTCATTCCGATCACCCTCGCCCTGCTCGCCGCCTACGCGTTCGCCTGGATTGATTTCAAGGGCAAGAACGTGTTGTTCATCGCGGTCTTCGCGATGCAGATCGTGCCGATCCAGGTCGCCCTGATCCCGCTGAACACGCTGTACACGAAATTCGGCCTCAACACCTCCTTCTGGTCGATCTGGCTGTCACACCATCTTCGGCCTACCGTTGGCGATCTTTCTGTTGCACAACTTCATGAAGGAGATCCCCGCGTCGCTGGTCGAGGCTGCTCGGGTCGACGGCGCCGGACACGTGAAGATCTTCCTGCAGGTGCTCCTTCCGCTGCTGGTTCCTGCCATCGTCTCGTTCGCCATCTTCCAGTTCCTCTGGGTCTGGAACGATCTCCTGGTGGCGTTGACCTTCGCCAGTGACAACACCCGCCCGATCACGGCGGGCATCCAGGGCCTGACGACCGCGTTCCAATCGTCGGCGGACATCCTTCCGGCCGCGGCGATCATCGCCATGCTGGTGCCGCTTGGTGTGTTCCTGTCCCTGCAGCGCTTCTTCGTCCGAGGCCTGCTCGCAGGCAGCGTCAAGGGCTGATCCGATGGCCGACCACCGGCTGGCACCGCTGATCGGCATCGTCGAAGTCGCAGCACTGGCCGGCGTCTCACCGGCGACGGTTTCGCGGGCGCTCCGGGGCATTCCCGGAGTGTCCGCGAGCACCAGGCAGAACGTCGAGCTGGCAGCGGCGCAGCTCGGGTACGTGGCCTCGCCGTCCGCCGCCGCGCTGACCACCGGCCGGACCAGTGCCATCGGGGTGATGGCGCCGTGGATCTCCCGATGGTTCTTCAGTGCCGTCATCGAGGGTGCCCAGGACGTCGTGAGCGAGCGAGGTTACGACACGCTGCTCTATCCCCTGGGAGCGAATGCCGGGCCGTCCGCCAACATCATCGACACCAGGGCGCTGCACAAACGGATCGACGGAGTTCTCGGGCTCAATGTTCCGTTGGGCCTGCAGCCCTCCTCGCTGCGCGACCTCCGGGTGCCGTTGGTAACAGTTGGATCGTCCATTCCTGGTGTGTCCGGCGTACTGGTCGACGACATCGAGGTGGGCTACGCGGCCACCTGCCATCTGCTCGGACTTGGCCACCGGCGGATCGCCTTCTTCGGCCGGGACCCGGACGACATGTACGGCTTCACGGTCGCGGCCGATCGCGAACGCGGCTACGTCAAGGCGTTGCGCGAGAACAACGTCGAGGTGGATCCCGTCCTGATCGCGATCACCGGCTTCGCAGTTCAGGCGGGAGAGAAGGCGCTGGAACGATTGTGGCTGGGCTCCGGATGCGACGTCGCCGCGATGCCGACCGCCGTGTTCGCCGTGTCGGACGAGGTCGCGATGGGAGTGCTGTACGCCGCTCGCCGGTACGGGATCCGGGTTCCGGAGGAGCTGTCCGTGATCGGCGTCGACAATCACGACATGTCCTACCTTTTCGAGCTCACGACGATCGGGCAACCGGTGCGGGACCAGGGCCGGATCGCCGCCCGGATGTTGCTCGATCACGTCCGGATCGCAGAACCGGTCACGCCGCGGGTGGTCCGGATCAATCCCGGGTTGATCACCCGCCGGACCACCGCAGCGCCTCGTCCTGGCGTCGAACGGTGAATTCGCCGCCCCGCTGATTCTGGGCTCGCAGCGCGCTCAGGGCCGGTGCGTACGAAGGGCCGACCGCGCGCCACAAGAGGCGGATGACACTGCTGCTCCTCCCGACACTGCCGCTGCTTGTGACACTGCCGCTCCTCGTGACACCGCCGGTACTCGATCAGGTGCCTCGATGTCCGCGGCCACCCGATTCTGGCCAACGCCGGATCTACCGCGGTGGTCGGGCACGTCAGTTGCGGGCCGAAGTCAGCTCTCGGCGGTCGACGGCCGCGGGTGCGGGGGTGCGACGATCGACGGACAGCGCGTACAGCACCAGCAGTGCACCCGCCGCCGCCAACCCGGCGCCCATCCACATCGTTCCGGTCAGCCCGAAGCCGATCCTGATGACGTAGGCGCCGCCGGCCGCCCCGATGGCATTGGCGACGTTGAAGGCGCCCTGGTTCGCGGCGGAAACCAGACTGCCTCCGGCTCCGGCAGCTTCGATGATCCGGTTCTGCACGATCGGCCCCAAGGAGAAGGCCACCGCTCCGAACAGCACGAGCGTTCCTGCAGCCGTGATGGGGTTGTGCGAGGTGATGGTGAACAGGGCGAGCAGTCCGGTGACGACGAACAGGCCGGCGGCCACCGCCCGCAGCCCCCAGCGATCGCCGAATCGGCCGCCCAGTACTGCTCCGATGGTGGTGCCGATCCCGAACAGCACCAGCACGATCGTCACGCCGTTCTCGTCCACGCCGGCAAGGGTCGTCAGGATGGGGCTGATGTAGCTGTAGACCGCGAACAGTGATCCGAAGCCGATCGTGGTGATTCCGAGTCCGAGCCACACCCGTGGTTTCCGGAAGGCGCCGATCTCCGAGCGCAGGTCGATGCGCACGTCGTCGACCGGCAGCCAGGCTCGCAGCGCCAGAACGGTGATGACGCCCAGAACAGCGATTCCGGCGAAGATCAGCCGCCAGCCGATGCGCTGCCCCAGCCAGGTCGCGCCGGGCACACCGATCACGTTGGAAAGGGTCAAGCCGAGGAACATCATGGAGATGGCCTGGGTGGCCTTTCCCGGGACGACGGCGCGGCGCGCGGCGATCGCTCCGACGCCGAAGAAGGAGCCGTGCGCGAGCGCGGTGAGAACCCTCGCGCCGATCAGCACTCCGTAGGACGGCGCCACGGCCGATAGGGAGTTGCCCAGGATGAAGATGCCCATCAGGCTGATCAGGGTCTGGCGGGTGGTCAATCGGCTCGACAACGCCGTCAGAGTGGGGGCACCGATCACCACGCCGAGTGCGTAGGCGGTGATCAGCAGGCCCATCGCAGGGATCGTGGCGGACAGGCCGGCACCGATCTGCGGTAGCAGGCCGATGACGACGAACTCGGTACTGCCGATGGCGAAAGCGCCGATGGCGAGCGCGACGATGGCGCGGGGCATAACCGGTCTCCTACTACTGGGAACGTCTGCTGCGGGACGTCGACTGCTGGACATGTGAACCGGACACCGGTGTCCGCAATCAGTGTGCGCCTGATCCGTCGGCTTTGTCGAATCGTTTCGACTGCCGACTCTCGGCCAATGCGGCAAACACCACCCGGCAAACACCACCCGGCAAACACCACCCGGCAGACACCACCCGGCAGACACCACCCGGCGAATAGCACCCGGCATGTAGTGGCCGGAGCGCTACCCGGTCGGCGGTCGACCGGCGGTGCGTGTTCGGGCGCCAGGACCGGGCGACCGACGCACCGGACGGGGTTGTCCATCCGGTGCGCGATAATGTGCCGCGTCGGTGCGCTGCGGCTCGGACAGAAATCACGTCGGGTTGCCGGCTCGATTGCCGCGGTCGTCGGCTGTCGCCCGTCTGCCGGCGTGAACAACTGGCCGATGTGCCGGAGCGCACCCGGTGCAGTTCGCTGTCAACTCTGCTCACTAGTCACAGCCCGGCTCTCCGCCGGCGCTCGAAAGGATTCTCATGCCCCTGGCAACCCCCGAAACCTATGCGGCGATGCTCCAGCGAGCCAAGGACGGCGGATACGCCTACCCGGCCATCAACGTCACCTCTTCCGAAACCATCAACGGCGCCATCAAGGGCTTCGCCGACGCCGGTAGCGACGGCATCTTGCAGGTGTCGACCGGTGGCGGGGAGTTCGCTTCAGGCACCGCGGTGAAGGACATGGTCGTCGGCGCCGTCGGTCTGGCGGAGTTCGCCGCGGTGGTGGCAGCCAAGTACGACGTCACGGTCGCGCTGCACACCGATCACTGCCAGAAGGAGAAGCTGGACACCTTCGTGAAGCCGCTCCTGGCCCTCTCGGCCGAGCGGGTCAAGGCAGGCGGCAACCCGCTCTTCCAGTCGCACATGTGGGACGGCTCGGCGGTGCCGCTCGACGAGAATCTCGAGATTGCCAAGGACCTGCTGGCGCTCACCAAGGCGGCCAACGTCATCCTCGAGATCGAGATCGGTGTTGTCGGCGGGGAAGAAGACGGTGTCGCGCACGAGATCAACGACAAGCTGTACACGACGCCGGGCGACTTCCTGGCAACGGTGGACGCGCTCGGGTTGCCCGAGAACAACTCGTACATCGTCGCCGCCACCTTCGGTAACGTCCACGGCGTCTACAAGCCGGGCGGGGTGAAGCTGCGTCCGTCCGTTCTCAAGGACGGTCAGGATGCATTGGCCGAGCACCTCGGTCAGGCCGCCGGCTCCAAGCCCCTGGCGCTCGTATTCCACGGCGGATCCGGATCGTCTGCGGACGAGATCGCGGAGGCGGTGTCCTACGGCGTCGTGAAGATGAACATCGACACCGACACCCAGTACGCGTTCACCCGCCCGCTGGTCGGCCACTTCTTCAGCAACTACGACGGGGTTCTGAAGATCGACGGCGAGGTCGGCAACAAGAAGGCCTACGACCCGCGGGCCTACCTCAAGCTCGGCGAGGCCGGCTTGGCCGCTCGTGTGGTCGAAGCCTGCCAGCAGCTGGGCTCGGCGGGCACGTCTGCCGGCGCGAAGTAAAACGACGGGTCGGTAACCCGACGGCTCGGTAACCCGACTGCTCGGTCACCGGACGAACGCCCGGTAACCCAGCGAACGCCCGGTAACCCAGCGAACGCCCGGTAACCCAGCGAACGCTCAGTAACCCGACGAACGCCCCGGCGCCCGGGCGACGCCTGGCACACGACGATCGACAGCAGCCCCGCCGCAGTTCGGCCCCGGCGGGGCTGTTGTCAATCTCAGCGCCCGACGGGGTCAACAGGCGACGGGTTCGGCGAGTGGATCCTCGGTCGTGGGTGAAGCCTTGGTTCTGGTCCGGGCGGTGGCAAGCACCGAACCGAGAATGACCAGCGGAAAACCGATGGCGATACCGACTGTGAAGTGCTCGCCGAGAACCAGAACGCCCAGCAGGATCGCTACCGCCGGGTTGATGTAGGTGATGACCGTTGCCCTGGCCGGGCCGGCTTCGGCGATCAATGCGAAGAAGGCCACGAAGGCCAGCGCCGTGCACAGCACCGCCAGCCCGATCACCGACCAGCCGGCCGGGGCGGAGACAGATTGCGGTCGCAGCCATACGGCGAAAGGGGAGAAGATGAGCGTGGCCAGGATGAGCGAGCCGGTGATCACGCCCATCGGCGGAACGTCGGACAGCTTGCGGTTGATGATGATCGGACCGGTGGCGTAGCCGATCGCCGTCACCATCACTGCGCCGACGGATGCCAGATCGCCGAGGTGGATGTCGAGCCCGACCAGGGTGATCACGCCCGCCAATCCTATTCCGAGCCCAACCATCCGGCGGCCGTCGAATCGGTCCCGGCCGGTACGCAGGAGAATGACGGCGGCGATCAGCGGCACCACTGCCAGCAACAGACCCGCGGTCGAACTGGTCAGCCTCGTCTCGGCATGCCCCAGCAGCCACCAGGGACCGACTATTTCGACGACGGTGTAGAGCAGCAGCCACTTCCAGCGCGCGAGCACCGGACCGAAGGATCTGCCGCGAAGCGCGATGGGCAACAGCAGAACGGCACCCAGGAACGTCCGCCCGAACGCCACGACCACGGGGTCGATCTCCTTCACAGCCACCTTGATCATCAGGTAGGGGATTCCCCAGATGACGCTCAACGCGACGAACAGTGCCCACCCTCGTCGTGACACGGGCATCCACTCCTTCATTTCTCCGGCATTCTCACGGTAGCTCGGGCCAGATCGCCTGGACAGCAACTATTCCTTCCGAGCATCGGCCGGTGGAACTGTTCGATCGTCTGTCGACCACCGGTGCGCGGCCACTGATCGTGGCGATTCGTCGATCGAGCAGCGAATGACACCGTTGTGATTTCTTCGGTAGTGCGGCGTGTCGTCTCTCGACCTGGGTGAAGCGAGGGGCAGAATGAGTTTGCTGGGGGTTTTGTGACTTGTGTGACTGGTGAACTACGGTGAGATCGGAATCCTCGTTCGAGGGTCCGCCGGTGGTCGTGGCTTCCCGCTCCGCATACCCCGGGGTCGGGTCGAGTCGAAGATGGTCGAGCGGGGCGTGGTCACTGCGGTGTCGGCAAGGGGAAGAGACATCGCGGCGATGGGACAACGAGTAGTCGCCTCGGATCCAATCGATTGCCCGGACGGACGGTCCACCAAGCCAGATGCACGATGGTGCGCTCTGCGGTGAGCCGGAACGTCGCGGGGAATCTGCCGTGTCGCTGCTCGAACGTCCGCATCCGAAGCGTGGCGCGGCCGGAGGGATTGCCCGTGCGTAGAACGCTGGCATTCGGAACCACCATCGCGGCGATCTTCGCCGGATTGTCGATCTTCGTCACCGGTTCGGCTTCGGCCGATCCCTCGGCCTCCGCCTGGGCCTCGCTGCGGCAGTGCGAATCCAGCGGCAATTACAGCATCAATACCGGAAACGGATACTTCGGCGCCTATCAATTCGACCAGGCGACCTGGCAGTCGGTCGGCGGCTCCGGCTCGCCGAACCAGGCCAGCTCGACCGAACAGGACTACCGCGCTCTGTATCTCTATCGGATGCGCGGCTGGTCGCCGTGGGTATGCGCCTCCCTCGCGGGCTTGCGGGAGGACTCCAGTGCCAACTCCGGGGTCGTCCCGACCAGGGCGGACAGTGCCTACATCGGCACCGGCGGCACCGGAACGTACACGCCCGTGCCTGCCGACTCGTGCAGGATCGGAAAGGCGACCGGCCCGGCCTGGGGCGGAACGACCTTCGTCAGGGGCAGAACCTATCGAGCGTTGGCGTGCTGGCAGAAGCAATTGAGCAGTAAAGGCTACCAATTCACCGGGACGGGTTATTTCGGTTCGAACACCGCAGCAGCGGCTCACGACCTGCAGGGCAAGTACGGGTTGAAGTCCAGCAATGTGATCGACGCAGCGACCTGGGCGGCTGCTTGGGGCCGGCCGGCCGCGCCGAAGCCAGCGCCTTCACCGAAGCCGACTCCCAGGCCAACCGCGAACACCTGGCCCGGCTTGACTGCGAGCGCCTGCCATGTCGGCTCGAGGAAGGCTCCGGCCTGGCCCCAGGTTTCGTTCGAGATGGGGTCCTACGACAGGAACCTCGCCTGCTGGCAGATGCAGATGGGTCGGCGCGGCTACGGACTGCAGGGTGTCGGCTACTACGGTGCCCACACCCTCGAGGCGGCCAAGGACATCCAGAACCGCAACAAACTCGGCGGGACCGGCCTGATCGGACCGAAGACGTGGAAGGCCGCATGGGAGGGAAAGGCCAGGGCCTGACATCTTTTCTGAATTCGTAACATCCGGGCGACCGGCGGCGACGAAGTAGAGGTAAGTCGCACACAGCGACCAGAGACGCCCGTTCCCCACCCGACGCCCGAGCGGGGAGCGGAGCCCGAGAGGCCCAGGTCATGCCGACCTGGGCCTCTCTGCACCTCCGGACAGGACCTACCCAGCCCCCTGGTCGAACCTCGTCAGGAGTGCAATCTGTACAACGAGTAGGCAATTGTGGCGACTGCGGCCGCGAGGGCGAGCCACTTGAGCGGCTCCCGAGCCCGGAACGACCGCACGGTGAACGCGACGGGCAGGATGCCGAAGAAGACGAAACGGCTCTCGGTGGCCAGGATCGCGTACACCGCGCAGATGACGATGGTGATCAGCGCCAACTTGTTCGCGGCGAAGACGGTGACCGGCGCTGCCGGCCCGGTCGGGGCCATCGGCTGCGGTGTGAAGCCATACGGTGCCTGCGGCGGCGACTGCCCACCGGGCAGGCCGTTCGCCATTGCCGGGACGTGGGCGGGTGGAGCTTGGGTGGCGTCGGTCCAGCCGACGCCGTTGAAGTATCGGAGCCCGGCGCCCCCGTTCGGATCGGCGTACCAGCCTGGAGCAGGCGAAGTCATCAAAAAACCCCCTGGGAGAGCGCGGTGACGGCCTACCCCACCGGCGGCCCTAGATGAGTAATTCCAAGGGCTGATCGGCGCGTTGAACCTCAAAGTCGGGGTGGAGAGTGTCCAGGCTGGCGTTGCTAACCCAACGTCGAGCAGGAGGCTCAAGTGGACGCTGACCTGGAC
>JAABUZ0100002094.1_pt1 | contig 34477 bp, 35 predicted proteins | sample 5562091 | NCBI WGS metagenome assembly JAABUZ01 (sample SAMN12813069, study PRJNA571459) | rock metagenome | isolation source: Antarctica rocks | place: Antarctica: Victoria Land, Linnaeus Terrace sud | collected 2015-12-21 | reverse complement strand
GCGGCCTTCAACCTGTGCAGCCAGTGGAACGGTCTGCAAGCCGACGCACACGGATTTGTGTCACTTTCCATGCTTCAGGTTGCACTTTAACGCGCGGATAAAACTAGCACCAATGGTTATTAAGACTCATCAGAATCCTTTTCCTGTTTCGGGCGACTGGACAGCTTCTTTCGGTTATCGTTACACAAGTGTTGGAAATTACGGCGTTGACCTAACTTGCTTGGGACCGAACGGCGAAAAAATCGCCGACGTTCATCAAGACGTCAATGCACAACTGGTGCAAGTTACTGATAACCTTTCTTGGACAAAAGCTAACACCGATTGGCATGTCGTCTCTTTTGTAATGACAGGCAATCGTATCGCTGTCTACCTTGATGGTAATCTAACTGGGGACCGTCCAGCAGGTATTAGGCCGACCAGTATTTCCATTGGTGGTTGGCTCATGTCTAACCCCTGGGATTGGAATGATCTGCAAGTTGCTTTTGTTTCTGTCTCTGCGGGAAAGCACGTTCTCGACAAAAGCGCACTGCACCTTGACCCGCAATCTGCCGCGCCCGCAGTTCAAGCCGCTTCTTTTTTATCCCATGACGCTGCCGCTGTCAATGTGCGGGACGATGACAAGGCTCTGCTTTGTGTGCTGGGGGATACTGTTCATCTTGCGGGGACTACATCCGGGCAGCATCGCCTAAGCCGCCGGTCCTTACAGATCAATGGTCAGCCATTTACCGATCTTCCGGCCAACCCAAACGAAAACGGATATAGCTTTGACTGGAAGCCTACGGCGTCCGGCAGCTATCATCTTGATGTCAAGTTCACGCTTGAAAACCCGTTTGGTACAGTGACCGCCAAAAGCGTAGATATGACTGTTCTGCCAAAGGCTCCGCTTGCGCTTCAGCAGTTCTCCGGTCCTATTCCCGCAAGCTGCCCACTCACCGCCCAATCGGTTGACACGAGCGTTTTCCACCCTGCTCGCGTCGAGTTCTTCTTGAACAATCAATCGGTGGGGACCGCCAATCAAGCGCCCTTTCAAGTGACCCTGCCAATCTCCAAGCAATCGCCCGGCTCTTACACCGTATCTTATCAGGCTTACGATGCTCAGGGTGCGCGTTGGAATGGTGAGTCGGAAACGGTAACGGTTCCCTTGCGGGTCAAGCTGACAACGCCATCGGCGGTAACTTTGGCAAGCGGTAAAGATCAAACCAACTTCACCGCCGATATCGTGCCTGGGCTAAAGATCGTGCGAGTAGACTATTCTGTAGATGACCAGCGGGTCGCATCAACCACAACGCCGCCGTATGATGCCCCTGTGAATTTATCTACCTTCAAGTCGGGTTCGCATTCAGTCAAAGCAGAAGTCTTAGTAGAAGATGGAGCTATATTTCGCAACGATTCAACAACACTAATGTTGATCAATCAACCGGACGACGCCCGGCAGGCCAAACTTACAAAAATTGAGGCAGATAAAGAAGCAAGCGCCAAACAAGCAGAAGAAGAAAAACAAGCCAAGTTGGCTAAACAAGTCGCTGACGCGGCTACGGCAAAAGTTGAGCAGGAGAGAGTTAATAAAGAAATTGAGGCCAATCTCGCTATCTTTTGGCCCCGGCCTGGCTTTGATGAAAAAGTTTTTCGAAAGCAAGCAGCAGAACTAGCTTACTATGTTCCCGATAAGCGGTATGGGCAAGTGGGAAAAGTTCACGGATTGGCAGTATTATCCATAACCCATGATGGTGAGACTGTGTTAGAAACAGGTGTACCTTTAACCGTAAGCGCATCGGTACGATCAGGAACAGGCCAGACGAATTTTTTGGCCTTTTCGGAAGAAGATGCAAAGGTTACGGCACAGCAGGCGGCGGAATACTGCAAAACTAAAACATCTTTCTACCATTGGGATTGGTCTAAATACGATCTCACTGTTGGGTACCTAGAAAATGATGTCAAGAACGGTGGGCCGTCGGCAGGAGCCGCAGACGCACTTGCGATGATGTCTGCAATTCTCAACACACCTGTTGACAGCTCCATTGCTATCACCGGAGCAATAACCTTACAAGGGCAAGTAGAGCCTGTTGGTGGTCTAGGGCTTAAGGTCGAATCGGCTTTTGCGGACACAAATGTCCACACCGTCATCCTTCCCGCCGAATCAGCTAACGATGAAAACCTTATAACGCTGTATATGACTCACCCCGTATTATGCTTTAACCGGCGCGTCATCTTGGCGAGGGATATGGATGAAGTTATGAATCAAGCGTTGATCGGATGGAACACAGATAGCGAAGTGCGAGAAGAAAAACTTGTACAGGGTGGACTACGCCATTTCGCGCGAGGCGAAGACAAACAAGCCTTGGCGGCTTTCGCCGCCGCGAAGCAGATCACACCGGAGAACTGGACGGTGATTTTCTGGACGGCTATGGTATACGCGGTAGAAAAGCAAAGCCAAGAAGATGCAATGACAGCAAGTGGAAAATAAATGGACGATCAAACACAGGTGGAACTGGTTCGGGAGCGGGTGCGGGAAATCCCGGCGGGGCAGGTGATGTCTTACGGGCAGGTGGGGGATGCGGTCGGCTGCTCGGCGCGGGAGGCGGGGTGGGCGATGAACCAAATCGCGGACGCGGACGAAGCGCCCTGGCAGCGGGTCGTGGGCAGCGATGGGTATCTTCGGATTGCCAAGCGCTCGGCGGCTTGGGCGCAGCGGCAGCGGGCTATGCTGGAATCGGAGGGCGTGACGTTCAAACCCAACGGCTGCGTGGATATGGCGAAGCATCAGTCGGGTACACTCAAGGCAGAAAACACGAAGCCGGAAAACACGAAGCCGGAGACGCTGGAGTTAGGGTTTGATTAACTTTCTATGATTATCCATGATATTTCGCTGACGGTGACGCCGCAGACAATTACCGGAGCCGGGTTGGAGCGGCGGTTTGCTGTGCGGCAGGCGTCGGAAATCGGGCCGGGCGGCATGGGAGCCAATGTCTCGGTGCTGACCGTCGGGGCGCACACGGGAACGCATCTGGAAACGCCGCTGCATTTTGTGCCGGGCGGCCTGACGGTGGAAACCATAGACCTCAGTATTCTGGTAGGACCGGCGGAAGTGGTCCAGATTTATGGGCGCAGTCCGATCACGGCGGCGGAGCTGGAACAGGCGAATGTTCCGCCTCAAGCCGAGCGGGTTCTGCTGAAGACCGACAACACGCGCTTTAGGCGGCTCTCGGATGGAGCATTTCACCAGGATTACACGGGACTTGCGCCGAGCGGGGCGGAATGGCTGGTGCAGCATGGGGTGCGCCTGGTCGGGATAGATTATCTTTCGATTGGCCCGTATGGCCCGGTCAACACGGAAACGCACAAGATACTCCTCGGCGCAGGAGTCGTGATTGTGGAATCGCTGGTGCTGGACAAAATCGTGCCGGGCGAATACACGCTGCTGGCCCTGCCGCCAAAATTTGCCGGGCTGGAAGGCAGCCCCTGCCGCTGCCTGCTGATCGAAGGAGAAATAAGTTGAACGACATGGCTTCGCCGACAATTACGCTGCGGGAAATTGACCTCAGCCGCCTGGTCAGCATTGAAGACAACCGGGAAGCCATTGAATTTGGGGTCTGGCTTTCCGATGCCCCCTCAGAAGTCTGGATTCAGGAGTTCGAGCAGGTTTACCACCAGACCCCCTACACGCTGAAGCCCCCGGTGCGGGTGGAAGGCAACGCGATGCGGATTGTGTTCCTGCACCGCTACTCCGGCGAACTTCAGGGCTTTTTGCAGTTCTTGGCGCTGATTGTAGACCGGGCGAACCTGGAAACGCAGCGCACGGAAGAGCTGCATCTGTCCAGCACGCAGGAAAGATACAAAGCGGAGTTTCGGGATGCCCTGCGCCGGGTGCATCTGCCGGGAAAATGATCTGCCGGGAAAATAACCATGATTAGACAGTTCTTTTTGGCCGCTCTGATGCTCTGCGCCCTCTCAGGGGGCTTTGCGGACGCCGCGCCGACGCCGGCGCAGCAGCAGAGACAAGCCACCGGCATTGTTTCCGGCGTCGTAGACCACCTCTGGAACCAGGCCGATACCTATTGGCACGGCGGCGATTACCCGCGCATTGTCGCGCTGGATCGGATCATCACCGAAGCCGATCCGCAGTTCTTGGAAGCGTACTCGAACGGCGGCTGGCTGATGGACAGTCTTGGACGCACTGGGGACGCGCTGGCCTACTATACGCTGGGGACGCGCAACAATCCCCATGCCGAGTACGCTTACTGGAACTTAGGCTTCTTTTATTTCAGCACGGCCCATGACTACCCGGCGGCGGCGCGGGCCTTCCGCCATGCGGTGCAGCAGCCCGACGCCGATTTAAGAGACTGGAAAATGCTGGCGCACTCCTACGAAAAGTCAAGCCAATGGGATGCTGCCGTTTCGACCTGGCAGCAGACGCGGGCGCGTTACCCGCATGGCCTGTCCGTAGACCGCCTGCTGGCGGAAGCCGAACAGAAGCGAAGGCAGGCACAGACGGGAACAGTACTTTACCCATGACCGTTTCTTCCCCCACGCCGCTTTTTCCGCCGCCGGACACTCGTGACCGCCTGCCGCTGTGGGTCATTGTCCTGCTCGGCGTCTTTCTGGTGCTGCGCGTGCTGGACCTCCACGGCAGCCTGTCCGGCGGACGAAACGCCCATGTTTCCGCGATGGCCGGGCAGGTGGACGAAAAAACGATGGCGGGAACGCTGGATACCAACATGCAGGCGAAGGCCGCCTACCTTTCCTCGTTCAGCCGGCCCGGCAGCGCCGCCCCCGATGCCGCCGCCCTGCGCGGCGTGCTGAAGACGGCGGAGTCGCTGCAAAAGGCATCGCAAAACGCCCCCAGCGCCGCCCGCCGCGTCATTATTCTGCGGGCGCTCCTCCGCCTGCCCCTGCTGGGGCCGGGCAAAAATGGCCTGGACCCGGCAAAAGCGTTCCAGCCCGCCGCGCTCGCCGGCCTGTCCGTCCCCGAAACACGCCGCTACGCCGCCGAAGGCCGCCTTTGGGCTGAGGTCGCACGCGGGCCGCACCTCACTCCGGCACAGACGGCGGCGGAGGCCAAGCTGCTGCGGGATACCCCGAATATCCGCTGGTGGCTGGGGCCGGCGCTGTCGGTTCTGTACCAGTCACAGGGCAATCCCCGGCTGGCTCGGCATTTTTCGGAGACTGCCCGCTCGCAGGCGCTGCTGACGATGGGGCCGCTTGTGGTCCTGCTGCTGCTGTGGTTCCTGCTCGGTCTGGGAGGCGTCGTCCTGCTGCTCGGCCTGCTGGCCCAGCGCCTTTCCGCGAGCAGCACGGCGGCAGAGGAGGGTTTTAAGCCGCCCGGTTTCTGGCCGACACTCCGCGAGACCGTTCCGCTCAGTGAGCGCCGCCTGCGGGCAGGCGACTTGATGGGCGTGTTCGCGCTGTACCTGCTGATGCCGAACGTCGTCGGCTGGCTTCTCGGCGGCTTCCGTATCTCGCGCTGGCAATACGCCGGACTGATTGAGCCGTATCGCCTGCATTTGCTGGCGATGTCACCCGGAAACCGGGTCGCCGCCATTGTGGTGCTGGAGTTTTTTGCCTACATTCTCGGCGCGGCGGTTCCCATCGGCGTACTGGTTGCCATCGCCGCCCGCAAGCGGGCGTCCATTACCGAAGAGCTTGGCCTGAACACGCATCGGTTCGGCTGGAACCTGCTGTACGGGATCGGCGGCTACGCGGTCGCCCTGCCGCTTTTGTTTTTGGGACAACAGCTTGGCGCACACATTCCGGGGCCGACCCCCTCAAACCCCGCCATTCCCCTGCTGGCGGAGGCGAGTTCCGCCTGGGTTCAAATCCTGCTGGCGGCACTCGCAACGCTTGCCGCGCCGCTCTGCGAGGAACTTTTATTTCGAGGCGTCTTCTACAACGCCGCCAAGCTCAAAGTCGGCGTCTGGCCCGCGATCATCTTAACGGGCCTCATCTTCGGCTTCGTCCACCCCGTCGGCATCTCCGAGATGGTCCCGCTGGCGGTTTTAGGCGGCGTCTTCGCCTGGATGGCCGAGACCCGCAAGTCCCTCGTTCCCTCCATGCTCGGCCACTTCCTCCAAAACAGCATGGCCACCGCCATGCTTCTCCTTGCGCTTGGGCGCTAACACTATATAGGGCCGAATAGGAACGCTGTTGTCATCCGGCGGCTGCGTGGCAATACCCTTCCTGCCGCCCGGAATACCCAGGCAGCCCACGTCTCAATTTCGCCAAAGCTCATCTACTTGAACGAAGTTGAGACCTTCGCGAGTCCCAAGATATTGAATTTCATGGCCTCCGCCATGTTGAGCATCGCTTGCCTGAAAGAGATTCAGCAGATCATGTAATGTTACTGCTGTTTGCGTACCATGATCTATTGCCACAATGGGACACTTTAGAGTTACCCATGTACCACCGATTTTAGCTCGTTTTGTACCTCCCGGCAGGTTTAATATGCTGGCGGTGGTTCTATCCACTTCTCCATTTAGCATTCTGTCAATGCTTCCCATAAGTATCAGTGTCATACTGCCGACTATGAGCGCGGGAACTGGTTGCGTTCCCTTCCGACTATGAAAAATCACATAGCCACTCTGAGCTGTGCTAGATTTTAGAGGGAGGAAGCGGCAGGCTTGCAGTAAAGCTTTTGCAGTCGGATCGGCTGGCAAATCAGGCTCAGGGGTGAAATGAGTAATTTTCCCTCCACTCAGAGCATAGGCATCGTTCGGCGGCGTACTGAAGGCTTTAGGGTCCGGTCCGCTGTTACTGCACCCAGCCGTGATGAGGCCGAAGGTCAGCAGCATCACTATGGATGCTGCTGACTGGACGCCCAATTTTTTTGAGAAAAACATAGACACTACCTCGCTCTTTATGGCACTGTGTAGGGCGGCGTAGGCGATGAACCATCTCCGGGTGTTGTCGCGACGCCATTCCTCCCGCCGGGAATAGTGGGAAAGGAAGGAACATTGGGAAACGGAGGAACGCTAGGAAGCACCGGTAAGCCCCCCGGCCACTGCGGCGGCAGGCCATAGGAGGAATATTCGCCGAACGGGTAGGCGTTAGCGAAGAAGTGACCTTTAGGCGTACCCGCTTGAGGGCGTACAAACACTTGTATACCGTTGGCATATTGGTAATATGTCGGATAGTTTTCGGTTATAGGCGGATTGATCGCTGTGGCCTGTCCACACTTAAAGGTAATCTTGCTCCCAATGTTTTGCCAGAACAACGGAGTTTGCACGTCCAGGGCCATCAGAGTATTGAAAGCGCGGACGGCGGGGATTTCTGGGCTGCCGTCGTTGCTTTGGGAAATTAGCGTCTGGTTAGGGTCTTCGCCGATGTTGCCGTTGGCGGGGCCTGCTTGCGGATCATTTAAAGTATGATTAGCGTAGGCATCAGCGAGATACGGAATATTGAAGGGCGGAGGCAGATTTGCCAGATAATTGAGAGCCGGGCCTAAATCCGGGGGAATGCCGGTGGGATTGACGGTCGCTCCGATTAACGCTTCGTGCTGCAAAAGGATCGGTGTGCCGTTGAACTGAAACGGGTTCGTCAGGTTCACCCGGTACTTAACTTGAAAATGGTTAAGCAGCTTGAAGTGATGAGCGTCAGCAAGATACGCCTGGTATTTCAGATAATCCATGTACCCGGCGTAGCAGGTAAAGTCGCTGGAAGTGTTGACCGGCACGGGATTGGGATTATCCAGGGTCGGCAGCGGGAAGTTGGGGTTGGTCCAGTCCGTTGTATGAAGGGCTGACAAAACAGATGTCGGATCGAGATTGGGTGCATACTTGAACATCCAGTTCAGGATAAAGTCTTTATCAACCTGGGAGTAAGGATGAGACGGCCACGGGAGTTCCCAGTCTATGCAGTCGTCATTCGCGGCAAGCGCGGCGATGGCAGCCGTAGCGACAGGCGGAGTGAACGGATAGTTGGAGTCAGAACCAGGGGGGCCGGAGCCTGCACCGGGCGCAAATTCACTCAGCACCTGCGGATCAACACCCGCAGCGAGTGCCGCCAGCCCGCTTGGCACTGTCACGCCGTTGGTATCAATCCAACCGACCATAATAGTATCGTCGGTGCGAATGCCGACTTCGATGGTGAGTGTTTTAGCGCTCGGCAAAGCGGGAGCAGGCGGTTGAACGGCGCACTCGAACGTGACGATGCCGGGGGTAGGGGCAATGATGACGTTCCATGTCGGCACGTTGGACGGGGGCGTATAGCCTCCTGGTCCATAGACCGCCCAGGTGTAGGTAGTTCCGGGAATAGGAGGCGAATCGGCGGCGTTCAGCAGCAGTTCGTCGGACGTGAAGCGGACGGACCCACCATATAAAACAGTTGGGTAGGGCAAGCCTTGATAAGTGGTGTCTATCGGTAAATCTTTGTTGATGTAAGTGCCATTCAATGCCGCTGCGTCCAGCTTGACGCCTCCATCGACCCAACTATCAGCGCTGGCTTCGGTAGACCCGTAGGTTGTGATGTATCCAAAATCGGGATCATAGACCCCGGCAGGAATGCCGTTGCTGGCGGCTTGGTTTACAGTGCCGCTGAGAGAGAATGGGGCAATAGCCGTCAGCGGGTTTACCGACGCTTTGACTAGATGGTATCCTATAATCTGATGCGAATCGAGAAAATATCCGGGACGGTCCGCCACGCCCGCATTGCTTGATGCTGAGACTGCTTCGTTATACGGCGGTCCATCCGAGGCTGACGCTGAGGCTGAGAGGCCGCTGGTCAGACCTGAACGGTTGTAGTCAACGCCGGCGCTTGCGTAAACCTGCGTTTTAAGCAGCAAGTAAATATGATCCGGCATAGGCAGCGTGGGTGCGCCGTAGCCATTCCAGATTTCCTTGAAATAATAGACTAACTGACCTGCGCTTTGGTCCGTTGCGCTGCCGTTGATAATGCCGGAGCTAGGGGAACCATATTTAGGATCAACATTGTACCAGAAAGTATAACCGTCACTCAGCACATTGGACGCATATGACCCGTAAGTGGGGTAGCCGGCGATGAAAGATGCTTGATTAGGGATCATATGAACGGGAATGCCTGTCACAGTCAGAGGCGAGCCTGCTTCGCTGTACTCTCCATAATCTAGTGGATCAGCGACAAGGGCAGCAACCATAGGCGCAGGATAAGTGTTGCTGGCAGTGCCGCTTGCAGTACCGCCCATGCCGTAGTAGCCATCTCTGTCCTGGATAGGAGACCAGAGAATGTTACCCTGGGCATCGCAGGGCTGTGGTGTCCAAAAACCTCCGGGACCTTGTGCTTGTGCAGGAAGTACGGCGAGTAAAAGGCTGAGAAAGACGAGGCAAAAGAGCAGTACAGCCTTACACAATATAAGGCTAGCGTGAATACGCGGCGAGAACTTCGGCAGGAGCAAGGAGGGTGACATGGTTAGGGTTCCTTTGCGATCTGCACATCGCCAATAGAAATGCTGGCGTTGGTTGCGTTAAGAACAGTATGATGCCGCACGCATTGAATGTCAAGAGGTTTGGTATGAAAAAGAAATAATTTTTTGAACCGGATCAAAGCGAAGCAACGGCGCGGGAAGTAGGGCAGGGGTGGGACATTTTCTGGGTGAGATGGGCGGCGCGGGTGGGGGGCAGGGCGGCGAGGACTTTGCCGGCTTTCTTTTCGTCTAAAGTCATCAGGGCGCGGATGACATCGGGGTCGGGCAGGTGGCTGAAGAGGGGAACGAGGTCGTCGGGGGACATGGCGGCGTAGATGGCGTTGAGCTTGCCGACGGTATCCGGCGCGGGCGCGGCAGTGGGGGAGGAAGCGGCAGGAGCGGCCTGCTTCTGGGCCTCAAAGTCGGCCTGCTCTTTGGCAAGCGCGGCTTTGGCGTCGGCAAGCTGCTTTTTCTGGGTGTTCAGGGCTTCCTGCTCCGGGCTGATGACTGCTGAGGCGACGCTGGCTTTGGCGGATGCCGTCAGCATCGGCTTTTTGGCTTTTGCCAGGTGCAGGGCAATCAGCGTGCGGGCCAGGCCCGGCGAGTGGTCGGCCATCTTCTGCGCGGGGATGATGCCGAAGAAGGCCAGGCCGTAGGCGACGCCTAAGAGGGCCAGGAGGCCAAGAATGGGGATTGCGATTTTCATGGAATTGTTCTAAGAGTGCCGGGGGTGTAGAAACCCCCGGCATCTGTCACCTATTTAGTCATGGCGGCGCGGACGCGGTGAATGTAGTTCTGCGTTTCGGTGAACGGCGGGACGCCGCCGTACTTGCGGACGTTGCCCGGCCCAGCGTTGTAACCGGCCAGCGCGAGGTCTAGGTCGCCGTGGTACTGCGACAGCAGGCCCGCAAGCTGCTTGGTCCCGGCGGCGATGTTCTGCTCCGGGTCAAACGGGTCGGAAATGCCGGCTTCTTTGACGTTTGCGGGCATGAGCTGCATCAGGCCCATCGCGCCGGCACCCGAAACAGAGCGCGGATTGCCCCCGGACTCGGTCTGAATGACGGCTTTGACCAAACTCGGCGCGAGAGCGTTTTGCGCGGCGTATTTCTGAATCAGCGGCTCGTAATCGCTGGGCGCTGAAGAAGCAATGGGGACGACATTTGATGCGCCGGGCGACACGGGCAGGGGACCCAGCGAGGCGGGCGGGGCAGCGACCCCGGACGGGCCGCTGGGAAGCGTCGTGCTGGAAGGCGCAGCCGCCGCGCTGCCGGTCTGCGCCGCCGTCAGCGTCTTTTCGAATGTCGCCGTCGCGGCGGTGTCGGGCGGCTGGCTGAGGGCGCTGATGCGCTGCTGGATTTCGCTGATGCGGGCGGTGATGCTGCCGATTTCGTTCATCATACTCTTTATCTTTCGCTCGGTTTATCCTTCGTAAGTGCGCTGCTGGAAATTGAAGCGCGTCGTTGCCAGCTCATCCATCGCGGTTTGTTCCGTGCGCTGCGCGGCCCGCGTATGGGCCAGCTTGTGCCGATCATGGACAGTCACCAGCGCCTGCCGGTCTTGAGACGTGCCGATTAAATGCAGCTTGTGCGCCTCGCAGGTCGAGGTCAGCAGACGAATGTCGCTTTCCTGCTCCTGCAAAGACTGCATGATGATCTTCATATAGTCCTGGTACATCTGGGTCTCGAACGCATCGAATGCGCCGGCCCGACGGTGGCAAAGCTCCTCTAAAAGCGCCTGGCGCACATCCTGCATTTCCAGAAGCAGCTGCTCCGCGCGGGTGAGCGCGGACTGTGCCTCGGCATACGTTTGTTTTGCCAGCGTTTCCCGCCGCTCACGCTGCTCCAGCACTGCCTGAAGCCGAAATCTAAAGTGCTTCATCCGTAAATATCGCTTTCAAGGAAGTAACAGTGTCGTCCATTGACGCCTGCTCGTGAACGCCCTGGCGCAGAAACGCCCGGACCGGCTCAATCAGCCGCCGGGCGGCATCAATGCGCGGGTTGCTGCCCTCGGCATACGCCCCGATATTGATCAAATCCTCGGCTTCTTTGAATGTCGCCAGCGTTTCCCGCAGGTGCGACGCCGCCAGGCGCTGCTCGCTGGAAGTCACCTGGGACATAACCCGCGAAACGCTGCGCCCAACTTCAATGGCGGGGTAATGCCCCCGCGCCGCGAGATCACGCGACAGCCAGATATGGCCGTCCAAGATGCCCCGGACGGTGTCGGCAATCGGCTCGTTTTCGTCGTCGCCTTCCACCAGCACCGTATACAAAGCCGTAATCGTGCCTTTGTCGCTGGTTCCCGACCGCTCCAAAATCTTCGGCAGCAGGGCAAACACGCTGGGCGGGTAGCCGCGCGTCGCCGGCGGCTCCCCGACCGCGAGACCCACCTCGCGCTGGGCCATCGCCAGGCGCGTCACCGAGTCCATCATCAAAAGAACGTCCCGGCCCTGATCCCGGAAATACTCGGCAATCGCCGTGGCGACCAGAGGCGCTTTCAGGCGCACCAGGGGCGGCTGGTCGCCGGTCGCAATGACCAAAACGGAGCGGCGCAGGCCTTCTTCGCCGAGATCGTTTTCAATGAACTCCCGCACTTCCCGGCCCCGTTCACCGACCAGGCAGATGACATTGACATCTGCCGTCGTGTTCCGGGCGATCATGCCGAGAACCGTGCTTTTGCCGACGCCTGACCCGGCAAAGATGCCGAGGCGCTGGCCTTTGCCCAGAGTGAGCAGGCCGTCAATCGCCCGAATGCCGAGGCTGACCGGCTCGGTAATCCGACGCCGGGTCATCGCGTCCGGCGGCGCAGCATTGATCGGGTACGACTTCGCGCCGGGACCGGCAACCGGGCCTAACCCGTCGGCCGGTGCGCCGTGGCTGTCCAGAGTGCGCCCCAGCAGAAAATCTCCGGCCATAACTTGCTGCATATCCCCGGTCGCCACCACTTCCGAGCCGGGCTTGATGCCGGTCATCTCGCCCAGCGGCATCAGCAAAACGCGGTTCGACTTGAACCCGACCACTTCCGCTTTGACCGCTTTCGTATTGCGCCCGCCGCTGCGGATTTCGCAGACTTCTCCGATCTGCGCCGCCGGCCCGATACTTTCCACGACCAGGCCAATCACCTGGGTGACTAAGCCATTGGCGCGTACCGTGTCCAGGCGCTGCACAATCGCCCGGTACTTGGCGAGGTCAACTTCACTCATCCTGGCTCACTCCCAGCGCACGGGCGACTTCGGCGATCTGCGTTTCGATTTTGGCGTCAATCGTGCCGGCATTGGTTTCAATCACGCAGCCGCCATCCCCGACCCGGCGGTCTTCGACAATCTCAATAAACCGCAGGCCGTCCACGATTTCCATGAGGTCCTCACGCGCTTCTTTGACACGCGGCGCGTCGGCGACGGACACGCGCACCCGGACATTGTCTTTGTCGGTAATCCGCCGCAGGGCATTGGCAAGCACGGCATGAACGACGGCGGGGTTCTGGGATACTTCGGTTTTGATGACCTGACGGGCAATGTCAAGCGAGAGCGCGACCATTTCACTTTCCTGGCTCAGCCAGAGCGCTTCGCGGGCAGCGGCAATACCGGCGGCAATGCTGTCCATCTCGGCCCGCAAAGCTTCCTGACGCGCCGCCCATTCTGCCTGCATTTCGGTCTCGACAGCGGCGCGAGCTTCGAGCTTGCCCTGGTAAAAGCCTTCCTGCCAGGCGGCTTCCCGCAGCGCTTCCGCCTGCGTTCTCGCATCGTCAATCAGCTCCGCCGCTTCGACTTGGGCGGACGCCAGTGCCGCTTCCGCCTCGGCCCGCAGGTCTGCGAGGTCAATGTTCGGCTCGGCCTCCGGCGCGTTGTTCGAGAAGTGCGGCAGCGGCTCCGAAAGCGGTTCGAGTGTATCCAGCCAGGAAGTCATAGGGAAGTTCAATCAGTGTTAGAAGCTTAGGAATTTATTCCCACGCTTTCTTCTGCCGCTGCTACGCAATCATTTCTTCGCCGCCGCCGCGAGCCACAATAATCTCGCCGGCATCTTCGAGCTTGCGGATGATGCTTACAATGCGCTGCTGGCTTTCCTCGACTGATTTCAGGCGCACCGGCCCCATGAACTCCATTTCTTCCTTCATCATGGCCGCCGCACGCTCGGACATGTTCTTGAAGATACGCACCTGCGTATTCTCGCCGACACCCTTGAGCGCGACGGCAAGTTCTTTGGTGTCCACTTCTTTCAGCACCATCTGAATGGCGCGGTCGTCCAAAAGAATAATGTCCTCGAAGACGAACATGTTCTTTTTGACTTCCTCGGCGATCTCCGGGTTGTTCTCGGACAGCGACTCAATAATCGTTTTTTCGGTGGAGCGGTCGACATAGTTCAGCACTTCGACCAGCGATTTGACGCCGCCGGCATGGCTGAAGTCCGTGGACACGACCGACGACAGCTTCTTTTGCAGGACGCTCTCCACTTCGCGGATGACCTCCGGCGGGGTCTTGTCCAGCGTCGCCAGGCGGCGGGCGACATCGGCCCGCAGGTCCTGCGGCAGCCCGGACAGAATGGCGGCGGCCTGGGCGGGCTGCAAATACGCGATAATCAAGGCGATTGTCTGCGGATGCTCGTTCTGAATAAACGTCGTGATCTGGGACGCATCCGCTCTTTTCAGGAAGTCGAACGGCATGACTTGAAGCGCCTGCATGACCCGGCTGACGATGAGCTGCGCTTTTTCCTCGCCGAACGCGCCCATCAGCATTTCGCGGGCGGCGTCCATGCCGCCCTCCGCGATGAACTCCTGCGCGACGCACAGTTCGTGAAACTCTTCAATCACGCTTTCCCGAAGCTGGGCATTGACCCGGCCCATGCGGGCAACTTCAATGCTGACCGTGTCAATCTCGTCGGGCGTCATGTGCTGGAACAGGCTGCTCGCGGTGTCCGCGCCAAGCGCGACCATGAGGATCGCAGCTTTTTTGCGGTTGGTTAAGGGCTGCGGGCGAAGGGCCATAACGGAAACTCTTTCTTGAAATTACGAGCCTGAAAATTACAAATGATTGCCGGGGCGCATTCGCCACGGAATAAATTCCGAGGCTCCTCGCCCTGCATTGACTACACGGAAACTTTCACGTCTTCCGCCATCCAGCCTTTGAGCAGAAGCGCGACGCTTTCCGGGTGCGCGTCTACCATCGTGCGGATGCTTTCCATCTTCATGTCGTGCTGCTCTTCAATGGACTGGACACGCTGGCGGCGGCGCGGGCGGTTCTCCGGTTCGGGCATTTCAGACAGAATGTCTTCAACCGTCAGCGGGCGGTCTTCGACCATCTGGCCCATCTGCGGCAGGGCGGAATTGGCGTGACCGCTGCGGTCCAGAAGCGCGGCGATGTCATCGCTGGCTTCTTCGTCCAAATGGCCGATGTTCGCGCCGCCTCCGGCCAGGGCAAGCTGGGGCTGAACGACAGAACGCCGCCCGGAACGGGTCAGCAGAACCAAGAGGACAACCGCGACAACGGCGACGGCCAGGGCACGGGCGATATTGCTGTAAAGCTGCTGGGACGCCAAAGACTGCATCTGGGCCGCTTCGGCTTTCTGGGCGCTGATATCAAACGCAAACTGCTGGACGGTCACAAAGCGGGTCGGGTCGCCGGGGGTTGCGCCGATGGCGGTGGCAATGCTGTCTTTGAGCAGGGAGACGGTGGCGGGCGGGACACTGGTGTCTACTAAAGCCGTGACGGTTTCTTTTTTGATGCTGCCGGGCGCGACTTTGGTCTGGGTGTGGACGACATCGTTGTCGTAGTTTGTGGTAGTGTCCGTGTTTGCGTACTTGCCGCCGCTCGCGCCGCTGCCGCTGGTGGTGTAGCTGGGGACATTCAGGTTGCTGCCGGTGCCGGCGACGCCGCCGAGGGGTGCCGCACCGGCCCCGCCGGAGTAATCTTCTTCTTTGGTGCGAACGCTGACCGGCAGGCCGGTTTTCGTGCCGGGCTGGGGCGTGTGCTGAATGGAGTCGGTGGAAGTCTGGTCTAAATTGAGCTCTGCATGGACCGTGACAATGGCTTTATGCAGACCGACGGTTCGGTCCAAAAGGTCTTGAATGCCTTTGCGGGCGATCTCGCTGGCCCGCGCATCTTCGCCGCCCGGCAGGCCGGGATCGCCGGTATCGTCGGCCTGGCCCAGCGGCATCCCGCTTTGGTCGGTCAGGGTGACGTTATCCGGCGTGAGGCCGGTGACGGCGTGGGCAACCAAGTTGATGACGCCTTTGACTTGCAGGGAGCTGAGAGTTTGGCCGGGCTTCAGCGTGACAATCACGCTTGCGGTCGGCGCGGTGTCGTTGCCGAACAGCGTCGTTGCCGTGCCGGCGGAAATGGAAACGGCGGCGGAAGAAATCGGATCAAGCCGCATCAGCTTCCGGTCCATGGCGACTTCTTTGGCCGTGTTCTGCTTCTGGGTCACGACATCCGGCGAGTCCATCGGGCTAATCGGAACGTCCTGCGTTTCCGTGCCGTCGGCGACGCTGTCCTGGGACAGAATTCCCGCCGCCGCGACATACATGGTGGCATTGCTTTCGTCTTTGGCGGGGACGCTGACGGTCTGCTCTTTGTCGTCGTAGTGCATGTCAATCGCGTGCCCGTGCAGCACGGTTTCCATCGCCGCCGCGTCCTTGCCGCTGACGCCGTGGTAGATGGCTTGAAAGTCCGGGCTGGTCGCAAGCGAGCCGGCGACAATGAGGCCGATAACCATCAGCAGAACCATGCCGGTCGCCATCGCGCGGGTGACAGGCGTCGCGGTCTGCCACCATCCGCGCAGGTTGTCCCAGGAAGTTGAAAAGAGTGCCAATTGCCAGACTCCTCCGCTGCATACTTAAAAGCCCTAACAAAAACCGTACCTCACCCCGGAACTGCGTTCCGACCCTCTCCTTAACAAGGAGAGGGTGGTCGCTTGCGACCGGGTGAGGTTTCTGGGCGACAGCATTTTTGTTAGAGCCTTTTATCCGCTACATACTCATTCGCATGACTTCTTGGTAGGCGTCTACGGCCTTGTTGCGGATTTGCGTGGTGAGCTGCAGGGCCATTGTCGCCTGCTCGGACGCGATCATCACGCTATGGATGTCGCCGGTCTTGCCCTGGGCAAACGCCGTCGTCATCTGGGCGGCGTGGTCTTGCAGTCCGCTGACCTGCCCTAGTGCGCTTTGCAGCATCTGGCCGAACGACGGGCCGGTGGAAGCATCCGCGCCGGAAAGCAGGTCGGAAGAAGTTTTTGCCGGGGCAAACAGCCCGGTAGTGATGGAAGTTGGCAGAGAGGAGAGAGTCATAATCGGTTTCCCTTAAATACTAAAAGTCAAATGCGAAAAGTCAGACGTGCGGATTGTTCCACACTCTTCGGCAGCATTAACAGGTTTTTTTACGAGGGGAATTAACAGAAAGAACCTCACCCGGTCGCAAGCGACCACCCTCTCCTTGTTAAGGAGAGGGTCGGAACGCAGTTCCGGGGTGAGGTTCTATTAGGGTGAGGTTCTTCAAGCGAACAAGTTGTCAGGCGCGTCCGATTTCAAGCGCTTTCATTGCCATAGACTTCACTGCGCCAATCGCGGAGACGTTGGCCTCATAAGCGCGGGTGGCGCTCATCATGTCCACCATTTCCGTGACCGTGTCCACGTTGGGCAGGCTGACGTAGCCCTGCTTGTCGGCGTCCGGGTGGCCCGGCTCGTAGACGCGCTTGAACGGGCGCATATCGGGGACGATGCCGGAGACCTGAACGCCGCCGGCGGCGTCGCCCCCGCCATCCTCGCCGCCGTCGCTGTCGGCATCCGAAAGATGGGCCAGCGTTTCGCCGAACGAGGTTCCGGCGGGCGTAAACGTCACCTGCTGGCGGCGGAACGGGCCGCCGCCGGGGGTGCGGGTGGTGTTGACGTTGGCGAGGTTGTTGGCGACAACGTCCATTCGGAGTCGCTCGGCGGTCATGCCGGACGCGCTGATGGCAAGTGTGTCCATGTAGCCCATCGGTTATTTGCCTCCCGCAATCACATACTTTAAAGCGCTGAACTGACCGGATAAAAGCTGCGCCGAGCCTTCGTAGTAAATCTGCGCGGCGGCCATGCGGCTGGTTTCGGCATCAATGTCCACGTTGTTGCCGTCGGGCCGCATCGCCCCGTTCTGCTGGGTGGTAAATGTCGGATGCCCCGTCTGGCCTGGATCATCGTCCATCGTCAAGTCGCGCGGGTCCGGCGTCGCCTGAGCCAGCGCGTTGCTTTGGGCCGAGTCCAGTAGGGCGGCAAACGTCGCGTCCTGCCGCTTAAACCCCGGCGTGTTGACATTCGAGAGATTGCTGCTGATGGCCTGAAGCCGGGCCGAGCCGAGGTCAAGCGCCTGCGACAGCGCGGAAATCGTGTCCATACTTTGCTTGTCGGCAGGCTTCACACAAAACAAGAGGGCAAAAACCGTATTTTTGCGGAGAACATTTTGTGATGATGTTTTAGAAGCATGCTTTTTGGGCTTGACTACACTATGCGTGTGCAAAATGAAGAACAAACAATAGCCATTCGGGACACTATGCTTGAGTCCTGCGTGCAGATGGTGCGAACAAACGCGAAGTTCATGCAGCGGATGCACCGGGTTTTCAGCCGTTATGGAGTGTCCGGGCCACAGTTCGATGTTCTGGCGACGCTCCACCGCGAGGAGGGCATGATGCAGCAGGAACTGGCGGCGCGGCTGCTGGTAACAAAAGGCAATGTCACCGGCGTTGTCAACCGCATGGAAGCGCTTGGCTGGATTGAACGCCGCCCGGACCTGGAGGACCGCCGGACAAACCGGCTGTATCTGGCGGAGCAGGGGAAAGTTTTATTTGCGGAAGTAAACCCGAAGCATGACGCATTGATTTATGAAGTCATGGCGGAATTTCAGCCGGACGAAGTGCAGGCATTTCGCCGCCTACTTCAAAGACTTGAAGACGCTGTCGAAAAATAAATTTGCTGTTTCCCTTCGCATGTTTAGTTTACTAGTAAACTGTTTATAATGCGAGTGGTACGAGATCAAAACAGCAAGGAGAAAGAAATGAAAGTGCTAATGATCGGAGCCACCGGCAAATATGCAGGCTTGGTACTGCCGGAGCTGATTCAGCGCGGCGCTATTGTACGGGCGCTGGTGCAGGACGAAAGCAAAGTGGAAGCGGCGCACAAGCAGGGAGCCGCCGAAACAGCCATTGGAAACCTGCGCGACCCTGCCAGCCTTCGCGCCGCCGCCGCGGGGGTAGACGGCGTTTTCCACATCAACCCGGTTTTTGCCCCGGATGAAGCGGATATGGGTGTCGCGATGGTGGAAGCCGCCAAAGCCGCTGGGGTTCGGAAGTTTGTCTTCTCCAGCGTCATTCACCCCTCGATTTCCAAAATGGCAAACCACGCCGCAAAGAGGCCGGTCGAAGAAGCGCTGTATGAGTCGGGCCTAGAGTTCACGGTGTTGCAGCCGACGATGTTCATGCAGACGCTCGCCGAAAGCTGGCCGGGCGTGCTGAAAAGCGGGCAGTTGTCCATGCCCTTCTCTAAGCAGGCGAAAGTGTGCTATGTGGACTACCGCGACATCGCCGAAGCCGCCGCGCTTGCCCTCACCGGAGACGCTTTAAGCTACGGCACGTTTGAGCTGTGCGCTCCCGGCATGGTTGATCGGATAGAGATTGCAGCCATGATGAGCGAGGCGCTTGGGCGGACAGTTGAAGCGGGCGAAATGCCTTTTGAGGCGTGGGCGCAGGCCGCGCACCTCCCGGATGGCCCGGTTCGCGAAGGCATGAAAGCCATGGATGCAGACTACGACCGCTACGGATTTCCCGGCGGCAATGCCTTGATCCTGCGGGCCATTCTAGGCCGCGAGCCGCGCACGCTTCGCCACTACCTTGAAGAATTGGCACGGACTGTGAAGTGAGGGGCCGTGCGTTTGTCCGCAGAGCTGCTGCTGCACTTGCCGGATGTTTAGATTTTGCGCTAAACTGTGAATATCGCGCCTAGCATACAGGGCCTAGCATACGGGAGAATGGGAAAAACGACAATGATCAAATTCACGATTTTGCTTCGCAAGCGGCAAGGCATGAGCCATGACGATTTTGTGCAGTACCACAAAGTTAGCCACGCGCCGCTGTTCATGTCGCTCCCGGAAGTGCAGCAGTATGTTCGCAAATATGTTCAGGGCCACACGCTGCCGGTTGAGTTGCCCGGTCTTCCGCCTCCTGCCTATGACGGCACCACTGAACTCTGGTTTGACGCGGTAGAAGACATCGCAAAAGTCTTCACCGCGCCCCGGTACATGGAGCTAATCCGTCCTGATGAGGAAAAGTTTCTGGATTTGCACGGCTGCGGATTTCTAGTCTGCACCGAGAATGAGGTGCTGTAAAGCTGCGGCTCTCTGCTATGGCATGATAATCATAGCACGGGGGCGAGCGTTTACCATGTTCTGCGCTTCTTCTGCGCCGACTAGAAACGCGGCGGCGTCACGGGCGTCAGCCAGCAGGCTGGGGGGGCGGTCGTAGAGGTCATGCGTGTCGGAGGCAATGACGAGAGGCCAGTCGGCGGCATGGGTCAGCATGGCTTCGGCGGTGGCCAGGGCTTTAGGGCCGAAGTGGCCGAGCAGGCTGCCGGAAGTGATCTGGAACGCTACGCCGATCTGGGCGGCGGCTTCTAAGAAGGCCAGACTCGCCTGGACGGACGCGCAGCGCTCAGGATGAGCCAGCACAACGTGGAATCCGGCATCTCTGATCTTTTGGAGCGTGTCGAGGCCATTGGGCGCAATGCCTTCAAACGGCGGCTCAATCAGCGCCCACCGCCCGTCGCCAAGTGTCCCTGCGTCGCCGTTCAGCAGGTCGGCGGCGACGCGCGGCCCCATCTTGATTTCGAGGCCCGGCAGAACCGTCAGTGGGATTTGGGCGCGGCTCAGCGATTCCTGCAAAACCGCCACATGCGCCCGGACCACTTCCGGGCGGGACGGCTGACGCAGGAACCAGCCGCGATGGGGTGTGGCGATCAGAGTGTCGGTTCCCGACGCGACGGCAAGACGCGCCATTTGCAGGGCTTCTTCCACGCTCGAAGCACCGTCATCCACGCCGGGCAGTATGTGATTATGTATGTCTACAAACAGCAGTCTTACTCCACAAGTTATTCCAATGCAAATAAGATTTGCGCGACTATGACAAGCGCCGCCGTTTCCGTCCGCAGAATGCGCGGCCCCAGCGAGACTGTCTGAACGCCCGCCTTGCGTGCAGCTTTGATTTCCGTGTCGCTGAACCCGCCTTCCGGCCCAATAATCACTAAGAGGCGCTTCGGCGGTACTGTCTGTGCGGCCAGCATCGGCTTCAGCAGCGTATCGGTTTCGCCTTCATAGGCCAGCAGCGCCATGTCGTATTCTGAAGCCGACGCCAGAACGTCCCGAAACTCCCCCGTAACACTGACTGCTGGCAGAACTGCCCGATGCGCCTGCTCCGCCGCCGTCTTGACAATCGCCGACCAGCGCACCTGCCGCTTTTCTTGCCGTTCGCCCGTGAGGTGCGTCAGGCTGCGCTCCGAGCTAAAGATTTGGAAGCCCGTTGCCCCGATTTCCGTGCAACGCTGAAGCACCTGCTCCATCTTCTCGCCGACTTTCGGCAGGGCCTGCGCGACTGTCACCCGGACATTCGGCTCCGTGCGCGGCGCGAACGGCTCCCGAAGCTGCGCCGCCGCCTTTGTTTTACCCAGTTCCGTCAGCGCCGCCGGCCATTCCCGCCCGGACCCATCCAGCACCGAGATTTTCGTCCCCGGCTGCGCGTGCAGCACCACCCGCAGGTGATGCGCGTCGTCGCCGTCCAGATACACAAACTCGCCGACAATCTGCTCCGGCCGCACAAAAAAACGTGTCATAAATTCTCAATCGGCTGACGCTCGAAGATCAGCGCGACCCATTCGCCTTGATGCCGGGTGTCTTTGGACGTAAAGCCGGCGGTTTCGACGGCGCGGCGAACGTCGGCTTCGCGGGTGTCAATGATGCCGGACGCGATAAGTGTCCCGCCGGGCTGTGTCCAAGAGGCAAGCTGCTCCGCCATGCCGATAATCACATCGGCGAGAATGTTGGCGGCGACGACGGCATAAGGGCCGGGGGGAAGCGTTTCGGCGATGTCAACAGAAACGCCGTTGATTTCAGCGTTCTCGCGGGCGATCTTGACGGCCAGCGGGTCGTTGTCATTGGCGGCGACGGAAGACGCGCCGAGTTTGGCGGCGGCAATGGCGAGAATGCCGGAGCCCGTGCCGACATCGGCGACAGCCATGCCAGGCTGAACGTATTCTTCCAAAGCAACTAAACAAAGCTGCGTTGTCGGATGGCTGCCGGTGCCGAAGGCCATGCCGGGGTCAACCACAATCGGCAGATCGTCGGGACCAAGTTCCGGCGTTTCCCAGGGCGGCGTCACGACCAGCCGCTTGCCGATCCGCATGGGCTTGTAATAGGCTTTCCAGGCCGTTGCCCAGTCGGCTTCTTCCACATAGCGCAGGGTCAGCTCGGATCCCGCGCCGGTGACGCCGAAGCTCGGCAGCGCTTCTAACGCGCTTCCAAGCTGTTCCAGGCATTCTTCCAAGCGGTCGTCTACGGGAAGATACCCGGCGACAGCGGGCGGCATTGCCGTTTCGCGCACCTCAAACCCGCCGCAGCCGGCAGCGTAAAGGGCCGCGCCGACGGCGTCTACGGCGTCGGCATTTGCATCAATTTGGATTTCGGCCCAGCGCATAAGTATCCTTAACCCCGTAGGGGCGCACCCCCGTGTGCGCCCTCCTGTCCCGTGTGCGCCCTTCGCGTCAACGAAAGCAGAGCCGCCCCGGAAGGGCAGACACGGGGATCTGCCCCTACTTTTGGGACATCGTGTCTTTGAGCTTGCCGAAGAAGCCGCGCTCGTCGGTGTGCAGGGTCTCGCCGGAGGCCGCCGCGAGTTCTTTGACCAGACGCCGCTGCTCGTCGGACAGGCGGGTGGGGACCCTCAGCTTGATCGAGACAATCTGGTCGCCGCGCTCACTGGTACGGGAGTTGATGTCGGGCAGTCCCTTGCCGCGCAGACGAAACGTCGTGCCGGGCTGCGTGCCTTCCGGGACAGTAAGTTTCTCGCTGCCGCCCAGCACCGGCACTTCAAAGGTGTCGCCAAGCGTCGCCTGCGCGAACGACACGGCGGCTTCATGGATCACATCCATGCCGCGCCGGGTGAACTGAGCGTGGGGCTGAACGTAAATAATAACGTACAAATCGCCGCGCATCCCGCCGCGTACTCCGGCATCGCCCTGGCTGGGGTCCACCAGCCGTGTGCCGGAATCGACGCCCGCCGGAATGTCCACAACACGCTCGGCTGTCTGCCGCGTTCGCCCCTGGCCCCGGCAGGCGGGGCAGGGATCGGAAATAATCCGGCCTTCGCCCCGGCAGCGGGCGCAGGGGGCGACGGTCGCAAACGAGCCTAAGATAGTATTCTGGACATGGCGCACCTGGCCGGTTCCCGAACAGGTCGGGCAGGTTTGCGGCGTGGAGCCGGACTTTGCGCCCGCGCCGTGGCAGACGTCGCAGCCTTCGAGCCGCGACAGACGCAGGGTTTTCGGAACGCCGAACGCGGCTTCTTCCAGCGTGATCTCTAAATCATAGCGCAGGTCGCTGCCCTGGGTGGCCTGCTGGCGCACTCGTTCCTGCCCGCCGCGCCCCCCGCCGCCTCCGCCCGCGCCGAAGAACATGTCGAAGATGTCGCCGAAGCCGCCTTCGCCCATGCCGCCAAAGCCCTGCGGCGGGCCGTCATGGCCGTATTGGTCATAGGCCTGACGCTTTTCGGGCGACGACAGAATTTCGTTCGCTTCGTTGATTTCCTTGAATTTGTCTTCCGCCGTATGGTCGCCGGGGTTTACGTCGGGGTGGTACTTTGCGGCCAGCTTGCGGTACGCCGAGCGGATTTCGGTCACGCTGGCCGTGCGGGATACGCCGAGCGCCTCATAATAATCACGTTTGTTAGCCATAAATTGCTTGCCAGTTGAAAAAAATACAACGAGGAGTGACACAAAAAAGAGGCCGAAGCCTTGAACGAGAACACTGCTGATAATCCTAGATTATACCAGCAAAGTTCCCGAAAAAAGCCTGGCCCACCAACAAGAAAACGCCCAAGAATGCTGTTAGCTCATTTCCAATATCGGTTTGACAATTTGTTGATAAACCTCAAGAGATGCCAAGTAGACCAGCACAGATAAGGAACGGTGACTAAGTCAATTAGCCATCTTTGCTGAGGAAAAGCAGCAAAGACTGCAAAGCCTAAAAGAACCATCCCACAACATTGCAGCATCACAGCCACAGCTACCGCTGGGGACGCGCGTAAGACTGCTCTTATTACTTTTTTGTCAATGGCCGTCACGACAACTCCCAACTTTGCAGACGACAGGAACCATGTGTTGAAACACACGGCTATTGGGCGCAGACGCCAAGAACTACCGCTTCGCGGCACTCGGAAACAGATTATCTTGATTGATCTTGTCTTAGTCCCGCGAAGCGGTACTTCTTAGCGTCTTCGCTGATTAGCCGTGCGTTTCAACGCATGGTTCCTTAAACATCGTGGAACTCGTTATCGGCGGCTTTGCTGCCGGGTTTTGTGGGTTCCTGAAGCATTGCATCCATGTCAACTCGGTATTCGGCGTCCGGGTCGGGGAACGCGGCAGCCGAGGTTTCTGCGCCCAAGTTTTCCAGCGCCACTTCTGCCGCGGGCGCAGGGGACGCCGGCGGGAGCGTGCTGCCGTTGGAATGAGATTTGGCATCGTAGAAGGCGCTGCTGAGGGCCATCAGCGACGTGTTCAGCTCGTCCATGCCGCGCCGGGCACCGGAAGTGTCGTAAGCATTGACCGAGGCGGTCAGATGGGCGGCGGCCTGGTTGACGGCTTCAATGAGGCCGGCGTCCACGATGCCGCGGGCGTCGGCGGCGATCCGCATGGCCGTGTAAATCTGCTGGTCGGCCTTGTTCTTGATTTCCTGCTCCTCGCGCCGCTTTTCGTCGGCTTTGCGGTACTGCTCGGCTTCGATCACCATGCGCTCGACTTCATTGGTTCCGAGGCCGCTGGACGCGGTAATGGTGACTTTCTGCATGTTGCCGGTGGCCGTGTCTTTCGCGGACACATGAACGATGCCGTTCTGGTCAATGTCAAAAATGACTTCGATTTTCGTGATGCCGCGCGGAGCCTGCATCAGCCCCGTGAGCTGGAACTTGCCGAGCGTCTTGTTGTCCACGGCAAAGTCGCGCTCGCCCTGCAAGACGTGAATGTCTACGGCGGATTGGTTGTCCACGGCAGTCGTGAAAAGCTGAGACGCGGAAGTTGGGATCGTCGCGTTGCGCTCGATCAGCTTGGTGAACACGCCGCCCTGGGTTTCAATGCCCATGGAAAGGGGGGTGACGTCCAACAAAACGATGTCGGTGACTTGGCCGGTCAGAATGCCCGCCTGGACCGCCGCGCCCATCGCGACAATCTCGTCCGGGTTGACGCCTTTGTGCGGTTCCTGACCGAACATGGAGCGGACGCGCTCCTGGACAATCGGCATCCGGGTCATGCCACCGACCAGCAGCACGCGCTGGATTTCCGACGGCTCCAAGCGGGCGTCGTTCATGGCCTGCTCGGTCGGGCCGATCATGCGCTCCAGCAAATCCTGGGTAATGTCTTCCAGCTGCGCCCGCGTCAGCGTCAGCTCAAGGTGCGCGGGGCCGTCCGGCGTGGACGAGATAAACGGCAGGTTGATGGAGGCGACCAGCAGCGAGGACAGCTCGATTTTCGCTTTTTCGGCGGCTTCTTTGAGGCGCTGCATCGCCATGCGGTCTTTGGTCAGGTCAATCCCGGTTTCTTTTTTGAACTCGGTGGTCATCCAGTCAATAATGCGGATGTCCCAGTCGTCGCCGCCGAGATGCGTGTCGCCCGAAGTCGCCCGGACCTCAAAAACACCGTTGTCCAGTTCCAAGATAGACACGTCGAACGTGCCGCCGCCGAGGTCCCAAACCAGCACCGTCTGCTCGCCGCTTTTGTCCTGCCCGTAGGCAAGCGCAGCGGCGGTCGGCTCGTTGACGATCCGCACGACATCAATGCCGGCGATCTTTCCGGCGGCTTTTGTCGCCTCGCGCTGGGCATTGGAAAAATAGGCCGGCACCGTGATGACCGCTTCGGTGACCACATCGCCCAGAAACGCTTCGGCATCCGAGCGGAGCTTGACGAGAATCATCGCCGAGATTTCTTCCGGCGAGTATTCCGTGCTGTCAATGCCGACCCGGTAACGGGTTCCCATCTGGCGCTTGATGGAGGAGATGGTCCGGTCCGGGTTTGTGACGGCCTGGCGTTTGGCAAGCTGCCCGATGAGTCGCTCCCCGGTTTTGGAAAAGCCGACGACGGAAGGGCAGAGGCGGCTTCCTTCGGCCAGTGTGATGACGACCGGGGTTCCCGTCTCGTCAATAGTGGCAACGACAGAGTTTGTCGTTCCCAGATCAATTCCGACTGATTTCGGCATAGTGTGTCCTTACTCACTCGTGGCGCTGCGGGATGTTTCCGGCAGAGAGTTTTCCCGGCCCGCTTCGGCCGCGTCAATCCGGGCGGCAGCGGCGGGCTGCGGCACTAAATCGCCGTCGACTTCGATGGCGGTGACTTTTCCTGCGGCGATTTCTTCCAGCGCAATCGTCAGCGGATTGGTCGAATCCGTGTCAATGAGAATCGGCGCTCCTTCTTTGATCTGTTTGGCGCGTTTGGCGGACAAAACGACCAGAGAGTAGCGGCTCTTGACGCGGTCTTCAATGGTATCGGCGGATGGGTAAATCAAAAGTGGGAATGTCCTTTATCGAGAATCTCAAGAGTCTATAAGCAAGAGTCTATAAGTCGGCGGCTTAATCAGCGCCTTCCAGCGAAATTCCTTCCATTTCCAAGATCAGCTTGACACCGTTCATGTTGACGCCGCGCTCCTCGGTCAGATAGCGGATGCGGGCCAGCAGGCCGATGTCCCGGTCGGAATACAACCGCCGGTCTTTGGCGGTGCGCTTGGGCCGGACGATGCCTTCTTTATCAAGAACCCGCAGTGTCCAGCTCGGCAGGCCGGCGAGCTTTGCGGCAATGCTGATCACATAAACCGGCTCATCGGACACTTCTAATCCGGGCGCTTCTTGTTCCCCGGCAGGCATGGAATGGACCTCTGCGCTGTTCGCTTGGCATCGCTCCGGCGATTTCAGGGCCGAAAAAGACAGGTCTGAGAGCGCCGCGAAACATCTATCGCCGATTTTGCTGTGTCTATTATAGTCGTTTCCCGGCGTTACGTCAAGCGGTGTTTGCAAGCAGGCTGCTAAATCTCCGAAATAATCATGCGGCAAGGTAATGTATAATAGAGCATGAACCGACGTTTGCAAAGAATGGCCCCGATTGGGGCCGCGATTTTTGTTTTGGCCGCAGCGCTTGCCGGCTGGGCGCTGGACCCGCATCGCAAAGTGCCGCTGCGAAAAGTCTTTGATCCCATTGAGTGGGTCCGGCACTGGCAGGGCCGCGACCGGTACGACGCCGAGAACGCGCTGCTTCAGGAAGGCGACGGCACGGTCCCGGAAGTCGCGCTCACGTTCGATGACGGCCCCGACCCGACTTACGGCCCGCAGGTCGCGGCGATTTTGACCGCAAAGCACGTTCCGGCGACGTTCTTTCTGGTGGGAATGCGCGTCAAGCAATATCCCGAAGTCGCGCGTTTGCTGGCCGGGGACGGCTTCGAGCTGGCGAACCATACATATAACCATCAAGACCTGCCGGCCTTGAAGCCGCACGAGATCGCGAGTGAGCTTCGGCTGTGCGACCAGGACATTTTCGCCGCAACAGGCCGGCATACCTATTTGATGCGCCCGCCGGGTGTTCAGTACAACGACAAAATGCTCCATGTCACCAAAGCACTCGGCTACGTGACTGTGTCCTGGACCGTCGGGGCCAAAGACTATGACAAAGACACGTCTGCGGGCTTCATCAAAGAGCGTGTTCTGGACCGTACCGCGCCCGGCGCGATTATCCTGCTGCATCAGGACACGCCCGCGACGGTCGCCGCGCTTCCCGCGATCATTGACGGCCTGCGGGCGCAGGGCTTCCGGTTCGTCACCATCAGCCAGATGCTGGCGAGGCTTCATGCCAAATTGCCCGCGCCGCAGCACCCTTGACGCAGGAAACTTGACAAAAAATCCTGGGAACGGGTAAACTCAGGAAATCTTTATATAAAGTCGCGCCTGCGGCTGAGAAGTTTATGCCAGAAAGTGTTAGTGTCCCATGCCGTCCCTGAAGTCGGTTACGTTGAAAGATGTCGCCGAGATGGCGAAAGTTTCCCAGTCCGTCGTGTCCACGGTCCTCAATGACCGGCGAAACGGAATTTTTGTTTCGGAAAGCACCCGCCTGAATGTCCTGGCGGCGGCGGCGCAGCTCGGCTACGCGGCGCGGCCACGGGCGTTGCCGCCGGTCCGCAAGCCCGGACGGCAGGCGGGCACGGAAGCGCAGTCGCATCTGGTCGGGGTTCTCTTGGGACGGCGCTTCGGCGGCTCGCTGTTTACGGACACGTTTTACGGCATCAATGAGACTTTGGCGGCCCAGGAATATCACCCGCTGGTGCTGGATACTTACGCCGAAACCTACAAAAAAGCGGCGGAAAAAGAAGCGGACTGCCTGCGCTATGCCCAGGAAGGCGGGTTCGCCGGCGTGGTGCTGTGGCATGAAGGCGGTCATGCTAACGTAGACCTGATCCAGCGCCTGCGCCGGGAAATGCCGGTCGTGGCGATTGACCGGCGTGTTCCCGGCGTCGAGCTTGACTTTGCCGGAACAGACAACTTTGACGGTGCATACCAGGCGACTCGGCATTTGATCGCCCTCGGTCACACGCGCATCGCGCACTTGACCCAGATGGAAACGACGGAAGCCGCCGCCGACCGCCTGCGCGGCTACCAGCAGGCGCTGCGCGACAGCGGCCTGGAGTTCAATCCACGGAATTTAATTTTGCTGCGCGACGGCGGGCGTCGCCTGGACCCGGACCAGATGCACGCGCTGTTTACGGGCCGCGAAGCTCCGACTGCCGTGTTCCTGCTGGCGGATTACTGGGCCCCTTCGCTGGTCGCCGAGCTGCGGCATCTGGACCGGCGTGTCCCGGAAGACATCGCGCTGGTTGGCTTCGATGACGTTGTCCCGCCCGGTCTCGACGACTTAGGGCTGACCACGATGGCCCAGGACTTCAGCGGCATCGGCAAAACCGCAGGCGAGCTGATTTTGCGCCGTCTGGCCGACCCGCAGGCAGCTTCTGTGAGCCAGGTCTTCCCCGCGCGTTTGATCGTTCGCCATTCCTCGCTCGGCTTTTTGAAAAGCGCCGAACTTCCTTCCCTTCCAAGCCGCCCGGCCCGTGCAAAGCAAACTCTCGCCGGCGCGGTTTCCTGATCTCTCCCAGTATTTTTGCGGTCTCCTGATGCTGCTTGGCACAGCCGATAATCTGTTTTAGCCCCTGGGCCAGCAATTTTGTCGGCAGTAAATGTTTCAGGAGAACCCGCCATGCCAGTCCGCCTCTTTCTCGGCTATTTTGTCGCGCTTGCCGCCTGTGCCACCCTCGCGTTTGCTTCATTTGGGATAGACAGTCCCGGTGGGTCGGAAAGCTTTGCCGCCGAGCAGCCGTACCCGGCGCTGCCCGCGCCGGACTCCCCGTTTCGCGTGCATCCGCGTCGAACCCCGCTGAAACATGTCCAGCTCGCGCAGGCCGAGTAACTCAACCCCGTACTCAGTAAGCCAGGTAACGGGCTGAAACAAATTCCGCGTTTTGCTGTCTACTCAGGTATAATGGGAGGTCTTACCGCTTCCCGTGAGTTCCCCAAAGAACTTTCAAGAAGACAAGTCAGCACGAGGATGTTTTATGCCCCCCGATGGATGGACTCGCTTAAAATCGAAATTCGCGCCCAGCTCTGCCGCCCAAAGCGCGGCGCAGGTGCCGGACGGCGTCGCCACGAAATGCGCCAAATGCGGCGAGATTTTGTTTACCAAAGACTTTGAGAAGAACCTCAAAGTCTGCCCCGTGTGCGGCTTCCACCATAAGCTGACCGCCGAGGAGCGCGTGGCGTTCACCGCCGACGAAGGCTCCTGGTCGGAGCTGTTCGCCGAGATTCGCTCGACCAACCCCCTGCCGTTCCCGGACTATGAAGCAAAGCTTGCAAAAGCGGTCGGCGCGACCGGCGGCAACGACAGCTTCCGGGTCGGGCTGGCCCAAATCTTCGGCATTCCCGTGGTGCTGGGCGTCGCCGACTTCCACTTCATGGCCGGCTCGATGGGGTCCGTCCACGGCGAAAAAGTTGCGCGGGCGATGGAAGAAGGGATTGCCCGCCGCCTGCCGGTGGTCATCTTCACCGCGACCGGCGGCGGCGCGCGGATGCAGGAAGGGCTGCTGTCTTTGATGCAGATGGCAAAAACGTCGGCCGCCGCCGCCCGCCTTGCCGAAGCTAGGCTGCCGTACATTGTCGTGATGACCGATTCAACGATGGCGGGTGTTCTGGCGTCGTATGCGTCGCTCGGCGACGTGCATCTGGCGGAACCCGGCGCGTTAATTGGCTTTGCCGGAGCGCGTGTTGTGGCCCAGGCGACGGTGCAGAAGCCGCCGGAAGATTACCAGACTGCCGAGTGGCAGATGGCCCACGGCCACATCGACTCCGTGGTGCCGCGCCGCGACCTGCCGCAAACTCTCGCCACTCTGCTGTCTCTGCTCGGCGGCGGCTGCCTCGCGCCTGTTCCTGTCCATGCCCCCGCGTCTCAATCCTACAACGGCAACGGCGCTCATTCCGCGCCCGCTTTGGTGAGCGCCGTATCCGGCCTGGAGGACGCGCATGGCTAGCATGAACGTGCTGGACTTCGAGAAGTCCATTGAAGAGCTGAACGATGATTTATCCAAGCTGCGCCGGATTGTAGACGACCGGGCGAACCCGCAAAATACCCCGGAGCTGCCCAATCAAATTGCCGAATACGAAGCGCATCGCGCCGCGCTGCTGTCGCACTTTTTCGGGCATCTGACGCCCTGGGACAAAGTGCTGCTGGCCCGCCATGTCAAGCGGCCCTACACGCTGGATTACGTCGCCGCGATCTTTGAGGACTGGACGGAGCTGCACGGGGACCGACTCGGCGCGGACGACGGCGCGGTTGTTGCGGGCTTTGCGAAGCTTGACGGCCTGCCGGTCGCGGTCATCGGCCATCAAAAAGGGCGTGACTTGAAGCAGCGCCAGTTCCGAAACTTCGGCTCGGCCCGGCCCGAAGGCTTCCGCAAGGCAGGCCGCGTGATGGGGCTTGCTGCGAAGTTCGGTCTCCCCGTCATCACGTTTGTAGATACGGCTGCCGCCGCCGCCGACATTGCCGCCGATGCCCACGGCATCTCGGAAGCCATTGCCCGGTCCATGTTTGACATGGCGACTTTGTCGGTGCCGATTGTGTCTGTGATTATCGGCGAAGGCGGCAGCGGCGGCGCTTTAGGCATTGCCGTTGCCGACCGCGTCCTGATGCTGGAACACGCCGTCTACTCCGTCATTCCGCCGGAAGGCTTCGCCGCGATTTTGTGGCGCGACCCGACGCGCGGCTCCGACGCCGCCGCCGCGCTGAATTTGACCGCGCAGCGGGCGTCTGAGCTTAGCATTATTGACGGCATTATCCCGGAGCCGCTGGGCGGGGCGCACCGGGACTGGGCGGAAGCCGCCGACAGCGTGAAAGCCGCGCTGCTCCGCGAGCTGACTCCGCTTCTGCCCCTGCCTGCACCAGTGCTTGTGGCCCGCCGCTACGAGAAGTTCCGGCACATGGGCCAGTATCTGGAACCCAGCGATGGGCAAACGTAGGCGTCTGCATGATGTCTCCCTGCCCTGAACGGCAGGGCTTTAGAAGTGCAAGCCCCCGCCTTCGCGGGCGGCCAACTTCGTTGGATTTTCATGCCCGCGCCCCTCCGGGCCTGCCAGTGCAGAGGCGGGGAGTTGCTTTTCTGAAGCACGGGGGTTCAGCCCCGTGTTTTAGGTTTTGTATCGTCTGTAAACTATGGCCTTAAAATACCAGCGTCCGAAATACACGCATGATCTTTTCCCCGATGCTCCCGACTGGGAAAATGATAGCGCGCGCCGCCAGTATTTGGAAGCCCAGTTCCGCGCTTTGTGCCGCTTGTACGGCTACGGCGAGGTGCGAACGCCGGTGTTCGAGAACACGGAGCTGTTTAAGCGCTCCGTGGGCGAGCAGACCGATATTGTCTCCAAAGAAATGTACACGTTTGAGACCAAAGGCGGCGACTCGCTGACCCTGCGGCCGGAAAGCACGGCCCCGGTGCTGCGTGCCTATGTCGAAAACTCGCTGCACACGCGCGGCGGCGTGGTCAAGCTGTACTACTGCGCGTCCCATTTCCGCTACGAGCGCGGCCAGAAAGGCCGCTACCGGCAGCATGAGCAGCTTGGAGTGGAAGCGCTCGGCACGGACGACCCCGCGCTGGACGCCGAAGTCATTCAATTGGCCCTGGCGTTCTTTCGTACTGTCGGCATCAAAAATCTGACGCTGAAACTCAATTCGGTTGGCTCCGTCGACTCCCGCGCGGCCTATTTAATCGCGCTGAAAGCCTATGTCGAGCCGCATCTCGCGGAGTTTAGCGCCGAAGGGCAGGGACGCTTTGAAACAAACCCGCTGCGGCTACTGGACACTAAGAACCTGCGTGAGCTGGAGATTTTAGCAAACGCCCCGCATTTGTCGGCCTACCTGACCGAAGAAGAACGCGCTCACCATGCCGCCGTCATGGGCTACCTGGCGGATGCCGGCATTTCTTACGAAAACGATCCGTTTCTCGTGCGCGGCTTTGACTATTATACCAAAACGGCGTTTGAGATTCAGTCACCCGATCTGGGCGCACAGAACGCGCTTGGGGGCGGAGGACGCTATAATCAGCTTGTGGAAACGATTGGCGGGCCGCCGACACCAGGCATCGGCTTTGGCCTCGGCGTCGAGCGGGCGTTGATCGCCTTGCAGGCGCTGAATGTCGAAATGCCGCCGCTGCCCGTGCCGACGGCCTATATTATCACGCTGGGAGACAGTGCCAAGCCTGTCGGGATCAAGCTGCTGGCGGACCTGCGCGGGCATGGTATTTCCGCCGAAACGGAGTACGGCACGCGCAGCATGAAAGCGCAGATGCGGGCCGCCGACAAGGCAAAAGCGCGTTACGCGGTTATTCTCGGCGACGATGAAATTGCGGTGGGAATGGTGCAGCTCAAGAACCTGCATGACGGCTGGCAGCATAAAGTCCCCGTCTCTGAAGTCGCCGAATGGCTTTCCGGCGACGCCTCCCGCCTGCCCGCGCCGCAAGCCCTGCCATCATCTTCCGCAGGCTGACAAGAAAGATAACAATTATGAGCGCAATTCTTGACGAAGTTCTGGCCGCGAACGCGGGCTACGCGGCAACTTTCGGCGATAAAGCCGGCCTCGCGCTGCCGCCTGCCCGCAGCTTTGCGATCCTGACCTGCATGGATGCCCGGCTTGATCCCGCCAAGTATGCAGGCCTTGCGGAAGGCGATGCCCATGTCATCCGCAACGCCGGGGGCCGGGCCAGCGACGATGCAATTCGGTCTTTGGTCATCTCTTACAAGCTGCTGGGAACCAAAGAATGGTTCATTATCCATCACACCGACTGCGGCATGGAATACTTTGATGACGCCGTGATGCGCGGCCTGCTTGCCGGCAGCCTGGAAACGGCCCAGATCGGGCCAAGCGGCTTTACGGATGTCGGGGCGGGACCCGGCTCCAAAGAAGGCGAGTACATTGATTGGCTGACCATCAGCGACCAGGCGGGAGCCGTGGTGGACGACGTGCGCCGTGTCCGCTCGCACCCACTGGTTCCGAAGTCACTGCCGATTTACGGCTACATCTACGATGTCAAAACCGGCAGGCTGATTGAGGTTCCCGAAGCAACCCAGGCGGGCAGCGCGGCATAAGTCATTGCTCAGAAATTGTGTAGAAAGCATACCCTGCCCTAAACGGCAGGGCTTCAAGAGTGCAAGCTCCCGCCTTCGCGGGCGAAGATTAAAGCATACGAGGAACACTTTGAACTCTTTGCCCGCGCAGGCGGGGAGTTGCCCTGCTAAAGCACGGGGGTTAAGCCCCGTGTTTCAGTTCTATACAATCTCTGAGACAAGCGTTAATCCTGAAAGGGCCTCATCCCGCTGCAAATGGCAGAGTGAGGTCTTTTTTGTTTAAGCCGTCTGCGCGACTGGAACAAACAATTCAGCGTTAGCGTTATAATACTGTGGAGAATTGAGAACAATGAACAACTTTTCGCGTAATCCAAATCAGCCCTATAACCCCTCCGCCGCCGGGCAGTCGGTGGGGGCGGCGAATGCGCTCATCCAGCGGGTGTCGTACCTGCTCTGCACGGCGCTTCTGGTGACGGCGGGCGCGGCGTGGTGGGCGGCGGCGGCGCATCTGTCGCCCGCGCTCTTTCTGCCGCTGATGCTCGGCACCTTTGCCTGCGTCTTCGGCCTGTCGTTTGCCCGGAATAATCCAAGCCTGAGCCTGGTGCTGCTGTACGGCCTGAGCGTTTTGGAAGGCCTCTTGATGGGGCCGCTGCTGGGCATGATTGCCCATAATTACGCTTACGGCGCGGCGGTCATCGGCGAAGCGGCGATTTTGTCTGCCGTGATTGTCGCGGGCCTCGGCACTTATGTCTGGGTATCCGGCAAGGACTTCGGCGGCATCGGCAAGTTCTTGATTTTCGCCCTGATTGCCCTGATTGTCGTGGGCCTGATCCGGTTCTTCGTTCCGTTTAGCCACGGCTTGACACTGGTGTATGCCATCGGCGGCGCGTTGATTTTCGGCGGCTTCACGCTGTACGATTTTTCCAATATCAAGTTTCGTTATGGTCCGAATGACTACGTTCTGGCAACGGTTGCCCTGTATCTGGACTTCATCAACTTGTTCTGGTTCCTGGTGCAGATTTTGCTGTCCCTGAGCGGTGGCGGCTCTTCCCGCCGAAGCTAAAGAGCGCAAGCAAGAGACCTCTTGCGTAAGTCTTCCCAGGGCTGAACCCCTGGGCTTTAGAAGGGCAACTCCCCGCCTTCGCGGGCAGCGGAGGTGCCAAAATCTTCGCCCGCGTAGGCGGGGGCTTGCTTTTTTGTAGCC
>JAABUZ0100002093.1_pt1 | contig 34477 bp, 36 predicted proteins | sample 5562091 | NCBI WGS metagenome assembly JAABUZ01 (sample SAMN12813069, study PRJNA571459) | rock metagenome | isolation source: Antarctica rocks | place: Antarctica: Victoria Land, Linnaeus Terrace sud | collected 2015-12-21 | reverse complement strand
TTGTGTGCGCGGCTGGCAAGTAAGCTGACCGCGCATACGTTGTGCACCTACATCAACCGGCTGCTGGGGAAGGCGGATGCATTACAAATCAAAGCACTCGCCTTCCCCTCCAACTAGCACATGACCCGATTAGCAGTGATCGGATGTGGGATCATACGATGACAACCTCGGATCACCCCAGGCTCAATGAATTGCGAGCAATGCGGGAGATGCTCGACAAACGAGGCATCATTTTCTGGACGGGAGATGGTTGGGAACAACATTTTCCGGAGTTCTACCACACGACTTTCCACACCCATAACTATGTGCGCCGTCATTGGTCCCAATGGTTTGAAGTTGTCGCCATCCGAGAAGGGACTGTAGAAATGCCGCAGGATATCGTCGTGCTGCGCAGAGGAGAATAGAGGTTTACACTGGCACCTGGCCGACCTTGGATCGGTCGTTTCCCCGACGCACCAGACAAGCCGGAGCTCCCCAAACTTCGAACCGCTCACTACTTGGTGAAGCGCTCACGGACGAGGACATATAGCACGGTGATGGCATCGCGCCAACTGATCTTCTTGCCCTCATCGAACTCGCGGCCATTATAGGAAATCGGCACCTCGTAGATTCGGTGCCCGCGCTTGAGGATCTTCGCGGTGTATTCGGGGTTGAAGCCCCAGCCGCTTTGTTTGAGCGTGAACGAGCGGCCGATCTCGCGCGTGCAAACCTTGTAGCAGGTCTCCATATCGGTGAGTGTCGTATCGTAGAGAATGTTCGTGATTGTCGTCAGCATCTTGTTGCCCAGCTGGTGCCAGAAGTACATCGCCTTATGTTCACCGAGGAAGCGGGAGCCATACACCACCCCAGCGCGGCCCTCCAAGATCGGGCGGAGCAGGGGGAAGTAATCTCGCGGGTCATATTCGAGGTCGGCATCCTGCACAAGAAAGATGTCACCACGAGCCTCTTCAAGTCCCGTACGAACAGCCGCACCCTTACCGCGATTGCGGAGGTGGAGGATGACGCGCACGTCGGGAACGTCCGCGAGCACCGACAGGAGGTCCCGCGTACCATCAGTCGAACCATCGTCCACGAGAAGGATCTCTTTCGTCAGGCCCAAAGGGGTTAGATCCACCTGCTGGATGCGGCGCACGATCTCTGGCAGCGTCTCCCGCTCGTTGTACATTGGCACGATCACCGAGAGTATGGAGGGCGTCTTCGTATCTTTGGCCATCCTCACTTCGACGCTGCCATAGTTGCAAGGGGCGATTGCCGCAGCACCTGGCGGATGCGTAGCGCGAGCAGAAGCGCAACGATGATCAGCACAAGGGGGACGATGAGAGAGATGTTTTTGGTCTCACGCGCGACATGAAGCCAGAGGACATCAATGGCATGGGTGTCGGTTGACGAGGTCGCCAACACATGGCTAACGAAGGGCCACGCACCGAGCGGCGGGTAGGCGTGGAAGACGAAGCTCTGCTCCGTTGAGCCATAGGTGGGTGCATAGCCACCGTCCATATCGGTGAGCATGCAGGGGAGCGCCCAGACCACGCCCGCAATCAACAGGAGCGACGGGAACCACCGGCGTACAGAGCGTGTCAGGGCGTCGACACCGACCGCAGCGACCACTGCCAGCAGCGGCAGCGCGGGGACGAACAGGCGCAGTCCCCAATCCCAGCCGCCAAACCAGATCCACCATGCGGACACATTGAGGAGCTGCGCGACCGGGAGCGCGAGCAATGCCAGCCCGACCCAGCGATGCTGCGCCTGCCAGAGATGGCGGAGGCCGAGGGGCACGAGCACCACCGCGGGAAACGACCAGAGGATGCCGCGCGCGGGACTAAGCAGCGCGCCCGAGATTCCCAGCATGAGCGGCGTCGTCCAGCGTTGGGTGGCGTACGCTCCGGTATCGAAGGGAGAGCCGAACCGCGCCCAGTTCGCGGCGAGCGTGCCGAGGACCCCGATGAACGCCGCCACGGCGATACCGGCGAAGGCGTACCCTGCGTAGCGTCGCGTGTCCTGTTGCCAGAACCACGGTAGCATCACGAGCAGCGCGGCGCACAGCAGCGCGCCCTCCACCTGTCGCGTAAGCACGGCATAGACGATCGCAGCACCGCTGAGGCAGAGATAGCGGAACTGCCGTGTGCGGCCAAACCGGAAGAGCGTATAGAAGGTCGCGATCCAGCAGAGCGCCTCGATCGGTTGGGCAAAATCCCCACGCGCATAAACGGCGGTGGGAGAGCCAATCCCGACAAAGGCAAGCCCCCAGAGGGCAATCCGCTGATCGTAGCCGAGTTCGCGCAGGAACCTGGCGGCGAGATACGCCGTGAGCGCGGTCACGAGCACGAATAAGGGCGCAACCGCGACCGTATAGAGGGGATCGTTGTACAGGTTTATCCAGTCCATTTGGATACTGCCGTCCGATCGCACACTCGCGGGATTCACTGCGGGCCGCAGCGATGCTGCGAGCAACAGCGTCGGGACGTAGATCAATGATCCCCCGATGCCATACGAACTGGTGCTGACCCCGGCATTTCCCCAGTAGAAGGTGCGGAAATGCATGGAGTGCTGATAGGCGAGCGATTCTCCCTGTTGATAGACGATCAAGCCGTCAATGCTGATGAGGTGCCCGCTCATCACGGCGAAATAGAGTGCCATGAGGGCGAGCGCCCCCAGGAGTTCGGTGTTTTCGGTGAGCGCACGCACGAGGCGTCCGTGTGCCGCAGGCGCGATCCGGCGGCCCTCCGGCACCATCGTTGCTGTCTGTATCCTCGCTGCCACGATTTCCCCCTTCCCCTCCACTAACTTCCTGCAGGTTCCTGCGCCGCGTATTCCTCCCCGGTCAGCCTAACGCCTGTGTAATCGAGTCATGTAAATCCGGCCGCCACAGGAATAGCAGATTCACAAACCGCTGCACTTGCGGTCGCATACCCGTGCCCACCGGTCATCCCCGCGCATGGCACAGATCTGCTGATAGCAATGCACTTCGAAATCGTTGCCGGCCGCCCGCTGCAAGGTGGTGTAGTCGTGCGGGCGGATCGTCACAAGGGCCCAGAGCCGCCTCTTGGCCGGAGTAATGCCGGGCAGGGCGGCGACAATCGCTTCCCAGAAGGGCGCGCGCATTTCCCGCCACATCGCGCGCGCATCTCGTGTCCGTCGCCCCACGAGCCAGATTTCGCCAACGAACCGGATTACGGCGAAGAGCGCGAGACCGACCGCATTGAGCACCGCGAGAAACGTGTTGTCGAGGTTGAGCACCATCGCGAGCGCGAACGCGATCCACCATCCGGACTTCCCGGTCCGCAGGCCCCGGAGTAGGAAGGCGCACGACGCGGTGCAGAAGAGCACGAAGAGGCTGTATTCACGGTACTCCTGGCTGTAGATGATCAGGGCGGGCCACAGCGTGGCGAGAATGCCCGCGACCCATCCTTCGGCTTCGCCGAACAGTTGCCACCCGATGTCCCAGATCGCCCATACCGCACCGACCCCCGCGACCATCGAGGGGAACCGCAAGAGCCAGGCGCTACCATCGAGGTGGAGGGAGATGAACCAGTGAAACAGCGCGTAGTGAAAGAATATGTGGTTCGCATAGACCTGATCAAGGATTTCACCGTACGGTTTCGCGGCGACGATATAGGTCGTCGTCTCATCGAGCCACAGGCTGTAATAGCCCAGACGGTAGCAGCGCAACACCGTGCTGACCGCGAGCAGCGCGATTAACCCTAGGGCGACCCATGACGCGCGCGGGGACCGGCGACCGCAGGAGTCATGTTCTTCCGCGACATGTGCGGACGCCTCATGCGCGATGTGCCTCGCATCGTTGTCCGTCGTACCGCGCGCCACCTGCATGCGCCAACTGGACCACCGACGGGCAATGGTATACGTCAAGGCGCTCACGATTTGTCTCTCCGCCTTTCGGGGGCCTTGGCAAATGCTCATTCAGCACACGGATACTGGGCACGATGGCCATATCCGATGCCCACGTTCTCACCCGTCCTTACAGGGCGGGAATACGGTAGGGTATCCATCAGGCTTTGTCAACGCGGGCACCCGGGCATGCAGGGCAATCGCGTGTCGAAAGAGGGGAAGGCGCAGTAGGATGCAGGCATCGTGATTGTTTCTCATGTGGAGGTGAGATACATGGATGCCTCGTTACCCGCACACTTTGCCGCGCTCCCTGACCCCCGCGCGAACCGGGGCCGGAACCACCCCCTGCTCATCGTTCTCACGATTGCCTTGTGTGCCGTGGTCTTCGGCGCCGACTCGTGGGTGGAGATCGCGCAGTTCGGCGAAGCCAAGCAGGACGGTTCGCCGGTTTTCTCGACCTGCCCCACGGCATTCTCTCGCATGATACCTTTGGCAATCTCTTTGCCGCCCTTGACCCGCAGCAGTTCCACACCTGTTTTCTTGCCTGGGTGCAAGCGGTAGTGACGCAGACACACGGGGCGGTGATCGCGGTAGATGGCAAAACGGCACGGCGCTCACACGACCGTGGAGCTGGCAGGTGGAGAGTGTGAAGCGAGCCGCAGGCACGCAAGAGTTTGTGGTGCAACCGCGACGCTGGGTGGTGGAACGGACGTTTGGCTTGTTCGGACGGTATCGGGGGTTGAGCAAGGACTACGAGCAACTGCCACAGAGCAGCGAGGCGATGGTGCTGATCGCCATGATCCAACTGATGCTCAAGCGACTGGAGCCGATCGTCCGACCTTCTCACACAGGCTCTAACGTGGGTATCTCGCATCCTATTTAGCGTGCAGCTTATCTCCTGCAGTTTTCCGCAGCAGGTATGAGGAGCAGATTTGTCTACTCGTCGTGCGATCTTGCTGTGGTAGCAATAACCGCGTATTCCCCCTGCACGCGACGATCCTGCTCGAGGTCATTGGTGCCGTTAGGAAACAGAACGGTGGCAGTGTGATAGCCTGTGAGACGGCAGAGAGTGACCGCGACCTCAGGGAAGATGGGATTGTGATGCGTGAGATCGGTCCAGAAGGTCTTGAAGGCGGGTAGCGCGTGGGGGTTTACGGTTTCGGCGATGAGTAATCCGCCGGGCTGAAGTGCTCGTTTGGCAAGGCGGAGGAAATCGAGGAGGTCGTCGTAGGGGAGATGTTCGATCACCTGGGCAGCGAAGATGGCGCCAAAGCTGCGCGGTTCGCCATCACGGAGATAGGGCAGGGCATTTGTATGAATCACCCGATGCCCTTTTGCCTGACAGCGGGCAACCATACTGGCGTCGCTGTCAACGCCGATTGCTGAGATATGGGCTGCCGCGAGGAGATCGAGAAATTCGCCACGGCCACAGCCAACATCGAGGATAGGGGCGTGACTAGTGACGAGCGGAAGATAAACGCGCTGACGCTCACGGATAAAATCTTCCGGCCCCCGGAAGATGTCTTCAAAGCCCCGATAAATGTCTGTCGGGTCACGGGGGCTTGCAGAGAAACCGATACTGGCGCGGCCATGCCCATCCATAGTATGAAGCAACGCGGGATCTGTCATATAGGGTGATGCATAGAGTGCGTTGTCTAACGCCTGCAATTGTTGTGAGAGCTGTTCGAGATGGCTTGATGCTGCACGTTGGAATTTATCGATGCTTTCCTGCTCCCGAGCATGCGTGTCAGTCATCGCTTCGATATGCATGGTAAGTATTTGGAGGTGTTCGCTCGCCGCGATCTGAAATGCAGAGACACCGCGCTCCATCGTCTGGCGCCAGTTCATTAGGTCATGTACTGCCTCGGTAAGCGCGTGGATTTGTTCGGTATCGGACGCACCTTGGGGCGGAATCCACGAATTATGCACCGGTTGCCTTTCGGACTGCGTTGAGTGTGTGGTGTCTTCGCTCTTATCCAACATCGAAGTCTCTCCCGTCTATTGCTTGGGTGATTAGAGTCGGTGATGAAATGCAGTCCGCGTACTTGCTAAAGGGAGTGCGAGATCGCACGAGTCAGCGTCAGAGTGCAGTCTCCGTAACCGATTCCGCAGCAGCCCCCGAAAGTGAATTTTCCTCCTCGTTCGCGTCACCACGCTGAGGAGCGTCCAACTTGTGACGAGCATCATGTAACTGAGCTTCGAGATCGTGTGCCCACTGCTCGAGATTTTGTGCGTGTTCCTGCAACCCCTCACCCCACGTCTGGGTGCGCTCCGCGTGCTGCTGCGCGGCTTCGAGTTGCACTTGGAGATTTTGTGCGTGTTCCTGCAACCCCTCACCCCACGTCTGGGTGCGCTCCGCGTGCTGCTGCGCAGCTTCGAGTTGCACTTGGAGATTTTGTGCGTGTTCCTGCAACCCCTCACCCCACGTCTGGGTGCGCTCCGCGTACTCGAGAACATCGGCTGCCCACTTCTCGATGCCGTGAGCATAGCCAAGGGCATCCTGTGCCCAATTCTTCGTCTCACCAAGATCACGCCACACTTCGGAGACTACGCGCTGCCCCTCGACGCGCTCGCGCTCGGCAGCACGCAGATCGTGTTCGACTTCTTCAACAACATCAACGGCGGGCGAGCGAGGGGGCAACGTGAGGAGATGATGATAGAAGTCGATGACATGATCGGCGACAGAGCGCCAAGTAAAACGTGTGGCACGCTCTCGGATTGCCTGGACTTGCGCTTCCGCACGCTGCGGTTCGGTAATCATTGTCCAAGCCGTTTCCGCGCTCGCTACGGGATCGAGTGCATCCAGGTAAGTAACATCGTTCCCGAGCACTTCGAGCACTGAGGTCGTTCGGAACGCCAAGGCGGGCGTGCCCGCAGCGGCGGCCTCAAAGGGAACGAGACCGAATCCCTCATACACGGATGGGTACAGAACAAGGGCGGCATGATCGTACAGCCATCGCTTCTCCCGCTCATTCACCGCTCCGAGGTCATGCACAGAGGTGCGGATATCAGGAGTGTGCAGCAGTTCCGCCGCCTCATCGCCGCGAGAGCCCGCGTGTCCAGTATCAACGCCCGCGAAGACGAGGTGCCCCTGCCAGCCATGGAGCGTCTGCAGGAGCCGGAGGAGATGCAACGCGAAGAGGCGGTTCTTATGCCGGTAGTTCGTGCCGATAACGACAAAGAATGGATGCCCCGCAAAGGTGGCACTCTCGGACGGCGGCGCGGAGGCGTTAGAAAGCAGGTGATGATCGACGCCCGAGTAAATAATGCAGGTGCGCTCCTCAGGGATGACCAGCCCCTGATGCGCGGCATCCTCGGCCGCATCCCGGCTGAGGAACGCGACGCCGTCCGCATAAGCGAACGATAATCCCATGGCGCGCTGAAGATGTGCCCAGGCATCCGCGTCGGTGGCATAACTGGGGTTCGCGAAGGCGATGGAGTCGAGGTGGGTGATGGCGAAGCGCGGGGCGATCTTGCGCAGGAAGCTGAGCTCGCCGATCCAGGGAATCTGGAAGGGGCGATGGACAAGATCGAAGGGCGGCGCGGTGTAGTGCTCGGCGTCTGACACGGTGATGAACTCATTGATGAGTGGCTCGATATCGCCAAGGACACGCGGTGACACGCCATCCCTGAGGATAACGGCAAGATGCCCTGTCCATACGGGGTGGGTCGCGAGGGCACGGAGTAGTTCGAGGGTGACGACCTCGGTACCGTTCGTGACACGATCAAGACTACGGGCGTCGAACGCGATTCGATAGCCGCTCACCGCGATACGAGCCTGACCGAGGGCAAGGGCGAGGGGCGAGCGTGCCGCACGCATACTGGCTTCGAGCCAGGGCTGATACCATGGATAGCGAGTGTTCAAGGTACGAGCCGTGCGCGCGGTCTGGGCCACAGATTGCCAGTTCCGGACAACCCGCGCGGTGCGCACGGAGACGAAAAGATCGTCCGCAGCGACGTGCGAAAAGCCTGCCATCACGGCGCGCTGGGCAAAGTCTATTTCCTCAGCACCACGACAAGCGGCGGACTCATTAAAGGTACCGACGACGTTTAGGGCCCAGCGGTTATAGAAGATGCAGTGAGGAATCGGCGTGGGGATGAGCGGATAGCGCCGCCGTGATTCGGCCTGTATACGCGCGTCCACCTGTTCCGTTGTCATCCCATTGGGGAGATTCCCGCCGGGGCGATTACGATCCGGTACTGAAAGGAATGCTCCGTCATTGGTGAGCGGGGTCGCGGTCGCAATATTGGTCCGGTAACGCGCGGCATCCTGCAAACGCGGTAGCCAACGGGGGGGAACAATCGTATCACTTGCAACCACGACGATGTCACGGGGCGCACACCAGTGGGAGGCGAGGTTGAGCGAACGTGCGTATCCCGTGACTACGGGGAGTACGACTTGGAGAAAGCGTCCACCGTCATGCAAGGTGATATCTTCCGCGTCTGCCGGTGTAAGGAGAAGGACAGGTACATCTTCCGGTGTATGGGCGACGAGCGCCTCGAGACATTGAGCCACATCCTCGGGCCGATCTATCACGGGGATGACGATGACCGGTCCAGCCGACGCGAAAACCTGTAACCAGGCGAGAACTTGCTGCTCGCACCGTGCTTCAAGTTGGCGTTGCTTTGCGCTGTCCACGGCTGGTCGCCGCTTAATTGGCTTCCGCGTCGCGGCGGGAGGATCGACGCGAAAACCGGACGGCTCTTGATTCTCTCTGGCGTCTCCGCAGGCCGGAGACGCAGCACGAGATTTTGTGTCTTCGTTGCTCATGAAAGGGGTGCTCCAGGTGACGAAATACGGTCTTCAGGGATAGCGAGGAGAGAAGCGGATGGGAGAGGGGAAGCGGCGGGCACGCTGGTCCGTCGCTGCAATGCCCGTGTCCACGCCGCCATTACGTTCGCCCGTTGACGCAGCTGGTGCGTTGTCTGTTCCAGTTCATCGCGCAGATCCCGCAACTCGACGTGCGATGCGTGGAATGGGACGGACGAATGGATTGCCACATCTTTGCCATCATTGAAATCGGCGTTTCGCGGGGACCAGTCATGTGTCTCCAGCGACTCCACGATGGCACGCACTACCGGCCAGCCAAGGTGGTAATCCCGGCGGGCATGCTGGACGAGCCACTCTGCATAGAGCTGACGATGCGCGTTATCAAGGTCGGGGAAGACCCGCTGAACGTCAGGCCGAGAGAGATAGAGTTTGTGCGCGAACCGCGTGATGAGCACAGGACCGGATTGCCGGTCATCGAAGGGCTGGTTCGCGTAATCGAGGACGAAATCGCGGACATCCGTAAAGGTGCGCAAGCGGTATTGCTCCATTAGATCGCGCTGCAACGCGAGATCATCACGCAAGATGCGGCGGAGGGCATCAGGGATTGCCGAGCCATCACTAAAGGAGCCATACGTGTACTGCCAGTCCTTACAGGCGGCGTACCCGTAGGAGAAGACCGCTTCACGATACCGCTCGAACAACGCCACCGCAGGTCCGACGTTCTCCATTGTGTAGCGGTCTTGGTAGCGGCTTGGCGTCTCGTGGTTCTCAGCGCGGAAGCCGCTGAAGTGAAAGAAGCGGAGGGGCTGGCCGTTGACGAGGAAGCGGGCATCGTCGCGGATGATTGTGCGATGTGGTAGATTCCAATAGGCAACGTTCAGACCGGGGTCATGTAAGATGGTAACACCACGGAATATACCGGGGACGAGATCAACCCAACGCTGATCGACGAACAGGTTCTCTTCCACAGCGGAGATGCAGTCGTTATAGAGTTTAGTTTGCCACCATGTGAGGAAGCGACGCGTCTCCTCGCCCGCATGCAGGCCAATGAAGCCGAGGTTGTAGGCACCAGCGCGCATAATCTCCCACTCGTTGGGACGGTAATCGTTATCGAGAAAGCCAGTGAGATGGGGCGTGAGGACGATTGTAGCCGTTTCCAGTGCCTTCATCACGGGCACGAGGGCAGCGAACAACGCAATGTCCGGGTCGAAGTAGAGAACGTTATCGAGATCATATTCTTGGAAGAGGTACTCGAGGTAGTAGGGCTTCACGGCAGTGGAGATCTCAAGGATGTTGTATTTGACGCAGAAGAACGGGTAATCACAGACCCCGATAGTGTCTGCGGAATGAATCGTGAAGTCTTCGGCGTCGGGATCGAAATAGCCTTCCGCATCGTCGATGAGGAGAACGAAGCGGTGAAACTCGGGATGGTGCGTCTTCACCGATTCCATAAGGACGCGCGCAAAGGGAAGATAATTTTTCGCGATGATCGTACAGAGTGCGGTCTTGACCACGAAATACCCCTGACACTCTAGATCGTCGTAGCCGGGCGTCAGCCTCAGCGATAATGACCGACGGAACTACCGGCGGAGTAGAAAAAGCATCCTTTCAAACAGAATATCCTTCGCCAAAGAAAATCATAGCACGCGAACAAGGCTTGCTTCAACGTTCGGGGCGCGCAGGGGGAAGACAGCCACTAAATAGGTCGCGTCACTTCACCTCGTCACGGAATGTCTGGGAGTCAGCGTGTCCAGTGTCCGCCCGCTCCGTCGAGCCAGCGCCCCTGACGCACGGCAAGGGTTGCGCCATCGGCGGCGCGAGAGAGCGGCGCACCGACCGGGAGGGCGAAGGGGGAGGGGAGAAAGGGTTCGCGTGCGTGCGCCGGTGCTGCCATTGCTCCCTCCCCCTCCACGTCCTTGCCAAAAAAGGGCACGTCTTGCCGAACATTGTAGAACATATGCTCCGAAATGTGAATGGGTTCAGTACGTCCGCTACGCATGGATGCCGAAACGTTCGGCGAGGAACTCGACCGGAGTACGCATCCTCAGGCTCTGATGCGGTCGAACCCCATTGTATACCGTTTCTCCTTCCCGTCCCGCACCCTGCATGGTCGGCAGATCGGTTTCTCCTTCGTAACACTCCCACCATTCCTCCCGAAAGGTCCGATTGATCCGCTCCACATGCCCATTCAACTTCGGACTGTGCGGAGGCAGGACCCAGAGCGGAACCTGCTGCACCTGACATTCCACCTCGAACTCGGCCATAAACTCGCTGCCGCCGTCAATCTGGATTGCCTTGATGCCAAAGGGCATCCGGGCGTGGACTTCCGCGAGAAACTCCTTCGCCGTGCCCGCCGTTGCCGTGCCGCGCACCCCGACGACGCCATAGCGCGAGACGACATCGACAGCAGAGAAGTGATAGCGAACGACGCCGGGCAAGGGATACAGGCGCATCGTGTCGATCTCGACGAGATCGCCCGGCTGTTCTTTCGGGATCGGCACACCCTTCGGTTTGCGCCGGGCATGCGGGCGGGCATGACGAGCGCGGGGCGTCGCACGGGCGGGGCGAGGTTCAACGAGCAGGCGACGCTGGCGCAGATACCGAAGAATCCGGCCAACCATCGAGGCAGAGAGCGCGATGCCTTGCCGCGTGAGCAGGACGACGAGTTTCGCCTTGCCCCAGCGGGGATACTGCTGGCGCAGCGCGAGGACGACCGCCACTTCCTGTCTTCCCCACGTTCGTTGACGCACTGTCTGCGGGCGTGAAGAACGATCTTCAAGGCTCGCCAGATTGTGCGGATCAAACCGCTTCTGCCAGCGATGGAGCGTCGAACGCGGGATGTCGAAATGCCGACAGGTTTGTTTCACGGTATGGGTTTTTCGATAATCGAGCCATTTCAGCCGCCGTTTCTCCGCCTTGCCGGTGGGCGTGAGGCAGCTGCCTCACGCCCACCGGCAAGGCGGAGAAGAGATTGACGCTGCTGCCGCTGCCCACCGCTTTGAGCGTGACACGCGAAGATCGGGTAGACTGAGACATGGCGGGAACCTCCTATGAATGAATGGTTTAGGCACCTTCACCCGTAGGATACGTTCCCGTTCTTCATTCCTCTACCCGTTGCGTACCTATCTGAACCTACACACTTAACGCTTCCGATGAAACCAATTACGGGTGACACAAATCGAGCGTGGAAACAGTGTTAGTTGTAGAAAATGCAGCGGCTTCTGGATCATCCGGGCAATGAGCCCTGCTTCATCCATTGCGTCCGATGCACCTCGAACTGCGCTTGCAGCATCTTTTGCCGCGCAAGTTCGTGCATCAGGAATTGGTCGTGAAGCTGAAAGTACGTCACCCACTGCATTCCCTTCGGCTTCGGCGGCACCCGGAACGGCGAGTAGTCTCCCTTGCCACCATCCAGCCGCGCTTGAATCTTGTGGATGTGGTGCATGTGTCGGTCATGTGCGTCCATCTGCTGCGTACTGTACGCCAGCTTGTGACACTCCCGGCACCGGAAATGTGTTGCGCCGGGTGGCAGGTAGAGCGTGCTTCGTCGGGTTTCGCAGCTGGGGCATACGAACCATGCCCGCTCTCCACCATAGGTGCAGTTCGTCCATGCGACTGGCACCGCATCGCGCACCATCTGCGGTTCGTAGTCGCCGCGCGTGATCGTATAATCGAGCGTGACACCCTCCCGGTTCACCGACAGCCCCATCGTTGCCGCAACCGCGTCTCCTCGCTTCCACTGCCAGACCATCTTCCACGTTCCATGCGCCAAATAGGGCTTCAAGGAGGCGATAGGGAGGCGTAAACCGTCTCCTGTCGTGGCACGAACGTGCGTACCACCCCACCGATTCGAGCCATATCCGCCCATTGTGCCCTCCACTATCACACATTCGCATGTATCGCTTCTGCCCGCCACATAAGGGAAACCGGGCAAATCACCGCGATACCGCGTTGAAGTTGCCTGTTGATTTCGATAAATCTCGCGTGCGCGAAAACTGAAGCGACAACCGCAGTCACACGTTTCACGCACACGAGAGAGGTTCGTTTGGCAGTTTTTACCCGCCCGCGTCTAACCCGCTCACATCGAGGCGGGCGAGCGGTGCCGCGTGTCCGCGCCGCCGGTCTTGCATCGCTTCCAGTTCGTGCATCGTTTGCACGAGTTGCCGGTGCAGGTGCGCCTCGTAGCGCGTCACCTTGTCGAGCACGAGTGGCGGGAGCATGAGCCGTTCCGCTGCCATCCGGGACAGTTCCCGCTCGACTACTTCGAGCCGGAATCGTGTCATGCGGGCCTCACCCTCATAGTGGTATGCGACGCTGGTGACGAGTCGCGCCGCGTCCGTCTTGGCAGCGGCGGCGAGGGCGGCGAAGCACTCGCGGATGGTGGTAACGTTCACATCGTCGAGGTCGCCCCAGTCGGAACTGGGGGGGAGGCCGGGATACGCCAGTTCGTCTGGGTCAAAGTCTTCATCTGCCGTTGCCTCAATCGCGCTTTTGCCTGCCTCATACAGGATCAGGCCCACCGTGACCCCGGCCACGCGCTCTTCCCCGCGTCGTGTTTCGAGCCGCCGCAGCAGCCGCGCGGTCGCGGTCGCGCTACGGATTGCGTCGCGGCACTCTTCAGGGGTGTTCGGGGTGTAGGTGTAGACACGGCTATTCGGATACCGTTGTTTCTGCTCTTCGTTGTGTGCATAGTCGCGTTCGGTGTCGGCAACGCTCCCGGCAAGCATTGCCGTTTCGTACCGTGCCACGCGCCCTAGCCGCCACATGAGCAGGGCGATGCGTTCGGCAAGGGCATCTTCCATCGCCCCTACCGGCACGAGCGCGTCCGTGATGGCAACGCGGTGCCCTTCCCACACTGCTACGTCCTCGCCGGGAATCACGGGCATTGCTGCCCGCATCCCGTGAGTGGTCGCATTCAGCTTCGCCACTGCCTTGCCTTCGCTCGTTTTCGGCCCGCCACTCATGGTGATTGCCCCTTTCCTGTCTCAATATCTCGCGTGTCTCGTGGTGCTGGTGGTGCAAATGACGGTGACGGGTGGTGCCGCACCGCCGGGGTAGTGATGATTTCCAGTGCTTTCGCCGGGGTGAGGTCGCGCAACCGCCGCCCATACCGCAATGCGAACATTTCCGGCCCGGTGATGCCTTGCGCTTGCATCGCTCGCCACAGTGCGGCCCGTACATCCTCAGTCATCCGCCGCCCCCGGCATCTCCCGGATGAAGGCGGGAATGTCTGCACTACCCTTCGTTGCCTCTACATCGTCTGCACTCTCTACACGCTCTACATGCGGCGCGGCATCGGGCGGTGTAGAGGGTGTAGTGTGTGTAGACGATGTAGAGGCGGGGGGTACGGTCGTGGATGGCACGGGCAGGTACAACGCCCGCAACCGGGTAAGCACCGGCCCGGAAATATCGTATTGGAAGCCCTTGCTCTGGCGTGGCAGCTTCGGCACGCCCATGCGCTTGAACAGGTTGCCAAGCCGCTTCACATTGTCGAGGCCAAACGGCGCGGCGTCTTCGGCACGCTTGCCGCGTTCGTCCCCCGTGTCCGGCGGCTCGCCGTGGTCTTCGGCATACAGCTTCTTGACCATGCTTAACGCCATGCTCGTGGTCGTGGTGGTTTTGCCATCATCCGCGATGGCAACGAGCGCACGGGTCACGTACGCCTCACGCGAGCCTTCATCGTCTGCCCGCTGCACGAGCAACCACCGCGATAGCCGCAGCACCGCATCCCACACGGCGGTATCTCCGTTCGTCGTGTCTACCATGCGTGCCACCGTCAAGGCAGGCCGCCATACCTGCAAGTCGCGGTTCGTCAGTCCCGTGTGTTCGGTTGTGATCGTGCGCACAATCTTGGCGGCGGCGGCAAGGTGGGCGAGGGCAAACATCCAACATTGCTGCACAAGATCGCGCGGCGCGTCTGCCCACGTCTCATCATCCCACGGCGAGAGCGCGCCCTTTGTCGTGTCTGCCGTGCGGAACATCAGCACCTTGACGCACCGCGAGTTCAGGGCATCGGGCGGTTCCGCCACTGCTGTCGCTACCCGGTTCGCAAACACATTTGCCCGTTCCGTTACCCACCCGCGCCCGTTCGGGTTTGGCACCTGCAACGCCACGCTCGCACCGTGCATGTACCCGATTTCCCAGAACGAGCGCAGATTCTTCGCGGTGTCGTCTTTGCCATTCACGGCCTCGTAATTGTCGAGTACGAGGGTGCCGCCCGCGTCCGCGTGTCCGCGCAAGGCGGCGAGGGTGCTGCTGGCAGAAGCGACAAGGGGCAGGTACGCCACCCGTGCCACTACATGCGCCACCGTGCTCTTGCCAGTTCCGGGCAGGCCCGTGAGCCAGAGATAGCCGAGTGCCGAGAACGCGGGCAGGAGATAGGTAGAGAGCACGTAGCACGCGAGATAGGCGGCGTAGTCTTCGGGCATTATGCCGTCCCCGGTGGGAAAGGCGATAAAGGTGCGAAAGGCGCGCACAAGCGCGGCGTGCAGCCGTGCCACGTTCACGCGCTCCCCTTTCAGGAGGTTTTTGATCGTGGGGACATCTAACATCATGCCGTCTTGCGTGGTGGGTGGCGCGGTACGGGGTACGTCCATACTCACGCCGTCCGGCAGTTCCGCCATGGTGCCAAAGGGGGCGAACAGAAAGGCCACCGGGCCGTGGATGCACACCCGCCCGTGCCGGTCATACGAGAGGGTGACGGGCCGGATACCGGGAATGACCTTACCGCTTTCTTCGTCCTCTTCTTCCACGGGCACGTAGGTCGTGACATACGCGGTGTCGTCTTTGGTGAGGGCGAGCAGGCGACGAATGTACGTCGTGTAGGTGGCGAGCCGTAAGTTTCCCATCTCAGTACACCACCCGATCACTCTCGCGTTGTCGTGTTGCGCGTTTGCGTGCTTTGACGGGTTTGCGTACGGCATCCCGCGCTTCGGGATACCGCGTGCCAATGTCGCGGGCGAGGCCGCACACTTCGTCGGTTTCGAGGGGTGGCACACATCGCCGCTCGTTGAAAGCGCGCAACGTGTGTTCGATCTCTTCGGCGTTCGCCCCGTGCCGTCGCATTGCCCCGGCGAGCGAGAGCAACCGTTGCCGTCGCGCGCCGGGGTGTATCGGTTCCCCGGCATCCCCCGCGCGCCGCTGCGTTTGCGTCGCGGGCGCGGCAACGAGGATGGGCGCGAAGGCGGCGAGGTCGTACACGCGGTTGGGGTGGTCTTCGAGGATGCGCACCACGCATCCGCCGTGCTTATGATTCGGCGTGCCGGGGAGTCGCAGCACCCGCGCCGCGTCTACCGCCGCATGGGTGAGGCCGGATGTGTCGGCAATCGCGGTGAGATAGCGTCTGGCGGTCGGTACGTCCAGCGGGGCAACGAGTTCCCACCACTCATGCAACCGGCCCGGTGAGGTTTCCACCACGACTGAGGGGGGCGGGAACCACGCGGGAAGCGGTACGGTGTCTGCCTCGCGGTAAAGCCACGGCAGGCCAAGCACATTCGCCTCGTTGCGCTGCCCCACCTCGCGGTAATCCGCCACGGTGACGTACAGGTTGTGGGTGGGGATGTAGCGCGTGATGAATTGCGTAGCGGTACGTTGCCAGTCCGCGCGCTGCAAATTGAGCCAGCAGTGCTGCACATCGTCGCGCGCTTCGCCATCCTGCTTAGGACGAATAGCGGCGAGCACGGCGTATCCAATCGGGCGCGGGTGGATGCGCTGGATAAAGGTGAGCGGGGTGGGGGGCAAATGCCCCCCGGTAGTCGTCGTCATTCGCCGCGCTCCTCTCGGTCGTAACGGATGCGCGCCACGAGTGCATTGCGATCTGCAAGAAGTACATCCGCGAGTGGGTAATTGCCGAGTGCGCGGGCGTGCTCCCATGCCGCCGTAACAGCGGCTAAACGGTGGAAGAGAACACACGCCTCGTTCAGGAGCGGGCGTTTGCGGTGGGACTCAATTCGTGCGATCATACCGATGAACCTCCAAAGTTCAGTGCTGCCGATGCGCCCGTGCTACCGGGCGTATCGGCTTGTCCATTTACGCGGCGCGGTCGTCATTCCCGCCCCGCGTTTCCCGTTCGATCCATGCGAGCAATTCCATGCGCGAAAACCACACGCTCCTTCCCAGTTTCAGGCAGGGGATGCGCCCCGCTGCTGCCTGCTCGTATAACGTCTGTTCCGGGATGCCAATTAACGCCGACGCTTGCCGCGCCTTAAGTAGCAGCGTGCCGTGTTCTGTTTGCGCCACAACCATGCTGTACTGCCTCCTTCGCGCCCTGTTACCTTCCGCGACGGCCCACACCGCCTCGTCTATGTCCCATTGTGTCACCATACGTACAAATCGTGCTAGACTGTTTACGTGTCTACAAAATGTCTACGCAACGGAGTAAGCGATGAACGAGGATGCGCCGATACATAAGGGCTGGTGGGCGGCGAATGAGAAGCCAGAGCAACGGCGGCGGCGGCATGAAGCCGAAGACGTTGCCCGTGCTGTATTCGGGCCACTCCTTGTAGAAAACCCGCTCGCCGTTCGTGTGCAGCATGTTCCATATGCCCTACGACTATCGCCAGGGCACATCGAATGGACGCTCGGAGACCTTGCGTCTAACGAACCGCGTCATGGATGGCACAGTGGATGGCGCGCGGATGGGTGCCACCCACCAAAGTTTGCTCCCGTGCCGGAAGATGTTTGCCTCATGGCGTTTATGCGCCTCGCGGATGAGCAGGACGAAGGGCAATTCCTGCAATTCGCGCAACGCTATGGCGTGCTCGGTTTATGTCATGCACAAAACGAGGAATCACGGCAAATAAACGGTGTGCAGTTCTGGGTAGGAGATGAGGGAAGTAATTTACAGGAATGGTATCCAGGCATCCGTGATGGTTCGCTCCCACCGACTATAGAACCGGAAAACGTAGACGCGCCGGATGCAAGGATCAAATGGTATCGGGAACCGATTGCGGGGTGGAAGGCGTATGCAAGGCAAGCTCGCGCGGTTGTACAAATCGCCTTCACGTTGCAGCAGGGGCAACGCGCGGGAACTGAGGGATGGCAGTGTTTTTATGAGGACAAAGACGCCCACCGCCTAGCCTATGAGAATCTGGAAGGGCAGCGTGGCGTGCTGGCGCATATGGTTTCTCGCCGTTGGATAGAGAATGCTGGTATATCGTTACAACTTCATTCGTACAGCGATGGAGTTCCCCGTCTCAGCCTCGAAACGGGCGGCTTTTATGGTCCAAGAGTGAAGCGGCCTAAAGTCGAGGATCAGAATATTTACAGGCAGGATGGCCTTGCACTCGGATGGCCCCGGCATTCGCTTTTCAGCACCCTCGCACTGCAACTCATAGCGGTGGTGTACGCGAATGACCGCCTCGTGCAGTGTGCGCAATGCAGCACAATCTTCCCGCGTCAGGGCAAACACCGCTATTGCAGCAAGGTATGTGCTGACGCGGCGCATCGTGAGGACAAGCGAATATCAGCCGCGAAGAGTCGCGCCGCAAAGAAAGGCGCGGGCGTCTCGGTTGACAGCCACCCTGACAGCCAAGACAAGTGATAACCACCAAAAATGAGCGTGCAGCACAGAAACAATTGGTGTTTTTCCTCTGTGCTGTACGCTCACGTCCGGTGGCGTTAGTAGTCGCGGGAACCTCCGGAGCAGAAGGCCGTGGGTTCGAGCCCCTCCCCGCGTACCACCTTTTCCCTTGTATAGCAATGAAAATGATACTGCCCCGGATGCTGCGAGAGCGTTTCGGGGCGATTACTTCACGATTGCTTCACCGCCGTCTGCGCCTCTTGATACTTGATGATGTCGGCGTAGGTATTATTCAACTGTTCAATGGTTGCGTCCAACAGCGGCATCGTTGGCAGGTATCCCGCTTTTGCGTCCTGGATCATCTTTTGAACCATCGCCGTGTGATTCTCGGATATTTCTTCACGGTTCTTTGCAGTGGCAGCGGCGGCTAATATCCTCGCTCGTTGCGGCTCTAGCACCATTCTCTCATTCATGGCATTGACTTGATTGTGGCGGTCTATTCGCATTTCGAGTTCGCGCATCTTGGTGGCAAGCAGGCTGTCGATATAGGCGACTTCGGTGCGGGATTTCGCCCATTCGGGCATTCCTAGATGCGCCTGCGATCCTTCCGTAAACGTGTACTTGATAACTCTGCACTCATCCCTGAGCGACGACAAGAGGGCAACCGCCCGGTGCAACTCTTTCATCGTTCGATCCTGCTGATCTTGCTTCCACTGGTCTCTCATTATCCGCGCTGTGTCTCGGCTTGCGTTGGCTGACTTCGCAGCGTAGAAAACGGCCCCGGCAGTAAAAAATGCTGCCAGAACCGTTCCCGTCACGCCCACAAGAGCAATCTTGTCCGATGTTGATAGTCCCCACATCGCCGCTTCTCGCCTTTCAATAATCACGACACCTCAGACAGTAGCCGTCCGATAGTTGACGCCGCCGATTCCTGCATCCTCGGCGTGACGTGCGCGTACGTGTTCAGGGTGATGGCCGGGTTCGCGTGTCCTAGCCGAGCAGAGACAGTATGCACGGCCTCGCCTTCCTGTAGTAGTAGGGTCGCGTGCGTGTGCTGCATGTCGTGGAAGCAGATGCGCGGGAAGGGCGGCGCGTCGGGATGATCGGCCTTCCACTGCTTGCCCGCCTTCGTCAGCAGCAGGCCGAAGTTGCGCGACACATGGCTAGGGTCGAGCAGCCCGCCATCCGGCGTTGTGAAGATCAGATCGAGGCCGCGTCCCTCTGCGGACTGTAGTTCCTGTTCCACTGTCCAACCCACAGCCATAGCAGGCGCTCTGCCGCCAGGATTTGGATCGTCACCTTTCTCGCAACGGAACGCTGGCCATCTCATCATGAGATGGCCTATTTTGTGCCATCGCTCTCTCGTCATTACAAGCGAATCTTTCGCATCCCATACTGATGTGCCGCCGACAACCGTTACCCGCTCAGTCGGGTGATGAAATGCACCTGCTTCGGCGTCCCGACCCCGCCAGTCAGGCGCCGATACGCCGAGGCGACCGCGTCGGCGATCACGCGATACCCCGCGTCGGTGGGATGTATGTCCGGCTCGGTATCGAGAATATGTGTCAATGTCCCCGCCCGGCCCGCGAAGAGCGGGAAGATGTCAACCGTCGTCAGGGTCACACCACGCGCCGTAGCGACCGATTGCGCGGCGGTCACGCCTCCCATGATGATCGTGTTCAGGCCTTGCACCGCCGCGTTGGTCCGCTGTTCGATGACACTGTTCGTGCCAACCGAATAGGGGTTCGGATAGGTCAGCACGATGATCCGCGTGCCCGGTTTCGCCGCCGTGACGAGGGTGGTGAGGATGCGCGGCACGTTGACCAATGTGTTCCCTCGGAGGGCATCCTGAACGGCAGCGAGGCATGTGTCGCTTACTATCGCGGTATCCGCACAGGCATTGCCCGCGTGGAGCAACCGCAGAATGTCGTTCCCGCCGATGTCGAGTGTGACGAGATTGACGCTGCCTGCGCCGAGCAACTGGACGGCGCGGGCGAGTTGCGATTGCCCCTGACTCCCACGCGTCGCGTAATCACCGATCAGATCGGCGCTCGTTGCACCGGGATCGGCGAGGTCGAGTGCGGTGACGGTCCTGCGGGCAGATACGGTCAGGGCGGCGGCGAACTGACCGACGTATCCGTGACTGGCCCGATCACTCGCTCCGACGCCGTAAGCGTACGAATCACCCAGGGCCACATAACGGATTGCCGTTGAGTCGTCCGCCGCTACCGTAACTGGCACCATGATGCCAAAGCAGAGCGTCCCTATGAGTGTCAAAAGCAGGGACCACCGATGCATTGCACAATCCTTTCCATACAACGTTACTCTCCCCCAAAGCAATCAACGCCGTCAGTGCAGGGGTCATATCGAAAATCTACCGCACCCGTCTCATGGAAGCGAACCGATTGCCAGTCACCCGCCCCGCAGAATTTCTCCATACGATATTTTCCTTCCGCGCGGGACGCAACCGTAGACAGTATTCGTCGTTTCATTAATGTACGCAATCTTCGGACGACTGGCACATCCCATATGAACACGAAAGGGACCATACTATGCCGCGACTGCTTCGCTATGTGTCAGGTGTGCGTCTGATTGCCGACCCGTATGACCTTCGGCTCTGGCATTTCGCGATCCGTGGCAAGCGCTATGATCTGCACGCGCGTGGCGGAACGTTTATCCTCAAAGAAGACGGTGGCGCGCCGCTTGGGCGCTACAGCGATTGGACCGACGCGATTGCCTACGCGCGCGAGCACGCACATACGGCGATCACCGAGCGTATGCCGACGGTCCTGCCCCACATGAGTGCGCTTACGCGGCGATAGGGGCGCTCGGCAGAAGAAAAGGCAGGCCCCCGGTGAGTGACAGGCACGATACCCCGCGACCGATCCGTCTTGGTATCATCGGCACCGGCCTCGCGGTCGAGCAGTTGCACTGGCCGGCACTCGTGCGAATGCCGGAGTGCTTCATCATCGCCGCATTCGCGAATCACAGCCAACCAAAGGCGGAGCGCTTCGCCCACTATAGCGGCGCTTCGATGGCCGACTATCACACGGACTACCATGACCTCCTGCGCCGCGATGATGTCGAGGCGGTGTTGATCTCGCTGCCCATCCCGCTCAATTACTCGGTGACACGCGATTGTCTGGCGGCGGGCAAGCACGTTATCTGCGAGAAACCGACGGGCGTTGATGAGGAGGAGGGACGCGCGTTTGTCGCCCTGCAAAGCGCGTTCCCGGAGCGCACGGCACTGATCGCCGAGAATTGCTTCTACCGTGACGACCTCCGCCTCGCCCGCTCGCTTCTCGATGCGAACGCGATTGGCCGCGTACATCTGATGACGTGGCGGATGGTCAATCAGGTTGTGCCGGTGCCGGGCCGGTTCTCCAGTACCCCGTGGCGGCATCATCCTACCTATCGTGGAGGGGCGCATCTCGATGGTGGCGTCCACCATACGGCGCAGATCCGCATGCTCTGCGGTGGTGTGCGGCAATTATCCGGGGCGATTCAAACGGCCAACACGACGATTGATGCTCCTTCTGATCTGACGCTCACCCTCTGGTTCGCGGGCGGCGCGATCGGTAACTATACCGCCTGCTATCCCGACATCCCCGTGCCGCCCGAATCGAACGAGATGCGGCTCTATGGAACAGAGGGCATACTGACGCTGAATGGCCAGGCAACCAGCCGACAAGTCGCGATCCATCGCCCGGATGGCAGCATCGAGGAGCACCGTTTCGACGAGATTGATAGCGGCTACTATGGCGAATTCCTCAACTTCTATGAGGCGATTGTCCACGACGCACCGGTGATCGCCACTATCGAGCAGAATTTTCAGAACATGCTCATCATCCTGCGTGGACTGGATTCCGCCGAGCAAGGGCGGGTACTCGATCTCGACGAAGCGCCAGGCGTGCCACTGTGGCGACCCCATGGGGCATTGGGGCTTTTCGATGGCCTGCCCGGACACTACACAACGGAAATGGGGCAGAAAACGAGCCAGGGATGACCCGGCCTGTTACTATTGCCCACAGTCGGTGCAACGAGCTATTGAGGGCTTGAACGCTCCGGCACCCATCCTGCAACGGGACGAGCGCGCAGGTTTGGGGCAGCAGCGTAGCATTGTGAGGGGATCGTGCCGTGATCGTGTTTGGGATCGCACTCAGCCACACATTCCACTACCTACTCACCGTCCACCCGCTTATTGTCATTGCCGGGCTTATCTTTGTCGAAGAGTTGGGCGTTCCCAGCCCCGTTCCCGGCGACCTGATGATGCTACTTGCCGGGGTCGAAGTCGCGCAGCACCGGCAGCATCTCTGGGTTGTCCTCCTGGTGATGGAACTTGCCACGATTGCCGGCGCGAGCGGCCTGTTCGGCGTTTCCCGGCGCGTCGGCCGCCCCGTCGTCACCCGCTATGGTCGCTTCATCCACCTGACACCGGAACGGTTGGACCGCTTGGAAACGACCGTCCGGCGGTACGGCCCGTGGTCAGTTGTGGTGGGTCGTCTCATCCCCGGATTACGGATCATCACGCCAATCGCCCTGGGGGTGCTCGACGAGCCATTCGTGGTTTTTCTCCCCGCCCTCGCCTTCGGCGGTTTCCTCTACGTCCTCGTATTGACCCTCGCTGGCGTCTTCTTTGGCCCGGTCGCGCTCAATCTCTTCGAGCGGCTTTCGTTGCCGGTCGCCGCTCTTTCTTCTTTTCTTGCTCTCGGCGTGCTGCTCTTTGTCGTGCGGAAGGCGCATGGGGCGCTCCGCGAGGAGCGGGGACTCTTTCTCGGTGTGATCGCGGGTGTGGGCGCCTTGCTCGCCACGAACGGCACGGTCGGGCTGTTCCGCTTCGGCTTTCGCATCTTCGGCGGGGCGGGCGTCCTGGCGTCAACGGGCGTGGGCAGTGGCTGGCGGCTACTGCTCGGTTGGCCTGTCTTCCTACTCGCGGCAAGCATCATCGGCGCAATCTATCATGCCTTCGATCTCCATCGGTGGCCGCCATCTGCCCGCGTCGCGGTATTCTCCGTGCCACCCCTCATCATCACGGCGCTGGTGTTGGACCCACTGCTCGAAGGACACGGGCCGGGATTGGCGCGGCGACGCGACGAGGTGCTGCTCGCAGTGGAGGTGGTGCGGTGGGTAGCGTTCGGACTGACGCTCAATGCGCTCATGCCAACGCGCGTCCCGCATGATCCGACCACGCCTGAGCAGATGTCACTTCCTTCCACACAACAGACATCTTCCACGCAGCCGTAGCAGCATATGATACACGGTACTGGCGGCATACGGTTATTACCCGGTCAAATCATCCGCAGGACTATCGCGTTCTTCCGTGGCAGGCACGGCTGCGGGCCGCGCGTCAGTCGCGCGCTGACGCAGGATTTCGGTGCGTTGAATGAGCGCGACGAATGCACGGTCATTCCGGGTGCGGATACGGAGATCGCTGAGAAGGACGGCACAATCGGCGGCAAGGTCGGGGCGGCGGGCATGGATCGCGCCGACAAACGCAGTATTGTCGGTGGTGGGGTCGAGACCGAGCGGGGCGGCGAGATCGCGCTTCAGCCGCACCGCGATATGCGCCTGCGCGAAGCCGCGCTCCGTATTCTCCCGCCACCGGTTGCCGAGGGCGCGCGCATACTCTGCCGGAGCCTTCAGCGGCACAGGTGGTGCGGGGAGCGGACGACCAAATCGCCGCCCATTGAGGAGCGAGGCGACGAGCGTCAATCCGGCGAGGTAGAAGAGCGCCCAGCCCCACGGCGAACGTAGGGCGAGGTCCACGATATTCGCTCCCAAACCGTAGCCATGATGGTATTCATCGAAGCCGATGCGCCCCCCAGTGGGCAGCCCGGCCAGCAAATTCTGGATCAGTGTGAGGTTGTCCGCCTCCGGTAGCCCGGCATTCGAGAAGGGGTACGGCCCGGTGATGATCTGCACCCGTCCCTTGCCACGCGCCACTGTCGCGATGACGGTCCCATTCTCCGAGGCCGCACGGGAAAGGAAGCGGGGATCGGCCTGTGCGTTCGGTCGCACAATCGCGTCAGATTGCAGCGCGATAGTCGTGACGGGCGGGCGCGCGAGGGTCGGACCATCCGGGGCAGCGGTCGCGCCCGTGCCCGGTTTCGCCTGGGCGACGAACAAATCGAGCGCGCGTTGCAGGTTCTCCGTGCCGTCGTCGCCATCCGTGACCAGTACGAGCGTGCCACCGCGCTCCACGTAGCCCACGATGTCCGCCGCGTCGTCGTTGGAGACCTCTTTGATCGTCGGCACGATCACAAAGAGCGCGGCGAGGCCATCTCCCGTAAAAGGAAATTCGCGCACCCGTTCCACGCCGTACCCTTCCGCCTCCAGCCATTGCGAGAGGGCAAGGCTTCCGGTCGGCGCGGCGGAGAGTGTCGTGCCGCGCGGCAATGTTTGCGCGTTCGAGGCGGGTGTAAGCAGTTGCAGCAGGATTGTCCCGAAGACGAGCGCCACGCCAACCGCGATCAGCAGCCAGGTGCGACGTGGCATCTGCCTCATGCCGCCACCGTGTGTGGCCCGACAGTAATCGAGCGTAGATCGTCGGTGAACGCGCGGGCGCGCATGTACTCCGCCGCGTGGCAGGGTGCATTGGCGTAGACAACGGATTCGACGAGCCGCACGAAGGGGCGAAGCGGTTCGGCAAGCCACGATTGCTGCCGCTGCGCCTCCCGCAGATATTCGCGGTCGGTTAGGGCGGGATCGAAGGCGACCAGTCGCTGCTCGTCGAGTTCGGTCAGCGCGCCAAGAAAGAGGGCGCGGACAGCGGCCCGATAGTCTCCCTGAGCGGCGAGGATATCCGCCTGCTGTCCCCATTCCGCCGCCGTCCGGGGTGGGAGCGCGGCAGCGTCGGCAACCTTTTTCTCTCTCTTGCGCCACCGTCGTGCAACGAAAAAGGCGATGACAGCAGCGAGCGCAAGCGCGACGAGGATAAGCAGCAGCGGCGAGCCGAGCAGGGCGAGCAGCCGCGCCACTGGGCCAGCGCCAGGGACATTCGCGGGCACGTCCGGCGGCTTCGCACGCTGGAGCGGCCGGAAGAGACGACGCAGTTGCTCCCCAATCCACGATTGGAAGCGGATTGCCTGCGCCTGCACGGCGTTCGGCTCCGCCGTGTGGAAGGCACGGTCGCTCAGTACCCGGTCGAGATTCCGGTGCGCCTGTGCGTCTGGCACGGTAGCCTGTTCGTCGGTAAGTAGGGCACGCAGAGATGTCAGTGCGGCGACCGCGCGCTCCGTATCCGGCGGCGTGCGGCGGAGGGCGGCGAGCGCATCACTGCGCGGGGCCGGATACCGCGTGCCGTCCACCGTCACCCTATCAATCCCGGTGAGCGCGTCGCGCGCCCGCTGAATCGCGGCATCCCGGGGTGCTCCCGCGAGCGACTGCGACTGTGTCAGGGCATCCCGCGCCATCGTGATGCGTTGGATATACGTCGGCAAGTCTACATCGGCGGCACGCACACTGTCCGGCAGACAGCCGAGCACAACGCCATACAGGGCAAGCAGCAGCAGCGCTCGCGATCTCATGCGGTACCCCGCGCCGCGCGTTCGGCGACGCCACGTTGCAGGAGCAGGTCAATATCGAACCCCTCACGCCGCAGTCGCAGGTCGCTGAAAAAAAGCGTGCTGACCGTCACGGCGATTGGCATCATCAGGACATCCACGAGCGAGGCGATTACAGCAAGCAAGACAACACCCGCACCGCCGCCGAGCAAATCCTCCGACGACGTGAATTCGGCGATAAGGAAACCCAGGCCACCGGGAACTGCCGCCGCGAACAACCGCAGAATACCGACGATGATCAGCATCCCCGCCAACCGCCACCATGAGCCGTGCACGAGGCGATTGCTCCGCGCCAATCCTGCCCTGGCCCGCCGCTCTTCCAATACAACCGCCTGTGGCGCGAGTTGCCAACTGACATACAGAAAGAGTGCGAACGGTGCGCCAATAGAGAAGGTGAACGCCGTCACCGCGCCGACCACCAGAATCGAAAGCAGCGATGCACTGAGAAGCGACCAATACCGCCGACGGGCATGTGCGTATGCCGTGCTGAGCGTGCAGGGTTGACTAAGCGCCCGCAGGCCCGCGATAGTGACGAGCGCGCCCGTCCCGAGCGTCTGGATTGCCAGCGTCACAACGGCAGCAATAACGGCGATCGCGAAGGTCACTGTCGCGTTGGTCGTCACGGCGGCGTGCGCGTTAACCCGCGCATACGTCGCGGGGTCAAAGGGGTTGAAGGGCGTGAAGAGGGTTGAGACGAAGGCGGAGAGAAGATGCGCGGGGATGACGGTGAACGCGGCGGCGCTCGCAAAGAGGCCAATATCGCGCCGCACCACGCGGACACCCTCGTCCACCAGCGCGGGAACGGTGCGTGGCACGAGACGCGGTGGTGGCACAACGGGCAACAATACCGGCACGGTCGGCTGCCAACCGACGGGTAGCGGACCCCGTTGGGACGGAAACGGCACGAATTGTCCAGTCGGCTGCTGCTGCATCCTGCTCCTTGGCTCAGTGGCACGGGTGTTCCGGCCCGCGCTCGATGCCTCCGGCCGTATTCTACGCGATCATCACGCCGTGATTGGTTGACCGCGCTTCGTCCGCTGTCGGTGCACGATGAAGTCAATCCGTCCGTCGGAATCAATCACCAGTTTCGCGTCGAGCGCCTGCACAAGTTTGAGTAGCGTCGTCATCGTCGGCGCATGATCGCCCCCTTCGAGGCGGGCAATCGCCGTCCGCTTGACGCTGACCATGTCGGCCAGCGCCTGCTGCGTCAGCCCTCGCTGCTCCCGCACCCCTCCGAGTGCGTACCCAAACCGGACGTTGCGCAAGGTTTCCTCGTACCCGGCGCGGAACTCCGGATCCGCTAGTTGCTCTTCCCGGAAAAAATCATCATTCGTCTTCGTGCTCATTTCGTTCCTTCCACTCGTTGAAACGCTGCTGTGCCAGAGTAATGTCGCTGCGCGACACTTTCTGCCGCTTTTTTGTTTGTTATGGCATGAAGCAGCACGAACGTCTCTCCCTGCCTTCTAAAGAAAATGCGGTATTCCGTGTCGCCGAATTCGGGGCGTAGTTCCCAAATATCCGCTTCGAGTTTCTTGACATGCGAGGCACGCAGCGCGAGGCCAGTCATCGCGAGGAGGCCACTGTAGGTGATGCATTTCTGGCGCGCTTTCGCCGATAGCGCAAGAAGAAACGCCCGTACCGGCTCTTCACCCGACGACACTGCGAAAAACTCGATCGAGAAAACCCTCTCCCGGCTGGCGAGAGTAACATATTTGTTACGGGATATCGACCAACGCAGGCATCGCGTCGCGAGCGCCGAGAACCATTGAGAGCGTCCGCGCGTTGCAACGATGCAACGCGAGCGCCGCGTCGCCATAATTCGATGATCCAAACTGGGATCATCGCGCGAATGCCAAAACGTGTATACTGCGCCCGGTGGTGAAGGAGGAAGAACGGCGTGCGAAATCGGGGTTTTCATCTGCGCTGGCGTCTTGTTATTCTGCTAGGGTTGCTTGGCGGCTCACTGACGCTCTCGACTGGCGTCCGCGCCGAACCCGATTTCCTTGATTTCGCGTTCCGGCCGGTCTGGGAGCGCACGGACCTTCCGACCGAAGGCGGCGCGGCAACGCGAACCTACGTCTGGGGACCGGCGTTGTTTGTCGCACCCGATGGCCCGAAACTGCCCCGCACCGAGCCATACCGCGAACTCGAGGGGGGTAGCCGCGCCATCCAATACTTCGAGAAAGCGCGCATGGAATTGACGACGCCCGATAAGGGGCATGTAACAGCGGGCTTGCTCGTGCGCGAGATGGTCAGCGGGATGCTCCAACTCGGCGACACGCAAATGGAGCCGTACGCTCCGGCGGGCATTCCTGTCGCGGGAGACCCAATAAATAATCCCTGCCCAACCTACGCGACGCTCGCCAAAGTCGCCTCGATCACGCCAACCGCCAATACCGCCCCGGACCGGCACGGTACAACGATAGACGGCGCGCTCAAGACGGACGGGACGGTCATCCCTGTTGCCGGGATCGCGGAGCCGATGACGTACGGCTATTACGTTCCCGAAACGAAGCACAACATCGCCGCGCCCTTCTGGGCCTTCCTGACGCAGCAAGGGACGGTAATCGGCGGGAATGGCAAACTGACGACGGCAAAGGTCTTCGATCCGCCTTTTTTCGCCGTCGGGCTACCGATCACGGAACCGTTCTGGACCCGGGCAATCGTTGGTGGCAAGGCGCGCGATGTACTCATGCAGGCCTTTGAGCGGCGCGTCCTCACCTATACACCGGCGAACCCGGATAGCTTCAAGGTGGAAATGGGCAACGTCGGCGCGGCATATGCCCGCTGGCGATACGGGCCCGCCGCCCAGCCACCACCGGTGACGACTATCGAGCCAACCAACGGTCCGACCGGCTCGCTCCTGCTCTTCTCCGCACCCAGCTTCACGCCGGATGAAACCGTTGTCCTGCGTCTGACGTTCGCCGATGGTCATACCGTCGAGAAGCCAGGTGGCGTGGCGGGCAGCACGGGCATAACACGCGCCTTCCTCGAAACGAACGCGAAGGAGTATCCAGCTGGAGGGTACAAGGCAACCCTGATTGGCACGAAAAGCAACCAGACACGCCCCGGTGATTTCACCCTCGCCGCGCCCCCCGCGAACGGTCTAATTGTGCAGGCGCTCCCCGGCACCGGCGATCCATTGACGACCTATACATTCTACGCTTCCGGACTGAACCCCAGTGACACCGTCAATGCCTGGGTCAGTGGCCCGACCGGCACAGCGTATAATTTGAATGACTCGCGCGCGCAGACTCCCAGCGATCACGGCACTATCCAGCAGACCTTGATCCCAAAGTCGCTGAATGCGACCGCGCTCGTTGGCCCGTGGGCATTCATCGTGCAAGAGAGTGGAACGAACGCCCGGCAAGGCTCGGCGGCGTTCATCGTCAATCCACCACCGAAGGCGACGCTGTGACGGAGGAGTTCGGAGTTCGGAGTAGTTCATCGAACTCCGAACATCGAACCTGATTTACGTATATACTGCCGCGAGTGTGCGTTGTGTCTGCAATGAAGGAGATGCGACATGGGTTTGGGGCGACGACCGCTTGCCTGGGCTGTACTGGGATTGTTGAGTATTGCATTGATCGGCGTGATTGCGCTTCAGGCGGTACCGCCGCCTGCCACGCCTACGGCGGCACCGCAGGCGGCGGTGCCAGCATCAGCTGGCTCCCCGACCTCCTCGACGGCTGCGCCGGTTGCGAGCGCCAGTAGTGGCGGTGGCGGTAGTGGTGGGGCGAGTACGACGATCAACGCGACGGAGAAAGATTTCGCCATCGCGCTCGACAAGTCATCGGTGTCTGCAGGTTCCGTGACGTTCAAGGTCACCAATCAAGGGCCGTCACCACATAATATCGCGATCAAGGAACTGAAAAAGACGAGTGATACGTACGATCCCGGGAAACCCGGACAGTTCACCGTCGATTTGCCAGCAGGCACCTATACGGTTATCTGCGAAATTCCCGGTCATGAGCAACTCGGGATGCATATTATGCTCACTGTCAAGTAACGAACTGTGAGCCACAAGTTACCAAGAGAATAGTGATAGTGGGCCCGAAAGCCTGCTATCACTGTTTTCACGCGTGTTTGCATGTACGGCTTACGAGTTGAAGGATAAGGCCGGGAGTAAGGAGCGTTGTCCGGGCGATGTGTGAATCACCTTCCCCGGGTCGCTGATGCCTTCCCCGCGCCGCCAGCCACCGTACGAGGCGGTTTCCGCACCGCCCGTATTGATGAACACCTTTCTCGCGAACTGCGTACCTCCTATGCATCATTGCCCATTCCACAGTGCCGCGTTCATATTTTCGGCAGAAATGGTTGGTATAGAATAGACGATCCGGCATCGTGGCCGGGAGCAGGCAAGCGTCAAGGAGGCAGCACGCATGTCGCTGGAGATACGGGGTATAACCAAGACCTTCGGTGCGTTTATCGCTGTAGAGAACGTTTCCTTCACCGCCGAGGAAGGGCAGATTTTCGGCTTCCTCGGCACGAATGGCGCGGGCAAGACGACGACGATGCGCATCATCCTCGACATTCTCCGCCCGGATACCGGCAGCGTGACATGGAACGGTATACCAAATATCAGCGTGCCGCGCCGCCTCTGGGGCTATCTGCCGGAGGAGCGCGGTCTCTATCCAAAAATGATCGTGGAAGATCAGTTGCTTTTCTTCGCCCGGCTGTACGGCGCGTCGGAGCGCGATGCCCGGCGCGATTTGAACGACTGGCTGGAACGGTTCGCTATCGTGGAGAATCGGCGGAAGCGTGTCGAGCAACTCAGCAAGGGAAATCAGCAGAAGATCCAGTTCCTCGCCGCCGTGCTGCACGATCCGGAAATCCTCATCATGGATGAGCCGTTCAGCGGCCTCGATCCCGTCAACGCCGCACAGATGATCGAGGCGTTCGGCGAGATGCGGCGGCGCGGCAAGACGATCATTTTCTCCACGCATCAGATGGAGCAAGCGGAAGAACTCTGTCAGGCAATCGCGATCATCCATCGCGGGCGGCTGGTCGTGCATGGCGACCTGCGATCCGTGAAGCGGAGTACAGGGCGGCAGGTCGTCCGCCTTGCCCTCGCGGACGACCCGGATATCCTCTGGCTGGACCAATTGCCGGGCGTGACCGTCACGAAGCGACGGCCCGATTTCATCGAGATGGATGTGCGGCACGGGAGCGATCCTCAGGTGGTCCTGCACGCCGCGCTCGAACGCGGCGGCCACGTCACCCGCTTCGAGATCGGAGAACCATCCCTGAACGACATCTTCCTTGCCAGTGTCGGCGGACAGGTCGCGGCTGACAATGACGAAGCGGCCGTGCCGCGCGAGACGGTCGCAATACCGTAACGGAGGAAACAATGCAACGATCCTGGGAGAAAATCGGGCTGATCGTCCGGCGCGAGTACCGGGCACGGGTGCGGCAGCGCAGTTTCGTCATCATTACCGTGCTGATGGCGGTCATCTTCGTCCTGCTCGCCTGCGCGCCAACGATTGTGCAGGCGATCCGCAGTGGTAAAGCGAGCACCACGACGATTGCTGTCGTGGATACTGCGGAGCCTGCGCTGACGGGGGACGAGGTCGTACGGCTCGATCAGCAACTGCGCGCGGATGGGGCGAGCGGCGACGCGATCACCCTCGCGGCAGCGAGCGGGCCGGTTGGCGGTCTCCGCGATCAAGTCAATGCGGGGACGTATCACGGTTTGCTCGTCCTCAGCCATGACTCGGCGGGTATTCTGACGTTCGACTACCTGACGAAATCGGGCACGCGGGACGCGACTGCCACGCGCATCCAGCAGGCAGCTGCGTTTCTTGCGATACAAGATCGCCTGACACACGTCGGCGTGGCCCCATCCCTCCAGGCAGAAATCTTCTCACCACCGGCGTTCTCAGTGAGCGCGACGAAGGCGACGACGAATGCGGGCACGCAATCGGAGACGGAGAAGAATACCAATCGCGGCATTGCCTACATCCTCGACATTCTCCTGTACACGACGATCATCGTGTATGGGATGTGGATCGCGAGTGGCGTGGTGGAGGAGAAGAGCAACCGGATCATGGAGATCATGATTAACGCCGCGACGCCGACGCAACTGATGGCGGGGAAAATCCTTGGCATCGGGGCAGCGGCGCTGACGCAATACCTCTGCGTCACGATCCCCGGCGCGATTGCCCTCGCTGCACAGGGGCGGATCGCGCAGGCGCTCCTCGGCACACGCAGTGGCGCGGCGGCGCTCGATCTGACGGGCCTCTCCGTCACCGCCGTGGTCGCTTTCCTCGGCTTCTTTATCCTCGGCTTCTTGCTCTACGCCGCGCTCTATGCCGGCGCGGGGTCGCTCGTCAGCCGCCAGGAGGATGTCCAGCAGATCGCCGCGCCGATGCAGATGGCGATGATCGGCAGCTTCTTCGCTGCCATCTTTGCCCTCGGCAAGCCGGACGCGACCGTGACGCGCGTGCTTGCGTTCATCCCCTTTTGCAGCCCACTCGTCATGCTGACGCGCATCCTCGTCGGCCATCCCGCGCCGTGGGAGGTCGCGCTCTCCGTGGCAATCCTGATCGCGAGCGTCGCCCTTTTCGTTACGCTGGCGGCACGCATCTACCGCATCGGCGTGCTCCTCTACGGCGTGCGTCCGAACCTGCGCACCATCTTCAGGCTCAACCATGCGCGGGTGGCGCGGTAAATCTCACCCCCTAGCCTCCTCTTCTTTGCGTAACAGCAAAGGGGAGGGGAGCAAGAGAGGAGAGTGACTATGCTTTGTGTGTCTTGACAGGGTGTGGCTGCGGGTGTATATAAAAACGGTAGGAATCGTGATTCAGCAGGAGGGATGATAGATGACTCCGCCGAAGGATCGATCGCCCGTCTAGGGCGTGCAATCAGACGAACACTGTTTCGGTTCTAAAGGAATGTGCGGACGCGATGAGTAGCGTCCGCATGTTGTATTTAAGGCGCAACCGTAAGCACTGGCTCCCTCGTCACTACATTTTTTCCAACGCTGCTCTTATCTCTGTCTTTACTTGCTCGTCTGGCTCTGTCACTCGACAGCGTTCAAGCGCGGTGCGGGTCGCCGGGCCGTCGAGTTGACCGAGTGCCCATGCCGCATGACTGCGGACAAGGGCGGCATCGTGATGCGCAAGAGCATCCACGAGAGCAGGAACGGCAGCACGGTCACCACTGTTACCGAGCGCGATAGCGGCATTGCGGGCAAGCCCTTCTCGTTTGGCGCGCTTGATCGCTCGCCCACGGAAGCGGTTGCGGTACTCTTCCACGGTCATCGTGAGCAGTGGGATAAGCGCGGGGTACGCGTCATCCACATCACGCGGTTGGAGGGCGGGCGGCGCGAGGGGCAGGACGTGCCGGTTCGGTGGGCAGACTTCCTGGCAGATGTCGCAGCCAAAGACCCAGTTGCCCATCTGTGAACGCAATGCGACTGGAAGGCTCCCGCGATGCTCAATCGTCAGGTAGGAGATGCAGCGCGGCGTGTCGAGGACGTACGCTGCCGGGATTGCATGCGTTGGGCAAGCAGCCATGCAAGCGGCACACGATCCACATGACTTCCGGAGCGGTGCATCAGGTTCGAGATCGAGGTCGAGCGGCACTTCGGCGAGGAAGAGATAGGAGCCCGTGTCGCGCGTCGCGATGATGCAGGTGTTTTTGCCGTACCATCCCAGCCCCGCCCGTGCCGCCGCCGCCCGGTCCACAATCCGCGCCGTGTCCACAAGCGTCCCGGCCATCAGTGGCCGACCCACGGATCGCTCGATGTCGGTAATCAAACCGCGCATCATTGCTTTGAGCATATCGTGGTAATCCATGCCCCATGCGTACCGGGCAACGCGTCCACGGAGCACGTCATCATCGGGCATGGACGGCGCGTCCGCATAGTACGAGACGCCGAGCACAAGCAGCGACCGCGCCCACGGCAGCAACCGTTGCGGCGCGCTGGCGATATGGGCGCGCTCCGGCGTAAACCAATCCAGCCCGTCGAGATGCCCCGCCGCGATCCGCTCATTGAGCACCGGTTCCAGTCCCACGAACGGTTCCGCTGTCGTCACACGCGCGATATGAAAGCCATGCGCGAGAGCGAGAGACTTGATGTCGGTGGCATTCAACCTAACCCTCCTAACCCCCTTCCCGACACGGGAAGGGGGAACCGGAACAGATTTGCAACCTGTTCCGCATGCCATAGGATACAATGGCGATGCCAAAAGGTGTTGGGAAGGAGACGGCGCAATGACGATGATCCGGGGTCTCGCGGAAATTGTCCTGTCGGTACATGATCTCGATGCGTCGTTGCGCTTTTATCGGGAGACGCTCGGCCTGACGCTCGTGTCGGCGCTGGAGTTTCGTCCGGTTTTCCTCCACGCGGGCGATCCCGCTGTCTCCGTGCCGCAACTTGTCGTGCTTGTGCCGCTCCCGGTCGGGACGCCGCCTTTCCCGATTGCCAAGCCGAGCCGCACGCTCCACCATCTCGCCTTCGAACTCGCCCCAGCGGACTTCGACGCGATGCACGATCATCTCACCGCGCACGGCTTCGCGATCCGCACCGGCCAGCACCCCGTCATCCCCTCCCGCACCATGTACGTGGACGACCCGGACGGCAACGAGGTCGAATTCATCGCTGGAACGTAATCTGCATCGGCTATGTACAGGAGAATGCGGGTTATGATGAAGAGGTGGCGAAGTATTCGCCTCGTTATCACACCAGATGGCATCGCGTATCACACCGGTGGTGCCGTTCTCAATGTATCGTGGCAGGCTCGCTGGTATGGTCCCTGGTAGAATCGTGGACTC
>JAABUZ0100002092.1_pt1 | contig 34478 bp, 39 predicted proteins | sample 5562091 | NCBI WGS metagenome assembly JAABUZ01 (sample SAMN12813069, study PRJNA571459) | rock metagenome | isolation source: Antarctica rocks | place: Antarctica: Victoria Land, Linnaeus Terrace sud | collected 2015-12-21 | reverse complement strand
ATGGGAACGCCGCTGCTGGCGGCTTTGCGGGAAGCATACCCGGACGCGCACCTGACCTGGATGGCGGGACACTCGGAAGCTCAGGCGATTGACGCTAATCCCTATCTGGACGAGGTCATACTGTGGGACGCGCCGTATTTCCGCTCCGCCTGGCGTCATGCCCGGTATGCAGCCGCCATTCGGCGGTTTCTGGCGTTCCGGCGGGCACTGCGTTCCCGCCGCTACGATGCTTTCGTGTCGCTTCAGCCGGAAGAATGGCCGCTGCTGACCCTGGTATCGGGCGCGGCGCAGACTATCGGCGTTTTTGACACGTTTACGCGCCACTGGGGCGAGGAGCATCATCCGCATTACCGGCGTTTTTACAAGGACGTTTATTCCCGGCCTGAGCTGCACCGGATAGACCAGTATTTAGCGGTCTTAGAAGCCTTCCGCCTGCCGGAGCCGGCTGCTCCGCGCCTGAGCATGGGGTTCACGTCGGAAGACGAGGCCGCCGCCGCCGCCTTTCTGGAAGAACGCGGCGTCGGCCCGCAGGACACGGTGGCGGCGCTTGCCCCGCTGACGACCTGGGTCACGAAAAACTGGCCTGCCGAGCGGTACGCCGCGCTGGGCGACCGGCTGGCGAAAGACTGTGGCTGCCGCGTCGTTCTCCTCGGCGGCAGCGGCGATCAGGAAACGCTGACGCAGATTGCTTCCCAAATGTCCGCCCCGGCCGTGGTCTCCGCCGGGACGCTGACGTTCCGCGAGGCGGCGGCGTTAATCCATCGCTCTCATCTGCTGGTCAGCGGCGACACCGGGCCGATGCACGTCGCCGCCGCCGTGGGAACGCCGCAGGTGGCCCTGTTTGGCGCGACCTCGCCGCTGTGGTACGGCCCGCGTGTCCCGCACGCGCTGCCTCTGTTGCATCCGGTTCCCTGCGGGCCGTGCGACAAGCTCTCTTGCAGTCAAACCGGAAACGATTACCTGCGCTGCTTGACGCTGATTACTGTTGACGAAGCGCAGGCGGCGGCAGGCCGCCTGCTTGGGGGCTTGAAAGTTAGGGATTTGAGATGAAACACGCTACCGGGGGTGCCGCCTTTCCAGAGTTTATTACGCCGCTGTCACCAGTCAATGCCGTGACAAGGCGCTGCCCGGTGCCGCGAGACAAAGCTTCCAGGCGCATTTTGCTCGTGAAGATGCTGGCGTATGGCGACAATATCATGGCGTCTCCATTGGTGAGTGCGCTCCGAGAGGCGTATCCCGAAGCCTACATTACCTGGATGGTGGAGCGCAAGTACCTTCAGTCCGTGGATGCGAACCCGGACATTGACGAGATTATCGCCTGGGAAGGGGCCTACTGGCAGGATTTGCTGCCTGCACGCTGGAAAAAGTGGCTGGACGTTCCAAAACGGCAGCTTGGAGTGCGCTGGCTTGCCCAAGCGCTGCGGTTCCGGCGGCAGCTTCGCGGGCGTAAGTTCGATGTCCTAATCTCAATGCACCCCGAAAAATGGCGGCTGCTTCTTCCCGCCGCCGGGGCCGCCGCTTCCATCGGCATTTTTGAGACCGGGCGCGGGCTGGAAGAGCGGTATACGTTCGCCCATCCCATCGACACGCTGCCCGCGCACCGCACGGATAAATATCTTGTGCCTTTGAGGTCGCTGGGCCTCTCGCCCGCTGTCAGCAAACAGATGACTTTGGGGTTCACGGCGGAAGATGCCGCAGCCGCAGACGATTTGCTGACGCGGCAGGGGCAACCAACAGACAATCCTTTTGTTGTGCTGGCCCTGATGACGACTTGGACCTCGCGCAACTGGCCCATCGAGCGCTATGTCGCGCTTGGCGACGCGCTGGCACGGCAGGGCCATCGGATCGCGCTCATTTCCAGCCCCAGCCCGGAAGAACGAGAAGCGGTCGGCGCAGTCGCCGCTCAAATGCAGACACCACCCCTCTTAGCGCTGGGATCGCTGACCTTCCGGCAGATGGTCGCGCTTCTTGCCCGCGCGTCCCTGGTCATCAGCAGCGACAGCGGCCCGATGCACGTGGCCGCCGCCGTCGGCACACCGTACCTCGCGCTGTTTGGTTCAACCCCCGTGGCCAGCCGAGCCCCGCTGGCTGGGCGGGGACTGTCACTCGCTCATGCCGTGCCGTGTGGCCCTTGTGATCAAGGGTCTTGCGCTCAGACCGGCGCGGATTACCTGCGCTGCATGAAGCTGATTACTGTTGACGAGGTGCTGGCGGCGGCAGAGCAGCTTCTTGGGAAAGCGGCATGAAGCGCATTCTCATTATCAAGCTCTGGGCGCTGGGCGATATTCTGATGGCGACGCCGCTGCTGAATGCTCTGCTGGCACGCTGGCCGGACGCAGAGATTACTTGGGTAGCGGACAGCCAGTATGCAGGCATTTTAGAAAATCATCCGCTGCTCCATGCGCTCGTTTCAGTAGACACCGGCCGTTGGCGTCGTCTGCTGCGGCAGGGAAAACTTATCGCCTGGCTTGCCGAAGCGCGGCGTCTGCATAGCGAAATGCAGGCACGACAATTCGACATCGCGATCAACTTCCATCCGCAGAAGTGGTGGATGCGAATTCTTGCCGTCGCGCCGGTTCGGGTCGGCCTGTTCTGGTCCCAGAAGCCGACCCTGATGCAGCGGTTCTATACTCACCCAGTCGTGGAAACAGCGAACGGAGCGGCGCACAATACTAATCGTTACCTTGAAATCGCCGCCGCGCTTGGCTGTCCCCCGGCAAGCAAAGCCATGACCATTGGCGAGACGCCGGACGAAGCGCCATTTTGGGACAAGTTCTGCCGGACGCAGGCGATTGATAAAAACCAGCCGGTAGTTATTGTCGCCCCGTTCGCAACAACTGAAAACCGTGTCTGGGAAACGGACCGACTGGCACAGTTAATTGACTGGATTCAACGGGATTGCGGCGCGTGCGTGATTATCTCTGCCGGGCCAAAAGATCGCTCGGCAGCGCGTAATATCGTAGGGCTGATGAGCGACAAGCCGCCGGTCATTGCCGAAGGGCTGACCTTGCGCGAGTATGTCGCACTGCTACGAAATGCGAACCTGGTGATCTGTGGTGACTCCAGCCCAATGCACATTGCCGGAGCGTTGGGGATGCCTTACATTGCATTGTTCGGGCCGACTCCGATTGCGGGCCGTGCACCACTGACGGGCCGAGGAATTGCCCTGGCAAAACCGCTGTTGTGTGCGCCTTGCGACCAATCCGGCTGCCGCAACCCAGTGTTCCGCGAGTGCCTCAAGCTCATTACCGTGGCTGATGTGCAGCTTGCCGTCTTGGCATTGCTGCCATCATTAGCGCTAAAAGAAGATTTTGGAAACAATTCGTGTCGATAGGAAAAAAGCTCTTGACAAAAATTAAGTAGTCTGGTACTATTGTTTTATGTAGTCCAAACTGCATTAACAGAAGGATACTGCAAAGCGTTCTGCGACGTAGAAAGGTGGTAAATACCTATTCTTATATGTTGATTCCAAGCCGAGGCTGGTCGCGTGATTCTTACATAGCTCAAAAGGAAAAACACCGATGAATACCTCTCGTTCCCGTTTTTGCACAACAGTGGTTGCCACTCTTGCGTTAGTTGCAACTCTGCTGCCTTCAGCACAAGCTCAAACACGAGCCATTAACTGGACCAGCTACTCCCAGATGCCCAACACTGGTACAACACCTTCGTCTCCAAATAGTGTTGTTTATCAAGGCAACTTATACGTTTTCACCAGGGGCTACGATAGCCACATCCACTACAATGTTTTCAACGGTAGTTGGAGTTCTTATCAGACCGTGCCATACGGCGCTAGCACTTCGTCAGCTCCCAAGCCCGTTGTGTTCAATGGGTTGCTCTACGTCTTCACTAGGGGTTACTCAGACAACAAACTTTGGTACAACTCTTTCGACGGCACCTCGTGGTCAACTTACTAACAAGTGCCTGGGAATGCCACAGCAGCGGCGGAACCCACAGTGGTGGTTGAATACGGACAACTTAATGTCATCAACCAAGGTCAGGGTGATGGAAGATTTTACTTCACCCAAACCAGCGACACCGCCGGTCAATGGACGCCATACGTTGAGTTGCCTCCAGGCGGAGCTACTTCGGCTTCCCAACTGGGTTCGGCCATTTTTACGTCAGCTTCTGGTGTATCAAGCCAGTGGCTCACCTTTTTCCGGGGAGCAGGAAACAGTATCAACTATACTGACTACTCAGTATACAACAACGGTTATTCTGTCTCCGCTGCATGGAGCAACTATTACCTGACAGTTCCAGGTAGTGTCTCCACCGATTCCGGTCCGGTGCCATTGTCTTACAATGGTGGTAGCACCTCTCCGATATTCAACGATATGTTCCTGTTTTTCAAGGGAGTTGGTAACGGACAGGTCAACTACAGTATCCTGAATGAGGCTGACAACCAATGGTTTGGCCCTTTCCAAATCCCCTATGGTTCTTCCAGTTCTACTGTAAGCACAGGAATTGCTCCCGGTGCTGTTGTATACAACAATAGCATTCTGGTTTTTCAACGGGGCAGTGACAACAAAATCTATTTTACGCAGGGCAATTTTTAGGCTTCCTCAGCCTGAAGTCCTTAAAGCCATGTGTTTACGAAGCGGAGAGTTGCTATAATCAACCTCCGCTTCGTTGTTTTCGAATAGAATAATATGCCTTTCTAGCGGTGTTGCATCTTCACAACTAAGCCCTGCCGCTGACCGTCTTGCATCCCGGCACGAGCCAGGAGCCGAAATCGTGGCTGCCCGAATACTTTGCCGCGCTCGCCGCGCGTCTCGCGCCGCGCTTCAATGTGGTACTGACGGGCAGTCCGAAAGAAGCGGTGCTGGCAGACAAAATCTGCGCCCAACTGCCGCCGGGAACGCGCCCGCCGATTGTCGCCGCCGGCTGTTTTCCTAACGTCGGCGTATTAGCGGCATTGATCGGGCAGGCCGCCGCCGTCGTCACCGGCGATACGCTGACGCTGCATCTAGCGTCGGCGCTGGAAACGCCGCTGGTCGGCATTTACGGCGGGTCGCGCCCCGGCGACAACGCCCCGCTGTTCGGCCCAAGCGTGCTGCTGTTTGACGCTGCCGTTCCCTGTGCGCCCTGTTACCAGGAGCGCTGCCCCCTGCGCGGCGTGGAGCATCTGCGCTGCCAGCGTGCCGTGACCCCAAACCAGGTGCTAGAAGCGCTGGAAGCGCTTTGGAAAGAAGACCCATGCAAAACGTAACCCTGCCCGAATACCCCAATCATATCATCGGCGAAGGCAATCCACTCGCCGTCATCGCCGGGCCGTGCGTCATTGAAAGTTTAGACCTATGCCGCACAGTGGCGGCGGAAGCCAAAGCCGCCTGCGAGGCGCTTGGCCTGCCGTATATCTTTAAAGCCTCGTTTGACAAGGCCAATCGCACTTCGTCGGGGTCGTTTCGGGGCGAGGGATTAGAAAAGGGCCTGGAAGTGCTGGCGGCCATCAAAGCCGAGTTCGGCGTTCCCGTCTTGACCGACGTGCATGAAACCTGGCAGATTGGGCCGGTTTCGGAAGTGGTGGACGTGCTGCAAATCCCGGCGTTTCTGTCCCGCCAAACCGACCTGCTGCTGGCGGCAGGCGAAAGCGGGCGGGTGGTCAATGTCAAGAAAGGCCAGTTTTTGGCCCCGTGGGACATGAAGAATGTCGTCCAAAAGATTACGGGAACCGGCAACAAGAACCTGCTGCTGACCGAGCGCGGCGTCAGCTTCGGCTACAATACGCTTGTCGTGGACATGCGCTCCCTGCCCATTCTGCGGGCGCTCGGCTGCCCCGTGGTTTTTGATGCCACGCATTCCGTCCAGCAGCCGGGCGGGTTGGGGACGACCAGCGGCGGCCAGCGCGAGTTTATCCCGCCGCTGCTCCGCGCCGCCGTCGCCGTGGGCGTAGACGCGCTGTTTCTGGAAGTGCATCCCAATCCCGCCGAGGCGCTCTCCGACGCCGCCACCATGCTGCCGCTGTCTCAGCTTCGCACCCTGCTGACGACGGCAAAAGCGATTGACGGGGTGGGTTCCGTAATCCGCACCCGCCGTCCTTCCAGCGACAAGCGCCCGGCGGCGAAGATGGCGACGGCGCGGGGATAGGCGGCGTGTTCGGCGACCAGAACGCGGGCGGCGAGCGTTTCCGGCGTGTCGTCTTCTTCTACGGGAACGACGGACTGCAAAATAATCGGGCCGGTGTCGTACTGCTCGTCCACGAAATGCACCGTGCAGCCGGAGACTTTTGCGCCGTAAGCCAGCACCGCCTCGTGGATGTGGAGGCCGTACATGCCCTGACCGCCGAAGGCCGGCAGCAGAGCGGCGTGAATGTTCATCAGGCGTCCCGAATACTCGGCCACGACGGGGTCCGGGACTTTCCGCATGTAGCCCGCCAGGCAGACTAAATCTGCTTGCGCGATATCTAAAGCCAGCCGCAGGGCGTCGGCATAAAATTCCTCTCCCAGGCGCGACGTAATGCCCCGCGAGGGAATAGTCTGGGTCGGCAAGCCGAGTTCGCGGGCTAGGGCGAGCGCGGGCGATTCGGCGGCGTTTCCAATCACGGCGGCGACTGTGCCGTTGATCTGCCCGGAGGCGCAGGCGGCGGCGATGGCTTGCATATTGCTGCCGCGTCCCTGCCGCCCCGAAAGAAGGATCGCGATGCGTATCATAGCGTCTCCATTCGACGCGGGGCCTGGCTTCTCCTGTCTGTGCCGGGTTCAGGCTTGACAAATGCCGGCAAATCCTTTAAGATAAGCGCAGTGTTAGGAGTTTTATGAGCAGCATTCTCTCTTTTATTCAAGCCCGCCTGCGGGCCACGCTAATTATCGCCGTGCTGGTGATCGGCATTTACAGCTATGTCAGCTACAATCACGCCCAGCAAAAAGCCCTGGAAACGACCCTGGCGACCGGCATGCCGGCCGCCTGCGACGCGGCAGTGGCCGGACTTGCCCAGAACGGGCGGCTGGTGGACGTGCTGATCAACACGCAGAACCCGGATGAGGATGTGTCCAGCCCAAGCAACCAGCGCAGCCTGCTGATCCGCAAAAACGCGGCGGCGTCGGTCAACCGCCTGAGCGCCGAAGGGAAAATTACGCCTGCCGAGGCGTTTGATACGCTGTTTTTGATCTGCAAAGACGCCAATGCCGATGTCAAAGCATCTGCGGAAAGCGGGCTGACGGCGCTCGGCAGCAAAGATGCCGCCAGCTTGAATGCCGTCGTGCAGCGGCTGTCCAACGGAGACCCGGACATCCGGGGCGCGGCGGTGGACGTGCTGGGCAAGATCGGCGGCGACAAGGCCGCTTCGGCGGTGAATGCCGTGCTGCTCAGTACCGCCTCGCAGGACTCCGCCATCAGCGCCCTGCAGAAGATCGGCGCACCGTCGGTTCCGCTGGTGGTCGCGCATCTGGAAGACCCGGCATCCCAGACCGACATCGCGTTCCGGCAGCAGATGGTCGGCGTGCTGGACCAGATCGCCGCGCCGTCCAGCGTGCCGGAACTCATCAAGATCGCGGGTCAGCCAAGCCAGCCGTCGGTGCAGCGGCTGGCGCAAGTGGCCCTCGCCGACACGGTACTGGCGGCCTATAACGGAGTGCAGACCGCGAAAACGGCGCTCACCGCCGCCAAAGACCCGGCGGCAAAAGCATCGGCCCAGACCGCGCTCGCCAAAGCCTCCGCCGTCCTGCCGCAGGTTCAGAGCGCCGAACCGGCCCTGCGCGGGATTTTAAGTGACACGACGGCGGCCAGCGAATCGCGCTCCCAGGCGGCGCTGGCGCTGGGGCAAAGCGGCAGTCCGGCGGCGATTGCCGCGCTTGTTTCGGGGTTGGGAGATTTCGACGCCCAGGTGCGGGAGTCGTCTGAAACCGGCCTTCAGTCGTCCGGCCCATCAGCCGTTGGACCGCTTTCGGCGGCGCTGGCGGCAGGAGACACCGCCAAACGCGCCGGGGCGGCGCAGGCGCTCGGCGGGATCGGCACTCCCGCAGCGCTGACCGCACTGGAAAACGTGTTCCATGCTCCGGCCACGCCCGACGCCGTGCGGGAAGGCGCGATTACCGGGCTGGGACGCAGCGGCAGCCCGTCGGTCATTCCGACACTGGTGCAGGCGCTGAGTGACCGGGACGGCACGGTTTCCGAGGCGGCTCAGACGGGCCTCTTGACCCCGGCGCTCGCAAAACCTGCGATTCCGGTGCTGGTGGCCGCGCTGTCTCAGCCGACCCCAGCACCCTTCAATGCCGCCGAAACTTTGTCCCGCATGGGCGCTCTCGCCGAATCAGACGTTGTTCCGCTGCTGACCCGGTCAATTGCAGCAGAGAACGCGCCGACCCAGACATGGGCGGCGGTGACGCTCGGCGAGATCGGCAGCAAATCCGCCGCCGCGCTGTCCGCGCTGCAAAGCCTGTCCAAAAGCGCCAATCCGCAGGTGCAGTATGCTGCCTCGCAGTCGCTTCTGAAGCTGGCTGGGGGATAATGGCCGCGCCCGGTTCGCTAAGGCTCTCCACCCTCCCCTGTTAGGGGGAGGGCTTTGGAAGGAGACCGACAACAAAACCGCTGCCTCTGGACAAGTGGCAGCGGCCTAGTTTTGTTCTGTGGCCCTCCCCCAACAGGGGAGGGTGAAGAGCCTTAGCGAACCGGGAGGGGTCTTCTTTGATGGAAGGGTTTTAACTGCTAAAACGCCGCGTCCGTGTTCAGCCGGTCATCCATTGCCGACTGCAATTGCCGAATATGGGCGGCGTTGCGGCCTAAATCGCCGAAACCGGCGCGGGAACGGGCGCGGAGCGTGACCCGCGTCTGGCCGTGACCGAGATCAAAAGAGTAGACCGTGACATCATCGGTGGCGAGGCCCGAAGAAGCCGTGGCTTCGATGATGTCGTTTTCGGCGTCCCGCGACGACATTTCCCAGCCCGGCAGGCGGAGCAGCGACTGCTCCGCCGCCGCCATGACCCGGCTGATGTCCGCGTAATAGACGCGCGACCGCAGGGTCGGGTATGCCGCGCTTTCGCCGGTCGTGATGTCGTTGACCGTAAAAAGCCGCCGATTGACCCAGCCCCAGTAGGCCGCCGCCAGTCCCGCGCCCAGCCAAATCCATCCTGCCTGTGGTTTGCTCATTCGTTTCCCTTGCCAATCCCCAATCGTCCAATGCCTCGGTCTAATGCCGCCAGCAGCGCTTCGTGCAGCTTGGGATTGGACGCGCTCAAAATAGACTGCAAATTCGGCTCCGTCGTATCCAGCAGCTTTGTCTTGTCTAAAGACTTGCCGTAAGCGTCGGTCACAACTGCCCCCGATTCCTGAGCGATCAGCGCGGCGGCGGCGATGTCATAGGGGAACAAGCCAATCGGCTTGCCGAGGCCAAGCTCTAAAAAGCGCTCGCGGGACGCCGGGTAATCCCGCAGAATGCGGTTGCCGATGTCCATCGAGGCCGCAAGCTGCCCGGTTATCAGGCGCGTTAGCGAGAACGCCGTCGAATTGAACAAAAAGCAGCCGCCGGTCATCGAGCTTGCGTCTATAATCTCGCCGAGCGCGGCTCCGATCCACTCAAACGGCCGGGCGACGACCTCAAAGGTCAGCGGCGCTTTCCGAAGCTCCGTGACGGGCAGGAGGCGCGGCGCTTTCTCCGTGCCGTCCGGCAGGGTCCAATGTGCGCCGTGGCCACGCTCGGCCCAAAACAGGTCGTCCTGCTTGATCTCGCCGATGCAGCCGAAGCGGACATCGCCCATTGTTACATCCGGCGTATAATCCGCCCACGCGACCGACACGACGCACTGCTCAAAGCCCGCCATCGCCGGGCGCGTGCCGTCAATCGGGTCAATCACCAGCACCGCTTCGGGCGATACGCCGAACTCCCGCAGCCCTTTATCTTCCGAATAATAGGCAATAGACAGATTTTCGCGCTCGATAAACGAGACGATGGCTTCTTCCGCGATCTCGTCAATGGCGAACGTCGCATCGCCGCTCGCTGCCGTGCCGGAAATCTCCCGTCCGTGCCAGGCTCCGAGATGAGGCCGGACCGTATCGCGGATATGGCGCGTCATCGCCAGAACTGTCTGTTGGGGGGTCATCGGGCCAAATCTTTCAGCGCCAATTTTTCTAAGCTCTCCACAATATGATGCGCCTGCTCAAACGCGAAGTGCCGCGTCAGGGCAGTCGGCACGGCGACGGTGAACATGCCGGCGGCATGGGCGGCGGCGAGGCCGCGCGGAGAGTCCTCAAAGGCCGCGCAGCGCTGCGGCGGGACGCCTAAACGCTCGGCGGCCAGCAGGTACACATCGGGGGCGGGCTTGGGATGCTCCACTTCATCGGCAGTGGCAATCGCTTGAAAGCGCGAAGTGAGGCCCGTAATCTCCAGAACCCGGTCCACCCAGCCCCGGTCTGAGTTCGAGGCCACCGCGCACGGTATCTGCGCCTCATCCAGCGCGTCTAGTACCGCCAGAACACCGGGCATAGGTGTCAGTCTGCCGATGGCATTGTGGTAGAACAACTGACGCCGCGCCTGGGTCGCGTCCGGGTCATAGCCCGGCCCAACCGCTTCCGCGAGAGGCGCGTGCCAGTCGTTGAGGCTGTGGCCTTTGGCGGTGCCGATGCTCTGCGCCCAGGTTTCGACAGGCAATTCCAGACCCTGCTCCGCGTAAATCTCCCGCCAGGCGTCATAGTCCGGTGTTTCGGTGTCGGCCAGCAGGCCGTCGCAGTCAAAGATTGCGCCAAGTAGTGTTTGGGTCTGTATCACAATCTCATAGTTCGGGATTGGACGGGCGCATTCCTGCTATAATAAGTGCATGAGTGAAGATAAGACGCAGGAAGAACGTGTGCAGGAGCGTGGGAATGGGAGGCGTGGGAATAAATTCCTACGCTGTGGGGCGCAGACGCCTAGTCTCCACCTGCGTGGAGAAAGAGAAGAGAGGTTCGGTCACACTCCTATTCCTTGTCCGCGAAGGCGGACACTGGGCGCTTCGCCCCACAGCGTAGGAATTTATTCCCACGCTTCTCATTCCCACGCTTCTCATTCCCACTCTTTTCTGCTTGTCCTTCTTCTCCTGCTCCTCTTTGGCCCCTTCTCCGCCCACGCCCAAGCGCCTCTCGCGCCGACTTTAGACAAAATCCTGAACGCGCCGACACTGAAAGGCGGCGTGACTGGAGCCATTGTCTGCCGCGTTCGTGACGACAAAATCCTATATACCCATGATGCCGACCTGCGCCTGCTGCCCGCGTCCAACCGCAAGCTGTTTACGTCGGCAGCGGCGCTGGAGCTGCTGGGGCCGGAGTTTCGCGTTCACACGGACATTCTCGCGGCGGCGCGGCCGGACGCTCAGGGAACAGTCTTAGGAAGCCTTTACCTGCGCGGCGGCGGGGACGGCCTGCTGTCGCCGGCGGACTTGGACGCGATGGCGGGTGCGCTGGTACAGGCCGGGGTCAAGCGCGTGGAAGGCGGAGTGATCGGGGACGGTACACGCTTCGCGGATGGCCCCTACGGCTTCGGCTGGGAATGGGACGACTTCAGCGACGAGGAATTCCCGCAGATTTCGGCGCTCGAAGTCAACGAAGGCGTGCTGGAAGTCTATGCCGTAACGGGCCAAGCGCCGGGCAACCCAGTCACCGTGACGCTGAACCCGCCGACGGATTATGTGCCGCTGACTGTTACCGCCCAAACCGGCGCAAAAGACGCCGCCGACACCTGCAAAGTGTCCCGGTCCTGGGACAAGAACGAGTTTGTCATTACCGGAACATTGCCGGTGGGACAGACGCTGACGCAGAAAGTTCCCGTCCAGAACCCGTCCCTATTGGCATCCAACCTTCTGCGAACGGCGCTTGTGCGGCACGGCATTGTCGTCACCGGCCCGCCGGCCAACGGCCGAACCCCGCCAAACGCCGTCGTGCTGGCATCGCACCCCAGCCTGCCGCTGTCCGAGTACATGGTTCGCATGAACAAGCCCAGCGATAATTTATTAGCCGAGTCTTTGGTGCGGGAGCTGAACCACGCGGGAACGTATGACGCCGGACACGCGCGGGAAACGCCCTTTTTTCGCACTCTCGGCGTTGACACCAGCGCAATCGCACTCGTTGACGGCTGCGGGGTGGGGCGTCGCAACTTTGTCACGGCGCGGGCCGTCTCGCAGCTTCTTCTGGGGATGCACCGCGAAAGAAACTGGCCGCTGTATTACGCTTCGCTGCCGATTGCAGGCGTTGACGGTACGCTCAAAAGCCGCATGATCGGCACGCCCGCCCAGAACAACGTCCATGCCAAGACCGGCACGCTGAGTCAGGCCCGTGCCTTGTCCGGCTACGTCACCGGCCGCAGCGGCCGCCTCTACGTTTTTTCGCTCCTGATGAACAACTTCCCCGGCAATGCCCGCTCGGCGGGCGCTGTCCAGGATCAGTTTGTCGAGTATTTAGCGGCACACCTCTAATGAGTTCGCTAGAATACTTCGTCTTCGCTGATGACTGGGGTTTTTAGTGCGACAAGATGTTGTGTTTCAGGCAAGTAATTGTCTTTCTTTTCTATCAGCAGCCGCATTTGTTCCTCTTGGGGAAGTTGTTTCCCTTGAACGTGATATGGTTCCTCTCTTGGGCCAGCATCGAAATCCAATCGGTTTAACACTTCATGGATTGCAACATCACAAGCCCTTTGCGCGAGTTTCACATATTCAGGGCTGGAGTCGACGCCAATAAATTGCCTGCCCTCTAAAATCGAGGCAACCGCGCTTGTTCCGCTGCCTGAAAAGCAATCCAAAACAACCTCGCCGGGGTCAGAAAGAAGACGAATGACGCGCCGAGGCAGCTCCAGAGGAAATTTCGCTTCGTGATCGTCGTTTGCGCGAACGGAAGGAATAGTCCAAACTGCACGTGAACCCCAGTTTTTCCATTCATCTTTTGTGAGGCGGTCTTTGTCAACCACCGTAATGCCAGGCTTCCAAAAGATGTAAAGGTACTCAAACTCATCCACGGCCCGGTAGCTGATGGAATGCCACTTTGAGTTTTCCCAAGCCGCGTCTTTTACCCAAACGCGGCGGTCATAAAGGTAAAGTTCTGCTTCCAGCGCGAACTCTTCCAGCAAGCCGCCGACAACTTTGACCCGCGTCTGACTTTCATATTTTCCGCCCCGAATATTGTTGCCCTTCATACGGCGATCTACTGTCTGCTCACTACAGCCGAGCAGGGCGGCAACCTGCTTTCGGTTCCATTCGGGATGCTCGGCCCAGGTCGCAATGACCTGTTCGCGTGTAATATCGCCTCGCTTTCGTCGCGAGATATTTTCTGCCATTATGCGCGGCATCTCTGGGTCCTTGAAGCAAAGAATGTCGGCAATATTGATTGCAAGGAAACCGCCGGGTTTGAGAATGGAGGAATGTGCGGCGATAGTTCGGCGCAACAGATTTTTCCAATCAAAAAATGACAAATCACGTTCGTATTCTTTGCCGACATGGTATGGCGGAGACCAAACGCTTAATGCTACTGAAGACGGTTCAATATGATGCTGAATTTCGCGGGCGTCGCCTAAATAGATGTTGTTTGGTGAGTAATCCATTACTTGTTATTCTTCCCATTCTGAAATGACTGATTTGGTGGCATGAACATAATGGACATGCTGTACGCGCCATGCCGCTTTTTGTTTGAGCTTATCGAACGATAAACGGACACGAAAATCTTCTTCCAATGACGGAGCATTCCGACCTGCAAGCCAAATTGTGTCATCGGCATCAGGATTATATTTGTCCTGCAGCACACCGTTTGGCACTGCCGCGAGGGTTACAGTTTCCAAAAAGTGATTACCGGCTGGATCGTCTTGATAGAAATAATGCAGCAGCATCGTCGTTGTCAAAAACTGCGTGGAACTGTAAACTGAAACATTGGGCAGCATCCCTGGCTCGTCCAAAACAACTCCTGCCCGCCTCTGCCGAACACGCATTGACAGCTGGGACATCTGCATTGTTCCAGTGTCTCTCGACTGTTCAGCCTTACTGTCAACAAATAACGCTTGGCGGACTGTCTGGTGAGGCAGCAGCACATAGCGTGATTTGCGGTAATCGACGTTGCCTAAAATGCGCTGATTGATGCGATAGCCGGAAAGCGCATCCAATAGCTCTCGCGTGATGTCTTCTGCGACATCCTTGACATCATCTGGGCTTTGTCGAAATATATCCCAAGCAGTGAAGCCGAAGTCCAATACCGCTTGGTACATCCAGCGCAAGGAAAGTTTTTCTACTTCTTCGATCTCGTTTGGGGTGAGAACAGAAGCCTCTTTGATGTGATTCAATGATTTTCCCTTATCATTATTAGAACACCTCATCTTCGCCGATGACCGGGTTTTCCAGCGTGCCGATCTCCGGGATGCGGACTTCTACCAAGTCGCCGGGATGGAGCGGGCCGACGCCGGGCGGGGTTCCGGTGGCAATCACATCGCCGGGGTAGAGCGCGAGATGCCGGGAGAGATACGCAATCAGCGCCGGGATGGAGAACAGCATCTCGGACGTGTTTGTTTCCTGTTTGACTTCGCCGTTGACCGTGAGCGTCAGCAGGAGGTTCTGCGGGTTTGGCACTTCATCGGGCGTGACGATGCAGGGGCCGAGCGGGCCAAACGTGTCGTAGCTTTTGGACAGGAACCAGGGCAGGCTTTTTCCGATGGCCCGCTTCTGGACATCCCGCGCCGTGACATCGTTGATCAGCGTGTAGCCCGCGACATGGGGCAGCGCTTCCGCTTCCGAAAGATTGCGGCCTCCCGTGCCGATCACGACTGCCAGCTCGCCCTCAAAGTCCACGCGCCCGATCTCGTGCGGCAGGACAATCGGCTGGCCTGACGCGATCACGCTGGTAGAGGCTTTTTGGAACACAATCGGCTCGTCGGGAACCTCGCTGCCCAGCTCTTTGGCGTGTTCGCTGTAGTTGCGTCCAATCGCAAGAATGCGGTGCGGCGAGGGCAGGGGGGCAAGCATCACGACTCCGGCTTCCAGCCAGAGCTTGTCCAGCACCCGCGCTTTCTCTAAATCGCGCACGACGCCGACATAGCTTTGCATCCGCGCCATGACCGCGTTCAGGTCGCTCGGAACCGAGACGCCTTTCGGGGCCAGCGCTTCGGCGACCGCGACCGCGCGAACCAGCGGCAGGATTTTCCCGGAACGAAAGATGCCCGGCATCACCGGCTCCTGCGGGTCATCAAACTCTTTATAGCAAACGAATTTCACGTTGTCTTCTCCTGTGCCTTTTCTTCTACCTGTTCTTCATTGCCCGCACGAAATCCCATGCGCCGCTCCGGTGTTTCTTCGGCAGGGGGCACTTCGATCATCTGCCGGATGGCCTCAAAAACGGCGGCGAACTGACGGTCGTATTTCTCTTCCAGGTGCAGAATGCGCCGGGCCAAATCGCTGTCCTGCGTCAGCAGCCCGCGCAGATTCACAAACGCCCGCATGATGGCGATATTGACCTGCACCGCCCGCTCGCTCCGCAAAGCGCTTGACAGCATGGCAACGCCCTGCTCGGTGAAGACGTAAGGCAAATAGCGCCGACCACCCCGCCCCGTGTTTGAGATGCCAAATTGGAATCTCAAAGATTTTGTTTCTTCCGCCGTTAGCTGAAACATGAAATCTTCCGGGAAGCGTTCTTTGTTTCGCTGAACCGCTCGGTTCAGAAGGTATGTCTCCACCTCATAGAGTTCTGCCAGCTCACTGTCCAGCATCACGTTTTGACCGCGCACTGAATGAATATGCTGCGCCACTTGAGCAAGCGCTAATTCTGTTTCTGCCATGATTACCCTCCCTGGGTTTAGTCTACATTTGAGGTCACAGATTGTGACCTCAAACTCTTGCTGTCACTTAATCATACCAGATTAAGTAGCGCTCGGCGAGTTCTTTGATGGTCGCATAAGGCGCTTCGGCGCAGCGCTCGCCGCGAAATTTGAACGTCGGGACATGGGTGATGTCGGCGGCGTAGGCGTCGTCATCAAAGCGGACAATATCGTTGTAATACTCTCTGCCGGAGACAGCCGCCAGAAACGCCGCCTCATTCAGGCCAATCCCTTCGGCTAATCGGCCTAGCACGTCCAAATCGCTGATGTCCTCGGAATGCTCCCAGAACGCCCGGTAAACGGCTTCGTTGTAGGCGTCAAACTTCTGAGGCTCCTTGTCCTGGGCATAGGCCGCGCCTTCTAAGGCGTTGTGGGTGCGGACAATGCCGATAGTCCGGCCTTCCGGGACCGGTGCGCCTTCCGCCTCGGCAAACAAATCGAACCGCGACGGCGCGGTGTTGGGGTCCTTCGGCTGCGGCTTGTGTTCCGGCAGCGGACCGAGTTCTTCCGGCAGCAGCTCGTAGCCCTGCCAGACCTGCGTAATCTTTGGAAAATCCTCGCGCAGTTTTTGGGCCTGAAAGAACCCGACCCAGCACCATGGGCATAAATAATCGTGCGCGATTGTCACGCTCAGTTTCTTTTCTTGATCCACGTTAATCTCCTTGCTGTATGAAAGCGTCCGAAACTTAATACCCGCTTTGACGCGCTTTTGGGTATGAACGCCAAATGAAAACAATTGCGCTGGAAGAACACTTTGTCACGCCGGAAATCGTGGAAGCGGCCGCGACGCATGACCCAAACGACCCGTCAGGGAACTTCAAGCCGCCGTTTAAGGACCAGCTTTTGGATTTGGGCGCGGCGCGGGTCGCCGACATGGACGCGGCGGGGATTGATGTTCAAGTGCTGTCACTGCCCGGCAGCGGCCTGGAGGCGCTCGATCCCGCCACGGTGACCGTCCTGGTTCGCGGCGCGAACGACCTGGCGGCGGCTGCGGTGCGGGCGCACCCGACGCGCTTCGCCGCGTTTGCCTCGCTTGCGCTGCAAAACCCCGAAAGCGCTGCCGCTGGGCCAGGGCGGCAAGGAGAAAATCGCTCACGGGAATGCCGAGCGGCTGCTACGCCTATGAACACGGGACTGAACCCCCGTGCTTTGAGAGAGCAAGTCCCCGCCTTCGCGGGCATGAAAATCCAACGAAGTTGGTCGCCCGCGAAGGCGGGCGCTTGCACTTCCGAAGCCCTGCCGTTGAGGGCAGGGGCATCCTACCGTGCCAGCCGCAGCAAATCCCAGGAAATCATCAGCACGGTGACGGCCACCAGAACGGCAAACAGCAGGCGGAGGATACGGTTCGGCAGGTAGTAGGTTGTGAGCGCCCCCATCTGCGCTCCCACCGACGAGCCGACTAAAATTGCAAGCCCCAGCTTGAGGCTGACATAGCCGCGCAGCGCCTGCTCGATTGTCCCGACGGCCACGGTCACGAACAGCAGCAGCACGCCCGTTCCCGCCGCGTTCTTGACCGACAGCCCGATCCCATACAGCAAAATCGGCATGAATAGGACGCCGCCGCCGATTCCCATCAGCCCCGATGCCAGGCCCAGCCCGAAGCCCAGATAACTCAGCATTGGAACCGAGACCTGCCGAAGCTGAACGCGCGGCAGATCAATGAACGGCGGGACGCGCATTTTCGTGACAAGCGGGCCGGGAATGGTGGTGTCGCCGCGCGGGATTGAACGCTGCCGGGCCTGCCAGGCGTCCCGGAACGTGTAAAACGCCGTAAACGACAGCAGCACGATAAACAAAACGTCCAGCACCACCTGCACGGCGGGAACTGCGTGACCTCGGCCAAATTGCCAGCCTCCCAAGCCCGACAAATACGCTAAAAGCCGCGTCCCGGCATCCACGCCAATGAGGCTGCCGCCCAGCATGACAAAGTCAATGCGCGGCTCGCCGCGCCCCAGCCGGCGGTACTTCAGAAACGAGCTGATGGACGTGCCGCATTTCTGGCACAGCGCCGAGCCGACCGCGACCGGCGGGGGAACGCCGAACACATAAATCAGCACCGGTGTCAGCAGAAAGCCGCCGCCGACCCCGAACATGCCCGCAAAATAGCCGACCACCAGCCCCACCGCCGCCAGCGCGGGCAGGGAAACCGCATGACCGATGCCCGCGCCGAGACGCACTAAGAGCATGATTGCACTCGTTTTCTAGAAAAGCATCGGTCAGATGAAAAGCATCTTTAGATATGGTAATCCAGCGGCAGCGTTTTGGCGTCCTCTTCTCCTGGAACGAAGCGGGGAGTATGCAGCGCCCGCCGCTCAATGATGCTGGAGGCCCAGTAAACAATCAGGCCCCAGACAACAGGGACGACCACGCACAGCAGGGCGTAACCAATCGGTTTCCACAGCATCGTCTTGTTCCTTTTTCGCTTTCCTGTTCGGCTTCTTTGCATTGTACCCACCGCCTCTTGACATGGCCCGCAATATAGGAGTATAACTATATTGTGGTGCAGGATGAACTGATTGACATGGAAACTCTGGAACGGGTCGCGCCGATTATTCGGAATGCCGCACACCCGCTCCGGCTGCGTATTCTGGACTTCCTGCGGCAGCAGGGCCAGCCCTGCACCGTGAGCCGGATCACTGAAGCGGCGGGCGCGTCCCAGGCCATTGTCAGCCAGCAGCTTCGCATCCTGAAAGATCAGGGCATTTTGTCTGCCCGGCGGGACGGCAACTTTATTCTCTATATCATTGCAGACCCCAGTGTGCTGCTCTTGCTGGATTGCATTCGCCAGCATCAAAGCAAGTAGTTTTTTGCCCAAATTACATAGTGATATAGCAAAGTCCATATAAACACCTGGAGTATGTGCGAGGAAGGGAACTTAAGAATGATAAAAGAAACAGCAAGACTGGCAACCCCTCAAGAGGCTCAACAGCAGATGCAAACAGACAGCGCGTTTCTGCTGGACGTGCGCGGCTTTGATGAGTTCGCGGCGGGGCATGCCGTCGGTGCTTCCTGCATTCCGCTGCCTGACTTGGAGCGGCGCGTCGGCGAAATTCCCACACACCGGCCGGTGCTGGTGATGTGCCAGTCGGGAGGCCGCAGCGCTCTTGCCGCCGAACGCCTGCGGGCGCTTGGCATGGACAACGTCACCGATGTTCAAGGTGGCTTCAGCGCCTGGCGTCAGGCCGGGCTGCCGTCAAAGCAGCAGACCAGCGTCATTCCGCTGGAACGTCAAGTTCGCATCGCAGCGGGCGCACTCGTCTTTAGCTTTTCGCTTTTGGGATTCTTTGTCAAAAAAGCGTTTTTCGCGGGCGCACTGTTTGTCGGCTTCATGCTGACTTTGACGGGTCTACTGGGCATCTGCCCGATGATGTCCGCCCTGAAGCTGCTGCCCTGGAACCGAGTTTCAACCAAATAAAAGAACACAAAAGAAAGAACACAAAAGAAAGAAAGAACGCAAACAATGGACACGAATTATCCCGAATACCGTAAGCAGCTTCTGGGCCTTATCGGAGAGCTGCGCGGCCAGATTCCCGGCACGATGAAAGGCTTTGGACTGCTGCATCAGGAAAGCATGAAGGCCGGAGCGTTGAGCGAAAAGCACAAAGAACTGCTCGCGCTTGGCATTGGCATCGCGTCCCGCTGCGACGGCTGCATCGCGTTCCACACGCACGAAGCGCTGGCGCAGGGGGCCACCGCAGAAGAAATTCAGGAAACAATCGGCGTTGCGATCTCGATGGGCGGCGGCCCGGCCCTGATGTATGCGGCCCATGCCGTAGAAGCCCTCAAGCAGTTTTCCTCTAAGTAGTTTTCCTCCAAGCAGCCATTGCCGGGAACATTTCCGGGTTCTCGCAGTCAAGCACTTTATCAACAGAGAAAAATCAACAGAGAAAAATCAATGGAGAAAAGGAAACATAATATGAAGATTTCAATTGCCAAAGCCGTCATTGTCAGCGGCCTTTGCGCCGTGCTGGCAGGGGCAGGAACCACCGCTTTTGCCCAGGGCAACGACGACCAGAACAGGCCGCACGGCCAGTATCAGCACGATCAAAACGGCCAGGGCTGGTATCAGCACGGGCAAAGCCAATACCATCAAGGGCGCGGTCAGTATCAGCACGGTCAATATCACCAGGGTCAAGACGGACAAAGTCAGTATTACCAGGGCCAGCGCGGTCAGTACCGGCACGGCCAATATGATCATGCGATGTCAAATGGAGACTACAATGCTTCAAGGCGAGTGCATCCGCATGGACAGTCGGACCAGGGGCAGTACCGCCGCAACTCGAGCCAAGACCATCATGATTCAAACCAAAACGGCCGGTAACAGGCCGCCGGCAATTTGAAAAGCTTGCAAGAATAGATAGGCGGACAAAGAAATTTCCTTGTCCGCCTGTTTTGCGGACTGCTGAAGGCAGGCGTCGGAGAAGCCGCAGCGGGGTACACTCAGGGCATGAAAATTGCGTATTTTGACTGCTTCTCCGGCGTCAGCGGCGACATGACGCTGGGAGCGCTCCTGGCCTGCGGCGCGGATGATGCCCAATTTGAAGCGGAGTTTCGGCGGCAGATGACCGGCCTGCACGTTCCTGGTTATGGACTGATTAGTCAGCGAGTCGTCCGGCAGGGGATCACGGCGACGGATGTGGATGTCGTGCTTCTCGAACAAGACCAGGGACACGGCAGGCATTTGTCGGACATCGCGGCCCTGATGGAAAAAAGCACGCTTTCAGACACTGTGCTACGGAATGCTTTGGCCGTTTTCACCCGTTTGGCAGATGCGGAAGCGAAGATACACGGCACGACACGCGAGGAAATCCATTTTCACGAAGTCGGCGCGGTGGACGCGATTGTGGACATCGTCGGTTCTTGCGTTTTGCTCGAAATGCTCGGCGTGGAGCGTGTCGTTCCCGCATCCATTCCCTGCGGCCACGGCACAATCCCCTGCGCCCACGGCGTCATGCCGGTCCCCGCCCCGGCAACGCTGGAGCTGCTGTCGGGCTTCCCGGTGCATTCGGTAGACATTCGCGGCGAGCTGGTCACGCCCACAGGCGCGGCGCTGCTGACGACGCTTTCTTCTCCAGAGACCGCCGGGAAGATGCCGCCGATGCGCGTTTTGGCGAATGGCTTCGGTGCAGGCAAAAAGCAGTTCAAGGCAGAGATGCCGAACTTGCTGCGCGTTGTAATCGGCGAGACGGCGGACAGCGAAACACAAGACAGGACGCCGCAGACGATTGCGGTTCTGGAAACCAATCTGGACGACCAAAACCCGGAAAGCTTCGAGCTTTTCATGGAACGCGCCTTTGCCGCTGGGGCGCTGGACGTGTTCTTCGCGCCGATCCAGATGAAGAAAAACCGTCCGGCGACACTGGTGACGGTGATTTGTCCTACCGACAAAGTCGAAACGCTGGCCGGTGTTTTGTTCCGGGAAACCGGCACATTCGGCGTCCGCATCCGGGAGCAGCGGCGGCTGACGCTTTCGCGTTCCTGGCGCACGGTGACGACCCCTTACGGCGACATTCGACTCAAAATCGGCAGCTGGCAGGGCGAAGAAGTCACGGCATCCCCGGAATATGACGACTGCAAGCGGGCCGCGATGGAGCATGGCGTTCCTCTGCGCCGGGTTTATGACGCTGTGACGAGAACCGAATGACTGAGCCGTTTGCCCAAACTCTGCACGGCTGGCAGAACTTTTACACGCTTCTCGGCGAGGCGTCGGCCACCCTGACCGGCCTGATGTTTGTCGCCGCCAGCCTCGGCACGCGCCTCATCAATGACGACAATGACCCGAAAGCGCGGACTTTTATTACACCCCCCGTCCTTTATTTTTCGCTGGCGCTGCTGCTGTCGGCCCTGATGAATGTTCCCACCCAAACCCTTGCGTTATTGACAATTCAGTTCGCCGTCGTGGGCCTGGAACCTTGTTTTACCGCTGTTCGGCGCACTGTGGCTGCTCGGCGCGGCGTATGGCCTGCGGCAGTCTCTTGGCACCGGGCTGGACGCGGCGGCGGCCGGGACGGTGGTGCTTATCATGGTGGGCATCCGCAATGCCTGGAACACAACACTTTACCTCGCCCGCGCTACTCCCTCCTAGAACGATGCTTTGATAGAACGATGCCTGCCCCGTTTAGACTGATTTGCCAATGGGAAAATCATGTCCGTTAATCCCCTCCATCAAGATAATCAAGCCCATCAAGATAATCAAGTCATCAAGAGAAGCAGGAGCAATTATATGGATCACGACGCGAATTCTCCCGAACCAGAACTTTCCCGGCGGCAGTTTCTTAGGACAGCAAGCCTGATGGGTGCGGGTCTTGCGCTGGCTGGCCCGGCGGCGGCCCAAGCCGGCGGCAACAATAGCGGCAGTCAATCATCCATGAGCAGCCAGCCGCCGATGAGCGGCGGGCAGTCTCAGCCGATGCCGGGGCAGCCCAATCAGCCGCCCTCGGACCCGGCGGGAACCCAGGAAAACAGCCCGTCCGAGTCGTCGCGGCGCACGACCGGCGCACTCGGCAGCAATGCGCCGGGACCCTCGGCCCCGAAAGGCGTTCCTGACGGTCCGCCAGCCGGAACCGGCGAAATCCCGCAGCGGCCTCTCGGCAAAACCGGCCTGACCGTGTCCGCGCTCGGCCTCGGCGGGCATCATTTAGGCGACGCCGACAGCGTGAACGAAGCCATGAACATTGTCCACGAAGCTGTTGACATGGGCGTGACGTTCTTTGACAACTGCTGGGAATACCACAACGGCAAAAGCGAAAACTGGCTGGGGCGGGCGCTGGCTGGGGGCCGCCGGGACAAAGTGGTGCTGATGACCAAAGTCTGCACCCACGGGCGCACCGCGCCGGTTGCCATGCGAATGCTGGAAGAGTCCCTGCGCCGCCTGCAAACCGACCATCTGGACATCTGGCAGATTCATGCGATTACCTACGACAATGACCCGGAGCTGGCGTATGCCAAAGGCGGCGTTTTGGAAGCCTTTGATTTGGCGAAGCAGCAGGGCAAAGTGCGGTTTGTCGGCTTCACCGGCCACAAAGACCCCGGCCTGCATCTGGAAATGCTCCAGCGGGGCTATCCGTTTGACACCGTGCAGATGCCGCTCAATCCCTTTGATTCCGGCTTTTTCAGCTTTGAGCAGCAGGTTCTGCCGGTGCTGAACCAGAAGCAGATCGCTCCGCTCGGCATGAAAAGCATGAACGGCGCGGGCGACGCCATCAAGCATGGCCTGGTGACCGCCGAGGAAATGCTGCGTTACGCGATGAGCCTGCCGGTCGCGACGACTATCAGCGGCATGGACTCGCTGGATGTGCTGCATCAAAACCTGCGTGTCGCCCGCGGCTTTACGCCGATGACCGCCGCCGAGATGGCCGAGCTTCGCGCCCGCTGCGCCCCGACGGCCGCCGACGGGCGTTACGAGCCGTACAAAGTGACGATCAAGTTTGATAACCCGGAAACGCGCCGCCCGCACGGGTTCCCGAACGACCCGATGAGCAAAGAAGTCATTGACGAGATGCAGACCGGGATTTGCGTCCCAAGCGCGTCTATTTTAGCGGGATAGGAACCTCACCCCGTCACGAGACCTCACCCCGTCTCGTTCCTCGCCGACCCTCTCCTTGTTAAGGAGAGGGTAAGAAAAGAGACAAAGAAAAGGACACCGCTCACAAAATGCTGCTTCCTGTTCTGATTATCCTACCCTCTCCTTAACAAGGAGAGGGTCGGCGAGGAACGAGATGGGGTGAGGTCTCGTGACGGGGTGAGGTCTTCAGCAAAGGAATTTTAATTATGACCAGCCCAACTACCCCGGACCCGAAAGCGCCGGATATGCCGGACATGCCCGAAAGCGAGGCCAATGACATGGGGCCGGAAGGCGTCCAAAACGAAAGCACCGGCGGCTACGGCGTCGCCCATGACGGCGACTCGAAGCCGCCGATTTTGCAGCGGCCCGGCACGAATAATGGCCTTGGAACGGCAACACCGATTGCCGCCGCGCAGGCGGCCCTGCCAAGCAGGTTGGTTCCGCCGCCCGCGCCGCTGCCGATGACCAACACCGGGCCGGGCCAGATTCCGCAAAAGTCGTTCGGCTCCACGGGGCTGCATGTGAGCGTGATCGGCATCGGCGGCTCCAGCCTCGGCGATGCCAGCTCGCTGGAAGAAGCCGTGTCTATCGCCCATCAAGCGGTTGATGCGGGCGTGAACTTCTTTGACAACGCCTGGGAATACAACAACCACCGCTCGGAAGACTGGATGGGCCGCGCATTGCAGGGCCGACGGGACAAAGTCATTTTGATGACCAAGTGCTGCACGCATGGGCGCGACAAGAAGGTCGCCATGCAGCAGCTTGAAGAGTCGCTCCTGCGGCTTCGCACCGATCACCTAGACGTCTGGCAGATTCACGAGTGCGTCTACTACGACGACCCGGACCTGCATTTCGCCCCAAACGGCGTCTGGGAAGCAATGCGAGACGCCAAAAAGCAGGGCAAAGTCCGCTTTATCGGCTTCACGGGCCATAAGACGCCGCAAATCCATCTGCGAATGCTGGCTCTTGCGGATCAGCATGGGATCAAATTCGACACGGTTCAGATTCCGCTAAACGCTTTCGATGCCACCTATCGGAGTTTTCAGCAATTTGTCCTGCCGGAAGCCAACCGCCGGGGCATGGCTGTCTTGGGCATGAAGAGCATGGGCGGGGGAGGCGAGCCGATCCAGCAGGGTGCGGTGACCCCCCAAGAAGCCCTGCGCTATGCCATGAGTCTGCCTGCCGCGACCACCATCAGCGGCATTGACTCGCTGCAAGTGCTGCACCAGAACCTTGCCGTCGCCCGCGACTTCAAGCCCATGACCGCCAAAGAAATGACGGCTTTAGCCCAGCGCTGCCAGTTTTTAGCGGGTGACGGCCATTTGGAGCTTTACAAAAGCACCAAAAAGTACGATGCCGCCGTAGGCCGCTCGCAGCACGGCTACCCCTCGCTCCAAGAGCTTCCGATGTAGGCACAGCGAAACAAAAAAGCCGCGAATTGCATTCGCGGCTTTTGCCGTACTCAGGACAGTGGATAAAGTCTTTCAACAACAGCGGCTAGAGCGCAAATGAAGGCTGGCTGCCGTCATTGCCCATTGTCGCGCCCAACACCTGCGTCGGCGTGTACCAGTGAACATGACCGTCCACAAACGCATAATCACTGCCGCCGCTGTGCCGCTCCCCGCCAGGCGGCCCGATAAAGTTGTCTCCCGGCGCTAAATTGCGTTCCGTTTCCGGCGCGGCAAGGTCGGCTTCATGGCCTATGTTGACGCCATTATTGCCAGGCGCGACCGGAGCATTAAAGTAGGCGAATTCCCCCAAAGCTACTGTTGTCGCCGGAAACTGCACACGCGCTCCGGCAACGCCGGAGAAAACAACGGTAGTGCCAATTGCGGCGTCGCTTAAACCCGCGTTCATAGCATAGCCTTTGGAAAGGTTTGTGGCATCAAAAACCGGCGGCAGCACTTCTATGCTTGGCGGGACTTGGATAGTTGGGCAGCGAAACACATCTTTCGCCTGGACATAAGGATAAATCTCTCCCGCCCAATCCGCTCCGGTTGTGGACAGCGGCGGAAAGAAGCCTTCGTTGTCCTGAGTGTAAGCCGTCATGGCAAGCTCGATTTGCTTCATGTTGGAGAGGCAGGCCGTGCGCCGTCCCTTCTCCCGCACACTCGCAAAGACTGGAAGCAGAATAGCCGTGAGAATGCCGATAATAGCGACCACCACTAGCAGTTCAATCAAAGTAAAGCCCTGGTTCCCAAAGCGCTTTTGGTTTCTCATCATTCCCTCCGCTTTACAGGTAAATTAATCAAGAACTGCCGCTTTGAAACGTAAAAAGAGCCAGGCGTTCAGAAGGCAAGCGGCAGTTGGGAAGAAAAATAACATCCACCAGTTGTGCCAAGCGGACCAGTCAGATGTTCGTGCCAAATCGTACACCTCGTAGCAATCAATGATCATCACAAAAACAAGGTTTGTGAGAAAAACTCTGTTCAAGCGATTGCCAACCAGATTCAGAACGATTAGGAAAGCCGTACAAACCGCCAACTGCACCATCATTGTAAGATTGTTGACCCAGATGCCTGTTAGTGCAATCAAAACTAACGGGATGTAATAGGCAACGACCGCACAAAAGATGAGACCCGCCACAAAGCGGAGGGTAGGGTTCATACTTTGCAATGCCTCAGATACCCCGCTTCGGTTATCTATAATTGATGACTTTGAACTCATGGATTTCATGTTTTTTCACACCGTATAACAACGCCACTTTCAGCAGGCCAGCCTTATTTGGCTGGCCTGCTCTGTCGCTGGCTGACGCCAAACAATTTCCTGATAGGTTGCTTGACGAAACATCACCGCTTACATACAATCCATTCAGGCTTGTGTCAGCTTTTACGTTTTTAATGACTACCGTTGCAACCGATGTTGGGGCATGTGCCAGCATCAAGATTATTGCAACACCCATTGTTGAAAGTGGTGATGCAACTATAGCCCACATTTGGCCCTGAAGTAAGTTGGTGCGTAGCGTTGTTGTATGTGCAAGTCCAGGCTGACACCAAATTGATGCCATTATTAGGACTAATCAAGCTGCACTTAGTGCCAGAGTAAGCCACACAGCCAGTTGTAAAATTTGTGTAGGGGTAAGTTGTAGTCGGCCCCGTCGCGGCTATTGCCATGCCCGTCGTGGCGAGGGTGCCTAAAAGCACAAGTGCTTTTATCCTCACCCACACTGATCTAGTCATTGTTGCGTTCCTTTTTTGATTGCGTTCTGAATTCGGTCGTGGAGGTCAGAAGCTTCTCTTGCTGAACTGACCCATCCGTTCTGCTGAAAGATGACGCGCCCGCTCTTGTCACAGACAAGCAGCAGGGGAGTGGCGAAATTGAGTTTTTCGCCGTTGAAACAGCCCTCCTTTGTTAAAATCGTACAAACCGGCAGTTCATGCCATGCAATGTGCATGGATGGCAACTGCTCTTTTGCCAGCTCACAGGAGCCACAATGCTCCTGAGTCACGACATACAGCATTTCCGGTACGGGCTTCCCGATAGTTGGGGCCGTTTGGGCTAGGGATGTGCCGACGAGGTTGGAAGCTGTCGTCTCCGGCGGCTCTCCGGCGCGGACATAGCCGCCGAACACGAGTGAGTGCCGAACCAGCAGGGCGACAAGCGCAACAGTGAGAGCGGCACGCATCCAGATGGGAACGGTGAAGCCCGGCAGCCGGGAAGTCTGCAATGCTTCCAAGCTGCACACGAAATAGACTGCTGAAACAAATGTGACCGCTAGGCACGCCGGGCAGAGTTTCGGCTCAACGGTGAGCATATAGGCTTGAACGGCGGGAATGAGGCCGGAAACGACGGCAAATGCAGCATAGCACCAGCGCCTGCGGACACTGCCGAAGGTGAAAAGCGTCATGCCTGCCGCGAGATAAGCGAGTTCGGCAAGTGGGGCATAAACCGAAAGCGGGGTAGACGTGAAGCTGCAATGCAGGCACCGACCCCAAAGCGACGCGACGGAAACCAGCCCAATGACCGACAGCAGCGGCAGCACGAAAGCCGTTTCTGTCCTGAACAGGCAGACAGTCAAAATGAATGCCGCCATGATAATCAGCGCTTGCTTCCCTAATTGGGCCGGTCCCGTGCTGTCAAGCACCGGCTGAAGCTCCTGCTGCACGGCGAAGGGCGTGGAGAAAAGCTGAATGCCGCCGCGCCCCGGCACGACAAGAGAAGGGCTAGAGGCTTGATAAGCGCCTGTCATGCGATGCACTTCCGCACCCGCGTTGGACGATAACAAGTCCAATGTGCGGATGCCGACATGAACGCGGAGCCATTCTGCTGTTTCTGTAGATTTGATGTCGCTGCTGGAATAGAAATAGACAGAGTGCTTTAGGCTTTGAAGCTGCTGTGCTTCGATGTGGTTGAGTGTGAAATAGGTTGCCAGGAAGCAGAGGCAGCAGCCAGCCAAGTAGAGGTAGGCAAGTATCTGGATACGGTTGGCTGGTTGTTCCCCGGAGTTGTTCCCCGGAGTTGTTCCCCGGAGTTGTTCCCCGGAGTTGTTCCCCGGAGTTGTTCCCCGGAGTTGTTCCCCGGAGTTGCTGTAAAGTATCCATGTTGACTCTCTCCGCTGGCTTACAAGACGTACAAACGATGACGATTAGTACAGAGCAAGAAGGGAAAAGGCAACATAGCCTTTCGCACATTGTAACACAGGTTATCAAAAATAGATATAGCTGCGCGATTAAAATTAATTTATTTTTTTAGGAGTTGATGCGGTGGGCGTAGCAGGCTGCGCCGAAGCCGTTGTCGATGTTGACGACGGCGACGCCGCCGGCGCAGGAGTTGAGCATGGTCAAGAGGGCGGCGACGCCGCCGAAGGCGGTTCCGTAGCCGATACTCGTCGGAACGGCGACGACGGGGCGCGACACCAAACCGGCGACAACGCTGGTAAGAGCGCCTTCCATGCCGGCGCAGACGACGAGAGCATTGGCTTTCTGCACGGTCTCCAAATGGCCGAGCAGACGGTGCAGGCCGGCGACGCCGACATCGTAGACGCGAACAACGCGGCTGCCCTGCCATTCCAGCGTCAGCGCCGCTTCCTCGCCGACGGGCGTGTCCGCAGTCCCGGCGGTCAGCACGGCAACGTAGCGCTCAGGATTGGCTGGAGGCGGGGGAGTGCCGACGGTAATCAGGCGGGGCAGGGGATGATACACGGCGTCCGGCAGCGCTTGCTGAACGGCGGCGAACTGGGCGGTCGTCGCCCGCGTCGCCAGCACCCGGTCGGACTGCAAGGCCAGCCGGGCCATAATCTGCGCCACCTGGTCGTCCGACTTGCCGGGGCAGTAGACCACTTCCGGCATTCCCGTTCGGACCGCCCGGTGCAGGTCCAGCTCCGCAAACCCGCCGACGCTCTCATAGGGCAGCGAGCGCAGCATTTCCAGTGCCTCCCCAACGGTGACCTCACCGCGCTGCACCCCGCCGAGCAGGGCCGATAAACGATCAATGTCCACTCGAAACACCCAAATTCACGTTCAGGCTGCCGCTTTTGTAGCCGCCCAGCTCCACCGCCACGTAGGTGTAACCCAATGTTTTAAGCTTGTCGCTGATTTGCCCGCGCAGATTTGCTTCTAAGAGGCGGTTCATTTCGGCGGGGTCTACTTCTAAACGCGCAATCGTGTCGTGATGCCGTACCCGGACCTGCTTGAATCCCAAGTCGTGCCGCAGGTAGTCTTCGGCATCGTCCAAACGTGACAAAAGCTCCGCCGTGATGCGCGTGCCGTAAGGGAAGCGCGACGACAGGCAGGCCAGCGCGGGCTTGTCCCAGGTCGCAAGCCCCAGCGACTTGGACAGATGCCGGATTTCGGCTTTGGTCAGCCCCGCTTCCAGCAGCGGGGCCAAAACGCCGAACTCCGACGCCGCGACCTGGCCGGGCCGGTAGTCGCCGAGATCGTCATGGTTTGCGCCGTAAGCGATCCAGCGGATGCCGCGCTCGGACGCGACCCGCGACAGGTGCGTGAACAGCTCGGTCTTGCAGTAGTAGCAGCGGTTTTCCGGGTTGGACGCATAATTCTCATCTTGCAGTTCTTTGGCTTCTACAGTCAAAACCGGAATGCCCATCGCCGCCGCCAGCGCGAGAGCGTCGTCTTTTTCGCGCCGGGCATACGACTCCGACAGTGCAATGACGGCCAGAGCCTTGTCGCCCAGCACATCGTAGGCGACTTTTGCCAGCAGGGCGCTGTCCGCGCCCCCGGAGAAGCCGATGACGACGGAACCCAGTAAGCGCAAATGCCCCCGAAGATTTTGGTATTTTTCTTCTAAGGTCGGCTGCGGGGCTTCGAAGGTGGTATTGACGGGGAGAAAACGGGTCAATGCTTGCATAAGAGCAATGTACCCGGCGGGGCGGTGGGGAAAACCTCACCCCGGCACAAGTGCCGACCCTCTCCTTAAGAAAGGAGAGGGTAAGAAAAGAAGTTCGGAGGGGACAGTGGCAAAGGTGTTGACGCTCTGTGTCTTAATTATCTTCACCCTCTCCTTTCTTAAGGAGAGGGTCGGCACTTGTGCCGGGGTGAGGTTCCTTCGGGTGAGGCTTTTACTGGTCTGAAACAGTCACCGGCACGCCGCCTGGATTGTACTTATCAGGGTTATGGTCAGGGTATTGCAGTAGCCGCGCCTGACTCCAGCGCATCCATTTGGCGTGGCCGTCATAGAATAAGTAGTTCGCGCCGCCTCGGTGACGGTTATAAGCAATCCAGCCCTGATGGTTATAAGGCGCAGGCCCTGAACCGTTGTTGACCAAATTGGCCTCGCCCGGCCAGGTATCGTAGTCGTCCTGTGGGACATAGCCCCAGCCGCCGTTGTTACACTGTGTATCGGCACCGTTCGCACAATCATCCAATGCTTTCGAGTTGCGCTCGGAGAACATGATGATATTTTGGTCAGGAAGCGCGTTTAGAGCCGCCTCTGTGGCGTAAGTCGGCAGAACACCCGTCATGGCGTACCGGCAGGACTTATGCGTGAAAATTGAGTTCAGCAGGTAACTCCACATCGCGTAGCGGTGATCCGCCTCCTCCGCTTGACACTGCTCGCCATTGGGGGAAGCGGTACACTCATCTCCGAGGTTTGTGATGCCGCCGTTGTAGGCTTGAATAGTACTGACTTTTTGTGGAGAATGCGCGGAAGCATCATCCGGGCAGAAAATTACATCACGGCTGGCAAGGTACGGCTGGAAAAAAATTGCCCACGGCTTTTCGGCGTTGGAGTTGCCCGCGCCCCCGCCGACACATCCGCTTACATCAGTTGGCAGCGTGTGAGTTTGCGTGCCGTCGTCTAACACGTAATCTTCATGGTGATGGTACAGGCCACCGTCGTTGTCGTTCATATACTGGGTGGCGGCAAGGCCTATCTGCTTCAAGTTGGACAAGCAGGCCGCGCGGCGGGCGTTCTCGCGGACGCTTTGGAAGACGGGAAACAAAATCGCGGCGAGGATGGCGATAATGGCGATGACGACGAGCAGCTCAATCAAGGTAAACGCTTGGGTAACGCGGCGGGTACTCGGCAGGGTTTGGCTGGGCATGAGTTGTGTTTTCCTAAGATTGTTTTCTAAGACTGTCTGTAGTGATTTCACTGTGACACAATGTTAGTCAAGAATCAAGCATAAATGCCTAAGTTTGTAAGAAATAGTATTTTGCGCTATTTTACTTTGTAATATGCTATGATAAGCAAGTGAAGAAAAGAGGGAGAAATGATGAGGCAGGACGAAAGCGCGATGGGCGGTCACGATTTTCAGAGCGGCAGCGGTTTGCAGGATTGGATCACGCACGAGTTGAGCCATTTAGCCGCGCAGGAGCAGGATGACCTCGCGGCCGCAGGGCTGGGAGCAAGAAGCCTGTCGCTCCGTATGCCGCTGGCGGTTCACCTGATGCTGTCCCGGATTGCCGAGAAGCTCGACCGCAGCAAAAGCGCCGTGTCCGAAGAAGTCCTGACTTGGGCCGTGCGCGATGTTTACAAGCAGTTTGGCCTGCCGCCGCTGACCCCGGCCGATCTTGCGGAATTCGCCGCGCAGCTTGAGAAAACTCCTGCCGAAAAGTCCGCGCCCGCAAAAAAAACCATCCGCTAGAGTCAAAACCTATAGAGTGACCCATAGACTGAGAACCCAACCCTGATGCGAACCCGCACAAAAATTACGCTGCTGCTGTCCCTGCTCATCGCCGCCAACGTCCTTTTCTGGCTTCTGACCTGGAACGCTTCGCATACCTACGCCATTCTGATCGCAAACGGCCTGCTGGCATATGGCTTCGGCCTGCGCCACGCGGTAGACGCCGACCATATTTCGGCGATTGACAACACGACCCGGAAGCTGATGCAGGAGGGCAAGAAGCCCATCGGCGTCGGCTTTTTCTTTTCGCTGGGTCATTCCACCATTGTCGTGCTGCTGTGCGCCGCCGTGGCTCTGTCCACGGCTTATGTGACGGCGCATCTGCCGCAGTGGAAAAATGTCGGCGGGATTGTCGGCACGGTGATCTCCGGCTGCTTTTTGTATTTGATCGGCATCATCAACTTGATTGTGATGATTGATCTGTTCAAGGCGTTCAAGCGCGTGGCAAGCGGCGAAAACTATGACGATCTTGACGTGGACCAATACTTAGCCAATCGCGGCTTGATTGGCCGCTTTTTCCGGCCGTTGTTTCGCATGGTCAGCAAAAGCTGGCACATGTATCTGATTGGGTTCCTATTCGGGCTGGGGTTTGATACGGCCACGGAAGTCGGCCTGCTGGCGATTGCGTCGCATCCCGGCCAGGCAGGAATGCCGTTCTGGACCATCATGCTGCTGCCGGCGCTGTTTACGGTGGGGATGTGCCTGGTAGATACGAGCGACGGAATACTGATGCTGGGCGCTTACGGCTGGGCGTTCATCAAGCCGGTCCGCAAGCTCTACTACAACCTGTGCATCACGCTTTTGTCCGTGCTGGTGGCGTTCGTGGTCGGGACTTATGAGCTGCTTCAAGTCGTTCAGGGCCAGTTTAAGCTGCACGGAAGCTTCTGGGATTTAGTGGGCCGCCTGAACTTCGACAATCTCGGCTTCGTGATTATCGGGACGTTCGTGATCGGCTGGCTGGTCTCGATGCTGGTCTACAAGTGGAAAAAGTACGAGACGGTGGAGACTGCCGCACCTGAAAAGGTCTTAGGAACCCCCTAGCCCCCAATCATGGGGGAACCAGAGAAGACAAAAGCAAGCTGCTCCTGTCCTAAATCCGGTTCCCCCATGATTGGGGGCTAGGGAGGCCTTTCCTCACTACCCGCCCATGATCTCCGAGAGAATTGCCATCGCCTGCCGGCCTTTCGGCTGCCGGAAATCCCCGGCGATCTCCAAAGAAAGTGCGGTGACGGAGGTTGTGGTCGCGCCGGCCTGCAAAATGCGATGAAAGGCCGCTTCTTCCGTGCGCGGACTGAACCCGCCGACCGCTTCCACGACAACAAAAACGCGGTAGCCGAGCGCGGTTCCCGAAAGCGTTGGCATCTGAACGGCAATTTCGGTGATCGCGCCGGAAATCAGAATGGTCTTTCGCCCCGTCGCCTCAATGGCCGCTTTAATGGCCTCATTTTCAAACGAGTCCGCGGTTGTTCTGTAATGAACAAGATAGCTCCCCAGCGCTTGCCCGATTTCCGGCATGATTTGGGCGTCGCTTCCGTCCTGCCCGCGCAGCGCGGACACAATAACGGGCAGCTCAAACATCTTGGCGAGCTTGGACAGCGCCGTGACGCCTTTTTGCAAATCTCCGTAGGGATTGGTCAGCGGCTTGTCGGCAATCCCCGCCTGTAAGTCCACAAATAAAACGAGTGTATCGCTCGGATCAATCTTTGTCGGCATGGCATCTCCTTCGATCTTTGTTTTCTCGTCAGCAGTTCTGGCGCTTACCCCTGCTTTACCCAATAATAGAGCTTTACCCAATAATAGAGGAGAACCGCGCGAGGGCGACGAAAAGAAATAAACATTCAGCCGCCAGCAAGGAAACTCCTGTGACTGTACCAATAGACCCCGCGCTTGTCCCCAAAAAAACGCTGGCTTCGGGGGCAGCTCTGCCCGCCATCGGCCTCGGCGCGTTCGGCTCCGACCGCTATTCGGGCCAGGAAGTCGCCGGTGCCGTGGTCGGCGCGGCGGCTGCCGGCTACCGTCATTTCGACTGCGCTTCCGTGTACGCCAACGAAAAAGAAGTCGGCCAAGCGCTGAAAACCATCACCGAGGGCGGCATTCCGCGTGGAGACCTTTGGATTACGTCGAAGGTCTGGAACGACAGGCACGGCGATGGAGAAGTGATCGCAAGCTGCCGGCAGTCCCTATACGACTTGCAGCTGGACTACTTAGACCTCTATTTAGTCCACTGGCCGTTCCCAAACTCTCACGGCAAAGGCGTGGATGTCCATTCGCGGGACCCAAGCGCGAAGCCCTATATTCACGACGCCTATATGCAGACATGGGCGCAGATGGAGCAGCTTGTCCATTTAGGGCTGGTGCGGCATATCGGCACGTCCAACATGACGCTCCCGAAGCTAAAATTAGTCCTGCGGGACGCGCGGATTAAGCCTGCCGCGAACGAAATGGAGCTGCATCCCCATTTCCAGCAGCCAGTACTCTTTGAGTATGTTGTGCAAAACGGCATAGTTCCCATCGGGTATAGTCCGCTCGGCTCGCCGTCGCGCCCGGAGCGTGACCGCACCCCGGAAGACACGGTAGACATGGAAGACCCGGTGATTGCGCGTATCGCGGAGCGTTTAGGCATTTCCCCTGCGGCTGTCTGCGTGAAGTGGGCCATCCAGCGCGGCCAGGTGCCGATCCCGTTCTCGGTCAAGCCCGCGCAGTATCTCAGCTCTTTGCAGGCGGCGGTGAGTGCGCCACTGACGGACGCTGAGATGGTGGAGATCGCCGGGATTGACAAAAATAATCGTCTCATCAAAGGCCATGTCTTTCTATGGAAAGACGGTCAAACTTGGGAAGACTTGTGGGACATGAACGGAGAAATTACCCCGGTCGAGGAGACCTCACCCCGCCTCGTTCCTCGGCGACCCTCTCCTTGTTAAGGAGAGGGTAAGAGAAGAAAGTCAGAGGAAGACAGGCAGACGATTGCCCATAAGCTTTGCCCTCTTAAGCTTTGCCCTCTTGATTCCTACCCTCTCCTTAACAAGGAGAGGGTCGCCGAGGAACGAGGCGGGGTGAGGTCTCCTCGACCGATCAACTATCAGGAA
>JAABUZ0100002091.1_pt1 | contig 34489 bp, 35 predicted proteins | sample 5562091 | NCBI WGS metagenome assembly JAABUZ01 (sample SAMN12813069, study PRJNA571459) | rock metagenome | isolation source: Antarctica rocks | place: Antarctica: Victoria Land, Linnaeus Terrace sud | collected 2015-12-21 | reverse complement strand
CGGTGTCGAGCAGCCCGGACCCGGGACGGCGGCCGAGCTCGTCGAGCGCAAGCCGCACCCGTCCCGCGGCGGACAGCACCGTCTCGGCGCGGGTGAGGACCTCCGCTGCTCCGCCGGGTAGGCGGGCGGCGACGTCGTCGCGCAGCCGTGAGAACGTGGCCGCGTCCCACGCCGGCCCACCGCGGGCCACGACGAGCGCGTCGACGGCCGCGACCACGCAGTCGTCGGCGAGGTCGGCGACGTCGTGGTAGGGGCTCAGCGCCATCGCGCCCCGCAGCCGCAGGACGGCGCGGTTGTCGAGTGACCGGGCGAGGGCCTTGGCCGGCGAGGACACCGAGCGCAGGAGCAACCGGCGCGTCCCGCCGCGCATGGCGTCGCGGGCCTCCAGCGGGGAGTCGAAGACCCCGACCGCGACGCCGTCCCCCTCCTCGACCAGCGCGAGGTGGGCGACGACGGTGCCCGCGGAGCGCTGCTGCTCGCGGGTCCGTGGCAGGGTGCCGATCTCATCGAAGGAGCGCAGCCCGCGACGCTCGAGCCCGTCGGCGACCTCGGCGACGGCCGCGCGGGTCCGGTCGGCGAAACGACGGCGCAGCACGCCGAGGTCGGGACCCTCCCCGACGGTGGCGCCCTCGTCGTCGGTCACCCGGAACGTCAGGCGCAGATGCGCGGGCAGGCCGACGACGTTCCACGCGTCGAGGGGTACGTCGACGCCGGAGAGCCGCCCGACCGCGTCCGACACCGCGACCAGCAGGCCGCCGTCGTCCTCCGGGCGGCTCTCGCCGGGCCGGTGGTCGGCGGCCAGCCGCGCCAGGACCGCCCGGGCGGTGTCCGGCGCCGGCACGAGGTTGCGCCGCAGCGGTTTGGGCAGCGAACGGATCAGCGCCGTGAGCATCTCCGTGCGCAGTCCCGGCACTTGCCAGGCGAGGTCCTCGGCGCGGACCTGGCCGAGCACGGCCAGCGGCACGTGCACGGTGACGCCGTCGGTGGTTTCGCCCGGGGTGAAGGCGTAGCTCAGCGGCAGGGTGAGCCCGCCGGCGCGCCACGTGTCGGGGTACTCCTCCGCGCTCGGCGCCTCGGCCGCGAGCAACCGCTCGGGATCGAGGTCGAGCAGGGCCGGGTCCGTCCGCGACGCCTTCTGCCACCACCGGTCGAAGTGGCGCACCGACACCACGTCGGCGGGGACGCGGGCGTCGTAGAACCCGAAGATCGTGTCGTCGTCGACGACCAGCTCGCGGCGCGCGCGCCGCTCAAGCTCCTCGGCCTCGGCGAGCTTCGTGCGGTTGGCGCGGAAGAACCGGTGCCGCGTCGACCACTCGCCCTGCACGAGCGCGTGGCGCACGAACAGCTCCCGGGACACCTCGGCGTCGATATGCCCGTAGTCGACGGTGCGGTCCATCGCGAGCGGCACGCCGAAGAGGGTGACCCGCTCGGTGGCGACAGCGTTCCCGCGGCGCTTGGACCATCGGGGCTCGGAGTAGGTGCGGGTGACGAGGTCGCCGGCCGCGGCTTCGACCCACGCCGGGTCGACCCCGGCGACGGTGCGCGCCCACAGCCGCGAGGTCTCCACGAGCTCGGCGGCCATGACGAACGTCGGCGGCCGCTTGGCCAGTGCAGAGCCCGGCCAGATCGCGAAGCGAGCGCCGCGCGAGCCGTCGTACTCGGTGATCGGGCGTCGCTTCGGCTTCGCGGTGTCCTTCTGGCCGGGCTTCGTCTTCGGTGGCGCGTGGGCGAGGCCGATCTGCGAGAGCAGGCCGGAGAGCAGGGCCTGGTGCACGCGGTCCGTGACATCCTTGCTGAAGCCGGACTCCGGGTCGAGCGTCGCGGGCTCGTTGCGGGTGAGCCCGAGCTCGTCGGCGAGCTGGCGCAGCTGCGCGTGCAGGTCCTGCCACTCGCGGATGCGCAGGAAGTTCAGGTACTCGCCCTGGCACCGCTTGCGGAACTGGTGGGACGAGAGCTCCCGACGTCCGGTGCGCACGTGTTCCCACAGGCGCAGCCACGACAGGAAGTCCGACCGGGGGTCGGCGAACCGGGCGTGCGCGGCGTCGGCTTCCGCGGCTTTCTCGGTGGGGCGCTCGCGCGGGTCCTGCGCGGAGAGCCCGGCAGCGACGACCATGACCTCGTGCAGGCACCCGAGCCGGTCGGCCTCGAGGACCATCCGGGCGATCCGGGGGTCGACGGGCAGGCGCGCCAGCGTCCGGCCCGTGTCGGAGAGCCGCGTCTCGTCGCCGTCGACCAGTGCGCCGAGCTCGGTGAGCAACCGGACGCCATCGCGCACGGCGGCGCGGTCGGGCGGGTCGACGAAGGGGAAGTCCTCGACCGGTCCGAGGCGTGCCCCGGCCATCTGCAGGATCACCGACGCGAGGTTGGTGCGCTGGATCTCGGGATCGGTGAACTCGGGCCGGGCGTCGAAGTCGTCCTCGGCGTAGAGCCGGATGCAGACGCCGTCCGCGACGCGCCCGCACCGCCCGGCCCGCTGCGTCGCCGACGCCTGCGAGATCGGCTCGATCGGGAGCCGTTGCACCTTGGTGCGGCGGCTGTAGCGGGAGATCCGCGCGAGGCCCGGGTCGACGACGTAGCGGATACCGGGCACGGTCAGCGACGTCTCAGCGACGTTGGTGGCCAGCACGATCCGGCGCCGGCCGCCGCTCGACGGCCCGAACACCCGGTGCTGCTCAGCGGAGGAGAGCCGGGCGAAGAGGGGGAGGACGTCGAGGGCCTCGCGCGTGGGTGGAGTGTGCTCGGCCAGGGCGTCGGCGGCGTCGCGGATCTCGCGCTCGCCGGAGAGGAACACGAGGACATCGCCCTCGGGCCCCTCGCGGCAGAGCTCGTCGACGGCGTCGACGATGCCCTCGACCTGGTCCCGCGCCTCGGCGGACGGGTCCTCGGCGTCGACGAGGGGTCGGTAGCGCATCTCGACCGGGAAGGAGCGCCCGGAGACCTCGATGATCGGGGCGTCACCGAAGTGACGCGCGAAGCGCTCCGGGTCGATCGTCGCCGAGGTGATGATCACCTTGAGGTCGGGGCGGCGGGGCAGGAGCTGGGCCAGGTAGCCGAGCAGGAAGTCGACGTTGAGGCTGCGCTCGTGGGCCTCGTCGATGATGAGGGTGTCGTAGCGGCGCAGCAGGCGGTCGGCCTGGATCTCGGCGAGCAGGATGCCGTCGGTCATGAGCTTGACCAGCGTGTCGTCGCCGACGCGGCTGGTGAAGCGGACCTGGTAGCCGACGACGTCGGTGCCGGTGGTACCGAGCTCGGAGGCGACCCGCTCGGCGACGGTGCGGGCGGCGAGGCGTCGGGGTTGGGTATGGCCGATGGTGCCGAGGACGCCGCGTCCGAGCTCGAGGGCGATCTTCGGTAGTTGGGTCGTCTTGCCCGACCCGGTCTCTCCGGCGACGACGACCACCTGGTGGTGCTCCAGGGCGGAGCGGATGTCGTCGACGCGCGCGCTGATCGGCAGCTGCTCGGGATAGGAGACGGCGGGGACCGCGGCCCGGCGCCGCTCGAGGCCCGCCTCGGCGGTGGCCACGTCGGCCGCGATCTTCTCGAGGGTGCGCTCCCGGCGGGCGTCGTCACCGATGCGGGTCGCCCCGTCGAGGCGACGGGCGAGGCGATGCGCGTCGGCCGTGGCGAGAGCGCCGACGCGCGCGTCGAGCGACGCGTCCGTGGTGGTGGTGGTGGGTGTGCTCATGCCGTCCCGGGTCGTGGGCGCCTGTCCGTGGGTAGAGCGTTCGGCGCCGGATGTCTGTTCCACGATCCATCGGCACCGCCGGCCTCTCCTGGCGTGCGCCCCGCGGACCGCTGTGGTTTCGTCCAGGCGTACTTCGGCGGCCGCCAGACCCGGTACGTCAGCGACGGGGGACCGCCTTCCGCGAGCTGATCACCCCGGTGTCGAACCCCGCGAGGTGCAGGCCCCCGTGGAAGCGGGGTGCTCCACCTTCAGGCAGCGGTCCATGACGACGGTCAGGCCCGCCTCCTCGCCCCGCCACGCCAGGTCCTCGTCGTAGAGCCCGAACTGCAGCCAGTACGTCGACGCCCCGACCGCGATCGTGTCGTCGAGGACCTGCGGGAGATCCTCCGGCCGGCGGAAGACGTCAACGAGGTCGGGCGTCACGGGCAACGCGTCCAACGACGGCCACACCTCGCGGCCGAGAATCTCCGAGGCGTGAGGGTTGACGAAGTACACGTCGAACCCGGTCGAGGAGAGCAGGTAGGTGGCGACGAAGTGCGACGCCCGCGCCGGGTTCGCGGAGGCCCCCACCACGGCGACGGTCTTCGTGCGCCGCAGGATCGCCTGCCGGGCGACCGCGGACGGGCCGGCCCAGCTCATTTCGTGGCCTCCGTCAGCGCCTGGTCGAGATCCCACAGGATGTCCTCGGCGTCCTCGATCCCGACACTGATGCGCACGAGATCCGGGGGGACGCCGCCCTCGCGCAGCTGGCCGTCGGAGAGCTGCTGGTGAGTGGTCGACGCCGGGTGGATGACGAGGGTGCGGGCGTCGCCGATGTTCGCGAGATGGCTGCAGAGCTGCACCGACTCGATGAACCTCCGGCCCGCGTCGCGCCCGCCGAGTGCCGATGGTCCGGCTCCGCTGCGCTGCGCCTCCCGGACCCCGAAGGAGAACACCGCGCCTGGGCCCTTGGGAAGGTAGCGCTGTGCGCGTTCGTGGTGGGGGTGGCTCGCGAGCCCCGCGTAGCGGACCCAGGCCACACGCTCGTCGGCCTCGAGCCACGCGGCGACGCGCTGGGCGTTGGCCACGTGGGCCTGCATCCGTTGAGGCAAGGTCTCCACGCCCTGCAGCAGCTGCCACGCCGACTGCGCCGAGAGCGTCGCGCCGATGTCGCGCAGCTGCTCGGACCGGAGCTTGGTGAGGAAGCCGTACTCTCCGAAGTTGCCCCACCAGTTCAGTCCGCCGTAGGACGCGATGGGTTCGGTCATCTGCGGGAAGCTGCCGTTGCCCCAGTCGAAACGACCGGACTCGAGGACGACGCCGCCGAGGGTCGTGCCGTGTCCGCCGAGGAACTTCGTCGCCGAGTGGATGACGATGTCGGCGCCGTGCTCCATCGGGCGGCACAGGTAGGGCGTCGCCATCGTGGCGTCGATGACGAGCGGGACACCGGCCTCGTGGGCGACGTCCGCGAGGGCGGCGACGTCGGTGACCTCGCCCGACGGGTTCGCGACGATCTCGGCGAAGACGAGCCGGGTCCTGTCGGTGACGGCGGCGCGGTAGTCGTCGGGGTCGTCGCCGGGGACGAAGGAGGTCTCGACCCCGAAGCGGCGCAGCGTCACGTCGAGCTGGGTCAGCGTGCCGCCGTACAGGCCGGCCGCGGCGACGATGTGGTCACCGGCACCCGCCAGGCAGGCGAAGGTGAGGAACTCCGCGGCCTGGCCCGAGGAGGTGGCCACCGCCCCGAGCGCGCCCTCGAGGCTGGCCAGGCGCTCCTCGAGCACCGCCACCGTCGGATTGGAGATCCGGCTGTAGATGTTGCCGTACTTCTGCAGAGCGAAGAGGTTCGCGGCGTCGGCGGTGTCGTCGAAGACGAAGCTCGTCGACTGGTAGATCGGGACCGCACGCGCCCCGGTCGCGGCGTCCGGCACGGCGCCCGCGTGCACGGCGCGGGTGGCGAAACCCCACGTGCGGTCCTCGCCCGGACGGTCCGCGCTCTCGAGTCGATCCACGAGGCCGTTCTACCCCACAGTGTTAGGACCGTGCCCGTGCGAGCGGTGCGGGGTCAGCGGGACATGGCGGAGAAGAACGCGTTCGCGTTGGCGTTCCAGGCGTTGATCAGCGCCAGGATCCCGGCGGCGATCACGGCGACGGAGAGGACGAGCAGCAGCAATCCGACGACCGGGACGAGCGCGAGGAGCACGAACGAGCCGATCAGCGCGAACAGGTACACCAGCAGCGCGATACCGGTGAGCACCGTAAGGGTGATACGGGCCCAGTTGCGTCCTCCGCGGAACTGGAACGCCAGGTACAGCCCGATCGCGGCGGAGATGAGAGCCAGGAGGATCACGCCGGCGGCGGACCCTCCGGACGACGCCGTGCCGAACGCCTGGACGAGGTTGGCGACGAAGCCGAGCGCCACGACCCCGAGCCAGATCATGAATGCTCGCTGCACCTGGGAGGGGATACCGGGGGGAAGCGGGACACCGCCGAAGCCCGGCGGCACGAGCTGGTTGGGCCGCGAGCCGCCCTGCGGACCGCCGTAACCGCCCTGCCCATGGCCGGGCTGCTGGGCGTATCCACCCTGCTGGCCGTAGCCGGGCTGCTGTCCGTATCCACCCTGCTGGCCGTAGCCGGGCTGCTGTCCGTATCCACCCTGCTGGCCGTAGCCGGGCTGCTGTCCGTATCCACCCTGCTGGCCGTAGCCGGGCTGCTGGCCGTAGCCGGGCTGGCCGTAGCCCGGCTGGTTCCCGTACCCGCCCTGCCCGTACTGCGGCTCACCCGAGGAGGGCTGGCCTGGCGTGCCGGACGAGGGGTCGGACGGGTCGTACGGGCCGGAGCTGCTCATACCGTGCAAGATAGGTCACAGGGCGCCCCACGGACAGCAGGAGTGCGGATCGACGAGTTTCCTTCCGATCACGACGAGGCCCCGGCCCGGGGGAGCGGACCGGGGCGTGATGTGAGGGAGATCAGTTCCTGGGCCTCGGCCTTGTTCTGCTGCACCCGGCCCTCGTCGCGGGTCGAGTCGGCTCCCGCCGAACCGATCGCTTACTGGCCCGGGGGTAGGGGGCGCGGAAACGGCCGGCGCCGGGCCGGGGATTGCCTCAGGCCCCGGTTGGGCACCACGAGTCCCATGCGCGCCGGTGCATCGGTCCGGCGCCAGTGAGTGAGGAGCCCCGTGTGGCCGTCTGTGAGACCTGTGGAAACGACTACGAGATGGCCTTCGAGGTCCACGCGGCCGGTGCGGTGCACACCTTCGACAGCTTCGAGTGCGCCATCCACGCGATGGCCCCGCGGTGCGAGCACTGTGGCGTCACCATCCTCGGGCACGGGCACCAGGTCGACGGACGGTTCTACTGCTGTGCGCACTGCGCGGGTGCGACCACCGATCACGCGTAGGAGCGGGCGAGCGGCGTCCGGTCCGCTCACATCCCGTGCCTCTTCGCGATGACCTGCAGCATCACCTCGTCGGCACCGCCACCGATGGACGTGACGCGCATGTCGCGGAGGAAGCGGGCGGTCCACGTCTCCTCCATGTAGCCGATCCCGCCGTGGTACTGCAGACAGGTCCGCGCCACGTCCTCGCACAGGCGCCCGATCGCGAGCTTGGCGACGGTGGCGAAGTACGTGGTGTCCTCGCCGCGCATGAACGCCTCGGCGCAGGCGTAGTTGTAGTGCCGGCACATGTCGAGGCGGGCGTAGAGCTCGGCCAGGGTGTAGGTGAGGTACTGCTGGCGGACGAGGGGCCCGCCGAAGGCGGTCCGCCCACGCAGGTACGCGACGGTCCGGTCCAGCGCGCGCTCGCACGCCCCGACCCGTCCGTAGCAGGCGACCATCCGCTCGTTCTGGAACTGCGCCATCTGCTGGGAGAAGCCACGACCGAGGGTGCCGATGGTGTTCGTGACGGGCACCCGCACGCCGTTGAAGGCGAGCTCGGCGGTGTCGGAGCACCGGTTGCCGAGCTTGTCGAGCTTGCGGCTGACGGTGACGCCTGGCGTCGACGTCGGCACGACGATCTGGCTCATCCCGCGCGCGCCACCCTCGTCGGAGGTGCGGGCGAGCAGGCACAGCCAGTCGGCCTGGACGCCGTTGGTGATGTAGAGCTTGGCGCCGTCGATCACCCACTCGTCCCCGTCGCGGACGGCGCGGGTGCGCAGCCCCGCCACGTCGGAGCCGGCGTCGGGCTCGGTGACCGCGATCGCGGTGACCATCTCCCCGCGGATCGCCGGGACGAGGTAGCGCTGCTTGAGCTCTTCGGTGCCGAAGCGGTGCAACGACGGCGTCGCCATGTCGGTCTGCACGCCGACGGCCATCCCGACCCCTGCCGCGTCGGCGCGCCCGATCTCCTCGGCGAGCACGACGGCGAAGAGGTGGTCGGCGCCCCCGCCTCCGTAGGTGGGGTCGTACTCGAGTCCAAGCGCTATACGGGGCTGTTCAACCTCCCGCGGGCGGCCATCTTCGACGACGAGACGATGCGGACGTTCGCCCGTCTCGGCGTCTCCCACGAGCTGCTGCCGAAGCTCCACGTGCAGCGCAACTACGAGTGGCGCAACGGCGCGGGCGAACTGCTCATCGAGCACGACTTCGCTGAGACCGGTACCAGCGGGTGGGCCGAGTGGTACATGATGTACCAGCCTGACCTCGATGAGGCCCTGGACGTGGCCGCCCGCTCGGCCGGTGTCGAGGTGCGGCACTCCTCCCCCGTCGTGGCGCTGGCCGACAAGGGGACTCATGTCGCCCTGACCGTCGCCGGTCCCGACGGACGCGGGACGGTCACGGCACGGTCCGTGGTGGCCTGCGACGGTGGCAACAGCTTCGTGCGGTCGGCGTTGGGCGTCGACCAGGAGGACTACGGGTTCTCCGAGCCGTGGATGGTGTGCGACTTCCGCTTCCGCCGTCGGGTCGGGGTCCCGCCCGCCCTGCAGCTGGGCGACCCGAGACAACCGACGTCCATAATTTCCCTCGGGCCGGCCCACCACCGGTTCAGCTTCATGCTCGACTCCCCGGAGGACTTCGCGCGGGAGAGCGACCCCGACCGGGTCTGGGCGCGGGTGGGCGCCTACCTCGGCCCGGCGGACGCCGAGCTCATCCGCGTGGCCACCTACACCTTCCGGTCGCTGGTCGCCGACCGCTGGCGCGTCGGCCAGGTGCTGCTGGCCGGCGACGCTGCGCACCAGATGCCGCCGTTCCTGGGTCAGGGCATGTGCTCGGGGATCCGCGATGCGCAGAACATCGCGTTCAAGCTCGACCGCGTGTTGCGTGGGACGCTGCCCGACGAGGCCCTCGACACCTACCAGGTCGAGCGCGAGCCGCACGTGCGCGCGGTGATCGAGAAGGGTATCGAGCTTGGCCGCAGCCAGACCATCCGCGACCCGGAGCGAGCCGCCGAGCGCGACCGCGTCCTGCTCGCCCGCCGCGCCACCCGGCAGGCTCCCGACACCATCCGGTTCCCCGGCCTGCACGACGGCCTGCTCGCGGCCCGCACCGGCGCGGGGCGCGGCGAGCTGTCGGTGCAAGGTGTGGTCCAGGGCCGGGTCGACGGCCGCGTCGCCCGCGACCGCCTCGACCAGGTCGTGGGCGGCGGGTTCCACCTGCTCGTCGAAGCCGGTCACCTCACCCTCGACGACGACCTGCTCGGCCGGCTCGCGAGCGCCGGGGTGCGGGTCGTCGCGGTGGCCGAGCCGGACACCCGGGTCGATCCCCCGGTGGGGTGGGCGGTCACCACCGTCATCGACGTCGACGGCACCTACCACCGGTGGTTCGCCGAGCTCGGCGCGGTCGCGGTCGCGGTCCGCCCCGACTTCTACGTGTTCGGCACGGCCGCCGACGCAGCGGCCACGACCGTACTGGCCGGAGACCTGCTCCCCGCCCTGGGCGACGCCGTCCCCGGCTCCGCCCGCCCACCCGCCCTCACCATCCGGGCGTAGACCCGCCACGAACCTGGCCCGAGGAGCCGTCATGTCCCCCACCGATCCCGCCCTCGCGGCGGAGCCGGACGCGCCACGGCGCCGGCTCGGCCCATCCGTGCTGCTCGCCGTGGCCGCGTCCCTCGCCGCCCTCGAGGGCTACGACCTGGCCTGCTATGGCGTCACCGTGCCCTCCCTGCTCCTCGACCGCGGTTTCGCCGCCGACAAGGCCGCCGTTGGTACCGTGGGCTCGCTCGTCGCCATCGGGATGCTCGTCGGCGCGGCCGCGTGCGCCGCGACGATCCGGCGCCTGGGCAGCCGTCGCCTGCTGCTCACCGGCGCCGGCCTGTTCTCGATCGGGATGCTCGTGTGCGCGCTCGTGCCCCAGTTCGTGCTCTTCGGGGCCGCCGATTCGTTGTCGGCCTGGGCCTGGGCATCGTGCTCCCCACGGTCACCGCCTACGTCGCCGACCTGTCCCGGCCCGGACGCCGCAGCCGCGACATCGGCATCATGATGGCCGGATACGCGGGCGGCGCCCTGCTCGCGCCGCTGCTCGGGGCCGCCCTCCTGCCCGAGGGATCCTGGCGATGGATCTACGCCGTCGGCGCGGCGCCCGCCGTGGTGCTCCTCCCGCTCGCGGCCCGGCTCCTGCCCGAGAGCCCGGTCCACGAGGCAGCAGTGGCCGCCGGCACCCATCCGGGGAACGACCTGCTCGGGCTGCGCCCCCTGCTCGCGCGGGGCGTGCGGGGCGCGACGCTGCTGTTCTGGGTTCTGTCTTTCTGCGGGCTGCTTCTGGTCTTCGGCATCAGCACCTGGTTGCCGACGATCATGCAGACGGCGGGCTACTCGCTGGGCTCCTCCCTGCTGCAGACCGCCGCGATGTGGGTCGGCGCCGGGGTGGGGATGGTCGCCGGCGGGCTGGTGGCGGATCGGGTCGGGATCAAGCCGGTGGTCGTCGTCGCGTTCCTCGCCGGCTCGGCCAGCCTGCTGGTGATGAGCACCCGGCCCGCCCTGGGGGTGCTCTTCCTGCTCATGTTCGTCAGCGGCCTGGGCTTCATCGGCTCGCAGGTGCTGACCAACGCCTTCATCGTCACGCACTACCCAGAGGACCTGCGGGGCCGAGGCATCGACTGGGCCCTGTCGATCGGTCGCCTGGGCGCGATCACCGGACCGCTCATGGGGGCGGCGATCTTGTCCTCGCAGCTCGGCGTGGCCTGGAACTTCTACCTGTTCGCCGTACCCGGCGTGCTCGGCGCGCTACTCGCCGCGGCGGTGCCCGCGCTGCGATCCCGAGGGGCCGTGCCGGAGCCGGCCCTGGTCGAGCCGGCGACGTGAGCTCCCCGGGGCGAGGACGCGGCGGGGTACGGTCCGACCGGTGGTTCCGCAGCGCGCGCCCGACGACGACTCCGACGGCGTGTCGCCGAGCCGGCAAGGTATCCAGTCGGTCGAGATCGCGATGACCGTGCTGCAGGCCCTGGAGCAGGGTCGGGGCCCGATGAGCCTGACCCAGATCGCGACCGCGAGCATGATGGGCCCGAGCAAGGCGCACCGCTACCTGGTGAGCCTGGGCCGGGTCGGACTGGTCGCGCAGTCGCCGAGCTCGGGGCTCTACGACATGGGACCGGCGCTGCGCCGCCTCGGCGCGGAGTCGCTGCGCCGGATGGACGAGGTGGGGCTCGTCTCGGAGTACCTCCCGGGTCTGCGCGACCGGACCGGCCACGCGGTCAACCTCGCGGTCTGGGGCGAGGCCGGACCGATCATCGTTCGGTGGGACTACGGCTCGTACGCCCTGCCCATCACCGTACGGGTGGGCGCGACCATGCCGATGCTCTCCTCGTCGGTGGGTCGGGTGTACCTCGCGCACCTGCCGCAGAGCCTGACCGAGCCCGTGTTGCGCCACCAGCTCGAGACCTCCGACACCGTCGAGGCACCAGAGGTGGAGGTCGCGCGCATCACCGCCGACGTCCGGCGCGACGGCGTCGCCGTCACCTCCGGCGGTGTGATCCCCGGCGTCGCCTCGGTCGCGGCCCCCGTGTTCACCACCGGCGAGTCGCTGCCGCTGGTGGTCGCGCTGGCCCTGCCCTCCCGTCTCGCCTCCGAACCCGTGATCGCACACGTCTCGCAGGAGCTGCTGACCACCACGGCGGCGATGTCCGCTGAGTTGGGTTACACCGAGCGCGGTGCCTGAGCACCGCGTCCGGCTGCGGCGCGGCCGGTGACGGCGCGCCGAAACGAACCGGGAGGAGTCACCCGATGACCGCCAGTCCCCAGAACCGTGCGCCGGCGCCGGTCACGAAGCCCGGCTTCTACACCGTCCGCTCCCCCGACCCGCAGCGGCTCGCCCACTACTACCAGGACGCGCTCGGGCTGGTGGTGACCGAACAGTCCCCGAGCGCGACGTACCTGACCACCGGTGTCGACCACCATTGCGTGATCATCGAGCAGGGCGAGCGCGACGGGCGCGCGGCGGTGGGCTTCGAGGTAGCCGGATCGCTCGAGGACGTGGCGCAGGGGCTCGGATCGCTGGGGCTCTCCTCGCAGCGACGTTCGGACCCCCAGCCCGGGATCGATTCCGCGCTCGTGGTCGACGAGTACGGCACCGGCACGCCGATCTACCTATACGAGACCCAGCGGGCGGGGGGCACCCCCACCGCGCTCTCGATCCGCCCGAGCAAGCTCGGCCACATCGCCTCGTACGTGACCGACCTCGAGGGCTCCCAGAGCTTCTACACCGACGTGCTCGGGTTCCGCTGGTCGGACACGATCGGCGACTTCTTCATCTTCCTGCGGTGCAACCCCGATCACCACGCGATCAATCTGATGCGCAGTACGAAACGGCACGGGCTCTTCCACGTCGCGTTCGAGATGCGCGACATGATCCACCTCAAGGACGCGCTCGATCACCTGGCCGCGCGGGAGATCCGCCTGAAGTGGGGCCCGGGCCGGCACGGTGCGGGTCACAACATCTTCACCTACCACTACGACCCCGACGGCAACCTCGTCGAGCTGTTCACCGAGATCGACATCATCTACGACGAGCGGACCGGGCAATTCCAGCCGCGGCCGTGGCACGAGCGTTGGCCGCAGGTGCCGCACGTTTGGGACACTGACGTCGCGGCCGCAAACAAGTGGGGACCCATCGACCCGGAGATGTTGGAGCACTGATGCTCGCGGTCCTCATGCGGGCGTTCGGCGACCCCGAGGTGCTCGAGATCGAGCGGACCTCCACCCCCGAGCCCGCCGCCGGGGAGGCGCTGGTCCGGGTCGGCGCGGTCGAGGTGTCGCGCACCCGGGACGTGGCCACCCGCTCCGGGCGGCACCCCTTCTCCCGGCAGGTCACCCTTCCGCACGTGCTCGGCGGCGACTGCGCCGGCGTCGTCGACGCGGTGGCTCCCGGCGTCGACCCCGCACTCGTCGGGCGGCGGGTGGCCGCGATGAACACGCACACCTGCGGGGCGTGCGCGGCCTGCCGGTCGGGGCGCGAGCACGAGTGCCCGCGACTGGAGATGGTGGGCATCCACCGCTGGGGCTCCTACGCGGAGTACACCTGCGTGCCGGTGGACGCGTTGCACGTGCTGCCCGATGGCCTCGGCATGGCCGAGGCCGCGGCCCTCGCGGCCACCGGACCCATCGCGCTGACCCAGCTGCGCGCCGGGGAGGTGGGCCCCGGCACCGTGGTGGTGGTCGCGGGGATCACCGGGGCGCTGGCCACGGTGGTGGCCGCCCTGGCCACCAGCATGGGTGCTCGCGTCGTCGGCCTCACCCGGCGGCTCGCCTCGGTCCCGCCGGACCTCGCAGTGACGGTGCTCGACTCCCGCGACGCGGAGCTGGGCCAGGCGATCCTGAAGGCGAGCGAGGGCGTGGGTGCGCGGTGCGTCGTCGACAACGTCGCCGCTCCCGAGGTGTTCGATCGGTACTTCCCCGCGCTGGCCATCGGCGCCCGCGTCGTCGTCTCCGGAGCCATCGCCGCGCCGGAGCTGCCCGTGCTCCGGGTTCCCGCCGCGTCGCTCTACACCCGGAGCATCTCGCTGCTGGGCCTGCGCACCGCCACCGCACGGACCACCCGGGACTTCTGGGCCCTGGTACGCGACGGCTTCCGGCTCCCGCCCGGCCTGGTGCACGAGCGGCCTCTCGATCAGGCCGCGGCGGCCCACCGGGCGGTCATGTCCGGGCAGACGGTCGCCCACAGCGTGCTCCGGGTGAGCGACCGTGTCCTCTGACCCGCCGCCGACTCCGGCCGCCCTGCTGCTCGTGCAGTACACGACCGGGGACGACCCGGTGCCGCGCGCCGGTCTCGGGTACGACGGCGGCGTGGTCGCGCTCCCGCCCGGCTGGCCGCGCAGCACCCTGGCCGTCCTCGACGCGTGGGACGAGTACACCGACGCCCTCCGCGATCTCGACCTCACGCGCCTGCCCGCCGTCCTGGACGCGCGGCTCGCTGCCCCGATCACCTACCCGCGGAAGGTGATCTGCGCCGGCGCGAACTACACCTCGCACGCCGCGGAGATGAACACGGCCCGGCCGGACCCGTCGGCGCCCCCGTTCTTCTTCCTCAAACCCCCGACCACGACGATCGTCGGGCCGGACGTGCACGTGCCCTTGCCTGCCGGCGACGGTGCGAACTACGACTGGGAGGCCGAGCTCGGTGTGGTCGTCGGCCGGCGCGGCAAGCAGATCCCCCGCCACGAGGCGCGCTCGTACGTCGCCGGGTACGTCGTCGCCGACGACCTGTCCGCGCGCGGCCGGTTCGCGCGTCCCAGCGCGGTGTTCCCGGCCTTCGCCTACGACTGGCTCGGGCAGAAGGCGCAGGACGGTTCCTGTCCGATCGGGCCCGGGATCGCGCCGACCTGGACGCTGCCCGACATCGAGGCCCACCGGATGACGCTGCACGTCAACGGTGAGCTCAAGCAGGACACGACGATCGACGAGCTCGTCGTGGGCATCGACGGCCTGGTGGCCGCGGCCAGCGACCTGGTGACCCTGGAGCCCGGCGACCTCATTCTGACCGGAACGCCCGCGGGGGTCGGGCTGCCGCGCGGCACGTTCCTGGCCCCCGGTGACCTCGTCGAGGTCGCGATCGACGGGATCGGGCGCATCCGCCACACCATCGACGCACCGGCCCCACCTCCGCGATGACGCCCCCGCGGTGACGGTCAGGACGGGGTGCCACCACGCAACGCGGTGATCGGCTCAATGTCGTAGCGCTCGCGCAGTGCGCTGATCCGCGCCTCATCCGGGCCTCCGGTGCGCAGCATCTCAGCGAGCTCGCGGAAGTAGTTCTCGTGCCCGCCCGGGGCCGAGGACTGGAAGAACATCCGCACGGCGTGGTGGCTGGGGTTGGAGAAAGCGTGGGGGACGCCGACGGGCACGTGCATGAACGCTCCGGGCCCGCCCCGCAGGTACCGCTGACCGGACCCGGACACCCACGTGCCAGTCCGGCAGGGACCGGTCGACGGGCTCGAAGGCGAGCAGGTCCAGCTCACCGTCGAGGACGAAGAACACCTCCTCGCCCTCGCGGTGCCGGTGCGCTCCCACGTCATAGCCCGCAGGCACCACCATCTCGAAGCTGGACGTGCCGACCGCGCCCCCCATCGCGGCCTTCAGCGTGGCGTCAATGGCGCCACCAACGATCCGCTCGCCGGCACGGGCCGGCAGCACGACCCCGCTCATGGAAGACCACCTCTCTCGTCGCGAACCCTGTCTACTGCGTCGTCCTCGTCCTCGTCCTCGCCCTCGTTCACGCGCCACGAGTCGCTACCCGAGCTCGGCGAGCCACCATCGGGACGAGCCGTGACTTCACCTCGCAGAGTGTTACTCTGGAGTGGTGCTCCAGGGCCAGGGAACCCGGCAGGCCATCGTGCAGGCTGCGGTGACGTGTGCGGCGGCGGGTGAATGGGAGAGCACGTCGCTGCAGGCGGTGCGCCGGCGGGCCGGTGTCAGCAACGGCAGCTTGTTCCACCACTTCCCGACCCGACAGGACCTGACCGCGGCGGTGGTCGCCGCCGGGCTGGGGGAGCACCAGCGGGTGCTCCTGGCCATGTTGGGCGACGACGCGCGGGCCGGTGTGCGCGGTGTCGTGCACCGGCATGTGCGTTGGGTCCTGGACAACGCGGCGCTGGCGCGGCTGCTGCTGGGGGCGCCGGCGGAGCTGCTGCGGGCCTCGGTGCCCGAGGCCGTGCTGGAGGACAATCGACGGTTCTTCACCGCGGTATCGGCGTGGCTGCAGGAGCACGGCTGGTCGCGGCAACCGGAGCTGCGGGTCGTCGTCGCCCTGTGGATCGGCCCGGCGCAGGAGTGCAGCCGGGAGTGGCTGGCCGCGCCCGCGAGGTGGTCGCTGCCATCGGTGGCGAACGACCTCGCCGACGGCGCCTGGGCCGCGGTCAGCCCTCTGCTGCACGACACCGGCAGCGACCGGACGAGGAGGTCGGAGTGAGCCGAGCGATGCAGCAGTACCAACGGGCGTGGACCACGCTCGAGCAGACCGCGGCGGCCGTCGCCCCGTCGGCGTGGGAGCGGCCGTCCCCCTGCCGGGGCTGGACAGCACGGCAACTCGTCGGGCACCTGGTCGACGGACACCACCAGGTGCAGGCGCTGCTGGCGGGGACCGGACCGGCTCCCCCGACCAGCGACGTCCCCGCCCTGGCTGCCCTCGCGGGCCCAGACCCGGCGTCCGCGCTGCGCGGCGCCACCACCGAGGTGCGGGCGACCCTGGCGGGGCTGGACCCGGCGGTGATGGCGGAGACCCCGCGCGGACCGCTACCCGTCGAGCAGCTGCTGAGCATGGCCGTCGTCGAGCCGTTCGTCCACGGCTGGGACCTGGCCGTCGCCACGGGCCAGCACGTGACGGCTCGACCCCGAGCTGACGGCCACATTGCTCCCCGGCGTGCAGCAGCTCGGCGGGCAGCTCGCCGCCACCGGCATGTACGCGCCCGCGCGGTACGTACCCGACGACGCCCCCGACGCGCAGCGGCTGCTCGCCGCGCTCGGCCGACCGGTCGGCTGAACCGGTGCGCGTCCTGGTTCTGGGTGGCACGCGGTTCATCGGCCGGAGGATTGTCGAGCGGCTGCACGCCCGCGGTGACCACGTCCTCGTGGTGCATCGCGGCACGTCCGAGCCAGCAGGCTGGGTGCGGGTGCAGCACCTGCACGTCGACCGGCACGCTCTGACCGCGCACGCAGCGCGGGTGCGGGAGTTCCACCCGGAGGCCGTCGTCGACACGTACGCGCTCACCGCCGGTGACGTCGACGCGGTCCTGCCGGTGGTGCCGGAGGTGCCGACCGTGGTGCTGTCCAGCCAGGACGTCTATCAGGCAGCCGTCGGGCTGCGCACCGGCCGGCTCGAGGCCGCGGTGCCGCTGGACGAGGATGCCGAGCTACGCCGCGACCGCTACCCCTACCGCGGGGCCGGGCTGGCGGGCGTGCCCGAGGACTACGACAAGCTCCATGTCGAGCAGCGTTGGCGTCCTCGCGGAGCGGTCGTGCTGCGCCTCCCACTGGTCTACGGCCCGCACGACGAGCAGGTCCGCGAGGACCTCGTGCTGCGCCGAGTCCGCGCCGGGCACCGCCGCATGCCGATCGGCGCGGGCAACCTGCTCTGGAGCCGGGTCCACGTCGACGACGTCGCGAACGCCGTGCTCGCCGCGCTCGACACCCGCGCGGCCGACGGGCAGCCGGTGAACCTCGGCGAGCGCACCACACCCACGATGCGCGCCTGGGTCGAGCAGATCATCGCCGCCGCCGGCGCGGACCTGCAGCTCGTCCGCGTACCCGACGAGCACCTGCCACCCGACCTCGCGCTGCTCGGCGCGCCCGCCCAGCACCTGCTCGCCTCGACCCAGCGGGCCCAGGACCTGCTGGGCTGGGAGCCGTCCGACCCGGCCGAGGGCGTCACGGCCTCCGTGCACTGGCACCTGCGGCACCCACCCGAGATGGGATGGAGCGAGCGGGACACCCGAGCCGAGACCGCTGCTCTGGCCGACACCGGCACCGAATCTCACGAGAACCGGCCCGGCTGACGACCGGCTTCCGGATGTGATCGAGACCGGTGCGGTGAGCTGGTTAGGGTGCGGGTGCGTTCCGCGCTCTCCCGGTTGAGCCGCTGGGTGAATTCGATCAGCAGGGCGAGTTGGTCGTCGTCGTAGCCGGCGAGCAGGTCGCGCACCCACGTCTCGAGGTCGGCGAAGATGCCGCCGACCTCCTGCTCGTCGCGTCGGGTGGACACGACCACGACTCGGCGCCGGTCGGTCGGGTCGCGGCGGCGCTCGACGAAGCCACGCTGCTCGAGCCGGTCGAGGACCGCGGTGGTGGCCGAGGTACTCAACCCGGTGATCTGGGCGAGCCGGCCCGCGGTCAGCCTCTCCTCGGTGCGGGCCAGGTCGAGGGCTTTGATGTCGCTCGGTCCGAGTCCGACGCCCTCGGTGACCGCTTGGTGGAACATCAGGGTCCGGCTGGCCTGCTCGCGCAACGCGGCCAGGAGTTCGTCGATGGCTGACACCGGCCCTCCTCACCGCTATTGTCTCGATGCGCCGGAATATCCGGGTGGCCGGATCATCCTACTCTTGGAAGAGGACGCCATCATGGGCCAAGACGATGCCGATGTCGTGGTCGTCGGGGCTGGGCTCGCCGGGCTGTCGACGGCGTTGTTCCTGGGCCTGCACGGCGTGCCCGCACTGGTCGTCGACCGCCACCCCTCCACCTCGGTGCAGCCGAAGGCCCGCGGGCAGATGCCGACGGTCATGGAGGGGTTGCGCACGGCCGGGGTGGCCGACGCCATCCTCGCCGCCACTCCCCCGGGCCGGGCCGCCATGACCATCGTGATCTCGGCGAGCATGGCCGGGCCGGTGTTCCACAGCTTCAGCGCGGAGCTGCCCGACTTCTCCCGGTTCTCCGCGCCGTCCGGGATGGCCAGCCAGGCCGCCGCCGAAGCGGCCCTCGCGGCGCGGGCCCAGGAACTCGGGGCGCGGCTGGACTTCTCCACCGCCTGCGAGGCCCTGAGCCAGGACGACGACGGCGTCACCGTGACCGTGCGCGACCTCGAGCGCGACACCGTCCGCGAGGTCCGCACGTCCTACGTGGTGGCCGCCGACGGGCACCGCGGCGGGCTGCGCGAGCTGATCGGCATCGGCGCTCACGGTCGAGGCAGCTTCGAACAGACCACCACGTGGCGCTTCGCGGCCGACCTCGCCGAGCTGGCCGGCGAGGACGCGGTGGTTCTGCACTACCTGCAGAACCCGCAGCTGCCCGGCGGCGCCGGCGTGATCGTCTCCACCGACCACCCCGGCGAGTGGGTGGCCGGCATGGCCGCCGACCCCGACCGCGACAACGAGACCACCACGGCGATCATCCGCACCCTCGTCGGCGTCGGAGACCTCGAGCTGCGCCTGCTCGACGAGAGCACCTGGGAGAGCGCGCACCGGGTCGCCGACCGATTCCAGGCGGGACGGGTCCTGCTGGTCGGCGACGCCGCCCACGGCATGCCGCCGACCGGAGGCCAGTGCGGTAACACCGCGATGCTCGACGGCTACCACCTGGGCTGGAAACTGGCCGCGGTTGTGCGCGGCCAGGCCGGGCCCGGGCTGCTCGCCACCCACGACACCGAGCAGCGGCCCTTCGCCGAGGCGGTCTGCACCTGGCAGGTCGCCAACCTCGTCGTGCGCCAACGTCCCGACCTCGCCGACGACAGCATCGGTGAGCCCATGGACGGGACCACCCTGCTCTTCGGGTACGTCCGCCCGGACGGCACGGCTGCACGACGGTTCCCGGGCGGTGTCGACCCGCGACCTGCTGGGCCCGCACTTCCTCGTGCTCACCGGAGCCCGCGACGGGGTCACCGTCGCCGAGACGGTCGCGGAAGAACTGGGGATCTCGCTGCGGTGCTTTCCCCTCGACGACCGGACCGATCCCGACGACGGGAGCACCCGGCAGTTGGGAATCGCCGCGACCGGCACCGTCCTCGTCCGCCCCGACGGCATCGTGGCCTGGCGCGGAGACAACCCAGCCGGAATCGAAGAGGCACTGCGCACAGTCCTCGATGCGTGACTCGCAGGGCCCCCCGCAGACGCGGCGGCCGATCGTCACGGGAACGGCCGGATCCCGGTGGTCCAACTAACGCAGGCGCTCGGCCAGGAAGCCTCCCGCGGAGATTCCTCGACCGGCCCGCGGCCAGCATGCCGCGTACTGCGTCGCGCCACGCCGTTGAGCATGAGCGCCCAGCACAGTTCGCCTCTTGACGTTCCAACCTCGCCCTGTATATAACTATCTCGTTCGCAAATCATATGGTTATCAATGGCCGGGCTCGCGCTGAGGGAGGCACCGACGCCATGAGCACCGATGCGCTCAGCGTGACCTTCTCGGCGCTGGCCGACCCCACCCGGCGGGCCATCCTGGCCCGCCTGGCCCGGGGCCCGGCCACCGTCGGGGAACTCGCGGAACCCTTCGCCATGAGCGGGCCGGCAGTGTCCAAGCACCTGCGGGTGCTCGAGCACGCCGGCCTGATCACCCGCGGCCGCGATGCGCAGCGTCGCCCCTGCTGGCTCGAGGCCAGCCCCCTCAAGCAGGTCGTCGAGTGGGCCGAGACCTACCGCCGCTTCTGGGACGAGAGCTACGAGCGGCTCGACGACTACCTCCAGCACCTCCAAGACCACGCACACGAGGACACGCCATGACACCCACCACCGGACCAGGCGACCCGCCCACGGAGCGCTCATCCACCGACGCCTGCCGTGGCGAGACGACGTTCGAGGCACGCGGCGACGACGAGATCGTCATGACCCGCGTGCTCAACGCGCCCAGCGAGCTGGTCTTCGCGGCCTGGACCGACCCCACCCACCTGCCGCGGTGGTTGGGGCGGGCGCACTGGACCATGACCGTCTGCCAGAGCGATCCCCGCCCCGGCGGCATCCGCCGGTTCGTCTGGCGCCGCGACGACGGCACCGAGATGGGCGTGCACGGCGTCTACCACGAGGTCACACCCCCCGACGGCCTGGTGTGCACCGAGAGCTTCGACTCCGGGCCCGGTGAAACCCTCAACACGCTACGCCTGGTCGAGCACGACGGCCTCACCACAGTCACCTCGACGATCCGCTACCCCAGCGCCCAGGCTCGCGACGCCGCGCTGGCGACGAAAATGCGCGCCGGCTTCGACGAGAGCCTCACCCGCCTGACCGAGCACCTCCACCGCACCCAACACACGGTGGGCCCGGCCGGACCCACCACCGATGATCACCAAGGAAGGACCTGACATGGACATGAAACTCGAGCTCGTGCCGATCCCGGTCGCCGACGTCGACCGCGCCAAAGCCTTCTACACCGACAAGCTCGGCTTCGTCGACGACGTCGATGTCCGCCCCACCGAAGGCATGCGCTTCGTCCAGCTCACCCCGCCCGCCTCAGCGTGCTCGATCCTGCTGAGTACCGGGATGCGGGAGATCTCCGAGATGACCCCCGGGGCCGCCAAGGGCATGCACCTGGTGGTCCCCGACCTCGAAACGGCCCGTGACGAACTCGCCCAGCGTGGAGTCGAGGTCACCGAGATCGAGGAGGTCGGCCCGGGCGTGCGCTATGTGTATCTCACCGATCCCGACGGCAACTTCTGGATGGTGCAGGAAATGGCCTGGCGGACCGGAGACAAGTACTGACCGCACCACCCGACAGTTCTCCCTGACAGAACCCGCGAGGACGGACCATGGCTACCGTTATTGCCGACATGTCGATGACGTTGGACGGGTTCGTCGCCGACCCCGCCGACCGCGTCGACCACGTATTCGCCTGGACCGGCAAGGGCCAGGAAACCGTCACCACCCACGGGGACACCAACGACTTCCAGGTCGATCCCAGCAGCGCCAAGGAGCTACGCGAGGCCATCGCCGGCGGGGTCGGCGCCTTGGTCTGCGGCCGGCGCCTGTTCGACATCGCCCACGGCTGGAGCGGACAGCACCCGGTCGGGGCTCCCGTCTACGTGGTCACCCACACCGTCCCCGACGACTGGGAGCACCCCGACGCGCCCTTCACCTTCGTCACCACCGGCGTCGAGAGCGCCATCGCGCAGGCCAAGGCCACCGCCGGCGACACGATCGTCGGCATCGCCAGCCCCACCATCGCCCAGCAATGCCTCAACGCCGGACTTCTCGACGCCATCCGCATCAGCCTGGTGCCTGTGCTGCTCGGTGAGGGCATCCGCTTCTTCGACAACCTGCAGACCGTCCCGATCATGCTCGACGACCACCCGCGAGTCACCCAAGGCGTCGGTGTCACCCACCTGCACTACCGCGTTAAACCTCGAAAGGTTCGGAAATGACACGAAGAATCGTCATCGGGACCCGTGCCGTCGCCGCCGGGCTGGTCACGATCGTGGGCCTGTCCAACGGCACCGACATCGTCCTGGAGGCCACCGGTGTCTTCCCGCCCGTGGACGTGCAAGCCCGTGAGGGTTTCACCAGCGGGTGGATGGTGGCCCTCGCCTTCACCTACCGCACGATCTACCTGATCACCGGCGCCTACGTGACCGCCGCCCTCGCAGCACGCCGGCCCGGACGCCATGCCCTGGTCCTGGGCGTGATCGGCACCGCCCTCGGCATCCTGGGCGCGGTGGCTACCTGGGGCGTCACACCCGCGTGGTTCTCGGTGCTCCTGATCCTCCAGGGCCTGCCGTGCGTGTGGCTCGGTCAGCGCCTCCGATCACGCGCGCGCCGGCGTTCATCCTCGTCGAGAACTCGTCGGAGCGAGCGGGGGCCAGAGCTGCGCGACCGGTGGCCATGTCTCGCTGCGAGCCGGGGCCGGGTGTCAGCCGGCGTCGGTCAGCAGCGCCTGCAGCCCCGCGACGGCCTCGACGAGCCGGTCCGCGAACACGTACATCTGGTCGGCGACGACCCGCGGGGTCGACAGGAACAGGTCGAACCGGTCGGGCAGCAGCGCGTACCCGACCCCGATGCAATGGGTGCTCGTCGAGCCGAAGCCCCAGTACTTCACGTGCGGTGAAGGCACGGCGCTGGTGCTCAGGTAGTCGTCGCGCATGATGCGCCAGCCCGGGGAGTCGTAGAGGTCGAGCGGCGCCGTGGCGCCGAGCTCGGCGCCGTGCCTGGCCTGGATCAGCTGCAGCTCCCACAGGTGCTGCTCGGGCGCGTGACCGGCCTGACATTCCTTGGCGCGCTCGGCGTGCTTGTCCGCAGCCGCCCGGAACGCTCTGCGGCGGGTCTCGACGTCGGCCTCGGGGTCGTCCATCGCGGCAGTGAACCGCTGGATTTCCCGGCTGACCACGCGCATGGCCTCGGTGCGCCCGAGGCGGAAATGGCGGGTCGAGATGGCCTCGTAGGTCGCGCCGACAAACCCCTTGGCGCGGGCGTGCGCGAGCTGGAACGCCATCTGCGCGAACGCGTCCGGCGCGGTCCTCAGCGCCTTGGCGGTGTCGCTGGTGAACCCGGGCACCGAGACGGTCTGCGAGGCCATGCTCGCGCCGTACTCGGCGAACGCGTCCGCGGTGGCCCGGACGTCGGCGCGCAGGTCAGCGTCGAGGACGAAGTCCACCGGGGACCACGACGGCGTCTCCCCGGTCCCGACCCCTCGGCCCTCCGGCCCGTCGGCGGGCGCGGTCAGGATCGCATCGAGGTAGCTGACGATGGTGGTGCCGTCGAGGTTGCAGTGCTCGCCGTTGAACCCGGCGGTTCCGTCGCCGAACACGATCAGCGACACCGACTTGTCGAACCACCGATTCGCGCTGTCGCCGTGCAGCAGCTGGTTGCCGGCGGCGCGGGGGCTCTCGGGCACGGTGTCCTCGAGTGCCACGCAGAACAGGGCACGCTCGAGAATGTCGAGGGCCTCGGGGTTTGCGTGGTCGCACCCGAGCAGCGCGCGCCGGCTCGCTGCCCAGTCGGCGCGGGCCTTCGTCGTCAGCGACCCGACCGAGGTCCCCGGCTCGGCGGGTTCGGCGCGGCCGGCCTCCTGCACGGCGCGCAACCCGGCGTGGATCTCGTCCACCGCGTAGGGACGCCCGTCCTCGCTGATCACGTCGAGGCGGAACATGCGGCCGCGGACGAAGACGACGACGTGGCGCTCGTGCGACGGGCCGGGCCAGTCGTCGCTGTAGGGGGTGCGGCTGGTGTCGCGCGGCTCGCCGGGGATGCGGGTGCACGAGAACAGGTACTTGTTCTGCTCCATCGACAGCGGCCGTCCGCGCTGCACGACCGGGGCCAGGCGCTCGGTGTCGACGAGCAGCTTGTAGCCCACCGACGCGGCCACCAGGCTCGCGGCGCGGTCGAGCTGGTCGAGCCCGGCATCGGAGAAGAGGAAGAAGAAGTTCGCGTTGAGCGCGATGCGGTCGCGACGGCCCAGGTAGCGGTCGGCCCAGAACTCGTCGAGCCAGCTCTGCACGTCCTCGCGCGCGTCGTATCGCTCCAGCGCCGCGTGCAGCGCCCAGGCCGGACTGCCGGGCGCGAGGAGCTGCTCGACCGCGGCCTCCGTCGCCGCGAGGTCGTCGGGACCGAGCAGCGGGGCGCACCACTCGAGGAAGAGCCGAGCGCTCTCCTCGAGACCCGGCAGGGGCACGACCGGCAGGTCCTCCTCGTTCCCGAAGGTGAGCGAGGAGAGCTCGGCGCTGTTCATGACCGGCGAAGCTAGTCCAGGAGCCCGTCGACGGCGCCCGGACGGCGCGCCGCCGCGGCGTGGTGCTCTGCGCTGATCCGGCCGAAGAGCTGCCGCGTGCGGGCGAGCGAGCTGATCACCCCGGGACGATCGCTGTAGGCGAAGATCGCCGAGTGGCGCTCGGCGGCGCCGCGGACCGTAGCGACCCGGTGCAGCGCGTACCGGCCGGCGAACAGCTGGAGGTCGCCGGCGCGCAGCGGGAGGCGGTGGACGAGGTGGTCCCCCCGGCCGTCGAGGACCGCGCGGACGTCGTCGAGGTTCTCGTCGCGGGCCGAGCGGATGCCGGGGCAGTACTCGAACACGCCGCCGTCCTCGGGCTCGCGCGTCAGCATGGTGACGGTGAACTGGTTGACGTCGAAGTGCCAAGGATGTCCTCGTCCCGGGGTGACGACGTTCAGCGTGAGCCCGGAGAGCGGGTCGGCCAGCTCGTACACCGCCGGGAGCGCGAAACAGGCGGCGACGAACCGCTGGAACGCGACGCTGGCGTAGAGGCGATGGATCAGAGCATCGGTGGGGATCGCGTCGCGGGCGACGAACGCGTTGCCGCGCTCCAAGGGGACGCGCGCCGGGTGGTGAGGGGGCAGCGACGGGTCGGGCGCGGTGTTGTAGACGTTCACCGTCTCGACGCCGTAGTGGGCGCGCGGGGCGATCTGCTCACCCTCGCGGCGCAGGTCGTCGCGCAGCGCGCGGTCGACGAAGTCGCGCAGGACGCTGCAGCCGACGGCCGCGAGCTCGCCCCGCACCCGGGCGACGACGCCGCCGAGGACGGTGCCGTCCGGGTCGGACAGCGGATAGCGTGAGGTGTTGACGACCCCGCCGACCCCGCCGACCGCGACCGGTGCCGCCATCCGCGCGCCTCCCCCGTCGACCCCGTCGTCCGCGGCGAGTCTGCCAAAACCGCCACCGCGATCAACCCTTCCGACGGGTCGGATCGCCGGTGAGGTCGGCCGGGCCGCGCGCAGCGCGCTGACCCCTCGGTCTGTTCGTCTCGTGGACCCGAAGCCGCAGCTCACAGTCCGGTGGGCCCCGTGGGACTCGGACCCACAACCAACGGATTAAAAGGGTACTCGAACCGGTCGACCAAGGCTGCTACCAGCGACTTTGTTCCCAGCGGGGAGAGCTACAGCCGCACCACGAGGCACCCGAGGCAGCGTTTCGCACCACGACTCGCACCACGCGATCCGGGCTGGTCAGGCTCGCGTCGGCGCCGGAGGACCATGCGGGGCGCGGCTGTCCCGGGTGGCTGGGGAGGTCGCCTGCGCAGGGAGCCCATGCTGACGGTCCAGATGATCACAGCCCCGCTCACCCCCTCAGCGTGGGTGATGGTGCCCCACCGGTCGGGGCGTGGGTGGTGGTAACCGGCCCGACCCCGCGGGAGGGCTGGATCGGCGGCGCTCATCGGGTGGTGCTGGTGGCGCGCTGGTGCCGCAGCGTGACGTCGTTGCTGGGGACGACCTCCTCCAGTGCAGCGTCCGGGCGACGCCGGACCGCGACGTTCGTCGTCGCCGTGGGCCGTGGGCCGTGGGCCGTGGGCCGTGAAGCGCAAGATCACCGACCGCGTTCGGCGCATCACGGAATCACGGACACGACCGTGCGAGGGTCCCGCTCACCATGGGCGACCTGCTGCCAGAGCTCCCGTGCGGCCTCGAGCCCGGCGACAACATCGACGCCGAAGTGGGTGGCGGCCCAACCAACGAGGGTCCGGCGCGCGCGCCGTCGTAGTCCGACGAGGACCTCACGGCCCAACTCCTCGCTCAGTTCGACCTGACGTTGGCCGACGCTGTAGCGCTCCACCGGCGGTCCGGGCCGCGTCGGGTCGGGACGGAACGGATCGTCGACGGCGACGATGTGGCTGCCGCCGACCCCGAGGCTGTGTGAAAGCGACGAACCGAGGTGCTCGTGAACCGAGCGAGTCACCTCGGGGTCCCCCGCGATGTCGCCGACGCACCACGCGGACTGCTCAAGCCCGTGACGCGGACGCCTCGCTCGCGGAGGAGGCCCGGGTCGGTCGGCTCCGCACGCATGAGGACGTGCGGCGGAGGTCCTCGTCGAGCAGAGCGGCGAGCGGCTCGACCGGCATCATCGCCAGCTCGAAGTCGACAGCCGCGACCACGGCGACCGCGCTCAACACGCCGCCTCCCCGGCGCCGATGGCGACCCCGCACGAGCAGCCCGCGCACCAACCAACGGTCGGGTCCCCATCGGCGCGGGTCGCGATCCGCCACCCGCAGAGGACGTCGTGCAGGTGCCGGGGAAGGACGGGCCGGCCGTGGTGACGGTACGGCGCGAGCCCTGCCACGCGGGGTGCTCGGGCGACGCGATCGGCCTGGGCGAGCAGCGAGGTCGCCAGAGTCCGGGCGTCGTCCGGGCCGAGGGAGGCGACCAGCGCCTCGGCCAGCAAGATCGCCAGCAGAACCGGTGCGGCCGGACGCGGGTCCTCGGGGTCGTCGTGCGTAGGACCGCTCACTGGTCAGCCCTCCACGGCTGATCAAGGGCCCGGCCGGTGTTGCAGTCACCGAGTCCGGGCCCGCCTCTCTCAGCACCGCCTAGGCTAGCGGAAAGCGCTCAACCGCGACACGGTGCGGCGGAACGCGGCTCAGCGCGCTACATCGCGCGCGTTCGCGAATAGAGCCAGCAGACCGCGCCGCCCATGGGCGAACATGCTTCGTGTGACGGACGACCTGCTGGTCTCGACGGGCGAGGCCGCACGCCTCCTCGGCGTCAACCGCCGCACACTCCAGCGGTGGGCTGCGGAGGGGCAGATCACCCCGGACTGGACGACGCCCGGCGGTCACGCCCGGTGGGATGTAGAGCGACTTCGTCGCGAGTTTCGCCAGCAACGCGCGCGGGACGAATGATCTCGGTCCGGGGTGTCGGCGTGTGCCGCACACCAAGGTCGACACGCCCGCCCGGCGGAAGCGCCCCGCCACAGAACAGGTGATCGTTCGCTGCGGGGCTGCAGCAAGGCCTTAAGCTTCATCTCCCACGTCGGCCTCTCGGCGCGCCCGACTCGTCCTGATTGACGGCCGCTTCGGCGTTGTTATCGGACTGATACGTTCGACTGCCCCAGCTGCAGCATGTGCCCGGAGGGCCCGCTTCAGCCACACCGGCCACGGGCTACGCCGGCCTGCACCGACCGGAACCAGTGTTCAGGCCGACACCAGTCGGAGATCGACGACAGGCCGGTCCGCCGGTCCAGCTTGGGTTCGGAAGTCGCCAACCGGCCGCTCCGACGAAGCCTGCGGCTGATTCAGGGGACGGTACTCAAGCGCCACGACGCGCGCCGTGAGCAGGACCGACAAGGCTTGGAGTCTCGAATGCCCTGCTCCTGGGCCCAGCGAGACCGCGCGGCTGCTCGTCGGCGGTGGCCTCTAGGCTCCTGTCGTGCCAAGACATCTCAGTTGGCTCGAGACGATTGTCATCGGACTGCTCCAGGGCGTCGCCGAATTGTTCCCCGTGTCCAGTCTCGGTCATTCCATCTTGCTGCCTGGCTGCTACCCGGCATCAGCCGTTCCGGGGTCACGATCGGCTCCGGGCTCACCGCCCGCCTCGACCACGCTGAACCAGGCCAGGCACGCGGCTCCCGCGACGATGCAATAGACGCCGAACGGGCGCAATGATCGATTCTCGAAGTAGCCGGTGAGATGCCCGACCTGCTCGGCCCCGCCGGCGACGGGATCCGTCCACAGGTACTCACCGGCAGCCTGCTCTCCGGGATCGGTGCCTACCTGTCGGTCGCCCCCGACACCACGGTCGTCAAGACCTTCGAGGTCCCCGCGGCCGCGCCCGGCGGGGTGTACCGCGTCTCCTACAAGCTCGGCAAGCAGGACGGGCCGTTCTCCGTACGCCTGCGCGGCAGCGACGGCAAAGGCCTCGCGCCCGGCCTGCGTGGCGCCGGCATCGACCCCGCCGGACCCAAGCCCGACGTGCGGGGCAACGCCGACCCCGCCGGACCCAAGCCCGGCGTGCGGGGCAACGCCGCCCCTGGCGGGACCTGTGGTTCTTCACCAACCCGATCTTCGTGCTACCCAAGAAATAGAGCGCGGCTAACCGCCGGCGCGCACAGCCCGTTGCGCAGAGTGATCCCCAGCAGGACCAGGACCGCTACCGGGAGCAGCCACCAGGCGGGGACGTCGGCGGCGACCAGGGCGGCGGTGAGCCCGAGCGCGATCACGACCCCGACCGCGGCGGCGGGGTCGTCGCCGACCACGAACTCGTACACCGCGGCGACGGCGCCGCGCAGCCGGCGCATCAGCCGGCCTCGACCGGCTGCGGGGCGGCGCTGCGGCGGCGGTGGACCCGTCGCAGCACCGCGACCGCGGCCACCGCGACGATCACGACGTAGCCCAGGACCCCGAGCAGGGCGGCGTCGCCGCCGGGCCAGGCCACCCCGGCGCCTTCGGCGGCCCAGAAGATGCCGAACGAGGTCAGCATGATCCCGACCACCAACTTCATGGTGTTCTCCGGGACCCGTGCCAGCGGGGCGCGTACCAGCACCCCGGTCACGGCCACCGCGACCACCGCGAGTGCAGCGCCGAGTACGGCCAGCGGAATGCTGCCCTGGTTGGCGCCGAAGGTGATCACGATGAACGCGACCTCCAAGCCCTCGAGCAGCACCCCCTTGAACGCCAGGGTGAACGCGTACCCGTCACTGACCAGCCGGCCGCCGCGGCGTTCGGCGTCGCGGGCCGCGCCGACCTGGCGGGCGTAGATCGCCGTATCGTCGTGCAGCGCCTTGAACCCACCGGCGCGCAGCACCGCCTTGCGCAGCCACCCCAACCCGAACATCAGCAGCAGCGCGCCGACCACCAACCGCAGCGCCTGCAACGGGATGACCGTCAGCGCCGGGCCCAGCACCACCACCACCACGGCCAGGACCACCAGCCCGGCGGCCATGCCTTGCAGGGTCGAGCGCCACCCGCGGGTGGTGCCGACCGCGAGCACGATCGTCAGTGCTTCAACGGCCTCCACCACACACGCCAGAACACCGACACCACCAGGAACACCGCGGCCGTCATCGGCGCTGTGCTTCCCTCGCTGGCCAGAAGATGGTGACCCGATCGCGCCCCGACCCGCCACCCGGATCACCTGCGCGTCGGGTGCTGTTTCTCGCCGACCTCGGTTGCGGGCGCTCGGCGAGCTCGGGGGTCAACGCAGCGCGAACCAGGCCAGGGCGCCGGCCCCGGCGACGATGCAGTAGATGCCGAACGGTCGCAGTGAGTTGGTGGCGAACCAGCGGGTCAGGAACCGCACCGAGAGGTAGGCGCCGATCCCCGAGAGCAGGCTGCCGACCAGGACCTGGGCGCGGATGCCGTCGCCGAGAGGGCCGGCGAGGTCGCCGAGCTTGAGGACCCCGGCGGCGAGGATGACCGGGGTGGAGAGCAGGAACGAGAACCGGGCGGCGTCCTCGTGGGACAGCCCGCGCACCAGCCCGGTCACCATCGTGATCCCCGACCGGCTGATGCCCGGGGCGAGCGCGGCGATCTGCGCGGCCCCGATCAGCACCGCCCGACCGGTGGGCATCCGGGCCAGGCGGGCGTCGGACTCCGCGCCCGAGACCCGTTCGTCAACGTAGTCCGCGCCGGGCTCCCCCGGCGCGACCCCCGGGGAGAGGACCGACCGGTCATCGGCCGCGGTGAGGAACATGGCTTCGGTCGGCGCCTCGCTGGCGACCCCGGCCCGGGGTCGCAGCACCTCGGTCGGGGCGTCGACCCCGACCTGACGGCCCGGCGGTGCCACCGCGGCCGGATCGGGCGCGGTCACTCGTCGGCGGAGGTGCTCACCGGCGAGCAGCACCACCCCGTTGAGGACCAGGAACACCGCGGTGGGCACCGGCTTGGCCAGCACCGCACGGAAGGTGTGCTCGAGCAGGAGCCCGGCCAGCCCGACCGGGATGGTGCCCAGGATCAGCAGCCACGCCAGCCGCTGGTCGGGGTCGGTGACCTCGCGGCGGACGATGCTGGTGACCAGCCCGCGAATCACCCGCACCCAGTCGCGCCAGAAGTAGATGACCAGGGCGATCGCGGTAGCCACGTGCAGCCCCACGATGAACGCCAGGTAGGGCGACTCGCCCGCCGAGACGTCGAGATCCCGAGCCCACGAGCCGCCGATCACCGCAGGCAGCAGCACACTGTGCCCGAGGCTGGACACCGGGAACATCTCGGACACGCCCTGGATCAGGCCGATCACGATGGCCTCGAGCCAGCTCAGATGCCCCTGCACCGGCACCTCCCTTCCGCGGTGGCCGAGTCCACGACGCACCGGCGATCGATACCGTGCCGCGGCCCGACGGACCGTCCCCGGCGTTACTACAACATCGTAGTGACGGGCCGATGAACGCTCCCCAGGCCGAGGGGGTAGGAGCCAGAGCGTCCCTCAACCTCAGGTGTCCGCAGACGATGGCGGGGTCAGAAGGTGAGTGCACCAGGGGACGCGCGCCGGCGTCCGCGGCTGCCGCCAGGGGTCGCCGGACCGTCGGAGTGGTTCCAGGCCTTGGCCGGCGATCTGGTTAGCAGGGTGTGCGCGAGCGGGTCGTCGAGGCGGTAGTAGATGTTGCGTCCGTCGGGGGCGACGACGCGGTGGTTGCGCAGCACGCGCCGCCCGCGGTGGTGTGGCGGGCGGCTAGCTGGACTGGCGCCGCCGCTGGGGCGCGGGTGTTACTCGGTGGCCGTGTCGGGCGAGGAGGAGGGCGCAGCCCGGCTGACCATTTCTCTTCGATGCGCCCGAAGCGCCACACCAGCAAGGCCACCACCCAGGTCAGCACGAACAGCCCGACCACGGCGAACCCGACGTAGTTGAGGTCGAGGTTGCCGATCGCGGCCAGCGGACCGGAGTCGATCCCGAGGCGGCTGGTGACGATCGAGACGATCTCGATGATGCCGATGATCAGCGCGACGGCCACCGACAGCGAGGTGATGGTGATGTTGTAGAACACCTTGCGGACCGGTTTCATGAACGCCCACCCGTAGGCGAAGCTCATGAACCCGCCGTCGAGGGAGTCGAACAGGCTCATCCCGGCCGCGAACAGCACCGGCAGCACCAGCACCGCGTACCAGGGCAGCGTGGCCGCGGCGGCGCCGCCGGCGATGACCAGCAGCGCGACTTCGGAGGCGATGTCGAAGCCGAGCCCGAGCAGGAACCCCACCGGGTACATCTGCGCGGGCCGGCGCACCGCCTTGACCACCCCGCCCAACAGCCGGTTCATGACGCCGCAGTTGTTGAGCTGGTCCTCGAGCTCGGCCTCGTCGAACTGCCCGAGCGCATCCGCCGGAACACCTTGATGATCCCGACCAGCACCACCAGGTTGATCACCCCGATGATGATCAGGAAAACCCCCGACACGGTGGTCCCGACCAGGGAGCCGACCCGCTTGAGGGTCGAGTCGTCGCTGGAGAGCTGCCCAGCGACGGCCTGGATGCCGAAGGTCAGCAAGTAGGTGCGCGGTGAGCGCGTCATAGGGTGCCGCGCACTGTCGATGTGAGCTGGCTCACCGGGGTGGTGCGGGTGCGGCGCGAGTGGGAGCCCGAGGAGCTGATCGGCTCGTGGACGCTGCTGGACGAGGACTGGCGGCTGCTGGCCAACAAGACCGGCCCGTCGCGGCTGGGGTTCAGCTTGATGTTGAAATTCTTCGAGCTCGAGGCCCGATTCCCCCGCCGGGCCGGTGAGCTGCCGCCGGGCGCGGTGCGTTACGTGGCCAGCCAGGTCAAGGTCGATCCGGCCCTGCTCGAGGACTACGCGTGGTCGGGCAGCACGATCGAGTACCACCGCGCCCAGATCCGATCGACGAGCACCCGGGCGCCGTCGGCCGGCGTGCGCTCGTCGTAGACCCGACCGACCTGTACCCGCGCGCCCTCTGCGGGGGAGATGCCCCGGAGATGACCGCCCTCGTTCTCCCATCGCGCCCCGGCTGCGCTGCCGTCGGTCACAGGTCGGTGAGAGGTATGGACAGGTCGGCGAGCCGGGCGGGGTCGACGGCGGCGGGTGTGCGGACCAGTCGCGCGATGTCGTCGGTGACGTCCCAGATGTTGACGTTCATCCCGGCCCGGACGTGATCCTCGGCGAGCCAGAAGGCGATGAACTGCCCGGTGTCGGGGTCGCCACGGACCACGACCTGGTCGTAGCCGTGGGGTTCGGTGTGGCCGGTGTATTCCATCCCGAGGTCGTACTGGTCGGTGAAGAAGTAGGGCAACCGGTCGAACGCCACGTCCTGGCCGAGCATGGCGCGGGGCGGCGGCAGGTCCGGCGTGCTTGGCATTTGCCCAGTGCTCGACCCGGATGTGCCGGTCGAACAGGGGGTGGAAGGCGCTCGCGACGTCGCCGGCGGCGTAGATGTCGGGGTCGGAGCTGCGCAGGAACTGGTCGACGCGGATGCCGTCGTCGGTCTCGAGGCCGGCGGCGTGGGCGAGGTCGGTGTTGGGCACGATCCCGATCCCGACGATGACCGCGTCCGCCTCGACGACGGTGCCGTCGGCGAGGTGCACGCCGTGGGCGCGCCCGTCGCGGCCCACGATCTCGGCGACCTGCACGCCGCACTGCAGGTCGACGCCGTGGCGCCGGTGCAGGCCGGCGAAGACCGCGGCCATCTCGCGGCCCAGGACTCGCAGCAGCGGCAGCTCATCGGTCTCGAGGACGGTGACCGATGCGCCGGCCCGCCGGGCGGCGGCCGCGACCTCCAGGCCGATCCAGCCGGCCCCGATCACGACCACGCGGGCCTGGGCGTCGAGGATGACCCGGATCCGGTCGCTGTCCTCGACGGTGCGCAGGTAGTGCACGCCGTCCAGATCGGCGCCGGGGGCCGGGAGTCGCCGCGGCGAGGAGCCGGTGGCCAGCAGGAGCTTGGTGTAGCCGACCCGGCTGCCGTCGGCCAGGGCCACCTCGTGGGCGGCGGTGTCGACTGCGGTGGCGGACGTCGCGAGGCGCAGGTTGACGTCGTGGTCGGTGTACCACCGTTCGGGATGGACGAAGATGGTGTCCCGGCCAGCGCTGCCCTGCAGGTATTCCTTCGACAGGGGCGGCCGTTCGTAGGGCCGGTTCGCCTTCAAGAGATCGCCGGGTGTGCCCTCCCAGGACGTCTCTGCGCTCACGAGGCGGACGCGCCCGTGCAGGACGTGCAGGGTCGCTTCACCGGGATTCTCGTGCTCGTCGAGCATCTGGCCGGCGACCAGGGCGATCAGGGTCTGGCGCAGGACGTGTTCGTGTCCGCCGTACACGGTGGCGGCGCTGCGGCCACTCGAGGCGTTCCGGGCGATGTCGAGTTGGTGACGTGCCAGTGCGGTCAACGAGGACTTCTCCATCGAGCGTCTCCTTCGTGCGTGCTTGGTGCGCCGACCGCCGCGTCGGCCCGATGTCGTGCGCGGGGGAGGTTCGGGTCCTAGATGGATTGCCGGTAGCCGAAGAACTCGTGGTCCTGGTTGTAGCCCCCGTAGCCGCCGCCGAGCTGGGAGAAGTCCGCGACGAACTCCACACCCTTGATCCACTTGACCAGCTTGAAGCCGAGCTGTACCTCGTTGCGCAACCGCAGCGGGGCGCCGTGGCCGTAGGAGAGCGGCTGGTCGTTCATGTCGTAGGCCAGCATCGTGAGCTGGTAGCTCATCTGCTCGATGGGGTGGACGTCGTAGTAGACGCCGCCGTCGGGTCCGTCGCCGAGGGAGTAGAACACGACCCATTTCGCCTCGGGCAGTGGCTTGACCAGGTCCACGATGGTCTGCATCGACACCCCGCTCCACTTGGCGATGCCGGACCAGCCCTGGATGCAGAAGTGCTGGGTGATCTGCTCGTGGTGGGGCAGTGCGCGCAGTTGCGCCAGGTCGAGGTCGACGGGACGCTCGACCAGCCCGGCGCGGACCTCGCCCGCGACGGGCAGGGCATCGGCCTGTGCAACGTCACCAAGTGCTGCACCGAGGTCTGCCCGGCTCTCCGGCGCCGTGATCGGCGTCGCGGCCTCGAGCAACGACTTCGTCGGGGCCGGGTTCCCCGCCGGCACCGTGGCCCCCCAGCAGCTCGGCCAGCATGACGTCCTCCTCCCGCGCTGACGCACCTCACTCACCCGCTTCCGGAACCGGGAGAACTACCGCCGCCGCGTACGGTTGCACTGCACCCGGCCACCCGCCGATTGTCAGCGAGAAACCCTCCGGTGCCCGCCTAAGATCGAAGAGCCGGCGAGGTCAGCGTTGGCCTGTTCGACGGCCTCGGGATACGCCTGGCGCTTCTCGTGCTCGGCGAGCGCCCGGTAGATGCTGGCCAGGCTGGGGGTGCGCCCCTTGCGCTTGCCGGTGGAGATGATCAAGTCG